>Ga0256830_1001176_pt1 | contig 18828 bp, 15 predicted proteins | sample 128326metaG_FD_190537 | JGI IMG/M metagenome (GOLD analysis project Ga0256830, IMG submission 190537) | Hydrothermal vent microbial communities from Lau Basin, Pacific Ocean - 128-326 | ecosystem: Environmental > Aquatic > Marine > Hydrothermal vents | place: Pacific Ocean: Lau Basin | collected... | reverse complement strand
GGGCTGCTACCCGGGCGTTACCGAAACCGGTGGCAGCCTCTATTGTCGCGCGCGCCCGCATGTGATTGCATCCCGGCGCGGGGCGATCTGGAGAAAAGGCCGATGACACCGCGCGGCGAAGACCGCAAGACCGAGATCATCGAGGCGCTGGCAGCGCTGGTGCGCGAGAAGCTGCCGCCGGCCGAGGCCCCCCGCGCCGAGGCCTTCCTGCGCCGCTTCTACCGCAACGTGGCGCCCTTCGACCTCGAGAACCGCGAACTCCTGGACCTCTACGGGGCCGCCCTTTCCCACTACCGCTTCGGACAGCAGCGCAAGCCCGGCGAGCCCAAGCTCAGGGCCTACAATCCGCGCATCGAGCAGCACGGCTGGCAGTCGACCCACACCATCGTCGAGGTGGTCAACGACGACATGCCGTTCCTGGTCGACAGCACCAGCATGGCGCTGAGCCGCCACGGCCTCGGCATCCATCTCGTCATCCATCCCCTGCTGACCGTGCGCCGGGATGCCCGCGGGCGCCTCACCGACATCCTCGACCGGCCCACCGGCAAGCGCGCCTTCACCGAAAGCTGGATGCATTTCGAGGTCGACCGGCACAGCGACCGCGCCTTCCTCGCCAAGCTCGAGGAGGACATCACCCGCACCCTGGGCGACGTCCGCCGCGCGGTCGAGGACTGGAAGCGGATGTGCGCCCGCATCGACGCCGCGATCGCCGGGCTGCCGGCCGCCGCCCGTCATCTCGATCCCGCCGATCTCGAGGAGATCGAGGCCTTTTTGCGCTGGCTCGCCGACGATCATTTCATCCTCCTCGGCTACGCCGCCTATCTGCTCGAGAAGGATCCGGAGAAGGGCGTGCGGCTGCGCCGCGAGGCGGATTCGGCGCTCGGCATCCTGCGCGGCTACGGCCCGAGCGAATACTCGCGCAGCTTCGAGGCGATGCCGCCCGAGATGCGCGAACGCGCCTGCGAGCCGCTGCCGGTGATCGTGGTCACCAAGGCCAACACCAAGAGCACGGTGCATCGCCCCGCCTATCTCGACTACGTGGGGATCAAGCGCTACGACGACCAGGGGCGGGTGATCGGCGAGCACCGCTTCCTCGGCCTCTTCACTTCCGCCGCCTACAACCGCAGCCCGCTCAGCATCCCCCTGCTGCGCCGCAAGATCGAGCGGGTGGTGGCGCGGGCCGGGCTCGATCGCCGCAGCCACGCCGGCAAGGCGCTCCTCAACATCCTCGAGACCTATCCCCGGGACGAGCTGTTCCAGATCGACGAGCGGGAACTGCTCGAGATCGCGACCAACATCCTCTACCTGCAGGACCGCCTGCAGATCCGCCTGTTCCTGCGCCGCGATCCCTACGGCCGCTTCGTCTCCTGCCTCGTCTACGTGCCCCGCGAGCGCTACAACACGGCGCTCAGGAAGCGCTTCCAGGGCATCCTCTGCGAGGCCCTCGGGAGCGAGGACGCCGAGTTCCAGGCCCAGGTCTCCGAGGCCCTGCTGGCGCGCATCCTGTTCGTGATCCGCACGCCGCGGGGCATCCCGGCGGAGCTCGATCCCGAGGCACTCGAGCGGCGCCTCGTCGAGGCCGCCCACGACTGGAGCGACCGCCTCTACACCACGCTCCTCGACGTCGAGGGGGAGGAGCACGGCAATCTCCTCTTCCGCCGCTACGGCCACGGTTTTCCCACCGCCTATCAGGAGGCGGTGCCGGCGCGGGCGGCGGTGGCCGATCTGATCGCCATCCACCGCCTCGCCGAGGGGGAGGAGGGGCCGCTCGCGCTGCGCCTCTACCGGCGTCTCGAGGATTCCGAGGACCTGCTGCACTTCCGGATCATCCGGCCGCAACGGCCGGTGCATCTCTCGGATGCCCTGCCGATCCTCGAGAACATGGGCGTGCGGGTGCTCTCCGAGCAGCCCTTCGAGGTGCGCAGCGCCGAGGGCGAGGTGTTCTGGATCCACGACTTCCTGGTCCAGATCGCCTCCGGCGAGAGCGTCGCGGTCGACGACATCCGCGACAAGTTCCAGAGCACCTTCCTCGCGGTGTGGAACGGGGACAGCGAGAACGACGGCTTCAACCGGCTGGTGCTGGCGGCCGGCCTCGACGTCGCCGGGATCACCGTGCTGCGGGCCTACTGCAAGTACATGCTGCAGATCGGCTCGCCCTTCAGTCAGGCCTACATCGAACGCACCTTCGCCGCCAACGGCGGCATCGCCCGCCGCCTCGCGGCCCTGTTCACGGCCCGCTTCGATCCCGGTCTGTCGGCCGCCCAGCGCGAACGCCGCTCGGCCGAGCTGGTGGACCAGATCCTGGCCCGTCTCGAGCAGGTGGCGGTGCTCGACGAGGACCGCATCCTGCGCACCTACCTGGGCCTCCTGCAGGCGACCCTGCGCACCAACGCCTTCCAGGAGGCCGAAGGCGGCGGTCGCAAGCCCTACGTCTCCCTCAAGTTCGATCCCACCCGCGTGCCGCGCATGCCGCAGCCGCGCCCGGCCTTCGAGATCTTCGTCTACGCGCCCACCGTGGAGGCGGTGCATCTGCGGGGCGGCAAGGTGGCCCGCGGCGGCATCCGCTGGTCCGACCGGCGGGAGGATTTCCGCACCGAAATCCTGGGTCTCATGAAGGCCCAGATGGTCAAGAACGCCATCATCGTCCCGGTCGGCGCCAAGGGCGGCTTCGTCGTCAAGCGACCGCCCGCGGGGGGCGACCGTCAGGCGCTGCTCGAGGAGGGCATCCGCTGCTACCGCACCTTCCTGCGCGGCATGCTGGACATCACCGACAACCAGAAGGGCGGCGAGGTGATACCGCCGCCGCGGGTGGTGCGCTACGACGACGACGATCCCTATCTCGTGGTCGCCGCCGACAAGGGCACCGCCACCTTCTCCGACATCGCCAACGCCATCAGCCGCGAGTACGGCTTCTGGCTCGACGACGCCTTCGCCTCCGGGGGCTCGGCCGGCTACGACCACAAGAAGATGGGGATCACCGCCCGCGGTGCCTGGGAATCGGTGAAGCGCCACTTCCGCGAGCTCGGCATCGATCCCGCCAACGACCCCTTCACCGTGGTCGGCATCGGCGACATGTCGGGCGACGTGTTCGGCAACGGCATGCTGCTCTCCGACCGGATCCGGCTGATCGCCGCCTTCGACCACCGCCACGTCTTCGTCGATCCCGATCCCGATCCCGCCACTTCCTTCGCCGAGCGCAAGCGCCTCTTCGCGCTGCCGCGCTCGAGCTGGGAGGACTACGACAAGGCGCTGATCAGCCGCGGCGGCGGGGTCTGGCGACGCACCGCCAAGCGCATTCCGATCTCGCCCGAGATGCGCGAGGCGCTGGGCATCGAGGGAGACGTCGACCATCTGACGCCCAACGAGCTCGTGAGCGCCATCCTGCGGGCACCGGTGGACCTCTTGTGGAACGGCGGCGTCGGCACCTTCGTCAAGGCGCGGGCGGAAAGCCACGCCGAGGCCCAGGACCGCAGCAACGACGCGGTGCGGGTGGACGCCGAGGAGCTGCGCTGCAAGGTCGTCGGCGAGGGCGGCAATCTGGGCTTCACCCAGCGCGCCCGGATCGCCTTCGCCCGCGCCGGTGGCCGCATCAACACCGATTTCATCGACAATTCGGCCGGCGTCTCCTGCTCCGACCACGAGGTCAACATCAAGATCCTGCTGCGCGAGGTGATGGAGGCCGGAGAGATCACCCTCAAGCAGCGGGACGCGCTGCTGGCCGAGATGACCGACGAGGTGGCGGAGCTGGTGCTGCGCGACAACGTGCTGCAGAACCTGGCCCTGAGCGTCGGCCAGACCATGGCGGTCGAACTGTCGGACGCCCAGCAGCGGCTGATGCGCAAGCTCGAGGACCGCGGCCGGCTCGACCGTGCCCTCGAGTTCCTGCCCTCGGATCAGGAGATCGAGGCCCGCCGGCGCCGGGGTGCGGGCCTCACCCGCCCGGAGGCGGCGGTACTGCTGGCCTACGCCAAGATGGTCCTGTTCGAGGATCTCCTGGAGAGCCCGATACCCGAGCGTCCCTACTTCCTGGTCGATCTGCGCAAGTACTTCCCCCGCCAGCTCCGGCGCCGCTTCCCCGAACAGATCGCCGCGCACCGGCTGCGCCGGGAGATCATCGCCACCTGGATCGCCAACAGCCTCATCAACCGCGGGCTCGAGGTGTTCGTCAGCGAGATGGAGGACGAGACCGGGGCCGATCTCACGGACATCACCCTCGCCTTCGTCATCGCCCGCGACGCCTTCGCCCTGCTGCCCGTGTGGGGCGAGGTGGAGACCCTGGGCTACGAGGTCGCGGCCGAGCACCAGCTCGCCATCCTGGCCGCCCTGCGCGACACGCTCGCCGCCGGCACCCGCTGGTTCCTCGCCCACGCCCCGCGCCCCCTCGGCATCCGCGAGGCGGTGGGTCGCTTCCGTCCCGGTATCGCCCGGGTGATCGACGCCCTCGAGGAGGTGCTGGCTCCGACCCAGACCATCACCTTCAGCGGCACCGTCGCCGCCTATGCCGAGGCGGGGCTGCCGCGTCCCCTCGCCCGGCAGGTGAGTGCCCTGCCCCTCTTCCTGCCGGCCGCCGACATCGTCGCGGCCGCCCAGAGCTGGCAGTCCGACGCCGCGGTCGAGGATGTCGACTATCTGGCGGTGGCCCGCATCTACTTCGCGCTGAGCGCGGTGCTGGACATCGCCTGGCTGTCGGCGCGGCTCCGCCGCGCGCCGACGGAAAGCCGCTGGGACCGGCTGGCGCTGACCGGGCTCGAGGAGGAGCTCTCCAACGTCCTGCGCCGCCTGACCCTGGCCTGCGTCGGCGAGCTCGGGGTGGTGCAGGATCCGGAGGAGGTCCGCGCGCGGGTGGAGAGCTGGCTCGAAACCCGGCTCCACGGCCTCGTCCGCTACCGCCGCCTGCTGGCCGATCTCAAGGGCGCCACGACACCGGCCCTGGCCATGCTGAGCGTGGCCGTGCGCAGCCTCTCCGATCTCAGGGTGGTGCGCGCCGTCGAGGGGGCTCAGGGCTCCGCGTAGCCGGCCGTTGCGCCGGCGGCAGCCCCTCGGCGGGCCCGGCGGTGTTCCGGCTCTCGTCGGACCGGCCGCCGAGGCCGATCGTGAGGGCGCCGGTCTCGCCGCTGAACAGGCCGGGTCCGGGCGGGATCTCGCGCTCCGAGCGGTAGTCGAACGCCTGGCCGCCGCAGCCGGCGAGCAGGGCCATCAGACCGAGCGCCGGGACCAGCAGACGCAGGCGCCGGACCGCCATCTCAGAACTTGACCCGGGCACCGGTCATCACCGCGTTGATCGGATCGAGATCGAGCCCGTCGCGATCGAGCTCGTAGTAACGATAGCCGAGATAGAGCTGGGTCGCGATGGCGTCGAGGTTCTGGACCGCGAAGGCCCCGATGGAGAGCGAATCGTCGCCGTCGGCGGCGATGTCGCGGCCGCTGTAGACGTCCACCGCGAGCGCCGTGCGACCGATCTCGAACATCTCCATCAGGTAGCCGATCTTCGCGTAGAGGAAGGTGGGATCGTCCCGCCCCGCCTGGTCCGGGTCGTCACGCCCGGCGGCGGCGGTGAGATTGACGCCGTTGCCGAACAGCACCGACACCGAGCCGTCGATCCGATCCTGGGCACCGGGCGCGTCGCCGTAGGCGACGGCGGCGGCCAGCTTGGCGTCGCCGTATTCCCGGCTGTAGCGCAGCGCCACGTCCCAGCGCTCGTCGGCGATCGCCGAGGCGGAAGCGGTGAAGCCCGCGAAACCCGGCGTGTCGTAGCGGATGCGGTCGTCGCGGCTGAGCCCGTCCAGATTGCTGAAGGCGGCGCCCACCCGGATCGCCGTGCGGCCGGTGTCGTCGTCCACGAACAGGATGCCGCCGGCCATGTCGCCCACGCTCGAATAGCCCACCACCGAGGTGCCCGAGAGATCGACCTCGGAGGCGCCGTTGGAGGCCGTGTCGCCCTGCCCGAGACTGAGCCTGCCGTAACGCGCATGATCGACGAACAGGTCGAGATGGCGCTCGTCGAAATCGCCGCTGCCGACCCCGCGCTCGTTGTCCTGGTTCACGAGATTGCTGGGATTGCTCTGGAACTCGACCTCGAACAGCGTCCCCACCGTCAGCTCCCCGCTCGCCCGCACCCGGCCGACCAGGCGCACACGGGTCGAGGAATTGTCGTTGTCGACGAAGAACAGATCCCGCCGCCCGCCGTCGTCGCTGAACAGCAGCGCCCGGTTGACCTGGCCGGAGACGGTGAGCTGCACCTCGTCGTTGCCGGAGCGGGCGACGCCGGCCGGCACCTCGGGCCGCTCCACCACCCGCTGCACCCGCTCGCCGGTCTCCCGCTGCTGGCGCTGGAGCTCCCCGAGCTGCTCCTGCACCTTTTCCAGCCGACGCTGCAGGATCTCGATCTGCTGCTGGAGCTCCTCGGCGCTCTGGGCACGGGCCGGCGAGGGCGCGGCCAGCGCCAGAGAGAGGACACCTGCTGCCGACAGGAACAAACCCCGACCGATGCGATCGCCACGATGCATGTCCACCTCTCCCCCGGTTCCGCGGCCGCCGGAACGCGGCCGTCGAATGCCCGAGCATAGCCGACTTCTCTCCGTCGCCGGCACCAATCGCTCCCGCGTACCGCCGCAGCTGGTGTTTTCCCGACCCTGTTGCAGTACGGTCACGCCGGCGAGCGGCCGATCCGCTCCGGAAACGGCGGCGGTCCGCTTTACCGGCGGCCCTCTTTGCGCCTATCATGCGAACCGTATATTGCAGCGCGGGTGGAACCGAGGGACCGGCAGGATTCCCGGCGGGGTAGTTGCGTGGCGGTCGTTTTTGGGCCACAAGCCGCCGCGGGGTGGGCATGCGAGACGCGGCGGTCGGAGGAACGGCTTATGCAGGCTGGCAAGGTACTCAAGGAAGGAGGTCTCTTCTTCCGGCAGTGGCTGCGGTCACCCAAATCGATGGGTTCCATGATCCCTTCCTCCCGCGCTCTCGGCCGGGCGATGGCGCGGGCGGTGCGCTGGCAGCCGGGACAGACCGTGGTCGAGCTCGGCGGCGGCACCGGGGCCATCTCCAAGGGGCTCATGGAGGCCGGCCTCCCCAAGGAGGCCCTTCTCGTGATCGAGCTCGACGGCGAGCTTTACCGCTTCCTGCGCGAGGAGCTGCGCGGCGTGGCGGTGGTGCAGGGCGATGCCACCCGCCTCGACGAGATTCTCGACCGCCAAGGGGTCCGCGAGGTCGGCACCGTGATATCCGGTCTGCCGATGGTGGGCATGCCGCTGGACTTCAAGCGGACCATCGTCGAGCAGAGCTTCCGCGCCACCGGCGAGGACGGCGTTCTCGTCCAGTACACCTACGCGCCCTTCCCCTCGATCCCGCCGCGCCCCTTCGGGCTCCGCGCCGAACTGGCCGCCTACGTGCTGCGCAACGTTCCGCCCGCCGCCGTCTGGCGCTACACCCGCGACGTCGCGGCGCGGCCGGAGAGCCGCTTGGAACGCGCCGCCTGAACCGCCCCTCCGTTTCCGCGTCCGCCGGTCCGCCACGTTTGCCTCCACCGGCGGGCAGGTGCTATCGGTGGCTCGGCCCGACGGTTCGGGTCCTTGGTTTCGACTGGCCGCAAGCACGGGAGGCATGTCGGTGAGCGGAAGAATGCGCAAGGCTTTTCCGGTGGTGGCGGGTGCGCTCGCCTTCGCTCTGGCAGGCGTCGGGCAGGCCGCCGAGCCGATCAAGATCGGCTCGTTCCTGGCCGTGACGGGGCCGGCCGCCTTCCTCGGTGACCCCGAGAAGAAGACGCTCGAACTCTACGTCGAGAAGATCAACGCCGAGGGCGGTGTGCTCGGTCATCCCCTCGAGCTCGTGCTCTACGATACCGGCACCAGCGCCAAGAACGCCGTCACCTACGTCAAGCGCCTGCTCGAGCAGGACGAGGTGGACGCCATCATCGGCGGCACCACCACCGGCGAGACGATGGCGGTGATCAAGCTGGTGGAGAAGGCGGAACGGCCGTTCATCTCCCTGGCCGGCGCCTCGGTGATCATCGATCCGGTCAAGAAGTGGGTGTTCAAGACTCCGCACACCGACCGCATGGCGGTGGAGAAGGTCTACGCCGACATGAAGAAGGAGGGCATCACCGAGATCGGCCTGATCGGCGGCTCCGGCGGTTTCGACAAGAGCTGCCTCAAGAACGCCGAGGAGCTCGCCGGCTCCTACGGCCTCACCATCAAGGCGGCGGAGCAGTACGGCAAGGGCGACACCGACATGACGCCCCAGCTCACCAAGATCCGCAACGCCGGGGTCGAGGCGGTCCTGTTCTGCGGCTTCGGCGCCGCCTCCGCCATCGTCACCAAGAACTACGCCCAGCTGGGCATCGAGGGGCGCCTCTACCACAACCACGGCTCCTGCTCGAAGCGGTTCATCGAGGGCGCCGGCGAGGCGGCGGAAGGCGTGCGCCTGCCCTGCGCGGCGCTGGTGGTCGCCGATCAGCTGCCGGAGGACGATCCGCAGCGGGAAGTCGGTCTCGCTTACATCAAGGCCTACGAGGAAGCCTATGGCGAGGACGTGTCGACCTTCGGCGGCCACGCCTACGACGCCCTGTTCCTGCTGGTCGACGCCATGGAGCGGGCGGGCACGGCCGATCCGGCCGAGGTCCGGGACGCCCTCGAACAGACCAGGAACTTCATCGGAGTGGACGGTATTTTCAACATGAGTCCCGAGGACCATCTGGGTCTCGGCCCGGAAGCGTTCAAAATGCTCGAGGTTCGGGGTGGAACCTGGAAATATCTCTACTGATCACACGCCGCGGGACGTGCACCGCTCGGTCACCGGCCCGGTAGCGCGCGTCCCCCTCGTGATCGACCATGGCGGCCGGCTTCGAACTTCCCGGTGACAGGACCGGGGAGGGCGGCGAGCCGGTCGCCGAGCTCCGCAGCGCGTTGCTGCCGCGCCCTCTCCTCCATCTGGCAGCATTCCTCCATGCCTACGGCTGGCGCCTGGCGACGGTGGCGGCCGCCCTGCTCAGCGCCCTCGTCGGCGCCACGGTGGCGTTGCTGATCTTCGGCATCGGTGCCGTTCACGCCAGCGAAGCCCTGCGCGCGGCCCTGATCACCGGGCTCGTCACCGGCGCGCTGACCGCCCTGCCGGTCGGCGCCCTGCTCCACATCGTCGACGAGCTCAGCCGCGCGCGGGCGCGGCTCGAAGAGGAGATCCGCCGTCGCGAGATCGCCGAACGCCGCCTGCGCCAGCTCGCCGGCACCGACGAGCTCACCGGCCTCTGCAATCGCCGTGCCTTCTTCGACCGCGCCCGCGAACTCGTCGCACTGGCCCGCCGCTACGAGCAGCCGATCGCCATCCTCACCATCGACGTCGACCGCTTCAAGGAGATCAACGACGCCCTCGGTCATGCCGAGGGGGACCGCGCCCTCCAACGTCTCGCCGCCATCCTGCGCCGCAACCTCCGGGCCACCGACATTCCCGCCCGCTTCGGCGGCGACGAGTTCGTGGTCATCATGCCTCACACCCGCCTCGACGCGGCCCTCCTGGTGGCCGAACGGATCCGTCGCGAGGTGGCCGCCGGCGACGGCTCCGCGGCCTCGGGCACGAGCGTCAGTATCGGGGCGGCCGCGGCGGCCGGCCGGCAGGCCGATCTCGAAAGCCTGCTCGCCCGTTCCGACCGCGCCCTCTACGCCGCCAAGCGCATGGGCCGCAACCGGGTCTGCACCGAGCCGCCGGGGTCCGCTCCCGACGGCGACCGGTCGCGGCCCTCCTCCTGAACCGGTACCGAAGACACCCCGGGGGGGCCGTCCGCTCCCAGACCATTGGCTAATCCGTCGGCGCGTGCTAGGCGACGGGCCCGCCTGGCAGCATACGGAAGGGAGTGCCTCGGGTCGACGATGGCCGAGTTTCTGCAGTTCCTGTTCTCCGGCCTCACGGTGGGCGCCATCTACGCCCTCATCGCGCTCGGATTCTCGCTGATCTACAACGCGAGCCACCTGATCAACTTCGCCCAGGGCGAATTCGTGATGATCGGCGGCATGGCGACCGTGTTCCTCGCCGCCGCCGGCATCGAACTGCCGCTGGCGGCGCTGCTCGCCGTCCTGCTCGCGGTGGCGGTGGCCATCGCCATCGAACGGCTCGGCATCGCACCCGCCAAGGGGGCCTCGGTGGTGGGGCTGATCATCGTCACCATCGGCGCCTCGATCCTCATCCGCGGCCTCGCCGGCATCGTCTGGGACCGCAACTTCCACTCCCTGCCGGCGATTTCGGGCGAGGAGCCGCTGGTGGTCATGGGCGCCACCCTGCTCCCCCAGTCGCTGTGGATCTTCGGCGTCACCGGCCTGACCGCCCTGCTGCTGTGGTTCTTCTTCGCCAAGACCCTGTGGGGCAAGGCGATGATGGCGGCCGCCTACAATCCGCTGGCGGCCCAGCTCGTGGGCATCGACACGCGCCGGGTGGTACTGGTGAGCTTCGCCCTCGCCGGCGCCCTCGGGGCACTCGCCGGGGTACTGATCACGCCCCTCGCTCCGACCCATTTCCAGGTCGGCGTGATGCTCGGACTCAAGGGTTTCGCGGCGGCCATCGTGGGCGGCCTCGGCTCCGGTCTCGGCGCCATCGTGGGCGGCCTCGTGATCGGCATCGCCGAGGCGATGGCGGCGGGATACCTCGCCTCCGCCTACAAGGACGCGGTGGCCTTCGTGATCATCCTGCTGTTCTTGGTGCTGTGGCCGAGCGGGCTGTTCGGCCTGCGCGGGATCGAGCGGGTCTGAGGGCATGCGGCGTCTGCTCGGGTCCCAACACGGCGGGCTGGCCGTCCTCGTCCTCGTGGTCGTCCTCATGCCCTTCGCCTTTCCCAACAACTTCTACTTCGACGTCGCCATCAACGTCGGTATCGCCGCCATCGTCTGCATCGGGCTCAACCTGCTGATCGGCTACGCCGGGCAGATCAGCCTCGGCCATGCCGGCTTCTTCGGTATCGGCGCCTACGCCTCGGCCATCCTCACCACCACCCACGGCTGGCCGCCCCTCCTCGCGCTGCTCGCGGGAATCGCGATCTCGGGAAGCCTCGCCTTCGTCGTCGCGCGCCCGATCCTGGCCCTCAAGGGGCACTATCTGGCGATGGCCACGCTCGGCCTCGGCATCATCATCTCCATCGTGCTGTCGCAGGAGGTGGAGCTCACCGGCGGTCCCGACGGCATGCCGGTCGACCCGCTCACCCTGTTCGGCTTCGAGATCAGCGGCCCCTGGACCTGGTACTGGCTGGTGGGCGGCACCCTGATCCTGGTCACCTGGCTCGCCCTCAACCTCGTCGACAGCCCCATCGGCCGGGCGCTGCAGGCGGTGCACGGCTCCGAGATCGCGGCCCGCGTCTGCGGCGTCGATACGACAGCCTACAAGGTGCTGGTGTTCGTGCTCTCGGCGGTGATCGCCAGCCTCGCGGGGTCCCTGTTCGCCCATTTCTCGGGCTGGCTCACCCCGGACGAGGCCGACTTCTTGCGCTCGATCCAGTTCGTGACCATGGTGGTGCTGGGCGGCATGGCCTCCACCTTCGGCGCCATCGTCGGCGCCGCCCTGCTCACCGCCCTGCCCCAGTTCCTGACCGTGTTCCAGAACTACGAGCACGTCATGCTCGGGCTCGTCATGGTGCTCACCATGATCTTCATGCCGCGGGGGCTGGTCCCTACCCTGGCGCTGCGGCTGCGCGGAGAACGGCGTTGAGCCTGCTCGCGGTGGAACGGCTCACCCGCAGCTTCGGCGGCGTGCGGGCGGTGCAGGATCTGAGCTTCGTCATTCCGGCCGGCGGCATGCATTCCATCATCGGTCCCAACGGTGCCGGCAAGACGACGCTCTTCAACCTCGTGACCGGGGTGCTGCGTCCCACCCGCGGGTCGATCCGTTTCAAGGGCGAGGAGATCGCCGGCCTGCCCCCCGAGCGGCTCGCCGCCCGCGGTATCTCGCGCACCTTCCAGAACCTGCAGATCTTCTTCAACATGAGTGTCCTGGACAACGTGCTGGTGGGCAGTCATCTCGCCCTCGACCGCAACGTCCTGCGCGCCCTCCTGCGGTTGCCGCGGCTGCGCCACTCGGAGCGGCGGGTGCGCCGGGACGCGGAGGCGCTGCTCGAACGGGTGGGCCTCGCCGAATGGCGGGACGCTCCCGCCGACAGCCTGCCCTACGGCGCCCTCAAGCGGCTGGAGATCGCCCGGGCGATGGCCGGTCGCCCCGAGCTGCTGCTGCTGGACGAGCCGGCGGCCGGCTGCAACGAGCGGGAGACCCAGGAGATCGAGCAGCTGCTCCGCGGCCTGGTCGAGGACGGCGTCACCATCGTGCTGGTGGAGCACGACATGCGCCTCGTGATGAACGTCTCCGACCACATCATCGTGCTCGACCACGGCCAGATGCTGGCCGAAGGGGACGCCGAGACGGTGCGCAACGATCCGGCGGTGGTCGAGGCCTACCTCGGCCAGGCGGGGCGGACGGCCGGCCATGCTCCTTGAGATCACCGGCCTCTGTTCGCACTACGGGCGCATCCGCGCCCTCGACGGCGTCGATCTTTCCGTCGGCGACAGCGAGCTGGTGGCCATCGTCGGTGCCAACGGCGCCGGCAAGACGACGCTTCTGCGCACCATCTCCGGGGTCCAGCCGGCGAGCGACGGCTCGATCCGCTTCCGTGGCGCCGACATCACCCGTACCCCGCCGGCGAAGCGGGTGCGGCTCGGCATCGCCCAGGTCCCCGAGGGGCGGCAGATGTTCGCGCCGATGAGCGTCGAAGACAATCTGATACTCGGCGGCTTCACCCGCCCGCGACACGAGATCGACTCGAGCCTCGAAACGGTCTACGGCCTGTTCCCGCGCCTCAAGGAGCGGCGGCGCCAGCCGGCCGGCACGCTTTCCGGCGGCGAGCAGCAGATGCTGGCCATCGCCCGGGCGCTGATGGCCAAGCCCGATCTGCTGCTGATGGACGAGCCGAGCATGGGCCTCGCCCCGCGCATCGTCGAGCGCATCTTCGACACCATCCGCGAGCTGCGCTCCACCGGCGTCACCATGCTGCTCGTGGAACAGAACGCCTTCGCCGCCCTCTCGGTGGCCGACCGCGGCTACGTGCTCGAATCGGGACGCATCGTGCTCGCGGGCCGGGCCTCGGAGCTGCTGGCCGACGACCGGGTGAAGGCCGCCTATCTCGGTCTCTAGCGCAGGATCCCGCGCAGGAGCCCGTCGAGGCACCGGCGGCCGGCGGCGGTGGCCCGCAGGACTTCCCCCTCGAGGCGGAGCAGCCCCTCCTCCTCCAACCTCCGCACCGCTTCCGCGTCCAGCACCGCGCGCCAGTCGCGGCCGGCGAGCGCCTCGAGCCGCCCGAGCCGGGCGCCCTCGGTGAGGCGCATCGCCATCAGGAGGTATTCGGTCGCCTGCTCGGCAGGGGTCAGTTCCTCGGCCGGCAGCTGGCCGTGTCCCCGGCGTTCCACCGCCTCGAGCCAGCGCTCGGGCAGCCTTCGGGCGCGGGTCGCGAGCCGTCGCGACCCGAGGGTGAGCCGGCCGTGGGCGCCGGGGCCGATGCCCAGGTAGTCGCCGTAGCGCCAGTAGACGAGATTGTGCCGGCTCTCCTCCCCGGGGCGGGCGTGGTTGCTGATCTCGTAGGCGGGAAGGCCGGCCGCTTCGCAGAGCTCCTGCGTGAGATCGAACAGCGCCGCGCCGAGATCCTCGTCGGGCGGATCGAGCCGGCCCTGCCGTTGCAGGGTGAAGAAGCGGGTGCCCGGCTCGATGGTGAGCTGGTAGAGGGAGAGATGGCCGACCGCGAGCTCGAGGCCGCGTCGCAGCTCGTCCCTCCAGGCGGCCGGACGCTGCCCCGGCCGGGCGTAGATGAGATCGAAGCTCACCCGCGGAAAGACCTCGCGGGCGCGTTCCAGCGCCGCCAGCGCCTCGGCGACCCCGTGCCGCCGGCCGAGGGCCCGCAGCGCCTCCTCCTCGAGCGCCTGCACGCCCAGCGACAGCCGGCCGACGCCGGCCGCGGCGAAGGCCGCGAAGCGTGCCGCCTCCGCCGAGGTGGGATTGGCCTCGAGGGTGATCTCGATGCCGGACTCGAACCGCCACCAGTGGCGCGCCCGCGCGATCACCGCCGCCACCGTCTCCGGCGGCATCAGCGAAGGGGTGCCGCCGCCGAAGAAGATCGACCCGAGGGACCGTCCCCGCGTAGCCGCGCCGAAATGGTCGAGCTCGGCCAGGAGGGCGCGGCGCCAGCGTGCCTGGTCCACCTCGGCCCGCACGTGACTGTTGAAGTCGCAGTAGGGGCATTTGTGCCGGCAGAAGGGCCAGTGAACGTAGAGGGCGAAGCCGGGATCGCGCGGCGGTTCGACCGGGACGGAACGCGAGGGGGTGGCGGACATGGGGGCGGATCACCGGCGGCTGGTTCGGGCCCCGATATTCGCGCGCCGGCGGCCGCCGGCAAGGGTGCCGGGCGCTTGTGCGGGGCGCCGCCCCCGACTAGCTTGCGGCGCCGTGGAACCGAGGAGGGGGAGAGGGCAGCCATGGCACGCACGGCATTCGTCGGTCTCGGCGTGATGGGCTATCCGATGGCCGGCCATCTGGCCTCGGCCGGACACGAGGTCACCGTCTTCAACCGCACCCGCGCCAAGGCCGAACGCTGGCACGCGCAACACGGCGGACGCGCGGCGGCGACCCCGCGCGAGGCGGCCGAGGGGGCGGCCTTCGTCTTCACCTGCGTCGGCAACGACGAGGATCTGCGCAGCGTGGTCTACGGCGAGCGGGGCATCCTGGCCGGCCTCGCCGCCGGCGCGGTGCTGGTCGACCACACCACCGCCTCGGCCGACGTCGCCCGCGAGCTCGCCGCCGCCTGCCGCGAGAAGGGCGCCGACTTCCTCGACGCCCCCGTCTCGGGCGGCCAGTCGGGGGCGGAGAACGGCCAGCTCACCATCATGTGCGGCGGCGCCGAGGAGGCCTTCGCCCGCGCCGAACCGGTGATGCGGGCCTACGGCCGGGCGGTCACCCTGATGGGACCGGCGGGTGCCGGCCAACTCACCAAGATGGTCAACCAGATCGCCATCGCCGGGCTGCTGCAGGCGCTCTCCGAGGCCGCCAATTTCGCCCTCCGCGCGGGGCTCGACACCGACCGGGTGCTGGAGGTGATCTCCAAGGGTGCCGCCCAGTCCTGGCAGATGGACAACCGCTGGCGGACCATGGTGCGGGGCGAGTTCGACTTCGGCTTCGCCGTCGACTGGATGCGCAAGGACCTCGCGATCGCCATCGACGAGGCCCGCCGCAACGGGGCACCCCTGCCCGTGACCGCCCTCGTCGATCAGTTCTACCGCCTGATCCAGCAGGCGGGCGGCGGCCGCTGGGACACCTCCAGCCTGATTCACAATCTCGTCGAAAAACCCGCCCGGACGGGGTAGTCTTGGAGCCGCGCGGGCGGGCGCCCATATCACGCCATGTCCGCCCGCGCCGGGCGAGCGCCCTTGCCGTCGGCGCGCCGGGCGGGTGATCCTGCGAGGTAGGTCATGCAGCAGCGAAGCGCCAAATACGCGATCGGACAGATCGTCCGCCACCGGTTCTTTCCCTTCCGTGGCGTGGTGATCGACGTCGATCCCGTCTACAGCAACACCGAGGAGTGGTACCAGTCGATCCCCGAGGAGGTGCGTCCCAGCAAGGACCAGCCCTTCTACCATCTGCTGGCGGAGAACGAGGACTCCTACTACGTCGCCTACGTCTCCGAGCAGAACCTGCAGCCCGATACCAGCGGCGAGCCCGTGGGCCATCCGCAGATCGGCGAGTTCTTCAACGAGCTGCGCGACGGCATGTACGTGCCGCGGCAGCAGGCACGACACTGAACGCCTCGGGCCATCGCGTCGACGAGACCTCGTGAAGGGACCCCATCGATGAAGTTCTTCCTGGATACGGCGGACGTGGCGGAGATCGCCGACCTGGCCTCCGCCGGCATGGTGGACGGCGTCACCACCAATCCCAGCCTGGTGGCCAAGACCGGGCGCGATCTCTTCGAGCTGCTGGCCGAGATCGCCGGCCTCGTGCCGGGACCGATCAGCGCCGAGGTCACGGCCACCGACCAGGAGGGCATGCTGCGGGAGGCGCACCGGCTCGCCGAGATCGCGAGCAACATCTGCATCAAGCTGCCCCTCACCTGGGACGGGCTGCGGGCCTGTCGCCGCCTCACCGGCGAGGGCATCAAGGTCAACGTCACCCTCTGCTTCTCGCCCGGCCAGGCGCTGCTGGCGGCCAAGGCGGGGGCCAGCTTCGTCTCGCCCTTCGTCGGCCGTCTCGACGATGCCGGCCACGAGGGCATGGAGCTGATCGAGGACATCTGCACCATCTTCGGCAACTATCCCGACACCATCCGCACCGAGGTGCTGGTGGCCTCGGTGCGCTCCGTCGGGCACGTGATCGAGGCGGCGCGGCTGGGCGCCGACGTGGTCACCATGCCGGCCAAGGTGATGCGGGCGCTCGTGCAGCACCCGCTGACCGACAAGGGCCTCGCCCAGTTCCTCGCCGACTGGGAGAAGACCGGCCAGCGGATCGCCTGATGCGCCTGCCGTTCGCCCTGCTGCTGCTCCTGTGGGCGGCCGCACCGGCGCGGGCGGCGAGCGATCTCGACGGCCTGCTCGGGGGCCTCGCCGGGCCGGCGAGCGGCGGGCGGGGCGAGATCCGGGTCGAGGAGCGGATCCTCGATGCCGATGGTCGGCGGGAGCTGGTGGTGCGGCTGGTACCGACCGGCGACGCCAAGCTGATCGCCGATCCGGCGGCCAGCATCGAGGTCGTCGAGGCCTCCGGGGTGCGCTGGCCGGAGGGCACCCGGGCCGAGACGCCGCCCGCCGATGCCGACTATTTCCCGGGCCCGGTGACGCTGCGGTTGCCCTTCGAGCAGACCGGCCCCGGCGCCATCGAGGTACGCGTCGAGTATTTCTGGTGCTTCGTCGACTGGCAGTGCTTCCTCGGCGAGAAGCGGGTCACCCGCGAGCTTTCCGCCCCGGCCGGCTAGCCCGCCGCCGTCAGCCCACCGCCCCCAGATGATGGACGATGCCGGTGCCGATGCGCCGCACCAGCTCGTAGGTGCGGGCGATCGGCCGGAACAGCGTCTCGTGTTCCTGGGCGTAGGACTGCTGGGCGGAGGCGGTGTAACTCGCGGGCTCGCCGTAGTCGTGATCGCCGCCGTCGGCCTCGTCCAGGGGGAAGATCTCGGACAATAGCTCCAGGGTCGGTTCGACGTCGAGACGGAAGAGGCGCTGCACCAGCTCCGCCCGGGTGACGGCGTGGCGGTCGCTGAAGTCGGGGATGCCGATCGCCCGCAGCATCAGCGCCTGCAGCAGGGCGAGGCGGAGGGCGTGCAGCATGTGCAGCCGGTCGCGGGTGGCCGGATCGACGGCGATGGGCTGCTCGCCGGCATCGCGCGTGCGCCGGCGATGGTCCCGGAGAGCCGCCGCGAGATCGAGATAGTCCCGCAGCATGAAGCGGAACACGCGGGCCAGGCTCTCGCCGAGACCGATGGCCTCCACGTGGTCGGCGACCAGGCGCAGGGCCTCCTGGTCCGTTTCGGCGGCCCGGCCGGAGGCGAGCCGCAGCCAGCGGCCGGCGTCGAACAGCGACAGATAGGCCGCCATCACCCGCGGATCGGTGAACTTGAAGGCGTGCTCGACCATCGTCATCAGGCTGCGGAAGCGCGGGCTCGCCGCGTAGAGCTCGCGGAAGGCCTCCGGATCCTTGGCCATCGCGCGGCCGACGCCGCCGATCACGTGCACGAGATGCCCGAGCTGCTGGAGGATGGCGTTGTGGGGGATGGCCCGCAGCTGCGAGGGATGTTCGAGCGCCGGCGGCGCCCCGCCCCGCTCGCGTTCGCGGTGCACCGGCCGCGAGCCGGTGCGGTAGAGGAGATCGGTGCCGTACATCCCCAGAAGGCGCGCGTAGGCGGGATCGTCGATCAGCCGGGTGTTGAACTGGCGCACCGCGGCGAAGAACTCGTCGACGTAGGTGCGGCGCTCGTAGAAGGGATCCGGCTCCTCGGGCGGGGGCGCGAGGACGTGTTCGAGGCAGCGGCACAGGACGGCGAGGGCGGTCTCGTCGCGCAGGAAGAGCTGATAGCCGTCGCCGCCCTGGAAGCTCGTCTCCTGGCACAGGCGGATGCCGTGCCGGCGGTACAGGCGGCGGCTCTCCGGGGTATCGAAATAGGCGAGACGGTGGCGCAGGCTCTCGGGATGACCGCCGCGGCCGATGCTCTCGCCGTGGGTATCGAACACCACCACCTCGAGGTCCGCCAGCCCGTGCTCGGCGAGCAGCTCCGCGAGGGCGAGGCGGATGCGCTCGATGGCCACCGCCGCCGCCGTCTGCCCCATGTAGCGGCCGGCATCGGAGAAGCCGGTCTGGATGCAGATCCGGCCGCGGCGCCGCAGGTAGTCGCGATAGGCGGGATGGGCCAGCGCCTGGGCGATGATGCCGGCGCCGCGCTCGAGGGCGGCGCGGGTCTCGAACAGGGGCGAGATGTCGACCCGGTCGTCGACCCCGAACAGCTTCGCCAGATAGAGGGCGGTGAGCAGGGTGAAGGCGGTCTCGCATTCGGCGATCAGGAAGCGGATGGGCTCGCCGCCGTCGAGATACTTGAGGAGCTGGGCGCAGATCATGAAGGCCCGCCGCGCCGTCGCCTGCTCGTGGACGATGGAGCCGAAGTTGACCGACACCGGCTCCACCTCGGCGATCAGCCGCTCCACCGCCTCCAGATAGGTTAGCCGCCAGGTGGGATCGTCCGGGGCGTGCTCCATGCCGATGGTGTTGCGGATGGCGTTGTGGAGCTGACGCGCGTTGAGACGCAGATGGGTGCGGGCGGCGGCGAGGCCGTGGTTGGCGACCTCC
>Ga0256830_1001175_pt1 | contig 18830 bp, 14 predicted proteins | sample 128326metaG_FD_190537 | JGI IMG/M metagenome (GOLD analysis project Ga0256830, IMG submission 190537) | Hydrothermal vent microbial communities from Lau Basin, Pacific Ocean - 128-326 | ecosystem: Environmental > Aquatic > Marine > Hydrothermal vents | place: Pacific Ocean: Lau Basin | collected... | reverse complement strand
GTAACAATCGACTTCGTCTGTGCCCATGGATCCCCAAGCGCTGAAAGAATGCCTGATGTTGCCGGAAAGGTTTTCACCTTAAAAAGAGATGGTTTAAATGGTCTCAAATCTACTTTACATCTGGCGACAATACTCAAAAAAGAAAAATACGATATAATAAATGTTAACAGGGGCCATGATATAATCCAGGTTTACATAGCATACCTTCTGGCATTCAAAGGAAAACGAATAGGAAAACTGATTTCATCCTACCATGTGCCGCCATCAAAAAAACAGCCGTTTTTGGGCAAGTTTGACGCGATAGTCTGCATATCCAATCATATAAAGGATGCGGTAGTTTCTACAAATTCATCGGTTTCAGATAAAATTACCGTTCTCCATTACGGAATAAACCCCCCGAAACCAGCTCTTTCTATTGAAGAGAAAATAAAAACAGAAAAAAATCCTCTTTTCATTAAGAATATTACGGGAAAACCAATCATAGGGATGGTCGGCGCATTCTGGAAAAATCAACAAGAACTCATAAGGATGACACCGGTCTTACTTAAAGAATTTCCAGACCTGATTATATTATTAATAGGCCCTACGGAATTCAAAAATCTTGTGGAACCGATACAGCATATGATTACTGAAATGAAATTGGACGACCATGTTATTTTCACAGGGAAAATACCGAGAGATGAACTGTACCACGTATATGAAGACCTTTCTTTATCGGTCAGTACCCACAGAAACGAAGGTTTCGGCCTTGTGCATATCGAATCGCTTGCAATGGGTACGCCTATCGTTGCCTATAATTGTGGTGGGATAAAAGATATTCTGGGCGCCGGAGAGATAGGAACAGCTGTAGACGGAAGCGAAAATGAATTCGCCCGCGCAATTATCGATCTTTTAAAAAACCGGGAAAAAAGAAAATATTTTGGTGAAAATGGAAAGGAACTGGTAAACAACTACTTTTCCATTATAAAAATGGGAAATAGATTTCATGATTTTTATAAAGGAGTCTCTGACGGCGAGCTGATATCAAGCGTCAATTCAACCTCCCTTTTTAAAAAAGGAATCACAACCGAGAACCGGTTCAAAAAAAAAGTCAAATCTCTTCAGATAATATCAAAACAGGGCCCCTATGGGGCTGAACATATCTTTATTGACCAGCTCAAGGCTCTCAAAAAAGCCGGTCATGAAACGATTGTGGTCACTAAAGGTGGTGAGGGCTGGGTATCTGACCAGATCAGAGCCCTGAACCTTCGTCACATTCCACTTGAACTCGGCGGCATCAAGGATATATTGTACCTGAGACGTATTATTAAAAAAGAACGGGTTGACATCATACATTCAACCCTTGACAGGGCCGACGCATCAGCCCTGTTTTCGTCGGTCTTGAAAAAAATACCGATTGTAACAACTTCAATGGTGCCTAGGTCACAGTTTATATTTCTTTTTTTCGATAAAATACTCTGCCTTTCAACAAAGCAGGAAAGTATTCTTCTAAATCATAAAATCGGAAAAAACAAGATCAGCATACTTTACCCTTACATCGATCTCGAAAAATTTTCCAAACCTTCACCGGACAAAATTAAACAATGGATAACGACTTTAAAGGCCGACAGTTTTGATATAATTCTGGCCCATGTTTCAGTGATGATTGAAAGAAAAAACCACGCCGCTTCCATACTTATAACTTCAGAACTGAAAAAATCGGGATATAATCCACTTTTGATTGTTATCGGCGGTGACCTCGAAACGGATTATCATAAAAATCTGCTCCATGAGGCTGAAAGGTTGAATGTAAAAAACAACATATTTTTTACAGGCTGGACAAATGAAGTGCCGGAGCTTCTGAACATAGCTCATTTCACTCTCCTGCCGTCGAGAGATGAAGCGTTAGGCAAAGTATTGCTGGAAGGACTTGCATGCGGTAATCCAATTGTAGTTACCAGAGGAGAGGGAGGTGAAGACTTCCTCAAGATGGGCGCCGATCTTGGAATCAGATATGAGGTCGGAAATGAGGCCGAGGTCTCACAATGGATTGATTCAATATGGTCAAGCGGCCGCTATCGATATATATCTGAAAAATGCCGAAAAATTGCGTTTGAAAATTTCAGCGGTGAAAAATATGTTGATAAACTTCTGCACATATACAGTGAAGCATTAAACAACTAAACCGCTTACTTCTATAATCTTACAATCATCTAAAACGGATAATTATTAACCGATCCATAAAACGATATCAAATGCCTGACTTATCAATCATTATTGTCAACTGGAATACCAGGGACCTATTGCTTGACTGCATTGACTCGGTGTATAAGTCAATCCGGAATAACAGCTTTGAAATAATAGTTGTCGATAATGCAAGCACAGACGGATCTGTTGCAGCCGTCTCAATGAGATATCCCGATGTACTAATTATTTCAAACGAGATTAATTACGGATTTGCAAAAGCAAACAACATGGCCATAAAGAAAATGAACGGCAGATATGCAGTGCTTCTGAATAGTGACGCCATATTGAAAAAAGGGTCAATAGATAAAATAGTCGAATTCATGGATGGCCACCCAAGTGTAGGCATTTGCGGCCCCCAGCTCCTTTTTGGAGATGGCAGCAAACAGACATCGATCGGTAAATTCCCAACATTTATTGCCGAGTTTTTTACAATAAGTTTATTCAAATTTCTTTTCCCGCAAAAGTTTAAAGAAGAACCGCTTGTTCTCAACGGCCCGACCTCCGTTGACTTCATCATAGGGGCTTGCATGGTGGTAAACAGGAATGCCATAGATAAAGTGGGCATGCTGAATGAATCCTACTTTTTCTATTTCGAGGAAATCGATTGGTGTATGAATATGAAAAAAGCCGGATGGGATGTATATCACCTTCCCGATATTGAGATTTTTCATTTAAAAAACAAGAGTGTGGAAGAAATAAACCTTAAGGCGAGAGCCGAGTCCTGGAGATCCAGATATATTTTTTTCGAAAACAACCCGGATCTTCTGGGCGGGGCATCTAGAATTTTATTACCGGCCGGCATATTTCTCAACATTTACAAATTTGTAAACTATTCCATATTGAACATGATGACCTTTTTTATGCTGAAACGGCTCAGGAAAAGATGGCGCATGTTCGCCTATCTTTTAGTATGGCATATTAAAGGCCGGCCTGTTTCAATGTGTATTCCAAGGTGAAATATTTCAATAACAGAGGATTATGCTTCCCTTTTTGAGAAACTCACAGCTGTCCATGCGGGGAACATCAGTCAATCTTTATTCATTATGAACCCCAGAGTAAGCGTCTGCATACCTACCTATAACTCTGATAAATACCTTGCAGAGTCCATTGAATCGGTATTAGAGCAAACATACTCCGATTATGAGATACTGATTATAGATAACTGCTCTACTGATAATTCCCGAGAAATTATTAAAAAATATGCCGGGAAAGACAGGAGAATTATTTATACATTCAATGAAAAAAATCTGGGTATGGTTAACAACTGGAACCTGTGTCTTACCCTTGCACATGGGGAGTATATAAAGTTTTTATTCAGCGACGATCTGCTGACCTCAAATCGAGCGCTGGAGGAAATGACCTCCATCCTTGCGGAAAATCAAAATGTAAGCCTCGTCGCTGCTTCACGATATGTTATTGATGAAGATTCCAATATAATAAAAACACTATCGGAATATAGGGGAAGCTCAAAATATGCCGGCGCCGTAATTATAAACGATTGTTTGATGGAGCAGAAAAATCAGATTGGCGAGCCCTCTGTCGTCATGTTTAGAAAAACAGCTGCAGAGCGAGGATTTGATCCAAGATATGAACAGATAGTCGACCTGGAGATGTGGTTTCATCTTTTGGAACAGGGTGATTTTTATTATATTGATAAACCGCTATGCTCATTCAGAGTACACTCCTCTCAACAGACCCAGTTAAATATTAAAAATAAACGTCATATCAATGATGCATACCTGTTGCTGAGCGATTACTCAAATAAACCGTATATAAGGTCATCAAAGATTGAAAAACAGTATATGTATTATGTGCCGGCCTATGGAGTCTGGAAATCATACAAAAAACATAAGATAATCTCCAGAAAAGAAGCTGAAGATAAAATTATCAATCAATATAAATTGGGTAGATGGAAGTTATTAATATTGCACCCTTTTTACAAACTTTTTAAATTTTACTTCAAATTGAAGCGCAATAAAATATCCTGATAGGAGACAAATTTATCCGGCTGTCTTATTTTCCGGTATGACCTGAACATCACCCAAAACCGTTGACTTCCACTTTAAAGTAACATATATACAACTTTTCCCTGGAATGGACGAATTTATGATTATAAGATGAATCCGAAAGTAAGTATTTGCATACCAACCTGCAACTCTGAAAAATATCTGGTTGAGTCAATTGAGTCTGCTCTGAAACAAAGTTTTTCCGATTTTGAAATCCTGATTTCCGACAACTGTTCATCAGATAATACTCAAAATATAATCAAAGAATATGCCTCTAAAGACGACAGGATTATTTTTATATTCAATAAAAAAAATATCGGCATGGTTAACAACTGGAACTCCTGTCTTGCTCGCGCTAAAGGTGAATATATTAAATTCCTCTTCAGCGATGACACACTCTCATCAGACAACGCTTTGGAAAAGATGGTTACCATTCTTAATGCCGATAATGAAATCTCACTTGTTGCCTCGGCGAGAAATATAATTGATGAACAATCAAAGAAAATTGACATTCGTTCAAGATATGCCGGAAATTTCAAGATGTCAGGCAAAGAAATCATCATGGACTGCCTACTCCGGCAAAGCAATAAAATTGGAGAACCTTCGGTGGTTATGTTCAGGAAAAAAGATTCAGCACGGGGATTTCTTGAAAAATACAAACAGCTTGTTGATTTGGAGATGTGGTTCAACATACTTGAAAAAGGGGATTTTTATTACATTGACAAACCTCTTTCATCATTCAGAATCCACTCTTGCCAGCAAACCCGAATTAATATTGACAATTGTGATTTCATTGATGACCCTGCCCTGTTGCTGAAGGACTATTTAAGCAAATCTTACATTAATTATTCAAATACCAAAAAGAGGTTTGCCTGTTATGTTGCAGCTTATGACATATGGAAACTTTACAGGCGTCATAACCTGATTTCAAAAGAGCTGGCCACAGAAAAAATAAAAAGGCTTTGCGGATACGGCAGGGGCAAGCTTATTTATAATTACCCTTTTTACAGAATATACAAACTTTACTCTTCCGCTAGAAAACGGATGACGGAAACAAGCTGATTTATAAAAAAGTATCGGAGGCGCCATGAAGGTAGTCATATTAGCCGGAGGTCTTGGAACGCGTTTAAGTGAAGAGACGGACATCAAACCAAAACCGATGGTGGAAATCAGCGGTAAGCCGATTCTGTGGCACATAATGAAAATCTATTCTCATTATGGATTTAACGATTTCATTATCTGTCTCGGTTACAAGGGTTACGTAATAAAGGAATGGTTTAAGAACTATTTTCTCCATATGAGCGACGTCACGATTGACATGCGAAACAACAAGATGGAGGTCCATGAAAATTTTGCCGAACCGTGGAAGGTGACGATGATCGACACCGGTAACGACACTTTGACAGGGGGCAGGATAAAAAGAGTCGAAAAATATCTGAACAATGAAACATTTATGCTAACATATGGCGACGGCGTGGGAAATATTAACATTGAGGAACTGCTCGCCTATCATATGAAACATAAAAAAATTGCCACCGTTACGGCAGTCCAGCCGTCAGGAAGATTCGGCTCTTTAATTCTGGACCGGAAAGAGCATGTACTGGCTTTTCAGGAAAAACCAAAAGGCGACGGGGCCTGGATTAATGGAGGATTCTTTGTATTGGAGCCGGAAATTCTGAAATACATTAAGGATGATCAAAGTATTTGGGAGAGGGAACCTCTGGAGGGGATCGCCGGCGCCGATGAACTTGTGGCGTATAAGCATACCGGTTTTTGGCAGCCTATGGATACGCTTCGTGACAAACAATACCTTCAAAGGCTTTGGGACGAAGGGGATTGCCCATGGAAATGCTGGGATTAACGACAGGTTGACAACATAATGTTAAAGAACGATTTCTGGAAAAACAAAAAAGTTTTTCTTACCGGTCATACCGGCTTTAAAGGCTCCTGGCTCTGCCTTTGGCTTTATTCCCTGGGAGCGGATGTTGTCGGTTATGCGCTGCAACCGCCGACCGGGCCCGGCCTTTTTAATCTCTGCAATATCGAAGGTATTGTGGCTTCCATGATATCCGACATACGGGATGCCGGTAAGCTGACAAACGCAATTGCCGACACTAAGCCTGAAATAGTTATACATATGGCCGCACAGCCGCTTGTCCGTTATTCTTATGAAAACCCGACGGAAACATACTCTGTCAATGTAATGGGCACAGTGAACCTTTTTGAGGCTATTCGAAAATGCCCGACTGTAAAAGCCGTTCTTAACATTACGACCGACAAATGTTACGAAAACCGGGAATGGCTTTGGGGTTACCGTGAGAATGAGCCCTTGGGGGGCGCTGATCCCTACTCCAGCAGCAAGGCCTGCTCTGAATTGGTAACAGCAGCTTACAGGCATTCCTTTTTTAGTCCGAACAGTTATGAGAAGCATGGTGTTGCCGTCGCTTCGGCAAGAGCAGGCAATGTCATTGGCGGGGGCGACTGGGCAAAAGACAGGCTGATCCCCGATTGCATCAGGGCGTTGATGGAGGGAGAAAAAATTTTCATCAGGAACCCTTGTGCAATCAGGCCCTGGCAGCATGTACTGGAACCGTTGAACGGTTATCTTATGCTGGCTCAGAAACTTTATGAAGAGGGCATTGAGTATGCCGAAAGCTGGAACTTCGGACCCCGTGAGGAAGATGCCGGAAATGTTGAATCGATTGTCAAGGAGCTCTGTAAAAGGTGGGACCGAGCAGCTGCATTTGAGATCGATAATGGAGACCACCCACATGAAGCAAATTACCTCAAACTGGACTCTTCAAAGGCGAGAATTAGACTGGGGTGGCGCCCGAAGTGGGATGTGAAGCAAAGTCTTGACAAGATCATAGAATGGACAAATGCATACAAAAACGGGGCGGATTTAAGAGAGATTTCTCTTAATCAAATAAAAGAATACTCTGCTATTCAGATAAAATACTGAAAACGTCGGGCAGGAATAAATCTTAAAAACAGCTTCCCATGTGTAATAAAGATTTTATCACCCTGCGGCAGGCAGTTGAAAGAGGTGAAAAAACATGGAAAAAAGGCTGCGAGAATCGGCTATTCAAGCTGCGGTGGAGTATTATAATTATCGCCATAAACAGAGTGGCGGAGTATTTAATCCCGGCGATCGCATACCTTATGCAGGACGGATCTTTGATGAAAAAGAGATAATTAACCTGATAGATTCATCGCTCGATTTCTGGCTGACCGGTGGAAGATATGTCGATAATTTCGAGAACCGTTTTGCAGAGTTCCTCGGAGTAAAACATTGCTCCCTGACTAATTCCGGATCTTCCGCCAACCTGCTGGCCTTTATGGCCCTTACATCACCAAAACTCGGCAAAAGGAGAATTAAAAGGGGAGATGAAGTTATTACGGTCGCGGCATGTTTTCCGACAACAGTTGCTCCGATAATTCAGTTCGGCGCTGTCCCCGTTTTTGTTGATGTAGATTTAAAGACTTACAATATAGACTGCTCTCAACTGAGAGACGCTCTTTCTGAAAAAACAAAAGCTGTTATGGTTGCCCACACATTGGGAAATCCCTTTGACTTAAAACGGGTGAAAGACTTTTGCGAGGCAAACAGCCTGTGGCTTGTTGAGGATAACTGTGACGCCCTAGGTTCAAGGTATTGCATTGATGGAAAATGGAAATATACCGGAACAATCGGACATATAGGGACATCCAGCTTCTACCCGCCCCACCATATGACCATGGGTGAAGGCGGAGCGGTCTATACGAATGACAAAATGATGCGCAGGCTGATAGAATCATTTCGGGATTGGGGCAGGGATTGCTGGTGTCCGTCAGGCCGGGACAACACATGCGGAAAGAGATTTGAACAGCAATTCGGCGAGCTACCTTCCCGTTACGACCATAAGTATGTTTACTCCCACTTCGGTTATAACCTGAAGGTAACGGATATGCAGGCTGCAATCGGCTGCGCTCAGCTCGAAAAACTTCCCGGTTTTATTGACGCAAGAAAACTAAACTGGCAATATCTGCGCTCAGCTTTAGAGGAACTATCCGATATATTTATACTGCCGGAAGCGACTGAGCAATCAGAACCGAGCTGGTTCGGTTTTTTACTAACCCTTAGAGAAGATGCCGGAATCAACCGGCATGATCTTGTTGACTACCTCGAGGCGTGCGGAGTGCAGACAAGAATGCTTTTTGCCGGGAACCTGCTCAAACATCCATGTTTTGATGATATGAGAGAGAAAAAATCCGGGTTCAGGGTTTCGGGGAAACTGGTAAATACGGACCTTATTATGACTCATTCATTCTGGATCGGTGTTTATCCCGGACTGACGAATGAGATGCTGGACCATATTGTAAAGACCATTAAAACCTTTGTTGCGGAAAAAGGCTTTTAAGGCTGGGAAATAATGAAAATTGCGGAAACATCCATACCCGGATGTTATGAGATCATTCCAAAAATATTCAGAGACAACCGGGGGGCCTTTGTCAAAACATTTCAGGAGAAAATTTTCCTTGAAAACGGGTTGGTCACTAATTTTGCGGAGGAGTTCCATTCAACATCACATCAGGGGGTCTTAAGGGGCCTGCACTTCCAGACTCCTCCATTCGATCATACAAAAATAGTCTACTGCGTATCGGGTGAAATATTTGACGCCGTTGTTGATTTGAGGATCGGCTCGCCGACTTATGGAAAACATTCAGTATTTAATATCAGCGCCGGAAAAGGAAACATACTTTATATTCCTGCAGGATTGGCCCACGGATTTTATGTTTTGAGTTTAAGCGCCACAGTAGTTTATAAAGTAACAACCGAACATTCTCAAGAATGCGACAAAGGCATACTCTGGAACTCAGCCGGAATTACATGGCCCGATGACGATCCTGTTCTTTCCATGCGGGACAAAGAATTCCCTCTCTTTAAAAACTTTCGTTCACCTTTTACTTATGAACACCCAGGTATGTAAAGCGGCCTAAACCTCTAAACAACATTGCAGTTTATTTAAAGGTTTTATCGCCCTGCCGCAGGCGGCAAGAGATTATGACTGACAGTAGTAATTCTAAAAAAGCATTGCTTACCGGCGCTACCGGCTTTGTCGGCTCTAATATTGCCAGGCGTCTGGCAGCTGATGGATGGGAAGTGCATATCATCGTGCGCAAAACTTCCGGACTTGACCGGATTGAAGATTTTTCCGGAAAAACAGTTATCCATGAGCATGACGGATCAATGGAAAAGATGATGACTATTCTCAAAAGAGCATCTCCTGATACGGTCTTTCATCTGGCTTCTCTTTTCCTGGCCGAACACCAGCCAAAAGACGTCGATGCGCTAATCAATAACAATATCCTTTTCGGAACGCAACTTGTTGAGGCCATGGTTAGAAATAACGCATATCATCTTATCAACACCGGCACTTCATGGCAGCATTATAAAAATGAAGATTATAATCCTGTATGTCTATACGCAGCTACTAAAGAGGCATTTGAAACCTTGTTAAAATTTTATACCGAAACTACACCCCTTAAAGTAATAAGTTTAAAACTTTTTGATACTTATGGCCCGAATGACGGAAGAGGGAAGCTGCTTTCCCTCCTGGAAAAAATCTCCAAAAATCATGAGCCGCTCGACATGTCGCCGGGAGAGCAGCTTCTTGACCTTGTTTATATCGACGATGTTGTAAACGCATTTATTCTGGCGTCCGAGAGGATTAAGGAAAATATCCCGGTAAATCCGGAGGATTTTGCCGTATCATCGGGCAAGCCGATTAAGTTAAAAGAACTGGTAAGTATCTACCGGAATGTAACGGGAAAAACCTTGCCGATTCGATGGGGAGGGCGCCGCTACCGCAACAGGGAGGTTATGACGCCATGGAGCAATGGGACCAGGCTGCCGGGCTGGCAGCCTTTGGTAAATATCGAGACCGGTATCAGGAGAGTAACCTCCGATCATCACAGGACAGATACTTGATTTCTTCATCATTGAGCCTCTTCAAAAGATCTCCGTGACAAGGAAAAGTGAAAAAAATTCTTATTATACGCCTGGCAGCGCTGGGCGACACCCTTCATACCACTCCATGCCTTAAAGCTTTAAAAGAGGCCTACCCGAAAAGCAGCCTGACCTATATTGTCGGCAAAGGCGCCGAACCTGTTATTGAAAACAATCCCTATATAGATGAAATTATAATATTTGATAAGAGGGGAAACCACAAAACATGGTCAAGCCAGATTCGTCTGGCCCTTTATTTAAGAAAAAAAAACTTTGATATTGTGGCAAACATGAGCCCATCGACAAGAACCTTGACCTTCTCTTTCATCATTAATGGAGATAAAAAGCTTCTATACCGTAGGGATAAGGAGCCTGACAGAGGAGTAAAAGCCGCCCACGCAGTTGAAAACTGCTGGGCGACATTTGATTCTCTTAGAATCAAATATGACAAAACGGCATTGATTCCTCAATTTTTTATTACACATGCGGAAAAGGAAACGGTCTCAAAACTGATCGCTTCAATCGGCATAACAGGCAAAGATAAGATTATCGGTATTAATCCCGGTGCCAGCCACCAGGTAAACCGATGGGATGCAAATTCATTTGCCCTGCTTTCGGATAGATTAATCAGGGATCTGAAAACTAAAATTATCATTGTGGGAGGGCCGTCTGATATTGAGATTGCAAGCTCCATAGAAAATAAAATGGAGGAAACACCTGTGAATTTGGCTGGGAAACTCTCTATAAGAGAGTCGGCCGCTCTCTTTGAAAGATGCTGCGTATTTGTTACAGGCGACACCGGCCCGATGCATATTGCCGCTGCCGCAGGGGTACCTGTGGTTGCTCTGTTCGGAGCAGCCGATCCGGACAGAACGGGACCTGTCGGCCGCCGGCATATAATAATTCAAAAAAAGGATTTAGAATGTGTGCCGTGCAGAAAGAGGGTATGCTCAAAAAACCATGAGTGCATGAAAGATATAACTGTAGATGAAATCTTTGCCGCCTGCGGCAGGGCGATAAATATCCTTTAATCCAACAACCCAGAAATAAGCTGTGTGAACTTATATCCGCCGGGGATTAAACCGAGTTGTTATTTCGAAGATTAATGTCGGCCCGCCGCCTGAGACATTAATCAATTTTATCGACCTTGACGGTGTTCGTGCTTCCCGCAACTCCCACAGGAATTCCCGATACGATAACCACAATATCACCTTTTTCCATAAAACCTGCTTTCTCGGCTATCTCCTTGGAATCTCTATGAATCTGATCGGTATTTTCCTGACTTTTTATGTAAAAAGGATTGACCCCCCAAACCAAGAGAAGCTGCCGGACAACTTTTTTATCCTGAGAGCAGGATATTACAGGCATTTGGGGTCTGTTTCTGGCTATTCGGCAGGCCGTGGCGCCGGTTGATGTGACAGTAATAATAGCCGCTGCATTGAGCTTGGCAGCCACCAGACAGGCTGCCACTGATGTGGCTTTTGAAATTGAAGTTGTCATTTCGGAAACATCAAGCTTCAACTTCCCTTTAGTCTCGGCCTGCATTGATAATTCATGCATGGTCTGAACAGTCAGCAGAGGATACCTGCCGACGGCAGTCTCTCCCGAGAGCATTATTGCATCGGTGCCGTCAATAATTGCATTGGCAACATCCGTAACTTCGGCCCTGGTAGGATAGGCGTTATAAGTCATTGAATCGAGCATCTGTGTTGCCGTAATGACCGGGATACCCCTTCTGTTTGCTGTTGCAATAATTCTCTTTTGAACAAGAGGAACCTCTGCGATAGGTATTTCCACACCGAGGTCGCCTCTTGCCACCATAATACCGTCACAGACCAATACTATTTGATCAAGATTATCCACCGCCTGCTGGGTTTCTATCTTTGCGACGATTTTTATCTTCTCTCCTCCATTATCATCCATAAAAGACCGCATTGCCGTAAGATCATCAGCGGTTCTGACAAATGACGCGGCAATAAAATCTACATTTTGATCAATAGCAAATTTGATATCCGAATAATCTTTATCCATAAGAAATGGCAGGGAAAGATTAGCTCCGGGAAAATTAAGCCCTTTTCGTTCACCCAGCTTTCCGCTTCTCTGTACCCTGCAAATCACATCCCGATCTTTAAACCCCTCTACCAAAAGGGTTATAGCGCCATCAGCCATATAGACCAACTGCCCTATTGAAAGATCCGAAAAAAGAGTATCATGAGTAATATGAATTTTAACTTCATCTCCAATGCAAGGATCAGGTGTGAGAGAGATCAGCTGTCCCGAGTTCAGGGTTATCTCATGCTCTTTCAAAGATCCTGTTCTGATTTCAGGACCTTTGAGGTCTGCCAGAATACATACGGGACGTTTAAGTTTTTTTTCAACCTTTCTGATAACTTCTATATTTTTTTTGTGGGATGACGAATCGCCATGGGACATGTTCAGCCGGACAATATCAACGCCAGCTTCTATCAATGGGGACAAGGTATCCGGAGTATCACATGAAGGACCCATGGTGGCTACAATCTTGGTTTTGCGAATATTCTTTTTCATGACTATCCTGTTGTTGTCTCCGGTATTCTACCTGAAACAGCTCTGGCCGACAAAGATGTTATTTTTTTCAGATATCTGCTTGAGCGTTCGAAAGAAACGTTTTTAGACGACATAAGATCTTCAACTGTCAAAGGCATCCGCCATGACCAGTTATGATTACCGAAAGTGCCGGGATAATTAACCCTGTTTTCATCACCCATTTCAAAAATATCCTGAAACGGAATAATTACAAATCTTGCCCTGGAATTAAAAATACGTTCAAATATGGCCTCTTTTACATCTGTAAAGGGTGAGTTATCCGGCAGGCCAAGGTATTCAAGAAGTGCGGAACGTTCATCATCTCTTAAATTTTTCCACCACGAATATAATGTCGGGGTATCATGAGTACCTGTGGTTGCAAGAAAGTCCCGGCCATAGTTCTCTGGGTACCGGTACCCAGACGCAATGCCTGAAGCTTCTCCCTCTCCCCATCCGAAAATGAAGGTTTTATATCCGGCGATGCCGAGTCGCTCCCTTAGTGAGTGCACTTCCGGAGTAATATCTCCTAGGTCCTCGGCAATAGGGATAACAAACCTTTCTTCAAGTGATACCTTTATCAGCCTTCTGAGGAGTTTATCGGAAGGGGCTTTAACCCACGATCCCTCAGATGCCTTACAACCTGACGGGACAGACCAGAATGATTCAAACCCTCTGAAATGATCCAGCCTGTAGAGGTCGAAAAAATCACAAACTCTTTTAATTCTCTCCTGCCACCACAAAAAATCTTCAGACTCCATGTTTTCCCAATTGTAAAGCGGCGTGCCCCAGTTCTGACCGTCGGCATTAAAAAAATCAGGAGGCGCGCCTGATGTCGCCGAGAGGGAAAGATCATCATTCATAAGAAAAAGTTCAGGCTTTGACCAGACGTCAACACTGTCGTAAGCCGGATAAAACGCAACATCACCCATAAGATAAACACCTTTGTTATGGGCATATGCGAGCATCTTCCGCCATTGAACCGTAAATACCCATTGAAGCCATTCAAAAAACAGAATTTTTTTTGAATTTGCCCTTGCACGCTCCGTAACGGCAAGGTGGTCTCTTTTAGCATATTTTTCAGGCCATCTACTCCAAATCTTATTATCATAATTCTCTTTCAACAGAGTAAAAAGGGCATAATCCTTCAGCCAATAGCTCTCTTTCTCAATAAAAGCCGAAAACTCTCCTGCCTTTTTTGTCCCCTTTTCCCACTCTTCACAATAAAACAGATTAAATCCATCATGGAGCAATTCCATCTTCAGGTTGCGAACTTTTTTATAATCTACACGTTCGGCCTTTCTGATAAGGTCAAGTTCACCGCTGCTCACGGCCTTATCAAGGCGGGCTTGAGCAGCCTTGGAGTGAGTGACATCATCAACATCATGGATATCAATGTAGATTGGATTTACGGCAAAGAGACTTACCGCGGCATAAGGGCTGGGATCACCCTCTTTTACATCATTCAATGGAAGCAGCTGGATGATTGTCTGATTATGATCTGCCGCCCAGTCAATCAAACTGTAAAGGTCTCCGATATCTCCTATTCCAAGACTCCGATCGGTTTTAATGGAAAAAAGGGGAATCAAAAAACCGGCGCTTTTTGCAGCCGGGAGAATATTATGGATGGTCTCTTTCATATGGCAGGGCTTAGGCTTCCAGCTCCATAAAAAATTATGTTGAAATGCTTGTTTCCTTTATTAACAAAACCGGGTTTACCGGATTCGGCATCACGTGCGGAGTGACATAGAAGAAAAACCAGGGGGGCTTTCAGATTAGAATGTAACTTATCTATTCAAGGTTTACTATCTCGGTGAATTGCTTTTCAATATCTCTAAATGACTTATCTTTAAGATACACCTTTTCCAGAGTTTCTTTAGCCTCTTTTATCATATTGGCTTTTTTGTAAGCCATTCCAAGTTCGTAAGCAATATTCATTTCAGCCACAGAAGCAAGTCCTTCTAATGCAAGTCCTTTTTTAAAACAATCAATTGCCTCTCCGGTTCTACCGCTTTCAAGGAAACAAAGACCGAGCATGACGTATGCGTCACAAGCCCGCTCCTGGTTGTCTACCAGTAGTTTAAACTCTTTAATGGCGTCATCATAAAGCCCCATCTCTTTGTATGCTATGCCAAGATTGTAATGTGTTTCACCATCATCCACCTCTTCACCGGTTTCAATCACACCGCCCGCTATTGCATCAAACATGGAGTCAAAATCAGATATATCTTCGCCGGCCTCAACTTTGTTACTTTCATCTGCCGTATCAAAGTTAAAATCCATATCTTCAAAACTTAATTCGCCATCTTTCGGCTCCTCTTTAATATTTTCACTCATATCGTTCTGTGAAAGCCGGCTCTCAACCACTTCATCTCCAACTTCCAGTTCCAGTTCCAACGGAAGATCCTCATCCAGAAGCAGTTCCACCTCCTGATCCTGACCTTTCCGGTCAACAGTATCGGATTCCGTTAAAGAAGCCCCGACATCATCATCAAACGATAAAACGGTTTCCTCGTCTACTTCCGACAAGACGTCGGTTTCAATATCGGCTTCCGCTTCATCCCCGGCATCTCCCAGTAAATTAAGAGCATCACAATCATCCGGTCTCAGTTCGAGCACCTTTTTGTATATCTCCTTTGCCGCTTCCTCATCACCCTTCCGTATATATAAATCACCGAGCTTTTTGTATGACCGGATCAGACTGTTCTCTTTATCGGCAGACTTGTAAACTTCACACGTTTTAATCAATATTGCTTTATCGTACTGAAATTCGTCCTTGAGATTTTCTATAAAGTCAGCTGCTTCATTAAATAATTTTTCCTTTAGATAGATATCTATAATTGCTTCATACTCTTTAACCGCCTGCCCGGTCTCACCACCACTAATAAAACATTCGGCCAATTCTTTTCTCGCTTCTATTGACTCCGGCTCCAAATCAATTACCCGCTTTAGAGAATTACAGGCCTTCTCAATGTTTCCATCCATCTTGTGTATACGGGCAAGTAAAATAACCGCTTCAACATTATTCTCATCGGCTTGCAGCGCTTTATTAATACTTTCCTGCGCCAGGTCTTTATCGCCTTTTTCAAGATAGGCTCTGCCTAGAAAAAGCAATATTTTGTTATTTGCAGAGTCGAGATTTAAAAATTCTTTAAGAACCGTTATCAGTCCTTCCATATCTCCTTTTTTCTTAAACTCCTGAAAAAGACTCTTGATCTCTTGAGACGCCTCTTCTCTTAATCCCTCCTTCAGAAAGTTTTCAATGAGTTTAGTCCTGATTGCCACATTTGAAGGGTAAAGCTCCGCCATTTTCCTGATAACTTCCAGAGCTTCCTTGATTTTTCCTTCTTTTTCATAGAAACTCGAAACTGTTCTGTACTGAGCTATTGCATCGCCTGGAAGTCCCTGGCGGTTATAAAGCTCCGCCAAAATTAAATGAACATCATGCTGCTCCGCCTGAATTCTCAAAATCTGTTTATATACGGCTATAGCCTTCAAATAAAAACCTTTATCCTGATAATCCCGCGCTATCCGCTCATAATATTCGCGAGCGTTTTTCTTGTCTCCTTTTTTGGCGTAAAGATCACCAAGCTTCTGACAAAGCCTCAAGTCGTTAGGATTATCGTCAAGAAGATGTAAAAGCTCCTTGATAGCCTTGTCATGCTGCCCTTTGTGTAAGTATTTTTGGGCAAGTGATACTACTCTTGATTTATTTAACGCCAATTATAACCTCACCAAGTGTATTGCGTTGACCGGAAAAAATGAAATGACTTTCAGTTTATCTTGGCTTTTATCAAAAGTCAAGATCGCTGAAATCTGAATATATCTCATTTTTTCAAGAGATTACAAAGACAGTTCTGGGACATGGAACATATGGATTTTCACACATAGCGGAGAGAGAAATGCAATACTTTATTATCTGTAATTATGATATTTTTATGAATAAACAGGGCAAACACTATTTATTACGGCAGACCGGTTAATCTTTAACAATATTTTGTGCAAGGTAAATCCAGCCGTTTTATTTATCACCGCAAAATCTGATAAAAAAATCGGGCAAAATGATGGAAACAGTAAAGCCCAAACAACCAATACACTTGAATAGACAGTCTTAATCGTCAAACAATTTGCTGTGCAGGTAATATCTTTAAAGGTAAACATACTTTATCGGGGTCCCGCAGTTATCCATGAAACTCAAAACGTTCGGGTTAAATCATGAAAAACAGGGGGTTCTGAAATGATTTTGGTTGACATGAAAGATCGGATGGAATATTCTTCTTTGCCCGGCATTATTTGTTGGTAATTTCAATAATAATTTAAAGAGGATTTAACATGGGAGATGCAGCGACCCAGCTAGGCCTTTTGATTGTAAGCGCCGTTTTTGTAAACAACTTTGTCCTTGCCCGCTTTCTGGGAGTTTGCCCTTTTCTAGGCGTCTCAAAGAAGATAGAGACCGCCATCGGCATGAGCATGGCGGTTATTTTTGTTATGACCATCGCTTCAGTAACCACTTGGTTTATTCAAAAGTTTATTCTTGTCCCGTTCCGGATCGAGTACCTGCAGACCATTGCATTCATTCTTATAATTGCCTCCCTTGTGCAGTTTGTTGAAATGGTAGTGCAGAAGACAAGCCCTGTGCTTTATCAGTCTCTGGGAATATTTCTGCCTCTCATAACTACAAACTGCGCCGTGCTTGGTGTTGCTCTCCTGAACATCCAAAAGGATTACGGTTTTTTGGCAACCACTGTTCACGGTTTTGGCGCATCGCTCGGTTTTGGTCTGGCGCTTGTGCTGTTTGCCGGTATAAGAGAAAGAATAGAGCTGGCCGATATTCCAAAATCATTCAGAGGTGTTTCAATAACTCTTATAACAGCCGGACTTCTGTCTCTCGCATTTATGGGATTTTCAGGACTCGTAAAATGAAAATGAACAACCGTATGCGGCAGTGCAACAAAAAATATTTATTCAGCCGCCACGTTACTTTAAAGTTTTATATCGGCTTACAGCCTGAGGCGCTAAAATGTTAGGCGCTGTATTGAGCTTAAGCGGTATTGGTCTGGTTGCAGGTGTAGGACTTGCTATAGCATCAAAAGTATTTGCGGTCACCATAGACCCGAAAGTTGAAGCTATTGAGAATGCCTTGCTCGGCACAAATTGCGGTGCATGCGGTTTTCCGGGATGCGGGGGACTTGCCACGGCAATTGTAAAAGGAGAGGCGGATATCAATAGCTGTCTTCCCGGTGGTACGGAGGTATCAGGACAAATCGCCTCTATTATGGGAGTGGCCGCCGATGAATCTGTTAAAAAGATGGCCGTCGTTCTCTGCAAGGCCGGTGACAATGCTGCTGTGGTAAAATTTGATTACAGGGGTATTCAGGATTGCTGGGCAGCGACACAGGTGGGTGGCGGCTTTAAAGGTTGCAGTTACGGATGTCTGGGATTGGGTTCTTGCTCCAGAGCCTGCCCTTATGGGGCCATAGAGATTACCAGTGACAGACTTGCCATTATTATTCCTGAAAAATGTACCGGCTGCACTCTTTGTGTGGCCGCATGTCCGAAAAACCTGATAAAAATGGTGCCTGAAACGCAAAATATTCATGTTCTCTGCAGCAACCATGACAAAGGGGCAGCGGTTAAAAAGGTTTGCAGTGTCGGCTGCACCGCCTGCACTTTATGCACGAAAAAGACAACGAATATTTTAATCGTCAACAATCTCGCTGTTACTGATTATGAAAAAATTGACAATACCCACGAACCGGCGGAAATTTGCCCTACAAACACCATATCAGATTTTAAAGAAGCCCATCCTCTTAAAAGGTTTATAAGAGAAAAAAAGAAACCTGCAAAGAAGACGGCCAAACCTGCCCCTAAAGGGGGGAGAATGGAACCTTCTTCGAAGACCGGAAGTGAGGCAAAGAAAGAAACTGTAAACACTGCGTCTCCGAAACAATCATCTGTTGCAGCTGTATCAGAGGTTGATAAAAAGGATTCGAAGAACCAAAAAAACGGGGAAGAGAAAAGCAATGTCCTCTAGCGGATTAATAGGT
>Ga0256830_1001174_pt1 | contig 18836 bp, 16 predicted proteins | sample 128326metaG_FD_190537 | JGI IMG/M metagenome (GOLD analysis project Ga0256830, IMG submission 190537) | Hydrothermal vent microbial communities from Lau Basin, Pacific Ocean - 128-326 | ecosystem: Environmental > Aquatic > Marine > Hydrothermal vents | place: Pacific Ocean: Lau Basin | collected... | reverse complement strand
GGCCTCGGCTGCGGCCCGGATGTCTTTGGCCGCTTCTTCCGCGCGCACGGTGGCGTCGCGCACAATTTGGGTGGCCTTTGTTTGCGCCTCTGCGATGATTTTCTCGGCTTCCTTTTCTGCGTTGGCACGCGCTTCCGCAGCTACACGGGCATCCTCCAGACCCTGCGCGACGGTCTCTTTGCGCTTTTCAAGCAAACCCAACACAGGGCGGTATACCCAGACATTGAGCACGATCAGCAAAATCAGAAAGTTGATTACCTGGACGATGAAATAACCGCCATTGATTCCCAGTGCTTCCAAAACACACCTCCTATGCTTTACGCATTTTCTCCACTTTTAGAACACGAACAGGATCAGGAGTGCAACGACCAGGCAGTAAATGGCTACTGCTTCGGCAAAGGCGATGCCCAAAATCATGTTGGTTTGGATGGTGCCTGTGGCGTCGGGGTTGCGCCCCATGGCCTGCACCGCACCGCTGGTAACGATGCCAATGCCGGCACCAGCACCAATCGCGCCAATCATTGCCAGACCGGCTCCAACCAATTTTGCAGCTGCTTCGATATTACCTTCCATGAGAAAAGACCTCCGTTTTGAGTTTTGGATTCGAGTTTTAGGACTTGCCCTGAGCGAAGGGGGAAGGGGGTAGTTCCGAGGCGGCTTCTATTACCAATTCCTGCTCCCTCCCCTCCCTTGTTCCCTAATGATGCTCCTCGCCTTCGTCGTGGTGCGAGTGTGTGGCCTGGGACATGAAGACCATGGTGAGCATCCCGAATACGATGGCCTGAATGAGACCGACGAAGAATTCCAGCATCAGGAACACGGTCTGGGCAAAGACGGGTACCAGACTGCCGATTACGAACAACAGCACCGAACCGGCAAAAATATTGCCGAACAACCGGAAGGAGAACGAGAGTACCTTGGCGATCTCGGCCACAATCTCCAACAGGCCCACCGCAAAGTCTATTACGCCAAATATGGGTTTGGTAAACAGGGTTTTGGTGTACCAGAATTTGCTGAAGTAGCTGGCGCCCAGGGCGCGCACGCCAATTACCTGGGTCATCACCACGGATACAACGGCCAGCGCGACCGTGAAGTTCAAATCCGTGGAGGCGACACGCACGACAGGCACGAGGGCCGAAACACATTCCTTGTCGCCACCGACGGAGACGAAGGGGCCAATGCGCGTTTCGGTACAAAGTTCTTCGAATTCCTTGACGTGGCTGGGTTCAAACAGGCCAATACTGTCCACTCCCGGGATCAGCTCCATCCAGTTGACCACCAGGACCAACAGCGTGATGGTGGCAAACCAGGGAAAAATGGTCTTCGCCCACTTTCCGGCAGTGGATTCGGTCAGATTGTAAAGGACTTCCAGCAGGGCTTCTACGGCCCCGGAGAAACCCTGGGGAATCAGGCTTCCGCTCTTGACCGCGCGGCGTACAGACAGCGCCATGAGAATGAGCAACACGTCTGCAATCAGGGTGGCGACCAGCGTGTTGGTCAGAAAGGCGTTTTCGCCTCCCAGTTTCTCAGCGGGCAGCTGCACGTGTGGCTGGAGGGCCTTGACGCCCCAAACGTAGTGGATGAGAACGGATGCCACAATCAGCAATAAGACAAGGTATCGATTGGGGATACCAAACAGCCGGGGTTTATTTTCCACGATCGGCTTCCTCCTGTGAGTCTGTGCTGTCTTCGGATACGGGTTTAATTTGGGCGGTGGCTTTGCGCACCACCCAAAACATGGCAACCAGAGTTACCGGGATACTGCCTACCAGGAATAGGATTGTGAACAATGGGCGGGTTTGGAGGTAGTTGTCGAGCCACAAGCCTCCAAACAAAGCGATGAAGATGACGACCAACGTGAGACAGCCGACCTGTCCTGCCACAGCCGCCAGCGTGAGATTGAAAGCGCGCTGAACGCGGTCGTTTTTTTGTTGATCGTCGGTCTGGCTCATCGCCCGCAAGTATATCATAATACTATCTTACGTCAATGTGCATTTTCGCACAATCAGAACAATGCGGCAGCGGCCACGTCGGCAAAATTCCACCAGGGCGCAAACAGCGTGCCAACCAGAATGATGCCAAAGGAGAGCACCGCCAGCGCGATGGCGTTGGGGCGGGAGAGGGGCAGCGGCTTGTCCTCGTCGTCGGAGCGGAAGAGGTAGACGTATTTCAACACGATCAGGTAATAGTACACCCCCACGATGGCGTTGAGCACGCCCACGAACGCCAACCAGACCAGGTTAGCCTGCACCGCGGCCGCGAAAACCCATATTTTGGCGACGAAGCCGGCCAGGGGCGGCACTCCTGCCAGCGACAGGAAAGCGACCAGCATGGCCATCGAAAGGCCTGGCGCGCGGCGGCTCAACCCGGAATAGGCGGCAATTTCATCCGAACCAACCACCCTGCCCACGATAGTGACCACGCCGAACGCGGCCAGGTTGGTCAATACGTAGGTGATCAGGTAAAAAACCGCGCTCGAAATGCCCAACTGGCTTTGGGTGGCAGCCACCACACCGATCAGCACGTAGCCCGCGTGCGCCACCGAGGAATAGGCCAACAGCCGTTTGATGTTGGTTTGCGCCAGCGCAACCGTATTGCCAAGCGTCATGGTGGCAACCGCCAACGCGGCCAACACCGCGCCCCAATGGGCGCTGATCTGTGGGAAGGCCGCCAACATCACACGCGCCAACACCGCGAAGCCCGCGGCCTTGGAAGCAGTGGACAGGAAGCCTGCCACCGGCGTGGGCGCGCCCTCGTACACATCCGGCGCCCAAAAGTGGAACGGCACAATCGAAACCTTGAAGCCAAAACCCACCAATACCAGCAGCGCAGAGCCGACCACAGCCGTGGTCGCCAGCGTGCCCGCACGCAGCCCGGCAGCCAGATCGTACAGGTTGGTCATGCCGGTAAAGCCATACAGCAGGCTAAAGCCATAGAGCATGATCCCGGAGGTCATGGCGCCGAACAACAGATACTTGAAGCCCGCCTCGGTAGATTTGTCGTCCTGCTTGAAGAAGCCTGCCAGCACGTACAGGGGGATGGAGGTGGTCTCGATGGCCAGGAAGAGCATGATCAGGTCGGCAGAGGCGGCCATCAGGCTCATGCCCAGCGTGGAAGTCAGCAGCAAAATGTAAAATTCGCCCCGGTTTCCCAAAGACTCAACATCCATTCCCAACAGTGCGGTGATGGCGGCGCCAAAAACGAACAGGATTTTGAACGCAAAAGCCAGCGTGTCGTGGCGCAACATGCCGCCCCACAGGAGCGCGGCATCCTCCCCTGGCCGGGCGACCAGCAGAGCGACCACCAGGATCGCGGCTGCACCGCCAGCCGTCAACCAACCCAGGTTGCGTTTGGCGTCCTCTTTCCAAAGCATGTCGCACGCCAACACCACCCCAATCAAAACAAGCAAAAGGATTTCAGGCAATATCGCCAGAATCATTGTGGAATCTATACCGCTCACCTAGGCACCTCCCAATAGGCGCAAAATGCTGTCTACCCCGGTTTCCACCAGGGGCACAATCAATCCGGGAAATACGCCAACCAACACCATGATAGCTGCCAGGAACACCAGGGCAACTTTATCCAGCGCGGTCACATCCCCCACATGGCCGACGAACTCGGCGGGCATCTTGCCGAAGAACACCTGGCGGACAATCCGAACAATGTACGAGGCTGTAATTACGATGGAAATTGCGGCCACGATGGCGATCAGCGGCGCTACCCATCCCATATAAGGCCAGTTCGCATTGTATGGCGAGCTTCCCATCGTCCATACCCCCATGAAGATCGGGAACTCAGCCACGAAACCGGAAAAACCAGGCATCCCCATGGAGACCAGACCGCCGATGATGAAGGTGATCGCCACCCACGGCATGGCTTTTGCCATCCCGCCCAGCCGGGGGATGTCGCGAGTGTGCGCCCGGTCGTACACCATCCCCACCGCGGCGAAGAAGAGCGCAGTCATCACCCCATGCGAGAACATCTGCACCCCGGCGCCGATAAACCCGTTCTTGCTCAGGGAGGCAAAACCGAGCATGACCAGCCCCATGTGCGACACCGAGGAATAGCCGATGACGTATTTGAAATCGGTCTGCACCATGGCGATGAACGCGCCATAAACGACGTTGGTCAGGGCCAGGAAAATGATAACCGGCATCCAGGCCTGCGCGCCTTCGGGCAAGAGCATGATCCCCACCCGCAAGGCCGCGAACGCGCCCAGCTTCATCAGCACGCCGGCGTGGAACATGGACACTGCGGTGGGTGCGGCCACGTGCCCGTCCGGGCTCCAGTTGTGGAAGGGGAAGATGCCGCCCAACACCGCGAAGCCGAAGAACACGAACGGAAACCAGAATTGCTGGAACGCGGTCGAGTATCCAGCCTGCTCCAGCGCCAGCATGTCGAACGTGCCCAGCCCGGACTGGAAATACATCGCCAGCGCGCCGACCAGCGCGATCACCGAGCCGACGAACAGGTACAGGGTCAGTTTCATGGCCGCGTATTCACGTGTCACCTTCCAACCCCACAGCGCGATCAGCAGGTACATGGGAAAGACCGCGATCTCGTAGAAGAAGAACAGCATGAACAGGTCGAGCGCCACGAAAACGCCGAACACGCCGGTGGCCAGGATGAACAAAAAGGCGAAGAACTCGCGCGGCCGGTCGTCGATGCCCCAGGAAATCAGGACGCCGGTGAACATTACAACGCCGGTCAGCAACACCAGCGGCGCGTTCATGCCGTCCACACCGACGTAATACGAAACGCCCAACGCGGGCAGCCATTCGTAGCGCTCTACGAACTGGTATCCGCCAGCAGCCTGATCGTAGCTGAAGTAGACCCACAACGAAAGGAGCATGGTAACGGTTGCCGCAGCCAGCGCAGCCACCCGTATCTCGCTCTTGCGCTCACCCGGAATGAGTAACAGCAGTAATCCTGCAACGAGTGGAGCAAAAACAATGACGCTAAGTATCGGAAAATCCATTCATCACCTCTGCGCAATGACGGTATTTAGCCGAACAGTGCCGTAACCGTTTGGTTGATCACGTTCAACAACCATGCCGGCCAGACGCCCAGCCAGAGCATCAGCACCATCAGGGGGGCAATCACCCACAGTTCTCGGCGGTTGATTTCGGAAAGGTGCCCAACCCATTTTTCGTTCAACGGGCCGTGCAGGGTTTGTTTGATGCCTTTGAGAATGTACGCGCCGGTAAACAGCAGCCCAATCATGCTCAGCGCGGTAAACAGGGTGAACACCGGCCAGGCGCCGCGCACCACCAGGAACTCGGAGACGAACCCGTTCAGGCCCGGCAGCCCCAGGGAGGCCATCGAGGTAAAGATCAGGATGCCGCCGTATACCGGGATCAGCGGGAACAGGCCGCCAAAATCGTCCAGGTTGCGGGTGTGCGTCCGGTCGTAGATCACGCCCACCAGGAAGAACATACCGGCCGCGGACAGGCCGTGGTTGAACATTTGCAGCACTGCGCCATTCATGGCAATAATCCCGTCCAGCGGATCGCTGGCGTTCTTCGCCACCCAGGCCGCGGCCGCGATGCCCAACACCACGAACCCCATGTGGTTCACGGAGGAATAGGCCACCAGCCGCTTGAAGTCCTTTTGACCATACGAAGCCCAGGCCCCGAAAATGATGGCCATCATCGCCAGGAATGCCAGCGCACCGGCGTAGAAGGCAGACTCTTCGGGGTACAGCGGGATCACCAGGCGGATGAAGCCGTACGCGCCCAGCTTGAGCAGCACCCCGGCCAGAATCATGGACCCGGCGGTGGGCGCTTCGGTGTGCGCGTCCGGCAGCCAGGTGTGGAACGGCCATACCGGCACCTTGAGCGCGAAAGCCACCGCAAAAGCCCAAAAGGCAATCGCCTTGACCGTAGCGGTCGAAAGCCCGAAGAGCGTGCCTTCCACCGCAGTCCATTTTTCGTACAGCGTGGGCAGGTCGAACGTGCCGGAGACCGCGCCGATCATTTGAATAGCCAGCAACAGCCCCAACGAGGCGGCCATGGTGTACACCATGAATTTGAAAGAAGCGTACACTCGCGCCGGCACCTTGATCCCGCCCCACAGCTCGCGCTCACCCTTCTGGCTGCCCCACTGGCTGATCAAAAAGAACATCGGCACCAGACCAACCTCATAAAACACGAAGAACAGCAGCAAGTCCAGCGAGAGGAACACACCCAACATGCCGGTTTCCAGCAGCAGGAACAGGATCATGTAGGCTTTGACGCGGTCCTTGATCCCGAACGAAGCCAGAATCGCCAGGGGGGTGAGCAGCGTGGTGAGCAACACCATCGGCAAAGAGATGCCGTCCACGCCCAGGCGGTAGGATGAGTTGATGGTGGCATACCAGACAGCCCGCTCCTGGAACTGGAAGCCGGTCTGGGAGGGATCGAAACTGAACCAGAGGACGATGGACAGCACGAGCGGGATCAGGCTGCCTACAAAGGCCGTCCAGCGGTTGAGATTGTCCTCCTCGCGTGGGAAGAACAGCATCACCAGCGCGACCGCGGCGGGCGAGAACAATATCAGCGTAAGCAAATAGTTGGCGATGAAATCCATTTACCGCACCTCGCTTATTTTCCTGCAATCTCTAACAAGTAGTAGAACAATGCCCCAAAAGCGATTACGTTCACGAGCACCAGAAGCATGTACTGCTGCACACGCCCGGTTTGCAGCACCCGGAAGTTGAAACCAAATTTTTTGACGCTCTCTCCTGCCAGGTCCCCTGCATTGTGGATAACGGGCAACTCGAAGCGGTCACGAAACACGGAGCCGAGGTTGTAGGCCACCCGCGCCACGGTGTGCAAAAAACCGTCGATGATCGCCCGGTCGAGCCAGCGAAAGGCAACCGTTTCGGAAACCCACTCCGAGAAGCGTACAAATGTGGCTTGATACAACTCGTCCACGTAGTATTTGTTTTGCAGAACGGGGAAGAAGCCACCCAACAAACGTTTCATGGGATCGGTCTGCCCGGCCTTGAAATCTTTGTACAGCAGCCATCCGATCAGCAACCCACCCAGGGCGACCACCAACGAAACGACCAACGGCACAAAGCTGAACTCCAGCGCAGGAATCTCAATTTCGGAGGGCAGCAGGGTTTCCACCACACCGTGGAATTTGTTGATCTTACCCAGGTTCAAGCCGAGGAAATCGTTCGGGATGCCTATCCAGCCGGCGGTGACTGCGAAAAACGAGAGCACGACCAGCGGCAGAGTCATGGTCCAGGGGGTCTCGTGCGCGTGTTCGGCCTCTTTGGTGCGCGGTTCGCCCGCGAAGGTGAGCATGATCTGGCGCATGGTGTAAAAGGCGGTCAACAGCGCCGCCAGGCCCAGCATGACCAGCACAAACAAACCCCACGGGTTGCCCTCATTGGCAAACACGCTCCAGGCCTCGGCGAAAATTTCGTCTTTGGACCAGAATCCGGCGGTGACGAACGGGAACCCGGCCAGGGCCATACCGCCGATGGTGAACGTCCAGAAGGTGATGGGCATTTTCTTGGACAGGCCGCCCATGTTCATCATATCTTGCGGGTCTACGTCGTGGTTGCCGGTGTGTAGCACCCCGTGTTCCATGCCGTGAATGACCGAGCCGGACCCCAGGAAGAGCAGAGCTTTGAAGAAGGCGTGGGTCATCAAATGGAACGCAGCAGCCACATACGCGCCGATGCCCAGCGCGGCGATCATGAAACCGAGCTGGGAAATGGTGGAATAGGCCAGCACGCGCTTGATGTCGTTTTGCGCCACGGCAATGGTAGCCGCGAACAGGGCGGTAAACGCGCCGATGAAGGCCATGGTCATCATCGGCGGGGTCAGCTCACCGTGCCCGCCACCGGCAGACAGGATCGGGAAAATGCGAATGACCATGTACACGCCGGCCGAAACCATGGTGGCTGCGTGAATCATGGCCGAAACCGGGGTGGGGCCTTCCATGGCGTCCGGCAACCAGACGTGCAGGGGGAATTGTGCGGATTTACCCACCGTGCCCACCAGGAGCAGGATGCCGATCAGGCCAGCCGCTGTCAACCCCAAAAAGCCGCCCACCGCGGCGGTGTCGGCCAGCATCTCCAGCGTCTCGGGGCTGAAGATCACCTCGTAGCTCAGGCTGCCGGCCAGGGAATACAGGTACACCAACCCCAGCAGCATAAACACGTCACCGATTCGGGTGGTCATGAAGGCTTTGACCGCCGCGGCCCGCGCTGAGGGTTTGGCAAACCAGAATCCGATCAGCAAATAGGAACACAACCCCATGATCTCCCAGCCCACGAACAGGGTCAGCAGGTTGTCGGAGACCACCAGCAGGTACATCCCGAACGCAAACAGGCTGATGAAGGCGAAAAAGCGCGAGTAGTTCGGCTCCACGGAGGGGACAGTGTGTTTGTGCCCGCTCTCGTCTGTCAGGGTGGCCCCATGGGGGGGCAGGCCTTTCAGGTCGTGATCGCCCTCGGGCTGGCCGTAGTTATGGTAGCCCGTGCTGTAAATGAAGATCATCAGCACGGTCCAGGCTACGAAGAAGAGCGCGACCGTGCCCAGCGGATCGAGGGAAACGCCGATCTCGAAGGCCGTGTTTCCGGTGGGCAGCCAGGCCACCGCGCTGCGGAACGGCTCTTCGCCCAGGTGTTCCATCCCGGTTTGCAGCGCGCGCACGAAAACCACCATGCCGAGCAACCAGGAAAGCGCGGCTGCGCCTACCGCAATGGCATGGCTGAGGGCCTTATTGCGATTGGTCAGCAACACAATCACAAAAAAGGAAACCAGTGGAGGAAGAGGAAGAAGCCAGAGCAAACTTTCTGTCGTCATATACGCTCCATGATTACCAGATTTCAGAAGTACCAAATCAGGTTGGACGAGATGAATCGCGTCCAACATCCAACAGCATGAGTTACCACTTGAGCAGGTCGATATTTTCGGCCACCACGGTTCGGCGCCGGCGGTAGAGCGAGATCACCAACGCCAGGCCAACGGCCACCTCCGCGGCGGAAACCGCGAATACCATGATGGCAAACACCTGCCCCACGACTTGCTCCGGAGCCTGATAGCGCCAGAAGGCCACCAGGTTGATGTTGACCGCGTTGAGCATCAATTCGACACCCATCAAGATGGCGATGGCATTCTTACGCGCCAACACACCATACAAACCCACGGAGAAGAGCGCGGCTGCCAATATGAGATACCAGGATAAAGGGATCATTTTCGTCTCCAGTTCACAAAGGCTTTATCTATCCCAGGCCACCACGATGGCTCCGATCAGGGCTGCCAATAGCAAGACCGAGGCCACCTCAAACGGCAAGATGTAGGCATCCGGGCTGACCAACGCCTGCCCCAAATCGACAATCGTGGTTTCGGGCACGCTGGCCGCGGCTTGCGCGCCAAACCCTCCCCAGGTGCTCAACATCCACGCCAACCCGGCGAACAGCAACAGAGAAAAGACCGCCGCCAGCCACCAGTTGGAATTGGTCTGCGGGCCGGTATCTTGCATCACTTTGCGGGTCAACATGACCGCGAAGATGAACATAATCGCGATCGCGCCGATATACACCACCACCTGGACGACCGCCAGAAAACTGGCCTCCAGCAACACAAAAACCACCGCCACACTGAACAGCGTGGCAATCAGCCACAATGCCGAGCGCACAAGATTAGGGGCTGTCACAACCATCAAAGCGGTGCCCAAGACAAGCAGTGAGGTGAGAAGGAAAATTACCTGCACAGGGGTCATATCGATTCTCCAAACATTCGAGTTTCCGGGATCAGGACGAAGCCGGGGTGGAGGCCTCGGGCGGGCGCGCCACCGGGCGGGGTTGGGCAACCGGCACCCGGGCCGGGCGCTGCCGCGCACGACGGCGGATGAGCGCCACCGTAACCCAGGCAATCACCACGTTGGCCGCAAACAAAGTCGCGCTGCGGATAATCTGTCCCTGCGAAGTGAGGATGTCCACGTTATCGGCCACAATGCGATCCAGCAACGCGGTCACAATCAGCACCACCAACGCCAGCGGGGTCAGGAATTTCCAGTTGTAATTCAACATGTGATCGATGCGGATGCGCGGCAGAGTGCTGCGTACCCACACGACGAGGAAATAAGCCAGCATGGATTTGATCATGAACCAGACCCAACCGACAATCGGGAATTGATCGCCCCAGCCCTGCCAGCCGCCAAAGAACAGCGTGATGGTCAACACCGAAATGGTGAAGGCGTGCAGAAATTCAGCCGCGAAGATCATGGCGAATTTTGCGCCCGAATACTCGATGTGAAAACCGGCCACGATCTCGGATTCAGCCTCCAACAGGTCGAAGGGTGTGCGCCCGACCTCGGCGATGGAACTGATGAAGAAGATCAGCGTGGCGATTGGCGCCATCCAAAAGAAGACCGAATACCAGTTGTCCTGCGCCTGCACGATGGCGTTCAGCCCCATGTTGCGCGCCAGCAGCACCGGCACCAGCATGGACAGCACCATGGGCACTTCGTAGGAGACCAGTTGCGCCACCGTTCGGAAAGCACCCAGCAGGGCAAATTTATTGTTGGAAGACCAGCCAGCGATCAACGTGGAGACCACCCCAATCGAGCCGACTGCCACAATGTACAACACGCCTACATTTAAATCGGTGCCGACCCAGGTGCTGGCAAACGGGATCACCGCCCAGATCAACAGCACCGAGAAAACGGCCAGGATCGGGGCCAGGTTGAAGACCACCTTGTCCGCGCCGCGTGGGGTGGTGTCCTCTTTGGTAAACAGTTTGAGAATATCCGCGACCGTTTGAAACAGCCCGTAAGGCCCAACCCGGTTGGGCCCCAAACGGTCCTGAATGCGGGCTGCCAGCTTGCGTTCCAGCCAGACCAGGAAGATCACGTATAGCATCCCGAAATTGGCCACCACGAACACGCCCAAAAAGGTGAGAATCACGTTGATCAAGCCGTCCGAAAGCCCCCACCCGCTCAGCAGGGCGCTCAGCCATTCAGCGATGAATAGAATTGGATCGTTCAAAAATCCCATGAATCGCTCCTGATTGAAACTCGACGAAGAATGTCTGCATCAAAAAACCAGCCGAAGAAGTTCCGTTCTCCGGCAAAACAAAAGGCTGGGGATCTATCCTTCAGCCTTCTTGAATACTCTAGAACCATTCCAGGATGCCCCTGCGCCAGGCGTACACCAGTCCCCCCACCAGAATGATGATGAAGAGGATACCCTCCACCACCGCGAAGAGGGGCAATTGACCAAAAGCAACGGCCCAGGGAAACAAAAAAACCGCTTCGATGTCGAAAATCAAAAACACCAAAGCGTAAATGTAATACTGTACTTTGAATTGTACCCAAGTCTCCCCAACCGTTTCGATACCACACTCATACGTCTCTGATTTGACACGATTCGGTTTCTTGGGACCGATCATTCGGGCAATCATGATTGGCATTAGTGGAAAGCCAATCGCCACGAACAAAAAGAGGCCAACGAATAACCAATTATCGAGCATAAAAACTCCTTCTTTGCAAGGTATCTGGTTTCGACCGAAGCACTGCCCGTTTGCGAAAATTACAAACTCAGCTTCTTTAACACCGTACTCGACAAATCGTTACAACAACAATGGGGTGCGCTGATGAGCGCGTGATTAAGAACGGCGGCAATTGTACCATAAACGAACTTGATTGTGCAACTTTTCTCGAATGCGCGCCAGGGCTTCTTAACGTTCTAACCTTTGGCGGATGGAAAAGAGGGTGCCCCGGCAGTTGAGCGGTTGCATTCGCTGTTGGAGGTCGTTGGGTAGGGGAGGGCAGTGCCCTCCCCTACCCCTTTGACCGGGACGTAAGAACTCTAAAAAGCCCTAAATGCACGCAACAAGAGATGCTGGGCTGCTTACCGGGGCGTTGTGGGGGACGCTGGTTTCCCAAAGCGGCAGAACGCTGCCACCGGGCACTGTTCCGCCACGGGACAGCGCGCGGTTTTCGGTTTCCGGCGCACACATCCGCGGCGGCCCAACGCGTCGAGCGGCTCGAACATCTCCGCGGAGAGGCGCTTTCCCTTGATCGAGAGCGACTCCAGTGCGCGGGCCGCGTAGGGGGAGACGGGTACAGGAGAGCGAGCGGCCGCCTCGATGGGTTGCTGCCCGGCGCGCGCCAGACAGTAGAGCCAGCGGGGGGCGGTCTGCGGGCCGGAGAGCACCGGGAAAGTGGCTTTATTTTTTTGCAACATTCGCAACAAATTCCGGGCATCGTGGCCTTCGCTCGCTAAAATCGGGGCCACCGCGCCCCCGCCTCGCATCACAATCGCTTTACCAATCCGCTGCCAGAGCACGGCTTCGGATTTCGGTTTCCTGAGCAGGCCGTGGGCGTTCAATTGCGGCAGCAAGTCGCGCGGGTCTGTGTGCGCAAGTATGAGGGGGTCGAACAGTTGTGGATGGTCGCGGAACACCTGCCGGGCCGCGGGCCAGAGTTGCCGCGGGTCGCGCCCCCCGCTGAGGGTGCAGGTCAGTGTTAAAAAGGCGAGATGCCGGTCGGAGCCGCGCGCCACGCCGGGGGGCAGTTGCCGGGCCGGGTCGCCGGTTCCCCACAAGGCCTCGCCCTCGAAAGCTGCCAGCAACCTGCGGCGGATGACCGCCAGTCGTTCATCAGAAGGGCTATTCATTGTCCGGCTGGTTCAGCAGGAATTGGGGCAGGGAAGACTCTTTGACCTGCCCGGCAGGCACCCATCCGGTGGCAGTGCCGTCGGGCGTTTGCACCAGCCACCAGTCTGGACGGGTGGGGTCGAGCAAGATGACCGGGCTGACGTTGGGCAACTGCGCGGCCTGTTGCCCGCCAGGGGAGCGGAGCAGGGGGACGATTTCGCTTTCGGGGAGGAAGAGGTAGGCCAGACGACGGATATAAAAATCCGAGATCCAGCCGCTGCGCCCGTCGAGCAGCTCGAGCTGGTAGAAGCGTTGCAGCCCCTGGGGGCCGGTGTGCCGTATCTGGCGAATGGCCGCGGGGGTGCCGGTGGGGAGGTCTGCGACCGTGGGCGCGTCTGGGTCGGGTTCGGCCAGCAGCAGCAGGGTGGGGGAGGCGATCTCGCCGTGTTCATCCACGCCGCTGACCAGCACCCATTGGGGGCCGGGCTGGGTGGCGATGGTTGTGCCGCTCTGGTCGGTGACGGGAATTTCCTCCGGCGCGAGGTAGAGCGGGGCCGGGGTGTTGTTGGTTTGCGAGGCTGTTGGTGTGAGAATGGCGGGCCGCGCGCAACCAACCAGCAAGGGAATCAGCAGGATGAGGAGGGAAAAATATCTGTTCATTGCCCGGTCTGGAACAAAGGAACAGGGTAGACATGATGCCTACCCTGTTTGGTCTGTGGTCGGAAATCTCACAGGTGATGAAAACCTGTGACAGTACTTACGCAGTTGAGACCTCACAGGTCTACTACCACACAATGCAGGAAATTTTTACCCAAAATGGATTGCATCCGGGCATCTCCATGCGCTTCGAGACCTGTGAGGTCTGGGTACGACTTTTCAAGTGCGTAAGTCCTACCTGTGAGGGTGGTGGAATCAGGGATTGGCCGCGCCTTTGGTGGGGGTGCCTGTCGCAGAGGACCACGCGCCGCCGTCGGGGGAGCGGTACCAGGATTCTCCTTTCGTGCTGCTACTGTAGGTGAAGCTATCCACCACGGTTGCGCCGTCGGGCAGCAGCAGGTTGGCGTCGTCACCGCCGTTGTTGAAGAAGCTGCTGGTGTCCATGGTGTAGTAGCCGCCTGCGGTGATGATGGTTCCGGAGGGGATTTGCTTGGGCGAGCCGCCACCGCCGATGAGGTCGTCGATCCACGCGCCGGAGATGTCGATGTCCACGGGGGTGGGGTTGTAGAGTTCGATCCACTCGCTCTCGCCGGACCTGGCGTTGGGGTAAAGCTCGTTGATGACGATGTCGCTGATGCCGTACTGTCCACCGGAGGCGGTGTAGGGCGTGCCGTTGACCGTGTAGTTGGTGCCGTCCGTGGAGCGGATGATGATGTCGCCGTCTACCACGATGGTGCCGGTGTAGTCGGTATCGGTGGTGCAGTAGTTGGTCAGGTAAACATCGCTGGTGGCTTTGAGGGTGTCCAGCACGCGTTGGGAGGGGTGGCCGTAGGTGTTGCTGCCGCAGGAAATGGCGGAGACGTCGGGGTTAAGCGTGTCCACGTAATACTGGTTGGTGGAGTGGTCGGAGCCGTGGTGGTTGGCACGCAGGATGTCCACCGGGCCGAAACGGTCGGCCAGGTCGGTTTCGACATCGTTGTAGGTGTAACCCCATTGGCTGGTGGCGTATTCGCCGTCCACGTCGCCTGCGGTGGCGTAGTCGATGTCCCCGTAGGTGATTCTGAGGGCGATGGAATAATCGTTTTCGCTGGGGGGCAGCGGATCGTTGGTGTGGTCGCCCTGGAGGGGGGTGACACCGTCGGACATCATGATGCCGTCCGCGTCCACCTGGAGGATTTCGACCACCGCGCCCGCGTCGGGCGGGTCAATCTGGGTGGTAGAACCGATCTGAGCCAGCTCGCGGATGGGGTAGATGTTGGTATTGGCCGGGTTGGTGGCGTAGCACAGCCAGTTGCGGGCGGTGCCGGAGTTGGTGCCGGCGTTGTTCCACTGGATTTCCAAATCAGGGTCACACAGCCCATCGACCGCGCCACCGCCATAGCCATCCACCCACACGCCCGAATCGCGGTCAATGATTTTGTCGAAGGTGATACCCTGCACTTCGATCAAAGCCCAGAACCCGCCGTAGCCCGCGTAGCCGATGTGGTCGAGGTGTTGGTGGCTGAGCACACCCACGTTGATGTTCGAGCCGCCGGTGATGTCGCGGATCTTTTGGGCGATCAGGGCCGCGCCCGCGCCGGTGTTCCAGGAGGCCTCCCGCACATCAATCAGGATGGTGAAACCAGAAGGGAAGATGATCAACTGGCTGTCACCCTGCTCCACATCGAAGATGCGAATTTCGAAGGTGCCGGGGGTCCAGGGTTCTTCACCGCTGCCGTTGCTGCTCCCTTTGGTGGGCGAGTCGCTCTCGACCGAGCTCCACGCACCCCCGTCCGGGGAGCGATACCAGGAATATTCCGCGGTGGCAGAGGAGTAGCTGGTGCTGTCGAGCACATTTTGCGAGGGGTCCAGAAAACGCACATCATCCCCGCCGTTGTTCAGGAAGCTGGAAAATTCCATCACGTAGAAGCCTCCCGCGGGGATGATGGTGCCGCTGGGGATCACCTTTGGAGAGCCACCGCCGCCAGCGATGTCGTCGATGTAATAGCCGGAGATGTCCAGATCGGTGCCGGTGGTGTTGTATAGTTCGACCCACTCGGTAACGCTGCTGTTGGCAACGTATTCGTTGATCAGCACATCCCCCGGGCCGGGGGTATTGGCGGAAAAAGCCGGGTTTGCGCTCAATGGAATGAGGGCAATAGCGATCACGAACGCGAGCAAGGTGAGCTTATATGGTTTTTTCATGGTAACTCCTTGGGGTGATGAAATTGAGGGCGACAAAGCAAACAATCCCCCGCCACGGCTTGAGAGCCAGCCATTCCTGAACAATGGGATGGAATTCCATACAGGCTGCTATTTTAGCCTACATTTTGGAAATCCGAAAGGAATCCGCAGGACATCTTCTTCTCTGGCACATTCCTTCTCCGGCAAGCCTCACGCCGCCGCTTTTGGACCCGGATGAGAAATCTCTTAACCGAGAAGTTCGTGACAAACCCCCTACCCTGGCAGTATAATTTTTTCACCACACAACTTTCTCTTCTCTTCCCGATTGGCTGCAAAAGGCGGTTCGATCATGAACGGAAAATCCGAATCCAATCGATGGTGGGACGTACCCGCGGTATTGATATTGTTGTTCGCCATTTACCTGGCCGCGATGCGACTTTCTGCAACAGAATGGACAGACGAATTAGACATCGTTCAAACCATCACGGTGCTCGGTGTGGCCAGTGGCCTGGCGCTTGGCCTGAGCAGCTTTTCGCGGCGTGGGGTGCAATTGCTGGGGGCCAGCTATGGGCTGTTCGTGCTCGGATGGCAGATCGGCTCGACGTTTGGAAAGGGTGTGCTATGGGTTGAAAGGTTGGCCAGCATTCTTGGGCGGCTGGAAATTTCTTTCGGAAACCTGTTTCGGGAGCGAGCGGTAACAGACCCGATTTTGTTTCTTTTCCTGATGGGCTTGCTGTTCTGGATACTGAGCACCCATGCCGGATATTCCCTCACGAGACATGGAAACGCCTGGCAGGCCACGCTCCCGACTGGCGTGGCAATTTTCATCATCCACATCTACGATCCATTCTGGCCCAATCGTACCTGGTTCATTGCCAGCTACATCTTCCTGGCCTTATTGTTGCTGGCCCGGTTGCACTTTCTGAAAAATCGCCAACGATGGAAAGAGAACCGCGCCCACATCCCCCCGTACGCGGGGCTGGACTTTCTGCGCGCTACGATGCTGGCGGGCGGGATGTTGGTGCTGCTGGCCTGGACCGCGCCCGCGCTGGCCGCCACAGTGCCGCCGGCCCAACAAGCCTGGCAAACCCTGGCACGCCCCTGGTTTGCGGCACGCGCCAAAATGAGTAACGCGTTTGCCTCCTTGCGCGCCACCGTGGGCATCGTTCAAGACTACTATGGAGAAAATCTACCGCTCGGGCGCGGGAACACCCTGACCGATACGGTGGTGTTCACCGTACAGGCCCCGCCGCGCCCGGCCGCGGGCGTGCGCTACTACTGGCGGGCGCGGGTGTACGATTTTTACGACGGCACCCAATGGCGCAGCAGCCCCACCGAAGTCGTCCAACTCACCCCAGACGAACCGGCCTTACCCTTCGCGAACCTGGAAGGCCGCTGGGAGACCACCTTCACCTTCATTCCCGGCATTCCGCTCAACACGGTCTACACCGTGCCCCAACCCCAATGGGTCAGCCGCCCGGTCAGCGCCAAGCTGATCAAAAACCCCGACAACACCATCGATTTATTCTCGATGCAAACCACCCCAACCATTCGGCCGGGAGAAGTCTACCAGGTGCAATCCTCCCTGACCAATGTAACCGTAAACCAATTGCGCGCCGCGGGAACCGAATACCCCGATTGGATCGTCGAACGCTATCTCCAACTTCCCGACACCCTCACCCCCCGCACCCTGCGGCTGGCACAGGAAATCGCCGGGGACCTGGAAAACCCCTACGACATCGCCGAAACCGTCACCCAATGGCTGCGCGAAAACATCGCCTACCGCGACACCGTCCCCATCCCTCCGCAAGATCAAGACATCCTCGACTGGATGCTGTTCGACCTGCGCCAGGGTTTCTGCAATTACTACGCCACCGCCGAAGTGATCATGCTGCGCTCGCTGGGGGTTCCGGCACGTCTGGCGGTTGGCTATGCGCAGGGACAACGCGACCCGGAGACCAACACCTACACCGTCCGGCAGCGTGACGCCCACGCCTGGCCCGAAGTCTACTTCCCCGGCATCGGATGGGTCGAGTTCGAACCCACCCTCAACCAACGACCGCTACGCCGCCCGCTTGGAGACCCCGTTCAGGAAGACAACACCGCCTCTCCCAGCGCATCCCGCCCCAACGCGGTGGAAGAACAGGACCTGGAAGCCCTGCTCGGCGCGGAGGCCCGCGAAGACCAGTCGGCCCCGGAGGAAGCTCCCACACCCCGCTCATCCAATCGGATTTGGCTACTCCCCATCCTGATCGGCGCATCCCTGGTGGCGATCTCCCTGTTCGCCTGGAGACGCACCCGCCTCCCATCCCCCGAAAACATCCGGACAACATCCACCCCGCTGCCGGTCAAAATCGAACAACGCGTGCGCGCATTCGGCATCAGGCCGCCTGCCTTCTTGCGGCGTTGGGCATATAACGCCAGCTTACCCCCTCAGGCCAAAGCCTACCAGGAACTCAACCGCTCGCTCATCCGCTTGAAAACGCCCCCACCGCCCAACTACACCCCGGCGGAAAGGGGCAGCCTGCTCAACACCATTCTTCCCGAGGCCAGCCAGCCGATCAACGTACTCATTCGCGAATATCACCTTCTGAAATATGCCAATAGCAACAGCCCCAACGGAGAATCGGCCTACGCAGCTTTACAGGCCGCCCGCACCCTGCGTACACTCACCTGGGTGTCCATCGGCAAGCGATTGCTGGCTCGCTTCCAGGACCCCAACCGTAAACGAAAGACTTTTGTCGAAATACACAACTCATAGACAAGGCTTACGCACTTGAAAAGTCGCACCCGGACCTCACAGGTCTCAAAGCGCATGGAGACGCCCGGATGCAAGCTATTTTGGGTAACATCTTCCTGCATCGTGTGGTAGTAGACCTGTGAGGTCTCACGCTTGCGATGGGGGAGATTCTTCGGGCACTGCGTGCCCTCAGAATGACGGGAGGCATTCTGAGCAGCCAGCTGTTTCCTGTGTCATTCTGAGCGACAGCGAAGAATCTCGGCGATGGTGGGCGGGATGGAGACGGATGACCGGGGGACGGGGACGGTTGTTCGGCGCGTGGTTATTGGCAGTGGTTGGTCGCGACCAACCACTGCGGGGGGAATGGTCTCAATTCTCTTGTTCGGGGCGTGGTTATTGGAGGTCGGGGCGACCGGCCGGTCGCCCCGACGGTCGTTGCGCTCCCAGATTCTTCGGTCGCTGCACTCCCTCAGAACGACAGGAGAGGGTACGCCATTCTACTAGCCTACACAGTGATCGCAATGACACCAAACCCGTACTTGCATTCACCAACTGCGTAAGTACTGTAACTCAGAAGTCTCCCAGAGGGGGCCTGGCCTCGCTTTTCGCACCACCTCACCTCTTGTCGGCGGGGCGAGTGTCATTCACCAGCAGGGCCGGAGCCAATCACACCC
>Ga0256830_1001173_pt1 | contig 18837 bp, 16 predicted proteins | sample 128326metaG_FD_190537 | JGI IMG/M metagenome (GOLD analysis project Ga0256830, IMG submission 190537) | Hydrothermal vent microbial communities from Lau Basin, Pacific Ocean - 128-326 | ecosystem: Environmental > Aquatic > Marine > Hydrothermal vents | place: Pacific Ocean: Lau Basin | collected... | reverse complement strand
GTGAAACATGTTGCGGCGAATGGCCCGTATGATGATGACCGTGTCACGATCACTGCGGGATTTGTAACTGTGTTGCTCGAATAGCCAAATACACACGCCACGCTGGCGTTGCTGTTATGCTTTGAAGCAGGCTTCCCTGATAACAGGGGAGCCTGTTTTTTTATGTGTCTTTACCAAAAACCGGATTAGCTTACAGTCAGGAGGCGTGATGTTTGAACAGGAAACATTATCAGTGACAACACGGGGGCGAGGCAGTTATAACATCACCAGAGATGTGCAGCAGATTGTGGCCACAACAGGTATCAAGGTCGGGTTGTGTCATGTGTTTGTTGCGCACACCAGTGCATCACTGATGTTATGTGAAAATGCAGACCCCGATGTTCGGCAGGATATGGAAACCTTTATGGCAAAACTGGTACCCGATGGCGATGCCATGTTTCTGCACAGGGATGAAGGCCCGGATGATATGGCGGCCCATGTGCGTACCATTTTGACACACAGTGATCTGACTTTGCCAGTGACGGCAGGCCGTTGTGCATTGGGCATCTGGCAAGGGGTGTTTTTATGGGAGCATCGTACTGTGGGACATCAGCGAAAAATGGTTGTTACGGTGCAGGGCAATCGCATATAAACTCATGGAGTTCGTGGTCAATAAACAACCAGTCGCGCAAAACAGACCGAGAACGCTCTGGAGATCACAAGTCTTCTTTTAGTGCATAATCCCCTATGAATAGGGGTGCGCTATTGTTGGATAAATTGAGAGGTAATGTAATGGATAAAAAGCATGTATTGCAGATATTTGCTAACTCCAAACAGGAGTTGGTGCATCGTTATGGCATTACCCGCTTGGCACTGTTTGGTTCAACTGCGCGTGATGAGGCGCATCCAATGAGTTGGGTTGCCGGGTTGATTTAGTGACCGAAAAAGCAATGCGCCCAGAGTTGCGCCCTTTTATCGAAAAGGAGGCCGTCAATGTCGAATAGAGCATGGGTTGCATGGGGTGGAGAATTTGATGTTGGCACCAGGATATCAGTAAAGAATTGGTCGGAGTAAGTATCATTGAACGCCGTTGAAATAGAAGAAGCGATCACCCATCTAGCCGAACAGCCGTTCGATGCGGAGGCGTTCCCGTTTGCATTTTTAGAGGCATTTGGTAACAAACCCACCACCATCAAGCGCCTGAAAAGTGGATCATCCAATAATTCGGATATCGAAGGGGGGGTGCTGCAACGCAACAATATCCACATTTCGGTGTGTGCTGAGGGCGAAGTGACCAAAACCCTGGCCAAACTCAAAGCCAGCCCGGCTACCAGCAAAGCAAAGGCCAAGTTTGTGCTGGTTACCGATGGTGTTGGTCTTGAGGCGGAAGATATGGCCTCAGGCGAAACGATAGTCTGTGATTACCCCGACTTCCCCGACCATTTCGGTTTTTTCCTGCCGCTGGCCGGTATTACGACAGTTAAGCAGATTCGGGAAAGTTCTTTCGATATCAAAGCAACAGGGCGCTTAAATCGTCTCTATGTTGAATTACTGAAAGACAATCCCGACTGGGGCACAGCTGAGCGCCGCCATGACATGAACCACTTTATGGCGCGGCTAATTTTCTGCTTCTTTGCTGAAGATACCGATATCTTCATGGGTAACGGCCTGTTTACACAAACCATCGAGCAAATGAGCGCCAGAGATTCATCGGACACCCAGCAAGTGATCGGTGAGATTTTTCGCGCCATGGATACCCCCATACAGGAAAGAGAAGAGGCCAAGCTGCCGAGATGGGCCAATGGCTTCCCCTATGTCAACGGCGGCCTTTACGCGGGCAATACCGATGCGCCACGCTTCAGTAAAATCGCTCGATCCTATCTCATTCATATCGGTAATCTTGACTGGACCAAGATTAACCCCGACATTTTTGGTTCAATGATTCAGGCGGTCACGGATGAGGAAGAGCGCGGGGCACTTGGTTTGCACTACACCTCCGTCCCCAACATTCTCAAGGTACTGAATCCGCTCTTTTTGGATGACCTCCGCAGCAAGCTCGAAGAGGCCGGCGACAACCCACGCGCATTGTTAAACCTTCGCAAACGTATGGCGAAAATTCGAGTGTTTGACCCTGCTTGTGGCTCGGGGAATTTTCTGGTCATTGCCTATAAAGAGATGCGAGAGATAGAGGCGGGGATTAATCATTGCCGTGGCGAGGCAGACCGAAAAACAGATATACCTCTCACCAACTATCGCGGTATTGAGCTTCGAGACTTTCCGGCAGAGATTGCGCGCCTAGCACTCATCATTGCTGAGTATCAATGTGATGTGCATTATCGTGGTCAAAAAGAAGCGCTTGCGGAGTTTCTGCCACTGGATGCGATGAACTGGATCATTTGTGACAATGCGTTAAGAGTAGATTGGTTAAGCGTTTGTCGATCAATAGGCGAGAAAGTTTCCATCCAAGGAGACGATCTTTTTAGTTTGTCTAAAGAACATGCTGAAATTGATTTTGAGAATGAAGGGGGAGAAACATATATTTGTGGTAATCCGCCTTATATTGGAAGGCGAAATCAGAATAAGGAACAAAAGTCAGACCTTAAAAATTTGCTCGCTAAGAAAATCAAATCAAGTGCGTCGTTAGATTATGTATTTGGGTGGTTAGAAAAAGCATCAGACTATGTTTCAGTCTATGGCGGAGAATTTGCTTTTGTGACTACGAATTCAGTTGCCCAAGGAACACAGATTCCCATTTATTGGCCCCATTTATTTTCAAAGGGACTAGAAATTAATTTCGCCCACAGATCGTTTAAGTGGAGCAACAACGCAACTGATAATGCAGGTGTTACGTGTGTGATATTAGGAATAGGAAGTCCTAGAAATAGAAGGCTTGTTTTTGAAGATGACCAGATGCAGGAAGTAAAAACTATAAATCCTTACTTGATGTCGTCGGATGTGAAAGTAGTATCTACGAAGAGTCGTCCTATATCTGAAATTGGGCGAATGAATTATGGGAACCTTCCAGGGGATGGGAATTTTCTAAGTATAAACAAGTTGGAACGAGACAACCTTTTAAAAGAGAACGAGCAGTTAGAGAAAATTATTATACCATTATTCGGCGCACAAGAATTTATTAAAGGATTGAAACGATATTGTTTGTGGATTGATGACGACGATCTAGATATGGCGCTAATGCATCCGTTTATCAAGAAAAGAATTGAAAAGGTGCGTGAAACAAGGGCGAATAGTAAAGATCCGAGTTATAACGCATTAGTTGGAAGATCGCATCAATTTCGAGATAGAAATCTAGCAAAAAATACTACGATACTTGCGCCAACCATTAGCTCAGAGACAAGAGAGTACCTTCCTGCAGTGTTGTATCCGGGACGAACGGGAACAACCAATCAAGCGTATGCGCTATATGATGCGCCACTGTGGAATTTGTCACTAATCTCCTCGCGGATGCATGTAGCGTGGATAGCTACGGTATGCGGAAAGTTGGAAACCCGTTATCGTTATTCAAACACCCTTGGTTGGAATACTTTTCCTGTTCCTCTTCTTACAGATAAAAACAAAGCCGATTTAACCCGTTGCGCGGAAGATATTCTGCTATCACGAGAGGCTCATTTCCCGTTGACGATAGAAGATATGTATAAACCTGAAAAGATGCCGGAAGGTTTGCGCCGCGCCCATGATCGAAATGATGAAGTACTGGAGCGTATCTACATTGGTCGCCGCTTCAAAAACGACACCGAGCGGCTGGAAAAGCTGTTTAGTCTCTACACCAAAATGACATCTGAGAACAAAAAGCTCAGTAAACCCAAGAAAAAGGTTGCCAAAAAGTGATGGCGAACAAGGCCACTCCCCATAGCAATAAACAAGGACGTACAATGCCATGAAAAATGACCTGATTTACCAAATGACAGCCTCCTTTGAGGGCCATGCACAAGAGACCGAAAACGGTGTTGAGTACTGGCTGGCGCGTGATATACAACACCTGCTGGGCTACACAGAGTGGCGTAACTTTCTCAATATCGTTAGCAAGGCAAAAACAGCTTGCGAACTATCTGAAAACCTAATCAAAGACCATTTTGTTGATATCAACAAAATGGTCGAATTAGGCTCAGGAAGCCAGCGTGAAATCAACGATATTATGCTAACGCGCTATGCTTGCTACCTTGTTGCCCAAAATGGCGACCCCGCCAAGCAGCAGATCGCTTTTGCACAAACCTACTTTGCCATGCAAACCCGCAAGGCAGAGCTGATTGAGCAGCGCTTGCTTGAGGCCGAACGGGTGTCAGCTCGCAAAAAGCTGACGCATACCGAAAAAGAACTCTCTGATGTTATCTACGAACAAACCGGCGGCAATCAGAATTTTGCCTTGATCCGCAGCAAAGGTGATCAGGCGCTATTTGGTAAAAACACCAAGGCGATGAAAGCACGATGGCAAGTGCCCAGCAATCGACCACTGGCAGACTTTGCTCCCACCATTATTTTAAAGGCTAAAGATTTTGCCACTGAAATTACCATTCACAATGCCCGTGAGAAAGAGATGAACAGAGAGCAACAGATATCTCATGAGCATGTCACCAATAATCAGGCCGTTCGGCAGACCCTGCTCAATCGCGGTATTCGCCCGGAAAGTCTCACATCGGCTGAAGATGTGAAAAAAGTGGAACGCCGGTTGGCATCGGCTGAAAAGAGAGCGCTTAAAAACCCTGATGGTTTGGAGGGCGAATGAGCTGCATGAGTGTAGAGCCATTGATGAGCACAAATAGGCACAGATTTTTATACAGGAAAGGTGCATATATATTTGTGTTTAGCTGTGGTTTAAAAACAGAAAAGGTGTGTTAACGATGACAGAGCATAAAACTATTCCTCATGTGTCGGTTAACTATGCCTGCAATGGTAGTTCGAAGAGATCCAATGAGCTGGGTATGCGGGTGATGCAGGAGCGCGCCTATGAAAAACGCGGTGAGCAATATTTGCTGATTAAGTCGCCACCCGCCTCGGGTAAGAGCCGGGCGTTAATGTTTATTGCGCTGGATAAATTGCATAATCAGGGCGTAAAGCAAGCCATCATCGTGGTGCCAGAGAAGTCCATTGGAGCCAGTTTTAATGATGAACCACTGAGTCAGTTTGGTTTTTGGACAGACTGGACGGTGGCACCCAAGTGGAACCTCTGCAATGCACCGGGCGAGGATGGCGGCAAAGTCAATTCGGTGAAGGCCTTTTTGGCGAGTGATGACCGGGTGTTGGTCTGTACCCACTCAACTTTCCGCTTTGCCGTGGATCGGCTTGGGGTGGCGGTGTTTGATAATTGTCTGATTGCGGTGGATGAGTTCCACCATGTGAGTGCCAACCCTGACAATAAACTGGGGGCGCACCTGGGTGACTTTCTCATCCGCGACAAGGTGCATATTGTCGCCATGACCGGCTCTTATTTTCGTGGCGATGCGGAAGCAGTGCTGGTCCCGGAGGATGAAAACAAGTTTCAAACCGTCACCTATACCTACTATGAGCAGCTTAACGGTTATGACTATCTGAAAACCCTGGATATTGGCTATTACTTTTATGCGGGTCGTTACTCGGATGAGATTTTGAGTGTGTTAGACCCTAATGAAAAAACCATTATCCATATTCCCAGCGTGAATTCGCGGGAGAGCACCAAGGATAAGATTAAAGAGGTGGAGCATATTATTGAGGAGCTGGGTGAGTGGCGGGGTACTGATCCTGATACCGGCTTCCATTTGGTCAAAACCTCAACAGGTCGCACCCTTAAAATTGCTGATTTGGTGGATGATGACCCTGGCAAACGCGATAAAGTTTCGGCAGCATTAAAATGTCCGGAGATGAAGAGTCACCGTGACCATGTGGATATTGTCATCGCATTGGGCATGGCCAAGGAGGGGTTTGACTGGATTTGGTGTGAGCACGCGTTAACGGTAGGTTATCGCTCCAGCCTGACGGAGATTATCCAGATTATTGGCCGTGCCACCCGTGATGCCAAGGATAAAACTCATGCCCGTTTTACCAATCTAATCGCTGAGCCGGATGCCTCTGAAGAGGCGGTGACCGATGCAGTGAATGATACCTTGAAGGCGATTGCGGCCAGTTTACTGATGGAGCAGGTGCTTGCGCCTAAATTCAATTTTACCCCTAAAAATAGCCAGAGTGTCTCGGTCGATGGGTTTGATTATGGTGAAAATGGTTACGACCCTGAAGTCAGTAATGTCGGGTTCAATGGGAAAACAGGCCAATTTCAAATTGAAATAAAGGGCTTGGTTGAGCCAAAGAGCGATGATGCACAACGTATCTGTCAGGAAGACTTGAATGAAGTGATCACCGCCTTTGTTCAGGATAAACCGACGTTGGAGCGCGGCCTGTTTGATGAAGAGATAGTGCCTGAAGAATTGACTCAGGTGCGCATGGGAAAAATCGTTAAAGAGAAATACCCGGAGCTGGATGAAGAGGATCAGGAGGCGGTTCGCCAACATGCCATTGCCGCGCTTAATCTGACTCAAAAAGCGAAAGAAATTGTGAATGCAAATGGTGATGAATTAAAAGCTGGCAGCACCGCGCTGATTGATGGGGTGCGTAAGTATGCGATGGATGTGCGCGACCTTGATATTGATTTGATTGATCGTATTAATCCATTCAATGAAGCCTACGCCATTCTTGCCAAGTCCATGAGTGAGAGCAGCTTGAAACAGGTGCATGCTGTGATTGCCGCAAAGAAAATCAATCTCAGCATTGAGGAGGCGCGAGAGCTGGCCAAACGTGCTTTGACGTTTAAACAGGAGCGTGGACGCTTACCATTACTGACCGCACAGGACCCCTGGGAAAAGCGCATGGCTGAAGGTATTGCCTTCCTGCAACGCAAAGCAGCGGAGGCCAATAATGGTTGATCAGTCTGATCTTGATCTACTGAACGCGCTGGGTGTTGATACTGCGCCAGAAAAGAAAAAGACACGTTCACCCAAAGAAGAGCGCATCATCGCTGGGTTTGAAGAGATTCAGCGATTTGTTGAGGAGCATGGCCGCCTGCCTGCCCACGGTGAAGAGAATGATATTTTCGAACGCCTGTATGCAACACGTCTGGATCAAATTCGTAAGCAAACGGAGTGTTTAGCGCTTCTTCAAGCATTGGATCATCAGGGCTTATTGGGCGCCTCATATCAGGAGGCGGAAACTCCCGTTGATGAATTGGATGATGATGCGCTGTTAGCAGAATTGGGTGTGGAACCATCCGTCGAAGGTGATATCACGCAGCTTAAGCATGTTAAATCTCGTGCAGAGGTGAGAGCCGCAGAAGAGGTAGCCAATCGCATTCGCTGTGAGGACTTTGAAAAGTTCAAACTCATCTTTGAGGCTGTTCAGAGTGAGTTAGATAGCGGGGTGAGAGAAACCAAACCATTTCAAGATTACGCTGAAGTGCGGGAAGGTGATTTTTTTATTCTCAGTGGACAGAAACTCTATGTGGCCGAGATGGATGAGATATTCATCGCTGAATATGGCCGCCCTGATGCGCGCTTGCGTGTGATCTATGACAATGGTACTGAAAGCGATTTGCTGATGCGCTCTTTGCAGCGAGCCTTGAACAAAGACCCGGCTGGCAGGCGGATTACCGATAACTCACCAGGGCCGTTGTTTTCAGGTGTGATGGATGGTGACGATCTGGCCACTGGGACAATCTATGTGCTGAGAAGCAAATCTGATCATCCAGTTATTGATAAGAATCGGGATGTGGTTCATAAGATTGGTGTGACGGGTGGCAGCATTGAAAAACGCATTGCTAATGCCAAACTCGATCCTACCTTCCTGATGGCTGATGTTGAGGTGGTTGCGACCTATACGCTCTACAACATTAATCGATCAAAGCTTGAGAACTTGATTCATAAGTTTTTTGGTGAGGCGCGACTGGATATCGAGATTAATGATCGCTTTGGACACCCGGTTGTTCCGCGAGAGTGGTTTTTAGTGCCTCGATTTGTGATTGATGATGTGGTTGAGAAGATTAAGGATGGGACGATTAGTGAATATTTGTATGATACTGAATCAGCGAGTTTGATATCGATTCAAGGCAAGTTATAAGGATTGATGTTTGAATTTATATTGTTGGGTTTAACGTCTTAATTGAGAGCGCTCAGATGGCAGAAACACAAATAGAATGGACCGATGCCACTTGGAACCCCGTTGCCGGGTGTTCCCTGGAGAGTGCTGGCTGTAAGCATTGTTATGCAATGCAAATGGCCAGGAGGCTTGAGGCGATGAAAGTGGAAAAATACAAAGGGCTCACCAAAAAGGTCGGTCAATATGTAAAGTGGAACGGGGTTGTTAAAGAGGATGCTACTTCTTTGTTGATTCCTTATAAATGGAAAAAACCACGCAAGATATTCGTTAATTCTATGAGTGACTTGTTTCACGATGAAGTAAGCGATGAATTTATTTTTGCTGTCTGGAAGGTTATGAGAGAAACGCCACAACATAATTATCAAATACTGACAAAACGCCCTGAAAGGATGCTGGAAATCGTATCCAAAAAAATCAAAACAGTTCTCCCGAATGTATGGTTAGGCACAAGTGTTGAGAATGCTGATGTGGTTAGCCGAATAGGCTTTCTGAGAAAAACGCCTGCCGCTGTGCGCTTCATCTCATTTGAACCCCTTATCGACTCTGTTGGTTCGGTTAATTTAAGAAAAATTCACTGGGCAATAGTGGGAGGAGAAAGTGGAAGCAAAGCTCGCCCTATCAAAGAGGAATGGATTGATGGAATTCATAAACAGTGCTTGAAATATAGCACTGCTTTTTTCTTTAAGCAGTGGGGTACTTGGGGGAAAGACAATCAAAAGCGTTCCAAGAAAGCGAATGGTCGAGAATACAAAGGTAAAACGTGGGATGAGATGCCTTCTATTAATAATATAGTTTTATAACAGGGATGGGGTCGTGGCATGGTAAGGAAGAATCTAGATTGGGAGGGCGGTGCTGAACTTGAAGACCATACAAAGAAAAAACATGATGTTCTTCGAAGGTATTTTAGGCAATATCTTATTATTCGTTGCCAGTTTCCGCGGCAGGAAAAATTTAGGCTGGCTATTGTTGATGGGTTTTCTGGGGCTGGATTGTATAAGTGTGGAAGTTTTGGGTCTCCGCTTATCTTTGTTGATGTTCTCGTTAATACAGTAAATGAGATAAATCTAAACCGGATAAATCAAGGAATTCGCCCCATTCAGATTGAGTGCCTGTTGCTGCTTAATGATAAAGATAGCTCTGTTAAAGGCCAGCTACAAGAAAATATTGCACCTCTCTTGGCAGCGGCTAAAGATGAAAACGAAAATATTTATATTAAGCCAGAGTTCTTCAGCTCTTCTTTTGATGAAATATACCCACAAATTAAGGAACGTTTGAAATCTGCGAAATGCAGAAATGTCTTGTTCAATTTAGACCAGTATAGCTATTCGCATGTCACATCCTGTGTAATAAGGGATATCGTAAGCTCTTGGTCTTCAGCGGAAGTGTTGCTGACATTCATGATCGGCAGCATGTTGACGTTTCTTTCACCAGAAAAAGAGAAATCTGGTGCCCCTGTAGAACCTGACATGAGAGCTAAGATTGATAGGCTTTTAGATGGAGGTAGTGAGCTGTTAGGAAAAAGGCAATGGCTGGGTGAGGCGGAGAAGATTGCTTTTAACCACCTTAAGGATTGCGCACCATTTGTGAGTCCTTTCTCAATAAATAATCCTAAGGGATGGCGTTATTGGCTAATGCACTTTGCTACTTCGTATCGCGCTAGGCAGGTATATAACGACATACTTCATCAGGATGGTGAGTCACAGGCTCATTTCGGACGTTCCGGTTTAAATATGCTTTCATACGACCCACAAAATGAAGGGCAACTTTATTTGTTTAATAATGATTCTAGAAAGTCGGCTAAAGAAGCTTTGTATGATGATATTCCCCGATTTGTTGCAGAGTCCGGTGATACGCTTTCTATGAGTGATTTTTATACTGCTGCATATAGTGAGACACCTGCCCATAGTGATGATATTCATGAAATGATTATTAAGAACCCGGATATGGAAGTTATTACTGAGTCTGGTGGGCAGAGAAGACAGGCCAATACAATAAAAGCAGGTGATACATTAAAACTGAAGAGCCAAAAAAGTATGTTTTTCATGTTTTCGGATCCAGCTAATCGAAAATAGGCCTAAGGTCAACGCTATTTGTTTTCACTACTGGATATTTTAAGCAATATTTTATCCAACCAGCGGGTGCTGCACAGGCGGCGTAAAAGCCCAAACAGATAAGTGGGAAACGTTACATAATAACGAGGTCTGGGCCGACGTGACTCCAGTGCATGAATCACCTTTTTGAGCACGGCCTCCGGAGGCAAGGTAAAAGGTGCTGCCGGGCCTTCTTTTTTGAGCCTGTTTTCCATTTTTTGATAAGTGTCGTGGTGCGCACTGTTGCGGGCGTCAATGTGTTGTTGGTAAGCAAGAAAGGCATTTTTCCGAAACCGGCTTTCAATGGGGCCGGGTTCAATCAGTGAAACGGCTATTCCTGTGCCGCTTAATTCCAGACGCAAGGTATCTGTGATGCCTTCAAGTGCAAACTTGCTGGCATTGTAAGCGCCACGGTAGGGCAGGGCGATGAGACCAAGCACTGAACTGTTTTGAATAATCCGTCCATAACCCTGTTTTCTCATGATGGGGATGATCCGGTTGGTTAATTCCACAGTGCCAAAAAAATTGGTCTCAAATTGTTGGCGCAGCACTTCGCGTGATAAATCCTCCACCGCACCGGGTTGTCCGTAAGCGCCGTTGTTAAAAAGCGCAAAAATCTTTCCGTGGCCAAAGTGCAGGGTTTCTTCGACGGCACGTTTGATGGATGCCGGGTCAGCCAGATCAAGTTGAATGGTGGTGAGGCCTTTTGCCTGTAATCGGGAAACGTCTTCCGCTTTGCGCGCGCTGGCGATAACAGTGTAGCCGCGCGTTTTCAGGCCCAGGGCAACACATTGGCCGATGCCGCTGGAACAGCCCGTAATGAGCACGGTGCGCTCATGATGAGCGCCGGGGGATGTGGGTGAAGTCATGAATGTTCGTGTTAACCGAGCTGGTCTTCGGCAAATTGCCGTTGAATTTTTTCTACCTGCGTTTTGTTGGCGATAAGTGCGTTAACGCATTCTTTGTCGAGCTGGCCGCCAGCAAGGCGTTGCAGCATGGCATAGGCATTGTGGTTGCTCCAGGCTTCTTTGTAAGGTCGTTTGCTGGTGAGGGCGTCAAACACATCGGCAACGGCGACGATGCGTGCTTCCAGTGGGATTTCGGTGCCCTGCAAACCATTGGGATAGCCTGTGCCATTAACGGCTTCATGGTGAAACTCGGCAATATTGCGCAGGATATTAATATTTTCAAAGCTGTCCAGGCCGTGATCTTTCAGCATGCTGTCAATGATCTCACAGCCTTTGTGAGAGTGGGTGCGCATGATTTTTGTTTCTTCTTCGGTGAGTTTGCCCTTTTTTTGCAGAATGTTATCGGTAATGGCGATTTTGCCGATGTCATGCAGAGGTGAGAATAAAAAGACATTTTCGATGTATTCGTCGTCCAGGTCATGTTTGTCCGCAATGTGTACCGCAATCAGCCGGGAGTAACGTGACATGCGGTCAATATGCGCCCCTGTTTCCGAGTCCCGGTGATGAGTCATATCATGTGCGGTTTTGACTGTGGCCAGTAAGGTGCGTACGGAGCTTTGCTCATTGATAATCAACAGCGAAATCAAATGACCAATCACGTCGAAATAATGTAGCGTGCCATCTGTAAAGACATCTTTCTGGCTAGCGTTGAAAAAAACGAAACCAAAAAAAACATTGTTCAAAAACATCGGCAGGGTATAACTGGCGGCATACCCTTTTTGGTGAATATTTTTGGAATGTTTCTGTTTGCCGTCAGCAAAGATGTTGAGGTCATTGACCACCCGTGGTTTTCGGAGTTTCATGATTTCCTGGAGCGATGATGCATTTGCCATCGGTACCTGATAGTGCCGTAGTGGGTTTTCGCCGTCACCACTGCTGTGTATATAGGTTTTCAGCATGTCTGTTTTGTCGTCGTAAATGGCAACGGCAATACGCTCGATGAAGCCAAACTGCTCTTTGATGGCATGATGTATGCTGGTCAGTTTTTCGCCCAGCGGGATGTTTTCGTTAAGGCGTTGCAATGTGTCCTGATGATGAAACATAAGGTTGCCCGGTTTTTTGTGGATGCCCCACTTTAGCGCCATGCACTTGTGAAACCAAGTAATGTGCAGGCTCTGGTTGTATTTTTATTGTGGGGCGGGAACTTTTTTTGTCGGAAAGGCGTTTATTGGCGAGTGCTGCTTGCGCGCGTGTTCGTTTGTGCCCGCTTAAATCCCTTACTATAGTTAATATAAATTCTTGAAAATCTGTCCAAGGACTCCCGGATTCTATAATCTTCCGTGGTAATGAAGATATTTCCTTCCAAAAAATCGGAGAAGGGCTCGGCTGCGCGCTTTGATGCGTTGGTGCGTCCTCATATTACCTATCTGTATCGTCTCGCGTACCGTTTCTGTGGTAATCCGGAAGACGCGGAAGATCTGGTGCAGGACTTGTTCGTTAAACTTTACCCCCGTTGTGCTGAACTTGAAGTGGTTGAGAAGTTGCGCCCGTGGCTGGTGACATCCCTGTATCGCATGTTTGTGGATGGTACCCGGCGGCAAAAGCGCTCGCCATTGGAGCTGATCGATGATGAGGTCGCTTTTTACGAAACCGCGAGCAGTGGTACGGAGTCACCGGATCATGAGCTTGCCGAGGATCAGCGTATCGATCAGATGCAGGCAGCCTTTCAACGGCTGTCGGAAGATCACCGGGTGCTGCTGACCCTGCACGATATTGAGGGTTATCGATTGCTGGAATTGCAAAAAATGCTTGATGTGCCTGTGGGTACGTTGAAGTCACGCATTCACCGTGCACGGGCGCGCATGCGAAAAATTCTTGAGGCAGACATGGTGAAACCATAGGTTCCGAAAAAGTATTTTGGTAATAATTACGGAAACTAAAGGGAACGATTTTTATGCACAAAGCGTTCTACAGGTCAAGAGGGTAGGAGGCTTACAATGAATTGTGCTGAATTTAAAGGCTGTTTAAACGATAGTATTGATCAAGAACTGGGCTCGGTAGAACAGGCAGTATTTGATGCCCATCGGGTATCGTGCGAAGCCTGTCAGGTTGTGTATGCGACGGAGCTGGCCATGCTGGAGAGGCTGCGGGCAATGCCGGTAGTAGAACCCCCGGAGGGCTTTGCTGACCGTGTGCTGGCTAATGCTTACGAGGCTGAGGCGGAGTTGGCTATGTTGGAAAGGCTGCGGACGATGCCGGTAGCAGAGCCCCCGGAGGGTTTTGCTGATCGTGTGCTGGCTAATGCTTACAAGGCTGCTGTCGAACAAAATGTGCCACCACGGCAAAACCACCATCGTCGGGGTTTTGCGCTGGGTTTCGGTAGTGCTGCCGCTGCGGCACTTGCTGTATGGGTTGTTGTGGGTATGTCTCCGGGTGAATTGTCAGATACGGACAATGCTTCTGAGTCGGTCATTGCCAGTACAGGCGAGGTGGTGGAGCAGCCTACGATGTCGATTACTGTGAATACACAGCAGACTATCAGGCTGGCGTTTGCTTCCAATGAGTCGTTGCAGGGTGCCAAAATCACCATTCGTTTACCGGAAAATGTGGCTTTGGTGGGGTATCCCGGCCGACGTCAGTTGAGCTGGGAAACGAACCTCAAAAAAGGCGATAACCTGCTGAGTTTACCGATTATCGCAACTCAGGTGGCGCAGGGTGAATTGATTGCTGATATCGAATATGAGGGTCGGGTGAAAACGCTGACACTGAATCTTGAGACCGGTGCGGAAGCCTTGCCAGCCACGTCGTCGGTGGATAGCAAATTTCATTTGTTGATTGGGTGACAATTGAGCTGAGTAAGGGGCATCCAATGTGCGAACGGTTGCCCAAATGTGCGAGTAGTTGTTGTAAAGAGGAGAGGAGTGGTTGTTATGAAAATTGTGCAAACAAGTATTATTGCTGGTCTTGCATTTTTTCTGTCCATAGGCATCAGTTTCGGCGCGGACCTGGATGATATTGATTTTACTATTCGGGTTGTTGAGTCAGATGATGTGGACGAAATGCACAATGAGCTTTCATTGCCAGATATGGCTTTCGATGTAACACATGATGAGCATGTAAGAGGTGATGCTGATCGTGAAAATCAGGAAAGTGGCGCTGGTGAACATGAGCATGAAGCTGACACTCGTGATGAGCGCGAGGATGAGGCGGAAGATCATGATGAAGCTCGTGAAGATAACGATGATGTGAGTGATGAGCATGACGAGGCTCATGAAGACGAGCATGAAGATGAGCATAAAAACGAGCACGGAGAAGCCCACGAAGTGGAGCATGAAAAGGAAGACAACTAAGGAAAAGATCAGGAGCAGGATCTCACGGCGGATGACGGTGTTTGATTGATGGCTTCGGGTCTTTTTTGATAAATTAGCGGTGTTATTGAAATCCCCTCCTTGTTTCAAGGAGGGGATTTTTTGTGGTTGAGGATAAAAAACAGGCCGGCCATTGGATCAAACAGTCATTGGATCAAATGATGTTGTATGATGTCTACGCTGGTGGCGGCAGTCTCCCAAGTGTAAGTGAAGGTGGGTTGCGTTGCTGGTTTTTACAGAATTTTGATGACGAAAAATTATTCCGTGGGACTAAAATGGTAAATAGGGTTGTAACCAGATACTCGGGATTGTATTGGTGTGTGATTCTGGGTTTATTGATGATGGCTAATGCAAATGCCGGGTTTGGGCAGGATTATTTTGATGCTGGGATACAGGCTTCCAGCAAGGAGGATTATTCTGTCGCATTGCGTTATTTCAAAAAGGCCAGACAGGCTGGCATGGATACAGCGGTACTCCAATATAATATGGCGGTGAGCTATTACCGACTTCGGCAGTATGAAAATGCACGCAGGATTTTTTTAGCGTTGACAGATGTACGTGCTTTCGAACAGCGAGCCTATTTTAATCTGGGTTTGATCGCCAATAAACAAAAGGATGAGCCTGCGGCTGTTCGTTGGTTTCAACGTGCGCACCGTAATGTTGACAGCAAACAAATTCAGGCTTTGGCGAATGAGGCCTTGAATCGTTTAGGCAGTTCGCCGCGTAAAGTCCGTCGCGTTGACCCAGGCTGGACAGGTTTTATTTCCGGGTCATTGGCATATGACAGCAATGTCACTCTGGTCAACAATGATCTTCTGGGTGTTACCAATCAAGATGATACTGTAATGAATGTTTCTGCATCGGCTGCGCGCTGGTTAAAGGGCGGTATAAATAACGGTGTGCGTATGTCATTGGGTGCGAGCCTGCAAAAACACAGCAAGCTGAGCCGGAATGATTATGATCAGTTAAATGCACGGGTGATGCGTTATGACCGACTGGGTGACTGGAAAATACGCGTTGGGGGTAGCTGGAATGAAATTTATTTTGATGGTAGTGAGTATCAGCGTATTGTCGGTGCCGATGTGCGCAGTCGAAGGGAGTTGTCGGAGAACAATCAATTGCACTTGCGTTATAAACTGAGTCGTATTCAGGCAACCGATGCAGCGTTTGATTATCTTGATGGCTGGCGACACCAGTTGCGTGCAGGTATTCAGTTGCGCGAGGGTAAAGACCGGGTGCGCTATTATTACCAATTGGAATTGAATGACAGAAAAGACTTCATTAGAAGAGTGTCAGGCACTAACGATATTAATTCATTGGTCAGTTATTCTCCGGCACGACATACTGTACGGGTTACGGGTTGGTGGGAGTTGAACAGCAATTGGCATGCACGCCTGGATACACGTTATCGCTATGCTCGCTACAATGATTCAAATATTCTGAGCGGTAGAGTGACTTCACGCCGTGAGGACAGCCAAATACGTTTGTCTGCGCGAATCAGCCGTAAATTTTCCCGACGTTGGACGCTGGATGGGCAATACACCTATACAAACAATGATTCTAATATTGATCGAAGAAGTTATGATCGTTCCATTGTGAAGGTTGGCGTTAGCCGGTCTTTTTAAACCCGGCGGGTTGAGTGTGAATTAAGCGTTAAATACTCATTTTTTAGGATGAAGGTGTTTTAGCGCTTAATTCATATTTGAGAACGGGTATATCCCGTTTACAGTGGAGAAAGTGATGCCAGCAAGGCTTGATGCGTTAACAACCTGGTTGCATGAAGTGTTGCACAGCGCAGCCGACAACACTTCGCCGCCTACCGATTTTCAACTTGTCCCCGCTTCGGAGGATGCCAGTTTTCGCCGTTATTTCCGGGTGACGGGCTCTGCTGTTGCCAATTGCTTTGACGGGGCGGGCGAAAGCCTGATTGTGATGGATGCGCCACCGGATAAGGAAGATTCCCATCCCTTTGTCGTGATCTCTACTTTGTTAGCCGATGCCGGTCTTAATGTGCCACAGGTGTTTGCGAAAGATCTTGCACAAGGTTTTTTACTGCTGAGTGATTTGGGTACACAAGCTTATCTTGATGTTTTGAGTGAGCATACGGTTGAGCCATTATATACAGGCGCATTGGATGCGTTATTTAAAATGCAGCGCAACGCATCACACTATGTTGCTGAATTACCGGTTTATGATGAAGCGTTATTGTTGAGCGAGATGACATTGTTTATTGACTGGTACTGTCAGCAATATCGTGAACGGACTTTTTCAGATGAACAACGGGTCAGGCTTGATCGTGTGTTTCAGCAACTGTGTGAGGAGGCGCTGACCCAACCTCAGGTATTTGTTCACCGCGATTATCATTCACGAAATTTGATGGTGACGGAATGGCATAACGGGTATGGCAAACCGGGTATTTTGGATTTTCAAGATGCTGTGCTTGGTCCGGTGACCTATGATCTGGTTTCGCTGCTGCGGGACTGTTATATCGACTGGCCACGCCCACGGGTGGAGCAATGGGCACTGAGTTATTTGTATCGTGCCGCCAGTGTCGGCCTGCTTCCTCCGGCAACTGATGCTGCGTATTTGCGCTGGTTTGACTGGATGGGGGTACAACGTCATCTTAAGGCTGCGGGTATTTTTGCCCGTTTGCACTTGCGTGATAACAAATCTGCTTATCTGGCCGACATTCCGCGTACCTTGGCTTATGTGCGAGATGTCTCGGCACGATATCCGGAATTACGGGATTTGCACACGCTGTTGGACGAGTTGGCATGATATACCCACCGTGACTGATATTTGGAACTTAATGGCTATGAGTATAGGTCTTTCCCCCTTTTCTCTTTATCTTGTGTTGCCATGAAAGCAATGATCCTCGCCGCTGGTCGCGGTGAACGCATGCGTCCGTTGACCGATAGCACGCCCAAGCCGTTATTGATGGTGGGAGGGAAACCATTGATTCAATGGCACATTGAGGCCTTGAAAACTGCTGGTTTTACCGAGCTGGTGATAAATCACGCCTGGCTGGGTGCGCAGATCGAGTCACAATTGGGGGATGGCGCACAATGGGGGGTGAATATTACCTATTCCCCGGAAGGTGAATATGCATTGGAAACCGGCGGTGGTATCTTTCGTGCGTTGCCATTATTGCAGAAAGAAGATGAAGCATTTTTGGTGATCAATGCGGATGTGCTGACGGATATCGATTTCCGGCAGCTACCCACTCGCATTGAAGGGTTAGCACATTTATTGCTGGTGTCTAACCCGATGCATCACCCGCAGGGGGATTTTGCATTGAAAGGTAAAAGTGTGAGTAGTACAGGCGAGTCTTTATTAACATTCAGTGGTATCGGTATTTACCATTCTCAATTGTTTGCAGCTTGCCAGGAGGGTGCTTTTCCTCTGGCTCCACTGTTGCGCCAGGCCATGCAGCAAGGGTTGGTCAGCGGTCAGTGGCATCAGGGAATGTGGCTGGATGTGGGTACGAAGGAGCGTTTGCAATACGCAAATACCATTTTTTCCAAGGGTTAATGCCGTTGGATTAAGGGTATTTACTTACTTTTTTCATTTCTTTTTTCTCAAACTTCCGAGCAAAATAATGCCCGAAATCAGTAGCCGATGGGCGCGTAATAACCTAGTGTAGGAGACCGAATGGCGTAGGTATTTTCCTACGCTGTTGTAGGGGGTGCGGGATATGCCGTACAGTACGTTTTAGCGCGAATGGATCGGTTTACAGGATGGACTGGACGAGAATATGAGTTTCAGAGGGTAGTATTTGTAATGATTAAAGTTATGGTGGTTGATGATCACGAGCTGGTGCGTACAGGAATTACACGCATCCTGAATGATGCACCGGGTATTCGCGTGATGGGCGAAGCCGCGAGTGGCGAAGAGGCGTTGACTCTGGTGCGCAAAAAGTCTCCAGATGTGCTGTTAATGGATGTCAACATGCCAGGTATTGGTGGTTTGGAGGCCACGCGCAAGTTGTTGCAATCAGACCCGGAGTTGAAAATTATTGTGGTCTCTGTGTATTCGGAAGAGCCCTTCCCCAGTCGTATGTTGCAGGCGGGTGCCAGCGGTTATCTTACCAAGGGCTGCGCAGTGGATGAGATTGTGGCGGCTATCAAGGCTGTGTCGGCGGGTGAGCGTTACATTGGTGCTGATGTCGCGCAGAAGCTGGCATTGAAAATGACCCCAGGTGGGGAAGTGACACCTTTTGACGCACTTTCGCCACGAGAAATGCAGGTTATGTTGATGTTGACTCAGGGGCAGCGTCTGCAAATGATTTCTGACAAGCTGTGCCTGAGCCCGAAAACGGTGAGTACGTATCGCCATCGTTTGTACGAAAAGCTGGGCGTA
>Ga0256830_1001172_pt1 | contig 18844 bp, 15 predicted proteins | sample 128326metaG_FD_190537 | JGI IMG/M metagenome (GOLD analysis project Ga0256830, IMG submission 190537) | Hydrothermal vent microbial communities from Lau Basin, Pacific Ocean - 128-326 | ecosystem: Environmental > Aquatic > Marine > Hydrothermal vents | place: Pacific Ocean: Lau Basin | collected... | reverse complement strand
GCGCAAAATGCCGGAATCCACTGTTAGCGGCATAATCAGCGCTGTTACCCCCAAAACCAGCGCAATATTAGCGATATTGGAGCCCAGCGCATTACCTATCCCTATCCCGGGGTTACCACTGCTGGCAGCCATACCAGAAACCAGCATCTCGGGTGCCGACGTGCCAAACCCCATAATGGTCATGCCGATAATCAGTGGCGACACACCCAGGTTACGCGCCAGTCCTGCCGCGCCATGCACAAAACGTTCAGCACTCCATACCAAAAAAACCAAACCACCAACCACAGCCAACCACGACATCCACATCTATTCAAAAACCTCCACTTACGGCACTGACAACGGACTCCGCAGATCCTTCCGCAAACCAGTAATGCAACACCAGTCCGGCAAAAATCACCGCACCAAACCAATGATTATTGAGAAAAGCCTTGAAACAACCTTCAGGACTGCGGTCACGAATCAGCCATTGTTGATACACACCCAATCCTGTCGCTACCAACAGACCCAGAAAATAAAATACACCCAGCTCCAGTTTGTTACCGACGATCCACAAAGTAAGGAGCAATATCACCTGGATGCTGCCGATAATCATGCGGTCGGCATCACCAAATAAAATCGCCGTGGATTTAACACCGATTTTCAAATCATCTTCGATATCCACCATGGCATACATGCTGTCATAAGCCGTAGCCCATAATACTGTAGCAATGAGCAGCAACCACGCCACCAGTGGCACTTCGCCAGTTTGTGCTGCAAATGTCATGGGAATAGCCCAACCAAAAGCCAGCCCCAAAAACACCTGTGGCAGATATGTGTGGCGTTTCGTAAAAGGATAAATGGCCACTAGCACTGCGCCAACCAGCGACAGAGCAATGGTGAGCCCGTTCGTCGTCAATACCAGCATAAAAGCAATCAGGCATAACACAACAAACAGTATCAGCGCCTCCCGGGGCGCTACCTTGCCCGCCGCAATGGGGCGACTTTTGGTGCGCGCAACACGCGGGTCAAATTCACGGTCAGCGTAGTCATTAATCACACAACCCGCCGCACGCAACAGCACCACACCCAGCACAAACACCAGTGTCACTCCCGTATCCGGGTTGCCCTGTCCCGCAATCCACAACGCCCACGCTGTTGGCCATAGCAACAGGTAAGTGCCAATGGGACGGTGCAGGCGCATCAACAACGCATACTGGTAACTGCGATCCTTAATGCGCTCCCAGCTCAGGTCCGATATTACGGTTGGTATGTTCATGGGCGGATACTGTAGCCGACTAACCCTGGTGTGGGCAGATGGCGGGGAGAAAAATTTCACTCACCAGCAATGGATGGCGATTGAGAAAAAAAACTGACCGCCGCCCCCAGATATTCGTCGGCAATTGCGATAAACCTGTTGTGGCGCGCGTAAACAATGCTTGATCTGGCGACAACCGCGTAACCTCAATGCCGCTGCGCACCATGGAGCGGTCTGCGAACAACACCGCTCCCAGTGGTTTTTTGCCCAGCCGTGACAGGCGGCGGCGGGGTCCGGTCAAGGTGCGCACCGGAATCACCGTGCGTGCAAACACCCACGGTTGATCATCACATAACAAACGCACTTCGCGCACAAAACAGCGCTCATGCGGCAATGCGCCCAGCGCCTGTGCCTCATTCAGCATCGGTCGCTGCCAATGTTGCTCAGTAGGTTCGACACGAAACTGACCCCGGCATGTCTGCTGCAAACGACGGGTCAACGAAGTGGAATCCAGCAACCAATCCAGCAACCCAGGCGATACGCCATGATGGGCAACAGGTGACCACGCCTGCCAGCGGGGCTCAAATCGGTGTTTGCCTAAGGGTAGATTGGTCACGAGGATATTACTGATGCGTCAGATTTAAATAAGAGCGGATTGTACCGCAAGTTGCGGACGGGGTCGTTCGGGGATTTTTTTCTGCGCATATTTTGTGCAGGCCTGAATCCAGAGGGAATCAGGTTATTGAACGCCTGAGCGATGACTGAGTTTTGCTGACAGACAGGTAACGTTATTTTTTGGTGATCAGCGAATCACTGATTTCACCCGCCCAGCGAATCGATGCTAGGTAGGCTGTGCGCAAAGTGCCGCCATCATAGTGCGTGTTGCTCAGATCGTTCCATTGGCCGCGCTCATAACTCAATACCAGTGACAAGAGTTGTCCCAGTTCGCCGGTTTTATCCAACAGGGCATGATGCAGTATATCGGATAGCGGCAAGGTATCCAGAATTTCATCCAGCGGCTTGTTGATGAAGGCATCCAATACTGAGAACAGACCTACAGTGAAGGCATTTTCAGCAGATACAGGCGTGTCAGCAGACAATGTTTCGCACATATGCGCACGAATCAACGCGGTAAGAATCAGTTCGTAGGGTTTGTCATCAATACTGGACATAGCCAAAATCGCTACCCAGGTTTTGATGGTATTGAGGCCCAATAAGCTGATGGCCTGCTGTATGGATTCGACTTTTCGCCCAACACTGACATGCGCGGAATTGATATAACGCAAAATCCGGTATGACAAGGAAACATCCTGTGCCACCAATGTTTGCAATTCACCGAAGTCCAGTTCGGGATTCTGCAATTTGCTCAGTAATTGCATAATGGCCATGCGGCTTGTCAGTGTACGTGCACCTTTGACAATTTTCGGCTTGCAAAAAAAATAGCCCTGAAAATAATCAAAACCCAACGCTTTGCAATATTCGTATTCTTCCGGGGTTTCGACTTTTTCTGCCAGTAAACGCACGCCGGTTGGGCGAAGTTTTTTGACCTGTTCCGTCAATGTGCCTCCCGGCAAAGTGAACAGATCAAATTTGATGATATCTGCCAGTTCCACCAACGCCCGTTTGCTGTCATCACAAATAAAATCGTCGAGAACGATGACGTGACCGGCCGCTTTCAATTTTTTCAGACCGGTGATCACCGCTTCCGTGGGTTCGATGTCTTCCAATACCTCCAGCACCAGATTGTCCTCAGCCAGTGATGGCGGCAGGCCTTCCACAATGTAACGTTCAGTGAGATTGATAAAGGCCAGTGATTGTCCTACCAGTTCAGGCAGGCCGACCTCCATCAGCGCATTGATCAGTACCTGGGAAGTAGCGTCGTCGCCATCAACCACGTCGGCGTAATTGTTTTCGCTGGAACGATACAGCAGTTCGTAAGCATACACATACAGCTTGCGATCATAGATGGGTTGGCGGGCAATGAAAAAATCGGGCACGATGGCAATCCTTGCAAGAGGTCACCGGCATGGGCCAGGTGCTCGTTTGATACTGGAGGTATCGGCAGGCACCAAAGGGGCTTTAGCTTGGTTCCCCGTATTTAAAAAGCGGGGGATTTTGGCCTCTAACTCCGCAGCGGTGTCCGTTCACCGTTTTGCCGATAATTCAGATAATCCGCAAGAATCAAAGCATGATCAAAAGCCAGAAGTGAAGGTAGATCTTCAGGCAAAAAAACCTGCACGTTCGCGGCATCATCAGCAGCCCGAGGTTCACCGCTGGCCTCGGCGGTGTAGACGGCACAGACGGTGTGGCCACGCGGGTCACGGGTTGGCTCCGAGTAACATCCCAACAGAGTGATGAGTTTTACCGGCAGTGAAACTTCTTCCGCCGCTTCCCGCACGGCAGCCTGCTCCAGACTTTCGCCCACATCGACAAAACCGCCGGGAAGTGCCCAGCCATATGGCGGGTTTTTACGTTCGATGAGCAATATGGGCCGACCGGGCCGGTCGATGAGTTCGATAATAATATCGACGGTCAGTTTGGGCGTTTCTGGTGCAGGCATTGGCTTGATTATCAATACAATAGCAGGGCTGCCAGCCCCAAAAAGGCCAGGAAGCCAATGACGTCCGTAACCGTGGTCAGCAACACACCACCTGCCAGCGCAGGATCAATGCCGACACGCTTGAGCATCAGCGGAATGGTTGCCCCGGCCATGGCAGCAACAATCAGGTTAATCAGCATTGCGGCGGCGATAATGCCACCTAATTGTGCATCGCCAAACCAGGCCATTACAATACCGCCGACGATCAATGCCCAAATCACCCCGTTGAGTCCGCCTACCAACAGCTCCTTGTTAAACAGCCGCCGCGCATTGGAACGGCTGATTTGTCCCAACGCCATACCACGAATGACTAACGTCAGAGTCTGGTTGCCCGCAATGCCGCCCATGCTGGCAACAATGGGCATGAGAATGGCCAGTGCTACCATTTTTTCCAGGGTGGCATCGAACTGGCCGATGACCCATGATGCCAGCAGAGCAGTAAGCAGATTCACCCCCAGCCAGACAGCCCGGCGTTGTGAGCTGGTAGCCACTGGTGCAAACATGTCATCCTCTTCCGAAAGACCTGCCATGCTCATCAACGAATGCTCGGCTTCATCACGAATCACATCCACCACATCATCGATGGTAATACGACCCAGCAGCCGACCTTCTTCGTCCACCACTGGTGCAGACACCAGATCACGTTTTTCAAACAGGCTGGCAACCTCCTGTTCCGGCAGGGTGGCAAGAATAGCCTCTCGTTCACGATCCATATGTTCTGCTACCAGCGTGTCGGGATTCTTGATCAGCAGAGCTGTCAATGGCAACAGCCCAAGGTATTTATTTTCACGATTGGTAACGATGAGCTGATCGGTCATTTCCGGAATTTCACCAATGCGTCGCAAGTAACGCAGAACGACATCGAGACTGATGTCTGCGCGCACAGTGATGGTGTCGATATTCATCAGCCCGCCAGCGGTGTCTTCCGGGTAAGACATCACTGCTTCCAAGCGCTCGCGGTGCTGGGCATCCATAGCCTCCAATACCTGATCGGTCACCGCATCCGGAAAATCGCTGAGAATGTCGGCGAGATCATCGGCTTCCAACCCTTCGGCGGCAGCCAGCAACTCGCTGTTGTCCATGTCACGAATCAGTCGCTCACGCACATCATCATTGACCTGCAACAACACGTCGCCTTCCCTCTCAGCTGAAACCAGTTCCCATACTGCATCACGCTGCTCATGCGGCAGAGCTTCCAGCAAATGAGCAATTTCTGCCGGATGTAATTCGCGCAACTCACGCTCCACGCGGGCAAGCGTGCTATCACGAAGCAAATCCGTGAACGCCTGCAATCGTTTAGTGCGGTGTTCGTGTTCTTTGTTTGAATTGGGCATGGCAGTCCACCGGTCACAACGTGGTGGCATTCTACCTCATGGCAGAAGTGCCGGGAGCTTGTCGGGTATTATCCTAAATTAATCAGTTGGGCCTACTGCGAACGTCTAATGCACTCAATCTAAATGACTTTTTCGAACATTTTGAACTCACCGTGTGGGTGATACGCTTTCATTCAAAACAACCGAAAAAGTCATTGATCTTGAGCACCTTTAGCCGCTCTCGCGACGGCTCAACTGATTAATTTAGGATTATGTATCTACCGGAAAGAAAGTTATTTCAGTGATTTTTCCAGTTCAGTCACCCTTGCTTCCAGCGCCTCCAGTTTTTCGCGACTACGTTGCAGTACCGCGCTTTGTACTTCAAATTCGTCGCGGGTCACCAGTTCCATTTTAGCCAGTGCAGCCTGCAGGGCTGCCCGCAGATTTTTTTCCATATCCTGTTGCATGGTCTGAAAACCGGCAGGCAGTTTATCTAACACGCCGCGAGCCAGTTCATCCAGTTTTTTAGGGTCTAAACGATTTTCAAACATCTTGCTAACCTCCTTCATGATTTTCTCAACAGATGCATTGCATCTGCCGCGTATTATCTTAACGAGATAAGGCGGGTACTGGCCAGTGACGCACACACAATTCCCGATATAGCTTATTTTTGCATGCCCTAAAAATGCCCGCACCAATATAGTGCTCAATAATGGTGCGCACCTTTGTCAGCCTCCTCATTTTGGTGCGCAACAGCACCGACTGAGTCTGTAAAATTATCATAACTTACTGAAAAAAGTACCATTACCTATCTTGGCACAGTCGGTGCTATGTGTGATTGGAGATTTTCGAATTAATTAACACACCTTTAATTTGGGGAGGAAATATGAAAAAAATAATGAGATCAAATAAACCCAGGCGACTCTTTCGAAGCGCAATTTCGCAGTAATATAGTAGCAATTATCAGCAATATCGCGCTTTGCAACACTGCCGGGCGCCAGTGCATATTTTAGGAGGGAGCTTTCCCATGAAACTAGTCACAGCAATTATCAAGCCTTTCAAGCTGGACGACGTGCGTGAGGCCTTGTCAGAAATCGGGGTTCAAGGCATCACTGTCACTGAAGTAAAAGGTTTCGGACGCCAAAAAGGTCATACCGAACTCTATCGCGGTGCAGAATATGTCGTGGATTTTTTGCCGAAAGTAAAACTTGAGCTGGCCATCGCTGCTGATCTTCTGGATCAGGTTATCGAGGCAATCAGCACAGCCGCTAATACCGGGAAAATCGGTGACGGCAAAATTTTCGTTGCTCCTCTGGAGCAAGTGGTTCGTATTCGTACCGGTGAAACCGGTACTGAAGCACTCTAAAGCGGGGAGCACATAATAATGGAAGCTAATATTTTTCATTTGCAGTACGCCATGGACACCTTTTATTTTCTGGTGTGTGGTGCCTTGGTGATGTGGATGGCAGCAGGTTTTGCCATGTTGGAAGCGGGACTGGTTCGTTCTAAAAACACCACAGAAATTCTCACCAAAAACGTCGTATTGTTTGCTATTGCCTGCACTATGTATTTGGCTATCGGCTACGACATCATGTACGACGGTGGCATGTTCCTGGCTAACATCGTACTGGACGGTGCTGAAAATGCGGACGCTATGGTCGGTGCGGTGTTAAAAGAATCTGCCGAAGCTGGTTTTGATGGAGGCGCGGTGTATTCCAATGCATCTGACTTCTTCTTCCAGGTGGTCTTTGTAGCAACCGCCATGTCCATCGTTTCCGGTGCTGTTGCAGAGCGCATGAAACTTTGGGCGTTTATGTTGTTTGCAGTAGTGATGACCGGTTTCATCTACCCCATGGAAGGCAGCTGGACCTGGGGTGGCAACTCTGTGTTTGGCATGTACAACCTCGGCGATGATTTCGGATTCTCCGATTTTGCCGGTTCCGGCATTGTGCATATGGCAGGTGCCGCTGCGGCTTTAGCGGGTGTATTGGTACTGGGCGCTCGTAAAGGCAAGTACGGCAAAGATGGCTCAGTCAACGCAATCCCTGGTGCCAATCTGCCCCTGGCAACGTTGGGTACATTCATCCTGTGGATGGGTTGGTTTGGTTTTAACGGTGGCTCTGTGCTCAAACTGGGCGATATTGCCAATGCCAACTCGGTGGCCATGGTGTTTCTGAACACGAATGCGGCCGCCGCCGGTGGCGTGATCGTCGCTCTGATTGTTGCCAAGCTGCTGTTCGGTAAGGCCGATTTGACTATGACACTCAATGGCGCATTGGCTGGCTTGGTGGCGATTACTGCTGAGCCTTCCACGCCTTCTGCTTTGGAGGCCACGCTGATCGGTGGTTTTGGTGGCCTGCTGGTGGTGTTCGCCATCATCGGCCTGGACAAGCTGAAGGTTGATGACCCGGTGGGTGCCATCTCAGTGCATGGTGTCGTTGGTATATGGGGTCTTTTGGCCGTACCGCTTACCAATGATGGTGCCAGTTTCGGTGGCCAGATTGTGGGTATGCTCACCATTCTGGTCTGGGTCTTCGTGGTCAGCTACATAACCTGGATGATTATCAAGATGATCATGGGCGTGCGCGTCACGGAAGAAGAAGAATATGAGGGAGTCGATCTTACCGAGTGCGGCATGGAAGCTTATCCCGAATTCACCAATAAATAGCTTAAGCGACATAATAATAAGTCTGCCCATAAACAGACAACTTCAAGCGCCCTTTACCGGGCGCTTTTTTTTGCCGACATTTTTAAAGAGATGTTGAGTTTTATACCAAAACTTTCCATTGTTGTTTTTCCATACACTGCACACCGAAATAGTTTCCATGATCCTAAATTAATCAGTTGAGCCGTCGCGAGAGCGGCTAAGGTGCTCAAGATCAATGATCTTTTTCGATTATTTTGAATGAAAGCGTATCACCCATACGGTGAGTTCAAAATGTTCGAAAAAGTCATTTAGATTGAGTGCATTAGACGTTCGCAGTAGGCTCAACTGATTAATTTAGGATGATGTCCCATCGAAAAAACCCAGGATATCTGCAATGCTAACGATGGGTATATTGATATGGGACAATAAAAAAAACAGGCGGACAAGTAACGCATGCAATTGGTTACGTAACAGTACGTGCAGAACGTTAAGGTCAGATTTTAGATGGCGTGTTTTGAGGTTTAAGCCTAAATCTCAACCGCTATGGGTGTATTTATGTTTTTTGAAAATACTTGGTAATCAACAATCTGCTAAAGTCTGAATCTGAAGCGCCGTTAAATTTACAGGCTTCCTGTTCCACGCTATGCTCCCTGCAACGCCCACCCTTGATGAGGTTATGCATGAAAAACCTGATTACCCTGGCAACTGTTTTCCTGTTATGCCTGTCACCCCTGAGTTTTGCCAGTAAAATCTACAAATGGACTGACAGTGAAGGCAACACCCATTACGGCGAACGCCCGCCCAGTCAACAAGCCACACAAATCAAGGTGCCCAAAGACCCCGCTCGCACATCGGCTCCCCAACCGGTCAATCAACAGGATGCTACCAATAAGCTACTGGATGCTTTTGCCAAAGAACGCAAAGATAAAAAAGAGGCTGCGAACAAGACAGCAGCAGAAAAAGAACGTCGGGATAAAAATTGTTCCAGCGCTAAACGTCGCGTCATCAGTCTGAAACTTGGCGGTCGCCAATACGAAATCACCGATCAGGGGGAACGCCGCTTTCTCAGTGATGCGGACATTCAGACACGTTTACTTGAAGCACAAAAAGTCGCTGATCAATGGTGTAAATAAAAACACTAGAAATTCAACGGAAAATAGCCATACAACAAAGGCTGCCCAATAACAAGCCGCCCCAGCGGCAATTTTACCAACTACGCCATCAGCCGTTTCCGTACGCACGAACTCTGATACACTCGTCTTGCCAACCACCCGGTATATAACCAAAAACCCGGATCACAATACCGGCTAAAAACCCCCAAAATAAGATAGCAAAGGAGTCAGTCTCATGTTCGCCCCCTACTTTGTTTCCACTGGACGGATAACCCGCAATGCGATGTTAGCGCTACTGACCGGGGCGATTATAACGTCCCCCAGTCTTGCGGAGATTGCGAAAAAAACAGCAAGCGAGATTGAAACAGCAACGGCAATGACGCCAGCAATAGCCAGCCCGGTAGCAGGCAAAACTGATCATGTTGCACGAGCCATTTTCACCACCGCCATTGTTGACAGAGAGCCAGTAGACACACTGGAAATGTTGTCGACAGATACCAACCGGGTTTTTTTCTTCACAGACCTGCGTGGGCTTGGCGGGCAAATTGTTACCCACCGCTGGGAACACAATGGTCAGGCCATGGCTGAGATCACCTTTAGAGTTGGTTCCGGGGCACGTTGGCGGGTTTATTCCAGCAAGAATCTGCTGCCTGAGTGGACAGGCACATGGAAGGTCGTGGTAAACAACGAGAATGGTGAAACCCTGCACACCAGCACATTTGAATACGTAACGGCAACAATACCTGCCGCAGAATAAACCTCACACCTGCCCGGGATGGCTACTGACTGGAGGGCATAACATTTTCTATTGGTAGCGCTTCTGTTGGTACCAACACATCCACGCTGTCCGGGATTGTATTCCCTGATTCTTCCGCAACAGTATCACTTATGGCAGCAGGAGCTGCTGTTTCGGCGATGCTCACATCAACGTCAATAACTTTATCGACAATAGGTAGGCTATCCACCGATTCCACTGTGCTGATCTCGTCTTCAATCACAGCATCCGTTGTTTCGGGTTCTAGCGTTTCGGGCTCAATAGTTTCCACCGCTGCTTCAGGCTCCATTGTCTTGGTAATAGCTTCCGGTGTATTCAGTGCTTTCATCACATCATCAACCGTCTCCAGCGCGCTTTCTTCTATTATTTCTTCCCCTTGTTTTTCTATTGTTGTTGCCGGCTCTTCGGTCTGAATATTCGGCATTGACGGCGCTTCCTCTAACACTTCGGCCACAGGGGCTTCAATCATGGGGGACACCTCCACAGCAGGCGTCGCCACTGGTGCCACCACAGGCCTCGTTTCCACATTCGTTTTTTGCGCGGCTTCAGCCTTGATTGATTCCAGGCGTTCACGTAAACGCGCTACGGCCTCTTTGCTTTTGACCTCTTTTATATCGGAACTAGCCGATGCTTCGGGTTCAGGCTGGCCTATTTCACCAATACTTGAGGTTACTTTGTCGGTAAATTCACCCAGTGTCTCTGTCCCTTGATTAACCACAGCCTTCAATTTTTCCGGCGCATCACCACCTGAAAGATAAAACCAACCCACTCCGGAAATAATCACCAAAAATAACGCAGCGCCTGCCATCCAGCCCACACCTGGCCCTCGTTTTGGCTTCCGCGTTGTCACATCCTGTTGAGGTCGAATCGACCGATTGATTTCCTGCGTTTCAAACAATGGCTTTTGCGTTACCTGTTTATCTTCCAATACTATTGATGGGTTTTGTGTGACCGCTTCCTGCCGCACTTTTTCCTCAGCAACTTTTTCTGCTTTTTGGTTACGCTCGTTTTCAACGCCCACGGAGTCTGCTGGTGAACCAATAGCATCTACATGTGGATCATCACGATAGCCCAGTGTTGCTTCCCAAATAAAATCGTCTGATACCCACTGGCGTTTTTGTTCCTGTTTTTCGACCTTCATCACTTCCCGGGGATCAATCAGGTTTGATCGGTCTTTGGCACGTTCGGCAATCTCTTTTTCATCCACAATAATAGCGTTTTCCACTTCGGCAATTTCTTCCGCCGCTGCTTCCAACTCCATAAAATCGTCCAGGCTTTCTTCATTTTTACCAATTGCTTTCAGTGCTGCCTCGCGGGCTTCGCGGGCTCGGCGAGCCTTGTCGGCATCGGCTTTTTTGCGTTGTTGAATGGCGGCGGCCTTTTTTGCCTTGGCCTGTGCTGCCAATTTGATTTTGTTTTTATCCACCTCACGCCGCGCGGCGATAATGGAACGTTTGTGCTCCAGCTCAGCCTGTAAACGTGAGGCTTCCGCTTCCGCTTTCAGGCGTTTGATTTCCTCTTCCGCCTCCCGGCGCATTTTTTCGGCGACCTGTTGCGCTCGTACAGCTTCTTCTTTGGCGATGCGTGCAACATCTTCCATTTCCTGTTTGCGAAGTATGACTTCTGCGTTAGCCAGACGCTCCTGTTCAGCTAATACTTCGGTTTCTCTTTGTTGTTGAGCCTGTTGTTGTGCAATCGCCTCGGCAGCTTCACGTTTTTTACGCTCGGCATCCATGACCGCCAAATTGTTTTTCTGCGCCTCTTCTGCTTCAATCTTTTGTGCGGCCGCAAACAATCGTGCCTGTTTTTCCACTTGTTCACGCGCCGCCGCTGCTTCGGCGCGCAACTGCGCCATTTCATTTTCCATTTGCTGGCGGGCTGTTTCGGCCTCATGGGCTCGATTCGATTCTTCGGTCGCACGTCGTTCGGCTTCTTCTTCGGCCTCGGCCTGACGACGGATAATTTCATTTTCGGCACGTTGCCGTGCGGCATCAGCTTCTTCTGCACGGGTTGCTTCTTCCTCAGCACGACGGGCAATTTCTTCCAACTGAGCCTGTTGCTGAGCCAGTTCTTCGGCACGAAGGCTCGCCGCCGCACGTTCTGCTTCGCTACGTGCGGCATCTGCGGCCAGACGTGCCTGCGCCTCAGCGGCCAAACGTGTTTGCTCTGTTTCAGCTTCCAGGCGCTCCAGTTCATGCACTGCCTGTAGACGGGCTTCTTCGGCGGCCTGCGCGCGCATGGCTTCGCGTTCTGCATCAGAGCGTGCAGCATCAGCAACCCGTTGCGCCTGTTCCTCCAACTGCATGCGCGCCACTTCAGCATCTACCTTCAACCGCTGAATTTCGGCTTCAGCTTGTAAACGGGCTTCTTCAGCAGCCCGGGTTCGACATGCCTCATCTTCCGCCCTTCTTGCCATTTCTTCCCGCTCAGCCTGCAAACGCCCCATTTCCTGCGCACGTTGTGCAGCCATTTCGCGTTCTGCCTCACTACGCGCTTGATCTGCTGCCATGCGCGCCTGTGCTTCAGCCTGAAGTCGTGCCTCGTCTGCCAGTTTTGTCAGGCGCTCAACTTCACTCTCTGCTGCCTGCGCGCGCGCAGCTTCTGATTCAGCTTTGCTTACAGCATCTTCCAGCTCTTCCTGTTGTTCGGCCAGATCTTCGGCGCGTTGCCGGGCAGCATCACGCTCGGCTTCGGAACGTGCCTGGTCTGCGGCTAAACGAGCTTGTTCTTCCATTTCGCGCTGGGTTTCTTCAGCACGGGTGCGCATGCGCTCGGCCTCGTCTTCGGCCTGCTGCCGTGCGACTTCGGCCTGTTGAGCGCGCATGGCCTCAATTTCGGCTTTTTGCAAAGCGCTTTCAGCCTCTTGTTGATGGCGACTGACTTCTTCAGCGCGCTGCTGAGCCATCTTGCGTTCTGTTTCGGAACGAGCTGCATCAGCGGCCAGTCTGGCTTGTTCTTCAACGCGCCGACGCGCCATTTCAGCTTCGGCCTTGAGACGAATAATTTCGTCTTCCGCCTCTTTTTTCGCTGTATCCGCTGACTGACGTGTCTGGACTTCCATTTCACGACGTGCCTTGGCAGCATCCTGTTTGAGGAGCTCAATCTCATTCTCAGCTTTTTTCTGTGCCAGCATAGCCTCTTCGGCTCGCGCGGTTTCTGCTTCTGCCCGCTGCACGGCGGCTTCACGTTCTGCTTGTTCAGCAGCCAGATCATCGGCTCGTTTTTGTGCAGCTGCTCGTTCTGCCTCACTGCGTGCGTGATCTGCTGCACGCCGCGCTTCGTCTTCGGCTTTTTTTCGTGCAACTGCCGCTTCTTCTTTAAGCCTCGCTACTTCGGACAATGCTTGTTTGCGTGCGTTGTCTGCCGCCTGGGTGCGCTGCATTTCCTGTTGCACGCGCTGCTTGGCCTTGCTCATCAGCGCTTCCACGCGACCATCGCTTTCCACACTGGTTGCGGCTTCGCCATGCAAACTGACAACGTTATCTTCTGGTTTCAGAGTCGGTACGTCTTGCGGCTTTGCCTGTGTACCTGTTGCAACAGGCGGTTTACTTGCATTTTTTTCCAATGCAGACGCCGAAACAGCATTCAGGCCATCACGCAATACAAAAGCATCCAGGCCATATTGGTTAAGCAAAAATACGGCCGCCGCCGCACGACTGCCGCCGTCACTGAAAACAATGTATTTGTGTAATTTGTTAAGCTTGCGCAGCTGCAAGCGCATTTCAGCTAACTGGATATTGCGTGCGCCAGGCAGACTACCTCTGGAATATTCAGCCAGTTTGCGAACATCCAGCCATTGCACATCCAGGCCTGTCATGGCTTTGGCTTCATCAAAAGACACATATTGCAGAATAGGGGTGACCAGCAGGCTGATAAAATCCTCTTTTGACAGTCGCATCAGCGTACCGTCTTCCATCATGGTCACCGAGGCATTACGCTTGCCGTTGCTGATCAACGCCTCTTCACCAAAACCGGTGCCTGGCGTCAAAATCGCCAGCTTCATTAGCGGCGCACCCGGAGTCACCCGACGGGCAACTTTCGCCTTTCCTTTAGCAATAATGTAATAGTTGTCGTCATCGTCATCCTGGTTGATCACGACAGTATTTGCACGCACCTTGATTTCCTCCATGCGCATCATCATGGTCTGGATGTTTTCGGCGCGCAGCTTGAGGAAGACCTTGGATTGCAGGAAACGACTCATCCAGTCGGTGTCATCCTCTTCCTCCACTGCCAGACTGGACACTTCGTAAGATTGTTGTTTTCCGCCCCAGTTGAGCAACATTTCAAGCAGGTCAGTATCGATGTTCAGCAGGGAAACCGGTGTCTTCGCAACAGCGGTAACGGTGTGGGGGGATGTGGGGTCCAGCGGTTGGCGTGCCTGCTTGCTGTTGGCGACTAACTTTGTGGTTTTTCCTGAAGCATCAGTAAGCTCCAGCTTGCCAGCCACAAGGTACAGGGTACGGTGATCCCGCTCACCCTGTTTGAAAATTGTTGCCCCGGCCACCACCTGGGTCACTCGTGATTTACCACTGAGTTCAGCCAGCATATCGGGGGACAGGTCACACAGCGGCGACAACGATCTCAGCAACTTGTGATCCAGCAGTTGTTTGGCAGCGCTCATTTATTTAATCATCGGTTCTGGCAGGCTAAAAGGCAGCAAAGTCAGCGACTCTCCCTGCAAAGTATAACGGCAGAGAAGACGAAAGGTTTACAGCAAAAACCTCGGATTTGCCGTGTAAAACTGGCCGACTCACCGTACCGTGACGAGTGTCACAGAGTGTCAGAAGCTGACCCTGAGGGTCAACTGTGAAAGCCCATAAAAAGAACTTATTTAGCCTTGAGCACAATCGGGTCTATGGATTGTGCCCGCAGGCGGTTACGCACTATGTCCATTTTGCGCGCGCTTTGGAAGGGGCCAACTCGCACCCTATACCAAGTCTGACTGTCATTAATGGTGACGCGCTGAATATGGGACTCAATGTTATTTAATGCCAGCTGAGCCCGCATGCGATCAGCATCTTCCATGCGACGGAAAGAGCCCACTTGCAAATAATAGGTAATGGAATCCGCAGTTTTGCGCTCGCGTTCCGTCGCTAATTCTTGCGGCGGGATAAATACCTCCATTTCTGGCAACAAATTATAAAAGTCAAAACGCGGTTTTTTGTCTGTTTGTTCCCTCGATTTGTTATTAATTGTTGCTTGTTTGGGGGCAGCCTGACTCTTTTCCACCACGGGTGCTGGTGTTGCACGCTCACTGCCCGTTTGTAAATCATCTCTGAGATACACCAGTAGCGCGACCAACAAGCCAATCAACAAACCACCAAGCATCCACAGCCAACCCGGTGTTGGCTTGGAAGGCTTGGCTTTGGGTCTGGAAGTATTTTTGTAATCTTTGGCCATAACCGGGACAGTGCTTTACATGGTTTCCGGTGCCGACACGGCCAACAGCCCCAAGCCGTTAGCAAGCACCTGCCGTGTCGCCTTAATCAAACACAGGCGCGCATCACGCACGGCGGCATCATCTACCAAAAACTGGTGGGCGTTGTAATACGTGTGGAAATCATTGGCTAGCTCACGCAGGAAATGCGCCAACTGATGCGGCTCATGATTCAACGCTGCGGCCTCCACCACTTCCGGGTAACGTGAAAGCCTGGTCAGCAGGGCTTGCTCATGTGTTTCACTTAATACCGCCAAACTGGAAAGACCATTATCACTATTGTGAGTCAGGCTTTTTTCAGCCAGCTGACGGAATACGCTACAGACTCGTGCGTGAGCATATTGAATATAATACACCGGGTTGTCACTGCTCTGAGACTTGGCGAGATCGAGATCAAAATCCATGTGCTGTTCGCACTTGCGCATCACGTAGAAAAACCGTGCCGCATCGTCGCCCACTTCTTCGCGCAACTCACGTAAGGTAACAAACTCACCGGAGCGGGTAGACATCTGTGCCTTCTCGCCACCACGATACAAAATTGCAAACTGCACCAGCAGCACGTCAAGCTTATCGGCATCATCGCCCAACGCAGTGAGCGCAGCTTTAACGCGCGGCACATAACCGTGATGATCGGCCCCCCACACGTCGATGACACGATCAAAGCCACGCTCCAGCTTTTGCATATGATACGCAATATCTGACGCAAAATAAGTGGTTTGACCGTTGTCACGCACCACTACGCGGTCTTTTTCGTCCCCAAAATCAGTAGACCTAAACCACCATGCGCCGTCTTTTTCGTACAGATGACCGGCATCTTTGAGACGTTCAACGGCACGCCCTACCGCACCCGACTCAGTGAGCGAACGTTCGGAAAACCATGCTTCGTAAACCACGCCGAAACCTTCAAGGTCACGGCGAATGTCATCAAGAATGCTGTTGAGCCCGGCATCAAACACCGCGCGAAAGGCTGTACCACCCAACAACTCTTTAGCACGATTGATCACGGCATCGATATACTGCTCTTTATCGCCACCTTCGCTCTCGTCAGCGGGTAGATTCGTCAATACAATTTGTGCAGCATGCCGAAAAGCATCGCCGTGTTCACGCTGTAACGTGGCAGCGATATCCCACACATAATCACCTTTATAGCCGTTAACGGGAAACGGCAGTTCATCATTGGCATTTTCACCACACAGGTCGAGATAACGCAGCCATACACTGGCAGCAAGAATATCCATTTGCCGCCCGGCATCGTTGACGTAATATTCACGATGCACCTTAAAACCCACCGCTGCCAGCAAATCCGCCACTGCCGCGCCATAAGCTGCGCCACGACCGTGACCAACATGCAGCGGACCAGTGGGATTAGCAGAGACAAACTCCACCTGCACGGATTTGTCGTCACCAATAGTGGAGCGCCCGTAGGCCTCTCCTGCTTCCAGCACTACCTCCACTACAGCGTAAACTGCCGCATCAGTGAGCGTAAAATTAATAAAACCCGGCCCGGCGATTTCGATTTTTGCTACCCGATCAGCCGTTGGCAATGCGGCAACAATTTTCTCTGCCAGGTCACGGGGCTTGCAACGCACCGGTTTAGCCAGCATCAGCGCAATATTGCAGGCGTAGTCACCGTGACTGGCATCGCGGGTGCGATCAATCTGGATGTTCGGTGACAGATCCACAGGCAACACGTTTTGAGATTTCAGCGTATCGATAGCGGTTTGAATAAGAGAAGTGAGCTGTTGTTTCATGTTGGCAGTCATGACAGGGAAAGCGCGGCATTATCGCTTGAGCATGCGATCAAGTACAAGCTGACATTCATTTTTCTGTTATCTATATTCATACGGATATACTAAAAACAGGTTCGCTATCATTGCCAGGAGTTTTATCTATGTGCCAACTGCTTGGCATGAACTGTAATGTTCCCACAGATATCTGTTTTTCTTTTGAGGGTTTTCGCGCCCGTGGCGGCAAGACTGATGAACATGTGGACGGCTGGGGCATTGCTTTTTTCGAAGGCTCCGGTTGTCGGATGTTTCTCGACGACCAGGCCTCGTCAAAATCCACCATTGCTGATTTGGTGCGCCGCTATCCTATTCATTCCACCCATGTTATTGCCCATATTCGCAAGGCCAGTCACGGCGGCGTGGCACTGGAAAACACGCACCCGTTTCAGCGCGAATTATGGGGGCGTTACTGGATTTTTGCCCATAATGGTGAATTGCAGAACTTCACGCCGACACTGGGTACTGGCAGTTATCGCCCCGTGGGCGAAACCGATAGTGAACGTGCTTTTTGCCAAATACTGGAACACTTAAAAACACGCTTTCCCGGCGCACAAATACCGTCGGCACAGGAGCTGCAAGCGGCACTAAGTGAGATCAGCACAGAGATTGCCACCTATGGCATTTTCAATTTCTTACTCAGCAACGGGGAATTGTTGTTTGCCCGTTGCGCCACTGATTTGCACTACATCGTGCGTAAGGCACCTTTCGCAAAAGCTCATTTGGTGGATGAAGACATCAGTATCGATTTTAACGACGTCACCCGTCCTAATGACCGCGTGGCGGTTATCGCTACCCTGCCACTCACCGACAATGAAACCTGGACACGTATTTCACCGGGTAAACTGTTGGTGTTTATGGATGGAGAACCCCTGGATTAGGTACACCCTCATCAATGGGCCCACGCACAATCGTGCCATCTCTGATCAACCATTAAACCAGGGGTATCCGAAAGACGTTAAAGTTGGTCGGATTTTGTGCGTCGAAATTCTTTACGACCATCGTTTCTGGCAATGTTGCAATCAGCTATCTTATTGTAAATATTAGAAATAATTTATTTGGCACAATGTATGCTTATTGATCAAACAGTAAGCAAACTTATAGTTTCATTGTCGAGGTAAGAAGTATCATGTTTAAACATTTAACCGCCATCACACTTTTTGCAGTAACATCACTTGGTCTGTCTTCACAGGCATCTGCCTCGTTGATTCTTGATTCATATGCATCTGGCACAGCGACCCCCACCACAATTGGTGGTTACGCGATGACTGATTTTGCCGTCACCAATGGCATAGGCGGCAGCACAACAAATGTTATGTCACCCATCAGTGGTTCACTGAATTTTCTTGACCAAAACAACAGCCCTTTGGGCATGAGTCGCCGTTTGGCTGATGATGTCAACTGGTGGAACAATGGTGAAGCCAGTGACTATGATATCTACACAACGAGTAACTATCTGATAACGATTTTGCTTCCAGAAAATACTCGCGCTTTTTCTTTTAGCGTTGGCGCTAACCTGGGAAGCACGAACAACAACGCATGGCTTACTGCAACAGAGTCCAGCGGACTGGGGATCGACAATCAGTATTGGTTCAATGTTAACCGTGACAATACACCCGGTTTTGGTATTTACGCCGACAATAACAATGGCGGCTGTTCCGCCATTACTTCCGTTACGATTGATCCAGAGTATTGGGGAGTGGGTAACTTCTCAATCAACCAGGATCAATGCGCAACCACCAGCGTACCGGAACCCTCATCTGTCGCGCTGTTAGCGTTAGGGTTGCTTGGGTTTAGTCTGTTTCGCCGTAAAAATAACACCTAGAAACCATCAGCCTCGCTCGGGGTTGATTGACGCAAAAACGCCTCTCATATCGAGTGGCGTTTTTGTGTGAACAGCTAACTGAATCCTGAGTGATTACCTGAAAAAAGTGCTAGTGCAT
>Ga0256830_1001171_pt1 | contig 18849 bp, 20 predicted proteins | sample 128326metaG_FD_190537 | JGI IMG/M metagenome (GOLD analysis project Ga0256830, IMG submission 190537) | Hydrothermal vent microbial communities from Lau Basin, Pacific Ocean - 128-326 | ecosystem: Environmental > Aquatic > Marine > Hydrothermal vents | place: Pacific Ocean: Lau Basin | collected... | reverse complement strand
AAAATTAACACCAACTTCGGTTCTACCGTAATTGCTTCCACCAACCAAAAAGCCATAACCTAATTGAGCACTGGACTCACTCAAAGTAATTGATGCTGTCTGAGCAGATGCACTCGTATTCCACATTAATAACACCGCCAATACGAGGTACGAAAGCTGGCCAAGGTTTACTTTACGCATTTTTAAACTCCTGATTAACATAATTGCCTGTCTTCTCATTAAATTTTTTTGCCGCTTGCCTACCTTCAGCAAAATAGAGTATCTGGACGAATTCTAACACTTATATCACAATTGACCATAGAAAAGCAGAAAACATTCACCCACAAAAAAACCGCCGGGCGGCGGTCTTTTGCGTCACTAAAATAACGCTTATTACTTAATTTTAGCTTCTTTATACATCACATGTTTTCTTACAACAGGATCGTATTTTTTCATTTCCAGCTTTTCTGACATGGTACGCTTATTTTTCGTTGTCGTGTAAAAATGACCTGTACCTTCAGATGATACTAATTTGATTTTATCTCGCATATCCGTGACCCCAAGTTATACTTTTTCGCCGCGTGAGCGGATATCAGCCAACACCTGCTCAATTCCAAGCTTGTCAATAATGCGCATGCCTTTGGCACTAACACGCATACGAACCCAACGATTTTCTGATTCTATCCAAAAACGGCGCGCATGCAAATTAGGCAAAAAGCGGCGTTTTGTTCTGTTTTTTGCGTGAGAAACATTATTTCCGGACATCGGACGCTTCCCCGTAACTTGACACACTTTTGACATCGTAATCTTCTCCAATTCGACCTTTTGCACAGACTCTCTGCGAAAGGGCGCATTTTATACCAAATTTTCAGGGCAAATGCAATCAATCAACCTAAATTTAAATGAATGTTCAATATTTCGCGGGATTATACGCGAAAAGCAAAAAAACTGCTCCACTAACAAAGAAAATAAGCCATTTTAGGTCAATTTAATGCGGTATCTCTTTCTATCTCAGTTATGCAACATAGGTTCTCAGCAGCCCCACTATTTTGCCAAAAAAACCTGCTGCGGCGACTTGGCGAAAACCCAGCCAATAACAAAACCACCAAACAAAGCAGTATTCTTCTCAATCAACGGGCTATCAATAAAGCTTGCCCCCGACAACTCGTCATAGCGCATAAGTGCACTCAACCACAAGCGACTGAAAGTTTTTTGCGCATAAACCGTAATTCGGCTACCGCCATATCCTGACCTGGCATTATATGCTACCCGTTCGCTGGTCACATAATTTTCACTAACAGCATAATAATATTGGTGAAATCGCTTAGTGCCATACTGAGGGCCAAGGGCTACATTTAAGGTCCAGCCGTTTTTGCCTTTATTCGTCGCCACATAATGCAGGTAAGGTGCAAACACCCAACCTTGCAGATCAACCTGCCGTGACGATATCGACGTAACCGCTCTTAGTGGCGCACTAAGCGAGAGAGACCAACCCGGCTTTTCCCAGAGTATTGCCGTCAATTTCGGCCCAAACTCAAGTGTTGCATCCAGTCTCGGCATATTTTGCCTTACCCCCGTTTGACCACCTTCAGGCACCGGCAGGCCAACCGCAAAGCTAGGTGAAAATAAACGCGGGTTCTGCGCTTTTTTCACCTCATTATCACCACGGTAAATTGCCAGTGGCATCGGCACAACTGCGTCTCGACTGGATGCTGAACCGCGGTAATAAGGAATAGACACATAACCGGCAGCCACTCCCAACTCCCATAAGGGGAGGCTTTGACCAGTATTATGGGCGCGGCCTTGAGCAGAAAGATTTACGCTAAAAAATAACAACAGCAGTAAAACCAAACAGACTTGTGCTTTCTGGCAAGTTAGCCTAAAAAAAAGCATCGGAATGGGCATCAATACTTAAAACGTCAAGTTGGCCCCTAGTAGAACGGAACTTAACGTGTCGGATTGCCTAATATACTCCAACTCCAGGGTAAAAGAGCTACCAATAATATCTCCCGCCAACACCCCCAGTGCCAGGCCACCGGCCAAATTAAACAACTCCTCTGTTTCAGAGCGAGTGACATTATTAACCGTATTGGTACGGGTTGCCTGTTCTTCCCCGTATGCGACGGCAACCTTGCCCCTAAAATACAAACGCTCATAAAAAACATACCGATAAGCCGCGCCAATCGACGCCAGTTTATAAGCATATTTACCCGTTTCAGCATTGGTCTCGTTGGCGTATTTACCACCACCGGCACTTTGCTGGTAATCAATTTCAGCGGCGATGGATTTGCTTAAACCATAGCCATAGGTAATGTTAAGCGCCTGCAAATAATCGGGTTTATCGGCGTTATCCAACCAGCTCGCGCCCGCCTTAAACAGCCAGTATTGATCGCCATTTTCCGCATTAACCGGACTTGCCAGGCCAAAAAGCATGAATAACAAGATAATGAATGAACGCCCCATGAATACTCCCTTTCAATTGCTGTTATTTTGTCAGCATATAAATTTAATGAGCACGATTATCGCCAATTGCACCCGCTACAGCAAGCCATGCTCTGCGAACGAATACCCGCCGTCATCGCCAACGATAAAATGATCGAGCACCCGTACGTCCACCATCGCCAGTGCGTCTTTTAAGCGCTTGGTAATCGCCTTGTCTGATTCACTCGGCTTGCTGATACCGGACGGATGATTATGCGTGAAAATAATCGCCGCCGCATTCAATTGCAAAGCAAGCTTTACCACCTCTCGCGGGTAAACACTGGCGCCATCAATCGTACCGGTAAACAATTCACGAAAACAAATAACCTGATGGCGATTATCCAAAAATAGAGCCGCAAACACTTCATGGTCATAATCACGCAGCGAGGCCGCTAAAAATCGTCGCGTATCATCTGGACTGGACAAAATATCGCCTTTTGCCATTTTTTCCTGCAAATTTCGTCGACTCATTTCCAGAACGGCCTGTAACTGCGTGAATTTTGCTGGTCCCAAGCCCTCGCCTTTACAAAAGGCCGTTAAATCCGCTTTTAAAATCGTACGTAAGCTGCCAAACTCAGACAATAAATCACGGGCAAGATCAACAGCCGTTTTACCCGGCACCCCAGTGCGCAAAAATATCGCCAGTAATTCCGCATCAGACAGCGCAATCGCCCCCTGTTTTAATAATTTTTCTCTTGGTCGCTCGTCGGCAGGCCAGTCTGTAATCGCCATAAGTCTACTCTAAAAATAAATATAAGCAGGAAACTACGCAAGCCGGGTTAAATAAAGATTATGGCAGTGCATGAAAACGGTTTTACAGGTAAAATCCGGCCATGACTGAAAACGATTCAACAAGCCGCGCTTTACTCTGTGTCAGCGGCGGCATTGCTGCCTATAAAAGCGCCGATATTATTCGTCGCCTGCAAGAGCAAGGTGCCAGTGTGCGCGTGGTAATGACGGAATCTGCCGAACAATTCATTGGCAAAATAACCCTGCAAGCCTTAAGTGGCCACCCTGTTTACCAGAATATATTTGTGAGTGACGACAGCGTGATGGAACACATTGATCTTGCGCGCTGGGCAGACAAAATCCTTATCGCACCTGCGACCGCAAATACCATTGCCAAACTAGCCAACGGTCAGGCCGACGACATGATCAGCACGCTTTGCCTCGCTGCCGATTGCCCGGTGTATATTGCGCCTGCAATGAATCACGCCATGTGGGACAACGCCGCAACACAAGATAATCTTGCCAAACTAAAAGCGCGTCAAATTCACATTATTTCACCTGATGCCGGCAGCCAGGCCTGTGGTGAAACGGGTGAAGGCCGTTTAAAAGAAACCAGTGCGCTGGTCAGTGAGTTTTTGTCAGACGCCAGCTTGCTGGCCGGTAAAAAAGTTGTCATTACCGCTGGCCCTACACGCGAGGCGATAGACCCTGTGCGTTACATCAGCAATCACAGCTCCGGCAAAATGGGTTACGCATTGGCACAGCAGGCGCGCCTAGCCGGCGCAAAGGTTTATGTGGTGAGCGGCCCAACAAACCTGACACAGCCACGGGGCATTCAGTTTATTAATGTCAACAGCGCATCTGAAATGCACGCTGAAGTCATGAAGCAAGTAAGCGATGCCGATATTTTTATTGGTGCAGCAGCTGTTGCCGATTATCGCCCCGTGGAATATGCCGAAAATAAAATTAAAAAAACATCCCACGAACTTGAAATAAAACTGAAAAAAAATCCGGACATTCTCACGGATGTTGCAAGCCTGAGCAACAAACCCTTTTGTGTTGGCTTCGCGGCAGAAACACAAAACTTAAAAGAAAATGCACACAGCAAGCTCACGAAAAAGAAATTGGATATGATCATCGCCAACTACGTTGGTAAAACCCGCAATGGCACAGACATCGGCTTTAACGCCAATAAAAATGAAATCACCGTATTGACCAAACACGATGCTGATATTCATTTTCCTGAAAACACAAAAAAACAACTAGCCAAACAAATTATTCAGTTAATTGCTAACAAAATAAAGTGATAACAAAAATGACAAACTCAAGTAATACAACACCTATCCAGGTTAAGATTCTGGACCAACGCATCGGTAATGAATTTCCCCTGCCTGCATACGCAACCGCTGGTTCAGCCGGCATGGATTTACGCGCCTGTATCGATGCCGACATGGAAATCAAACCCGGCGAGACCAAGCTCATTCCTACGGGCATTTCGGTTTACCTTGCTGACCCGGGCCTGGCGGCTATTTTGTTACCTCGTTCTGGCCTGGGACACAAACACGGCATCGTGCTTGGCAATTTAGTGGGATTGATTGATTCCGATTACCAGGGGCCGCTCATGGTATCGTGCTGGAATCGCGGCAGTGAATCTTTCACGTTAAACGTTGGCGAAAGACTGGCGCAAATGGTCATCGTTCCCGTGCTGCAAGCCTCGTTTGAAGTGGTTGACGAATTTCACGCAACACAACGTGGTGAAGGCGGATTCGGCCATTCAGGTAGCCATTAAAAAGGAAACAACATGAGCACATACCAAATCGACCCAGCAACATTACCTGACAGCATTTTTAAAGCCTATGACATTCGCGGTATTGTTGACGAAACACTCACAAGCAACATTGTCTACGCCATTGGTAAAGCACTGGGCAGCGAGGCAAAAAAATTAAATCAAACCGCCTTCGCCGTTGCACGTGACGGCAGGCTTTCAGGCCCGAGCTTACTTCAAGCATTAATCGACGGCATTTTAAGTACCGGTCTTGATGTGGTCAATGTCGGCCGTGTGCCCACACCTGTTTTGTATTTTGCCACCTATCACCTGCAAACCCGTTGCGGCGTCATGCTCACCGGCAGCCATAACCCACCAAATTATAACGGCCTAAAAATGGTGCTGGATGACACCACATTATCTGGCGATACAATCCAGCAATTGAAACAACGCATTTTAACTAACGATTTTGAAAATGGTGAAGGCAGGTATTCTGAAATCGATATTTCAGATGAATACATCAAACAAATCACCCGTGATATCAGGCTCAAAAAACCATTAAAAATTGCAGTAGATGCAGGCAACGGTGTGGCAGGCGAATTGGCGCCTAAACTTTTTCGTGCCCTGGGTTGCGAAGTAACCGAGCTTTACTGCGAAATAGACGGCAACTTTCCCAATCACCACCCCGACCCCAGCCAGGCGGACACGCTGCTTGACCTGATTGATACCGTCACAAAAGGTAACTACGATGTCGGCTTTGGGTTTGATGGTGACGGTGACCGCCTTGGCGTCGTTGCCCCTTCCGGTGAAATCATCTGGCCCGACCGGCAAATGATTCTGTACGCCTGCGATATTATTGCGCGTAATCCCGGCGCAGAAATTATTTACGACATCAAATGCTCTGTCAACCTGGGCAAAGCCATTAGCGAAGCAGGCGGCAAACCCTTAATGTGGAAAACCGGCCATTCTTTGGTAAAAGCCAAGCTCAAAGAAACCGGCGCACCCTTGGCCGGCGAAATGAGCGGCCACATTTTTTTCAAAGAACGCTGGTACGGTTTTGATGATGCGTTATACACCGGAGCGCGCTTATTGGAAATTTTGGCCAAAAGCGAGCAAAGCACCCATGCGATTTTCAGCGCCTTACCCGATACGGTAAACACGCCTGAACTGAAACTGGAAATGCAAGAAGGCGAACATTTTGCTTTTATGAAAAAACTGATATCAGCAGCCGATTTTGAAGATGCCACAATCACAAAAATCGACGGTATCAGGGCCGACTTTGAAAACGCCTGGGGATTAGTTCGCGCGTCAAACACCACGCCTTGCCTTGTTATTCGCTTTGAAGGCAACACGGAGCAGTCCATGAAAGACGTGCAAGAAAAATTTCGCGCTTTATTCATGTCGCTTGATGACACGCTGAAACTGCCATTTTAAACACTTTATCATTTTTACTTTTTTATAACGCCACTAACACGAGCCATAACAATGTCATTAAATAAAACATCCGCCTCTGATATCGCCAGAGTTTTAATCGAAGCTCTGCCTTACATCCAGAGTTTCACCAACAAAACCTTTGTCATTAAATATGGTGGTAATGCGATGGTCGACGAAGAATTGAAAACCTCATTTGCTCGCGACATTGTATTGTTGAAACACATTGGCATAAATCCCGTTATCGTACACGGTGGCGGTCCTCAAATAGGCGATTTGCTAAAACGTGTCGGCAAAGAAACCAATTTTATTGACGGCATGCGTGTCACCGATGAAGAAACCATGGATGTCGTTGAAATGGTTCTCGGCGGCCAGGTCAACAAAGACATTGTCGGCATGATCAACCAACAAGGTGGACGTGCTGTTGGCCTAACAGGTAAAGATGGCAATTTAATTCGCGCAAAAAAATTGCGCATCACAAAAAACACACCTGAATTAAACGCATCTGAAATCATTGATCTTGGCCACGTTGGTGAAGTTGAAGAAATTGATACCAGTATTGTTAACATGCTGGTTAGTGATGACTTTATTCCGGTTATCGCCCCCATTGGTGTGGATGAAAAAGGCCGAGCTTACAATATTAATGCTGACCTGGTAGCAGGAAAGCTTGCGGCAACACTAAATGCCGAGAAATTAATTTTACTCACCAATATCACGGGCCTACTCGACAAAAACGACAAATTGCTCACCGGCTTAACGCCATTAAGAATCGACGAGCTGGTCACTGACGGGACTATTTACGGCGGCATGCTGCCCAAAATGAGCAGTGCCCTCGACGCTGTTCAAGGCGGCGTTAAAAGTGCGCATATTATCGACGGCCGCATTTTACACTCTGTTTTATTGGAAATATTCACCGACACAGGTATTGGCACGCTTATTACCGATCAATAAACACTAAAAGAAAAAATAAAATGGCCACTGAAAAAAAATCAAACCGCCGCCAGCAAATTTTACAAACACTGGCAAGCCAGCTCGAAGAAAATAAAGGCATGCCCATACGCACCGCCAGCCTGGCAAAAGCGGTCGGCATATCCGAGGCGGCTTTATACCGGCACTTTCCCAGCAAAGCAAAAATGTTTGAAAGTTTAATTCAATTCAGTGAAGAAACCATTTTCAGCCGTATCAATAAAATTCAGCAAGAGCAAAACTCAGCCGTTATTCGCTGCGAAGCCGTATTACATTTGATTTTAACTTTTTCAGACAGAAATCCCGGCATTGTGCGCATACTCACCGGCGAAGCCTTAATGGGTGAAAGTGAAAAACTGCAAACACGCGTTACCCAGTTGTTTGATCGAATTGAACTGCAATTAAAACAGTTTTTGCGCGAAGGCGTTTTACACGGGGAATTATCCGAGGCATTAAACATTGCTGTTATTGCCAATTGTATGGCCTCGCATATTGAAGGAAAATTGAGTCAGTTTCGCCGCTCAGGCTTTGAACAAAGCCCATTGGTATATGCAGATGAACAATGGCTTGTTTTTCGGCATATGCTGCAAGCCCAAACAACGAGCGGCACAAGTAGCTGAAAAAACACCGGCTAGCGCTGATAGGTCAACATTTCATAACGCTTAATCAACCCAAGGTATTCATCGCGTATTCTCTTTTGCTCTTTTCTTTTTCTATCAATAAATGCGTAATTCTGTTGAATGCTTTTTTTCAATTCGAGAATAGATTGATCATTTGCCTTTCCACCCGCTGCACGCTGTGCCTCCAACTTGGATAAGTTGGCTTCAAATGCCTTAACATGTCCCACTGTGGCATCAATTTCCGTCTGCACAGACAGGATTTTTTTATTGCCGGCTTGGCGAATTTCTTCGGCACTGGAAAAACTGTATAGCAGGCGCTCATTCAATGCGTCTTCTTCAGCCTTTTTTTGCGCAGCCAAGGTCGATTCGGTTTCCCTGAGCTGATTTGCCTTCATTTTTTTGCGCTGTTCTCGTTCGCTGGGCACAACCTTGATGGTTACGCCATTGGCATTCACAATGCGATAACCGTTTTTCACATATTCCGATGGAATCGAGTCCTGAATTTGCGTTCGGCCTCGGCTGTCCTTAAACATGTAAAATTCGGAGGCAAAAACCGTATTCCCTGCAACAATCATCGCAGTAAGTGCTAATATGAGCATCAACGATGTAAAATCAAACTTAGAGTATCGCATTCAAAAACACATTTACCATTTTGCTAATTTGCTAAGGTATCAGGCGCGTTAGCGCACACTTTAAAATAAAAGCCTGCTTTTCGTCTATTATCAATGACCGCAACTGATTCAGCCATACTATTTATTATTTCACTCATCGCCAACCTATTTTCCGCATTTGCCGGCGGTGGTGCGGGACTTATCCAGCTACCCGCTATTATCTTTCTTGGGCTTCCGTTTGGTATTGCACTAGCCACACATAAAATCGCCAGTGTGTTCCTTGGTATCGGTGCCACAATACGTAACTTAAAAGAAAACAATCTGGAGCGCCGGTTTGCCTTGTTCATTCTCGCCACCGGACTGCCCGGCGTTATACTCGGTGCCAATATCATATTACAAATTGACAATCGCACAGCAGAAATAGCACTTGGTCTGCTAACAATATCGCTTGGTGTCTATTCCCGACTAAAACCCTCTTTAGGTCAAACACTTAACGCCACCCATAGAGATACTAATGGTTTCATCCTTGGCGGTCTAATGATTTTTTTTATTGGCGTACTCAACGGCTCACTGACCTCCGGAACCGGGCTATTCGTCACGCTGTGGCTGGTTCGCTGGTATGGCCTGGACTACAAAACCGCCGTTAGCTACACCCTGATATTAGTCGGCTTATTCTGGAATGGCGCAGGGGCGATTACCCTGGGCACCTTGGGCAGCATTGCCTGGGAATGGCTGCCGGCACTTATTCTGGGTTCATTAATCGGCGGCTACATCGGCGCACATCTCGCCATTGCCAAAGGCAATAAATCCATCAAAATAATCTACGAAATCATTACTGTCAGCGTCGGCATCAAACTCATCATTGGCTAAAAACGTGATACTCCATACTTACCCCGATAGGCCTTTACGGCTGGTAAGTATTTACTCACTGACTCAGTGTTTTCAATAAATGTAATTAGATTTTCCAATTTCACAATACTATGTACGGGCATATTATAGCTTGCCTCGATTTCCTGAATCGCCGATACAGCGGTTTTGCCTTTTTCCTGTCGATCAAGCGCAATTATCACGGCTGCGGGCACCGCGCCATTGGCCTTGATCAAATCAACAGATTCCCTCACCGAAGTGCCTGCTGAAATGACATCATCCACTATCAGCACCTTGCCGCCGAGTTCCGAGCCAACAATTATCCCGCCTTCACCATGATCTTTCGCTTCCTTTCGATTAAAGGCATAAGGCACATCACGGCCATGATGATCAGCCAAAGCAATCGTAATTGCAGCCGCCAAGGGAATTCCTTTGTAGGCAGGCCCGTAAATCAAGTCAAACTCAACACCACTATCGATTATGGCTTCAGCATAAAAACGGCCAAGATCGGCTAGGCTCTTTCCACTATTAAAGAGTCCCGTGTTAAAAAAATATGGACTGACGCGACCGGATTTGAGCCTAAACTCCCCAAATTTCAAAACTCCCTTTTCCAGTGCAAATTCAATAAAAGCTGTTTGATAATCGCGCATAGCTAAATAACCCCGTTAAATAAATTTGCCGGAATTATACGCGCAATCAGATGCAATTAAATCAATATCATCACCACTAACCCGAATAATTCACCCGGCCGCCAAAAAACAAGGTTAAACCGTTATTGACAGAGACTATTGAATATTAGCAAAGTACAAAATGCAACCGGCTATTTGGCTAAGTCCTCCCTCATACCGTTCTTGCTGCCCGGATTCAATATTTCCTCAATCATCAACAGCGCTTAGGCTATTGACTCAATCGGAAATTCGCCTTTGAACAACAATCTCGGCACGATCATCGGACTCCCGGGTGAATTATTCAGGCTAATTGAAAAACTCGGCTTAAAATAAGCTAAAATGCCAACTTCACATTATGATCTGGCGTATTATGAAAATTATCTCTGTAAACACCAATGGCATTCGTGCCGCAGCGCGAAAAGGCTTTTTTGACTGGCTAAAAAAAGTCGATGCAGATGTCATCTGTATCCAGGAAACCAAGGCACAAGAAGGACAACTGACCGATCCCGTATTTTCACCGGAAGGCTATCATTGTTACTACCATGATGCAGCGAAAAAAGGCTATTCCGGTGTTGCAATTTACAGCAAACTTAAACCCCAAAAAATCCACATGGGTATCGGCTGGGAAGATATGGACAGTGAAGGTCGCTATATTCAAGCCGATTATGACAACACCAGCGTCATTTCCCTGTATTTGCCTTCCGGCTCATCCAAGGAAGAAAGACAGGCATTTAAATACGATCTGATGTATCGCTTTTCGCCTCACATGAAAAAACTCATGAAACGCAAACGCGAAGTCATCATTTGTGGCGACTGGAATATTGCCCACAAAGTTATCGACATAAAAAATGCAAAAGCTAACGAGAAAAATTCGGGGTTTTTACCTGAAGAACGTGCCTGGATGGACACCTTATTTGACGAATTGGGTTGGGTCGACGCTTTTCGGGTTGTTAATCAAGAGCCCCACCAATATACCTGGTGGTCAAATCGCGGCCAAGCCTGGGCAAACAACACCGGATGGCGGATTGATTATCAAATTATCACGCCCGGCTTGAAAGATCGCGTCAAAAGCACCAGTATCTACAAAGATGAGCGATTTTCAGACCATGCACCGCTCATTATCGAATACCAAGGCGAGCTGTAACTCAACACTATTCCCGCAACCACAAACAAAAGGCGGGGGCCCACTCCCTCCATTAAAGCTTCACCTCCCATAAACCGATATTGACATCAATGGAAACTTGATAGCCGACAACAGCCCCGAACGGGGCTGCAAAGTCAAGATCAATGTTACGGGATACCACACAGCCAAGAGACATAACTAACATAATGAAATATCGCAAAATAATGATATTTCCCTTATTTTTGCTCAGCCTCTGTTTTGGTTCTGAGGTTTTTGCCACAGAATACAAGGTCGCAGTACGTGCCCATCATGGCATCGCCGACGCCGAAGCACACTGGCAAGCCACCCTGGATTTTCTTTCACAAAATCACCCCGGCGACAAATTTACACTCGTGCCCATTGTTAGCCTAAACGCGCTATCCAGCCGTACCGGCAAAAATGAATTTCACTTTGTACTGACCAATCCATCGTCATACGTGGAGATTAAACAACGCTATGGTGCCTATGCGCTTGCAACACTGAATAACAAGCGTGCAAATACAGCACAGTCTCGTTTTGGTTCCGTCATCTTTACCCACGCCCGCAATACTCATATTGTTAGCCTGCATGACTTGAAAAACAAAACCCTGATGGCGGTATCAAAACCCGCCTTTGGTGGCTGGCAAGTGGCCTGGCTAGAAATGCTAAAACAAGGCTTTAATCCCGAACGGGAATTAAAAGCGCTTCGTTTTGCAAAAACAAAAACCCAACCCGAAGTGGTACAAGCCGTCCTTCACGGGGAAGTCGATGCCGGCGTGGTTCGCACTGATTTACTGGAACGACTGGAAGCAAAAAACAAAATTGACATGCGCTATTTACGCATACTGAATAATAAAGATATAAAAACTTTTCCCTTTTTTCTAAGCACCGACCTCTATCCCGAATGGGCATTTGCCGCGACCCAAAAAACACCTGAACGGCTGGCAAACAGTGTGCGTAAGCACCTGCTCTCCATAAAAAAAGACAACATAGCTGCGATTAGTGGCCAATATATTGGCTGGAAAACACCTGACAGTTACCAATCCGTTAAGCAACTTATGACAACCTTACGTGTTGGGCCCTACGCCGCAAACAAAAGGAATTCCACACAAAATACAAAGAACCTGGAGAAACAGTATTGATAAAACTCAGCATTACGGCCAAGCTCGGAATAGGTGCTGCCTTGCTGGTTATTATCAGCAGCAGTATCGTCGGCAGCCTGTTTTATTACAAGACAACCGAGTTGCTGGTTGAGCATTCAGCCCAGGAAATTGCCACTAAAATTGGCATTGCCGGCAGCCGATTGCAGGCCAATATTGACGCCCAAAAAAGCGATGTACTTGCCCTCTCAAATACACCACCAATACAAGGAATGATACGCGCAAAAAAAAATAACGGCTATGACCTTCAAGAAAACTCATCCTATCAACAATGGCGAACCCGGCTGGAGTCCATATTTGCAGTTACACTAAAAAGTAAGCCGACGTATCTGACAATCCGTTTTATCGACAAGAACGGGCAGGAGAAGGTCGTGGTTCGAAATGCCGGCAACGATATCTACCCTCTACCTGATAATGCATTGCAAAACAAACGACATAGCATCTTCTTCCAACAGACCATGACACTGAGCAAAGAGGAAGTTTATTTATCTGAAATCAATCTTAACCGTGAACACGGTAAAATAAGCATACCGCACCAACAAGTGTTACGCAGTGCAACGCCAATTTACGACAAGCAAACAAAGCGCATAGCCGGCCTGGTAATCATTACCGCCGAAATTGGGCATGCTTTTTACGATATACAAAAACATTACCAAAGCAATACAGCTAAAATGTATATTACCAATGATCATGGTGGCTATTTACTGCATCCTGATCACAGCAAAACCTACGGCTTTGATCTTGGCAAGCGTTACCGCATCCAAGAAGATATCCCGCAATTAGCGCCAATGTATCTTCCTGAAAACAAAGAATCCGAATTTACCCTGATACCCAAAAACAGCACCGATGAATTTGTACTAAACTTCACTAAAATACCCATAGACAACAATCACCCCGAACGATTTATTGCCGTGGGTATTACCCAGCCCTATGAAAGTATCGTTGAGCAACAATCACACACGCTCAACGATGTCGTCATTATGGCAAGCGCTTTAAGCGCCGGTTTTATCTTGCTGGCCATTTTTTTCTCCTATCAAATATCTCGCCCGATAAAACAGATGGCACACGTCATGGCCAACTATGGCCAGTACAACAAAAAACAGAAAAAAGCCTCTCTGCCTATTCCCAATGACAGGCACGATGAAATTGGACTACTGGCGAAAAGCTATGAAAAACTCATCAACCAGATTGAAGACGGACAAAAAGACCTGGAATCACTCAACAAGAATTTAAGTTCAATGGTTGCTGAACGTACATTGAAGCTTGAATCCAGCGAAAAACTGCAACGTAGCATTCTCGAAAGTATGGCCGATGGACTCATCACCAGTGACAAAAACGGCACTATACTGTCAATCAACTCGGCCGCGGAAAAAATATTTGGTTATAAGCAAGCAGAAGTCCTTGGCAAAAATCTCAGCGTATTTATGCCTCCGACTATCGGCGTAAAACACAATAGTTTTCTGCTGAATTACCGGAAAAACGCACTTCAAAAATCGGTTAATACGCATTTGGAAACAGAGGCACAACGAAAAGATGGCAGTGTTTTTCCTGTTGATTTGGCAATCACTGCTGTTCAAATCAATGATAAACAAATGTTTGTGGGAATTGTGCGTGATATTACCGAACGCAAAGCAATAGACAAAATGAAGAGCGAATTTATTTCAACGGTCAGTCACGAACTGCGCACACCGCTCACCGCCATTCGCGGCGCTCTGGGTCTGGTTAACGGCGGTGCACTGGGAGAGATTTCCGAAAAAATCAGCGAAATTCTAATACTGGCAGGAAACAACACCGACCGCCTGCTGTTAATTATTAACGATATTCTCGATCTTCAAAAAATAGAAGCGGGTGAGATGAGTTTCACGTTTAGCAAGCTCAGCGTAAGAGCGCTATTGCAACAATCAATCGATGAAAACAAAACTTATGGCGAACAATTTAAGGTGAGGTTTGTGCTCAAGGAGGTAGAAGACATCACAATCAATGCCGACCATGGACGCATGCTGCAAGTACTGGCAAACTTACTCTCAAATGCCGCCAAGTTTTCGCCCGAAAATGGAGTCGTTGAACTTGGTGCCCACAAAAAATCCGATGGTTCCAGCGTAATTACGGTTACCGACTACGGTGAAGGAATTCCTGAAGAATTTCAACCTAAGCTATTCGACAAATTCACCCAATCCGATTCAGCCAACACGCGAAAAACCGGGAGCACCGGCCTGGGCCTGAGCATTACCAAAAATATCATTGAAGCACACGGCTGGCATATTGACTTCGTTAGCCAGGAAGGCCAAGGCACTACGTTCACCATCCATATTCCAGACACATCCGCTTAAACACAGTCTTGGTAATAAAACTCACCTATCAATGATCAGGATATTTATTGATAGCTGTATAAATTACAAACAAATCAAAACCAGTATTTGAGAATCAATATAACCACCTGATTTTTTCAGCCTGTAATTCAAGGTGTTGCGTTTTTTTTCTTTTCTTCTGCGCTACGAAACTCTAAACTCACGAGTATGAATCATTTGTATTTATCTCAATCGGAGTAAATCATGTCTATTGTTTTTGATATTACTGAGACACCGCCCGAGCTTGCGGCCATCACCACAAAACGCGAACAAGCTGTGATTGAGCGCGCCATATTCAGAAAAAAGAACATACGCTTTATGGTCGGTATGGCCACCGTAACCACCGTATATGTGACATTTATCGTGATGTACGTGCTGCCTTTGCTCGAGCGACCGGAAACCGGCATCATCTTCTATTTTTTCCCGTATCTTACTTTTCTTATATTTATAGTAGGTAATGAATTACACATTAAACATATTGAGAAGCCAAGCAAGATATTGGATCAGACAATTGCCGAGTTAAGCGAAGTGGTATCTGATGAAATTCATAGCCTGATTGAAAACAAAGAACACTCTCCCGAAGTTGCCTCTTATATTGATCGGGTTACAGCCCAGGGGCGCGCATTTGTACATGCAGAGGTAGAGGCAATTCAAAAATGGTATGAAGAAAAAAGTCAGTAGCGGGTGGCATTCTGCTCAACTCATATCAACTTAATTGATACGGTCTGCCACTAAACATGGTGATAGCAATGATGCTCAGTGCAATATATTCTTGGCCATGTGTGATCTAATTCTCAATGGTAATTTTAAAGGAGCTAAAAAACGCTATTTCAGCAATGGAAAAGCTGCGTTCCAATGGGGGTTGATTTGCAAGACGGTATCCAATTAATCCTCACTATGAGACATGCCCTGCCGATCTTAGCAACTCCGGGTAAACAATAAGTTCCTCTTGCTCTGACACTGACACAGCGCCCTTTAAGGGCTTAAAGCTTGCCTTTACGATTCGTTCATTATCGGCTCTTGAATAATCGCCAAACGAATGAGTCACATCCCCTTCGCCCGCTTCATCTAGCCCCAGCACCTTAGTATTGGCTCCCTGTGCAAAATCAAACGCCGAAATATCTATGAATCTTGTATACCTGTTACTTTTTGTTTTAAAGTAAATCGTCATACGGCCCAGATCAAAAGCAATTTGCCAAAATGTTTGAGATGGCGGAATCCCTTTTCCAATCCATTTAAACAGTGCTTTAAAACCGACCTGAAGGCTTACTGCATCCAAAATATTAAACGAATAGTCTATCGGGTCGCACGAAATCTGAGACTCATTGAAGGCGCTTGTCATTAATAGTGCTTTAGCCGCTCGATCCAGAATCGGCTCCTTTATTTCAATCTTATCGGCCGCTGTATTAGTGTATTTTTTTGAATATTCGATTGACTTTATAACGCCCTCATTGCTACAGGCAAAAGCATCAAGGTTATCAAATGCCCTTAGTTTTCCGTTTTCTATTTCGATTATTACGCTACACCCCGATTTATCAGAAATATGGTAATGCAGGGGATAAATTTCTGTCCTTAGGGTCAAGGTATCAAGATTATCAATTACCTCGTTAACATTTGTGCAACAATCCAATTGATATTGAATCCATTGAAGCTCGTTAATACTATTCTCCGAGGAATCCGGATAGAGTTTTTCCGTATCATGCCACATTGATGTAACCGCCAAACCTGCCTCATTAACGCCACAGCTTGGCAACTCCCTTGCGAACTGGTTGAAAGTAACGCTTCCGTATTTCGATATCCATCGAGGTGTTTTTAGTTGATAGTCATACAGCTTATCCTTGGTGAGATCATCGCAAAGCGCCACCTTTTCAATTCCCCTCGTATTTACAACGACAAGCCCATGACCATAATAAAAATCATAGCCTTGAGCCAAAATAATATGCCTCTCGTTTTTCAGCGTGAAAGTGGTACACATATTTTCCTATCCTCAAACATTTCTTTATGGCGCAAACCAAAACTAACAGGAAAAAGCCTAATGAACCTTTGTAATAACATGCATCCCTGTGCATTGCACTACCGATTTACGCACCATGGTTTTCCCCGCAAGTATTATGGATCAGGCTAGGGTACCTCTGAATAATTCCCTGGTGAGATGAGAGCAAGGCAAAAACAATCGAAAAAGCGGAGTTTATATGTAATAAATGAGCATTTTGAGAGCGTTTTTAACGCCGCTATCGCTCGCCAGGGAATTATTCAGAGGTGCCCTAGTAACGCATGTCTATACAAAGCAATAAACTCACAAGACGCAATCTTCTGCCTTTAATCTCGCTTTCGATGGCCTGATTTTACTTGCTTTATACCTTTTCTCTCCGGTTTTCTGTGTCATAGGCCACATGAATGCGAACCAAGGCACAGGCATGGCCCACATTTTTCCATGGCATTTCGGTGAACCTTTTTTCTTTTTATAAGGATCAAGATGAACATCAGCGATGATAACACCCTCCTCTTCTCCAAGTTCCGCCAGCACTGTGCCATCTGAATCTGTGATTACGGAGAGGCCGGGGAAGCTACTTTTTAAGTGAGGAAGCATACTAGGAAGCTCCGTATCCAATAGGCCAACCCTGTTTGCTATGACATTCGGAACACCTAACGCATCGCCATACAAACCTCGCCACTGTATGAGCATTTTCTCAAACCGCTGAACATCACCCGGCAATATTGCTTTTGGCCTTCCCGCCGCAGAAGGTGAAAGCACAATATCGACTGATAATTTAGATAATTCGCAAAGCCGCTCATGAAGTAAATTTTCATAGCAGATGCTCACTCCAATTCGCCCTATTTCAGTTTCAATGACATGAGGGTCGTCTCCCGCCTTGTAAAAATTAGCCTCTATTGAAGCGGGTGGGGACTTTCTTACCCGGCCGGCGATATCACCTTTGGGGGTAGAAAGCACAAAAGCATTGTAAAAATCCTCGCCTTCAGCTTCCAAAAAAGTAAACCCGAGATAAATTTCATATCGCTTGGCCGTTTCTTTTAGCCACGCAACAGACTGGCCGTTCATTGATTCTGCACTATCCCAGATTGCTTCTGTAGCCATATAGCCACTGGGCATTAACTCTGGAAGAAGCACCAATTCAGCGCCTTTCTCCACGGCCTCTTCTACCATCTTATGGGCGCGTTTGAGGTTGTCGCCAGTTTTTCCTGGTTCACACGCCATTTGTACGGCGGCAACGCTTAGTTTTCTGAGGTTTTCTTTAGACACGCTGCGCTCCTTCAATAAATATATCGACTATTTGATTTAATCGCCTTTCGAGGGGAAACATATCTGGATCGGAGAACCAGAAAAGACAAGTTGACGTAAACAAAAACAGAAGATGGCTCGCCATTTCACAAGCTGGAATATCCCCACGAATATCGTCCTGCTTCTGACCTTCTTGTAACAATCGTTCCAAGAAGCCTTCAAAATCACTCCTTTCGCTCACATCTAATAGTTGCTCCCCCATTCTCTGAAATTGATACTTGAATTGAATGCGCGCAAATTCAGGCTCACTTTTAAAAGTGCTTGCTGCCGAGAGAAAAACAGCCAAAATTCTCCCCTTCGTATCAGGAACTGAAGCGAGCAACTGAGGTATGAGATCGGTCTTTTGGCCAACGCTGGATTTCCAATAGCCCGCGACGATTGCCTCCTTTACCGGGAAATATTTGTATAACGTTGCCTTTGATACATCAGCTCCCGCAGCGATTTGCTCCATTGTTGTGCCATCAAACCCTTGCTCCCGAAAGAGCCTCATGGCCTCTTCAATAATACGAAGCCTCATTGCCTCTTTTTTTCGCTCTCTTCTACTCATATCAAAATCTCCAACATCAATCACTATACGACGTATATTAATATACGTCGTATAGTATTGCTCACGACCACAAAAAGTCAACGGTTGATTTTGAAGAACAGGAATTTAGACCACGATACAAGGTGAAGGGTATTAGGAATAACTTTTTTGGGACCCGCATTCAGCAGCAGCTAACGCTTCGCATCACCGGAAGCAAAAAGTAGAGCGACGAGGAACGAGGAGCGGCGCTTTTTGT
>Ga0256830_1001170_pt1 | contig 18851 bp, 14 predicted proteins | sample 128326metaG_FD_190537 | JGI IMG/M metagenome (GOLD analysis project Ga0256830, IMG submission 190537) | Hydrothermal vent microbial communities from Lau Basin, Pacific Ocean - 128-326 | ecosystem: Environmental > Aquatic > Marine > Hydrothermal vents | place: Pacific Ocean: Lau Basin | collected... | reverse complement strand
ACCACCGCCCAGGCGATCATGCGATGGATGATCGCCCAACGGATCGAGGTGGACGGTGACACATGGCCGGTCTTCGGAGGCGTGTTCGCCATCTTCGGGCACGGCAACGTCGTGGCGCTCGGCGAAGCCCTCGAAACGGTCCGAGACACCCTCCCCACCTGGCGAGGCCACAACGAGCAGTCGATGGCCCTCGCCGCCATCGCCTACGCCAAAGCGAAACGGCGACGCCAGATCATGGTGGCGACGTCCTCGGTCGGTCCGGGATCCACCAACATGGTGACGGCGGCGGCGGTGGCGCACGCCAACCGCCTTCCCCTCCTCATCATCTCGGGGGACTCGTTCCAGAGCCGCATCCCCGACCCGGTCCTCCAGCAGGTCGAACACTTCCACGAACCGTCGACCACCGTCTCCGACACCTTCCGGGCCGTCACCCGGTACTGGGACCGCATCACCCGGCCCGAACAGATCGTGCAGAGCCTCCCCCAGGCCCTCGCCACCATGCTCGACCCCGAAGACTGCGGACCCGCCTATCTGGGCCTCCCCCAGGACGTCGCCGCCGAAGCCTACGACTATCCCACCGCCTTCTTCCGGGCACGGACCCACCGGATCCGACGGCCCGGCCCCGACCCTGCCGAAGTGGAGGCGGCCGCGGCGGTCCTGGCCCGGGCGGAACGGCCCCTCATCATCGCCGGCGGCGGAGTCCACTATTCGGGTGCCGTGGCCGAACTCACCGACTTCGCCGAACGGCGAGGCATCCCCGTGGTCGAGACGGTCGCCGGCAAAGCCGTCCTCGTCGCCGACCATCCCAACTACGCCGGGCCGATCGGGGTGACGGGCTCCACCTGCGCCAACGCCCTCGCCGAAGACGCCGACGTGGTGGTGGCGGTGGGTACCCGCCTGCAGGACTTCACCACCGGCTCGTGGACCGTCTTCAAGAACCCGGAGATGACCCTCATCTCCATCAACGTGGGACGGTTCGACGCCACCAAGCATCAGGCGCTCTCGGTGGTGGGCGACGCCCGCCGCACCCTCGGGGAGCTCGACGGAGCCCTCGGCATCTACCAGGCGCCCGGTGCGTGGCTCGAACGGGCCGCCGCCCTCCGGGAAGAGTGGTTCCGGTATCTGGAACAGAACGCCGCCCGGGAGCTCGACCCGCCCTCCTACGCCCAGGTGGTGCGGGCCATCTGGGAAGAAGCCGACGACACCGACTATCAGGTGGCGGCCGCCGGCGGCCTCCCCGGCGAGCTCAACACGGGGTGGCTGTCGAAATCGGTGGGCAGCTTCGACTGCGAATACGGCTACTCCTGTATGGGGTACGAGATCGCCGGGGCGTGGGGAGCGAAGATGGCCCTCGGCGATCGGGACGTGGTCGCCTGGGTCGGTGACGGCTCCTACCTGATGATGAACTCCGACATCCACTCGACGGTGTTCACCGGACACAAGGTGATCTTCATCGTCTGCGACAACGGCGGGTTCGCCGTCATCAACCGGCTCCAGGTGGGCACCGGCAACGCCGAGTTCAACAACCTGTTCGCCCACGCCCGCCACACCCGCATGGTGCGGGTCGACTTCGCCAAACACGCCGAGGCGCTGGGGGCGATCGCCGAGAAGGTGTCGACGATCGACGAACTGCGTGCGGCGTTCCGCCGGGCGAAGGCCGCCGACCGCAGCACCGTGATCGTCGTCGACGTCGACCCCTACACCTGGACCGAAGGCGGCGCCTGGTGGGAGGTGGGGATCCCCGAAGTCTCCGACCGGGAACAGGTGAAGGTCGCCCGGGCCGAACTGGAAGCCGAGAAGAAGCACCAGCGGGTGGGCGTGTGAGCTTCGACGTCGTCACCATGGGCCGGGTGTCGATGGACCTGTACTCCCGTCAGGTGGGAGCCGGGTTCGAAGACGTCGAGAGTTTCGACGCCATGATCGGAGGCAGCCCCTCCAACATCGCCATCGGCTGCGCCCGGCTGGGACAGCGGGTGGCGGTGCTCACCGCCGTCGGACCCGACGAGATCGGCACCTTCGTCCTCGCCAACTTCGCCCGGGAAGGGGTCGACACCCGCTTCGTCCGCCGGGTCGACGGCACCCGGACCGGGTTGGCGATCCTCGGGGTGCAGCCCCCCGACCGGTTCCCCCTCACCTTCTACCGGGACAACCCCGCCGACATCCACCTCACCACCGACGACGTGGACCGCCTTCCCCTCGACGAGCTACAGGCGGTGGTGCTGTCGGGGACGGCGCTGTCCCGGGGGACGTGCAAGGAGGCGACGCTGTACGCCGGAGAGCGGGCGGCGGGGGGACCGGCCACCGTCTACCTGGACCTCGACCTGCGTCCCGACCAGTGGGTCGACCGCCGCGGCTACGGGGTGGCGATCCGGGCGCTGCTGGAACACGTCGACGTGGCTGTCGGCACCGAAGAGGAGTTCCACGCCGCCCTGGCCCCGACCTCGGGCGCCCTCGAAGGGAGGTCCCTCACCGCGGCGGAGCACGAAGAGCTGGAAGACCTGATCGGGGCGCTTCGTGCCCACCGGCCCGGCATCGTCCTGGTGGTGAAACGGGGACCGCGGGGGGTGACGGTGCTCGGCGACGGGGACCGGACCGACGTCCCCGGGTTCGCGGTGGAGGTGTTGAACACGGTGGGGGCAGGGGACGCCTTCGCCGCCGGGCTGGTCCACGGCCGCCTCCGCGGCTGGGACTGGTACCGGGCCGCCCGGTTCGCCAACGCCTGCGGGGCGATCGTGGTGACCCGCCACGGCTGCTCGTCGGCGCTGCCCACCGAGTCGGAGGTCCGGGAGTTCCTCGCCGGACGGGACGAGCCCCGGTGAGACCCCCCCTCCCCTCCGTTTTGACAGCCAGATCCGGCAGTATCTGCCGGATCTGGCTGTCAAAAGGGTCGAGGGGTGGGCGGTAGGATCTGCCCATGGCTCGGGCACCGACGATCCTCGACGTGGCCGCCCGGGCCGGGGTGTCGAAATCCCTCGTGTCGCTGGTCATGCGGGGCTCCCCGCACGTCAGCGACGAGCGCCGCGCCCGGGTGTTGGAGGCGGCCCGGGAGCTCGGCTACCGGCCCAACGCCATGGCCCGCAGCCTCGTCCGCCAACGCACCTACGTGCTCGGCGTCGTCGTCTCCGACCTGCGCAACCCGTTCCACTGCGAGCTGATCGACGTCGTCGAAGCCGCCGCCCTCGCCGCCGACTACCGGGCCCTGTTCACCAGCGGCAGCCGGGACGCCGAACGGGAAGGGATCGCCATCGACACGCTCCTCCAGCTCCGGGTCGACGGCCTGATCCTGGCCGGACCGGTGGTGGACGAACAGCGGATCGTCGAAGCGTCCCGGGAGGTGCCGGTGGTGCTCCTCACCCGCCACACCAAGGCCGAAGGGATCGACTCGGTCGCCAACCACGACTTTCGGGGAGCGACGATGGTCGTCGACCACCTCGTCTCCCTCGGGCACCGCCGGATCGCCCACATCGACGGGGGGAGGGGCGCCGGTGCCAAACGGCGGCGGCTGGGGTTCCTGGCGGCGATGCGCCGTCACGGCCTCGCCGACGAAGCGGTGGTCGTCTCCGGCGCCTACACCGAGGACAGCGGCGCCGCCGGGGTGGAACGGATCCTCGCCGCCGGCCCGCCGCCCACCGCCGTGTTCGCCGCCAACGACATCACCGCCGTCGGCGCCCTCCACGCCCTCGAAGACCGGGGCCTGCGGGTGCCCGAAGACGTCTCCCTGGTCGGCTACGACAACACCGCCATCGCCCGGCTCCGCCACATCGACCTCACCACCGTCGACCAGCCGAAACAGGAGATGGCCGACCACGCCGTCCGGCTCCTCGTCGAACGCCTCGACGAAGGCCGTACCTCCACCGAGCACATCGTCGTCGACCCCACGTTGGTGGTGCGGGGCAGCACCGGCCCGGTGCGCTGAGCGGGCCCCTACTCCTCGTCGGCGGCGGCGGCCGCCTTCTTGGCGATCTCTTCGACCACGTCGGCGTTCGCCAGGGTGGTGACGTCGCCGAGCTGGCGCTGCTCGGAGATGTCCTTCAGCAGCCGGCGCATGATCTTGCCCGACCGGGTCTTCGGCAGGTCGTCGGTGAAGACGATCGACTTCGGCTTGGCGATCGGGCCGATCACCGAAGCGACGTGCTCCCGCAGCTCCTCGATCAGCTTCTCGTCGCCGACCACGCCGCCCCGCAACGTGACGAAGGCGGCGATCGCCTGTCCGGTCACCTCGTCTTTGCGGCCCACCACCGCCGCCTCGGCGACGGCCGGGTGGGAGACGAGGGCCGACTCCACCTCGGTGGTGGAAATGTTGTGGCCCGACACCAGCATGATGTCGTCCACCCGGCCCAGCAGCCAGAAGTAGCCGTCCTCGTCCCGTTTGGCGCCGTCACCGGGGAAATACCTCCCCGGGAACCGGGACCAGTAGGTGTCGACGAACCGTTGAGGGTCCCCGTAGATGGTCCGGGCCATCGACGGCCAGGGACGGGTCAGCACCAGATACCCGCCGCCTCCCAGGGGCACCGAGTTGCCGTCGTCGTCTACGACGTCGGCGGCGATCCCCGGGAACGGGAACGTCGCCGAACCGGGTTTCGTCGCGACGACACCGGGCAGCGGCGTGATCATGATCGCCCCCGTCTCGGTCTGCCACCAGGTGTCGACGATCGGGCAGCGTTCACCGCCGATGTTGACGTGGTACCACATCCAGGCTTCGGGGTTGATCGGCTCACCGACCGTCCCCAACAGCCGCAGGCTCGACAGGTCGTGGCGGGCCGGGTATTCGTCCCCCCACTTCATGAACGCCCGGATGGCGGTGGGGGCGGTGTAGAAGATCGTCACCTTCTTGTCTTCGACGATCTGCCACAGCCGGTCGAAGTCGGGATGGTTGGGGGCGCCTTCGTACATGACCGACGTGGTCCGGTTGGCGAGGGGTCCGTACACGATGTAGCTGTGGCCCGTCACCCAGCCGATGTCGGCGGCGCACCAGTAGACGTCGGAGTCGGGTTTGACGTCGAACACCCACGAGTGGGTGGTCATCACCTGGGTCAGGTAGCCGCCCTGGGTGTGGACGATCCCCTTGGGCCGTCCCGTCGTCCCCGACGTGTAGAGGATGTAGAGGGGGTCTTCGGCGTTGAGGACCGCCGGTTCGAACGTCGTCGACTTGCCTTCGACCACGTCATGCCACCACAGGTCACGTCCCGGCTTCATCGTCACCTCGTTCCCGGCGCGGCGGACGACGACGACGTGACGGACGTCGGGGCAGCGGGCCAGGGCGACGTCGGTGTTCGCTTTGAGGGGGACGACGTCACCCCGCCGCCAGGCACCGTCCTGGGTGATGACGACGTGGGCGTCGGCGTCGAGGATCCGGTCGGCGAGGGCGTCGGAGGAGAACCCACCGAACACCACCGAATGCACCGCACCGATCCGGGCGCAGGCCAGCATGGCGACCGCCAACTCGGGGATCATCCCCAGGTAGATCGCCACCCGGTCGCCTTTGCCCACGCCGAGTTCGGTCAAGGCGTTGGCGAACCGGCAGACCTCGTCGTGGAGGTCCTGGTAGGTGATGGTCCGTTCGTCCCCGGGCTCGCCGATCCAGTGGTACGCCACCTTGTCGGCCGACGACTCCAGGTGACGGTCGAGGCAGTTGTACGACAGGTTCAGCTCCCCGTCGGCGAACCACTTGTAGAAAGGGGGGTTGGAGTCGTCGAGGATCTCCGTCGGTTCGGTGAACCAGGTGATCCGCTCCAAGGCCTGCCGCATCCAAAAGCCCTTCCAGTCGGCTTCGGCCTCTTCGTAGACGCCCCGGGTGGCGTTGGCCTGCGCGGTGAAGTCCGGGGACGGCGGAAACGTCCGCTCCTCCTTCAACAAGTTGGCGAGGGTGTCGGCCATATCTCCTCCGGGTACACGACAACGGGCCTGAACCTACCAACCCGGACCCGGCCGCGCCCCGCCGAACAGGGTCGACCTTCAGTTCGAATAGGCGACCGACATGGCGTGGCTCCACCGCTCCACCACCGTCGTGTAGGCCTCGCCGGCCCGCATCCAGTCGCCCTCCTCGAGGGCTTCCAGCGCCTCCCACACCTCACCCACCGAGTTCTCCAGTACGAGCTCTTCGGGACCGAGCATCCTCCCGGCGCTGCCGAAGTCCAGCTCCACCATCGACCCTGGGGGGAAGGCGGCCAGCCATCCGAGGACGTCGCCGACCTCGCCTTCCGCCACCTCCACCAGCTCGACCTCCGACAGGATGCGGATCGCCCGCCGCAGCCGCTCCAAGGCGGTCTCCAGGCCGGTTCGGTACCTCACCTCGGGGAAGGACGTCCCGGAGAGATGCCGCTCCTCGGACGAGAACGGGACGAACCATCGGAGGGGGACATGCCAGGCCGACGTGAGGATGTGGCTGCGGTCGGTGGGCCGTCGCCGACGGAGCTGTTCGAGCTCCGTCGACGCCCGGCCTGCCACCGCTTCGGGAACGAGGCTTCCTCCGGCCGGATGTCGGTAGGCGTTGTGCATCGCCACGATCCCCTCCAGCATCCGGAGCCGGGGCAGCCGCGGACAGGCGAACCGTCGCCCGTTCCATTCCGCCACCAGGGCGTCGTCGGTGAGGGATTCGGCGACGATCCCGTAGGTGCCGAGCCGCCGGACCGGCAGCCCCGCCCGGTGGGGGATGACCGACCCGAAGGTCTCGATCGGCCGGTAGACGCGGAGATGAGAGGTGGGGATCACAGGCGGAATCCTATCGTTCGGCCCGGACCCGCACACACCCGCCTCCGGTAGACTCGGCGGTGACGCAACCGGAGGATCGCGAGTTGGGAGTATTCGAGTCGATCGCCGGAGAGGGACATGAGCAGGTCCTCTTCGGTTTCGACCCCGTATCGGGGTTGAAGACGATCATTGCCATCCACTCCACCGACCTCGGTCCCGCCCTCGGCGGGACTCGTTTTTTTCCGTACGAATCCGAAGACGACGCCCTCACCGACGTCTTGCGCCTGGCCAAAGGGATGACCTACAAGGCGGCGGCTGCCGGCCTCGACCTGGGCGGCGGCAAGGCGGTCATCATCGGCGACCCCCACACCGACAAGTCGGAACGTCTGTTCCGGGCCTACGGTCGCATCGTCGACTCCCTCCAGGGCCGCTACATCACCGCCGAGGACGTCGGCACCGACGTCGCCGACATGGAGCTGGTCCGCCGCGAGACCCGATGGGCGGTGGGGATCCCCGTCCCCGAAGGGGGCTCCGGTGACCCGTCTCCGGCCACCGCCCGGGGGCTGTTCGCCGCCCTCAAGACGGTGTCCGAACGTCTCTGGGGGACCGACGACCTGGCCGGGCGGCGTATCGCCGTCCAGGGGGTTGGCAAGGTCGGCCACGCCTTCGTTCGTCTCCTCGTCGAAGCCCGCGCCGAAGTCGTCGCCACCGACGCCTACGAGCCCTCCCTCCGCCGGGCGATGGACGACTTCGGGGTGAAGGGCGTCGAACCGGACGCCATCTACGAGATCGACTGCGACGTCTTCTCGCCCTGCGCGCTCGGGGCCGTCCTCAACGAAGACACCATCCCCCGCCTGAACTGTCAGGCGGTGGTGGGAAGCGCCAACAATCAGCTCGCCACCGAAGCCGACGCCGACCGTCTGGCCGACCGCGGCATCCTGTACGCCCCGGATTTCGTCGTCAACGCCGGAGGCCTCATCAACGTCTACGAGGAGATGCGGGGCTATTCGCGGACCCGGGCGATGCACCGGGTGGATTCGATCGGTGAGGCGACCCGCCGCATCCTCGAGACGGCCGAACGGGAATCGATCAACCCTCACCGGGCGGCGGTCCGGGTGGCCGAACGTCGCATCCACGAAATCGGAGATCTCCGCCGCTTCCGGCGGAGCGGCGACGACCGAAACTGAGCGCGAAAGGAGACCCCCCTTGGAGTGGATGAAGCGTGAGCTCCATCACCGGGATCTGGGCCTGACCGACGAGCAGGTCCTCGACATGTACCGGGTGATGCTCACCGCCCGCAAGATTGACGACCGGATGTTCGCCCTCAACCGCCAGGGTCGAGCACCCTTCGTCGTCGGCTCGTCGGGCCACGAGGCCATCCAGGTGGCATCCGCCTTCGCTCTGGACCGCCAGGTCGACTGGGTCCTGCCCTACTACCGGGACATGGGGGTGGCGCTCGCCTGGGGGGTGACCCCCCTGGAGGTCTTCCTGGCGGTCTTCGCCCGGGGCGCCGACCCGGCGTCGGGCGGACGTCAGCTCCCCAACCACTGGTCGTACCCGGAGCTTCGGATCTTCACCCAGAGCTCACCGATCGGAACCCAATACCCCCACGCCGTGGGGATCGCCCACGCCCTCCGCTCCCAGGGACGTCCCGGAATCGTCGTCGTGTACGGCGGCGAAGGCTCGACGTCGGAGGGCGACTGGCACGAGGCGATGAACTGGGCGGGGATCCACCGGCTGGGAGTGATCTTCGTCATCGAGAACAACCAGTACGCCATCTCGGTACCCAGCCAGGAGGAGGTGGCCGGATGCATCGCCGACCGGGCCGCCGGCTACGGGATGGTGGGGTACCGCATCGACGGCAACGACCCGATGCTGGTCTACAAGACGGTACGGGAGGCGGCCGAGAGGGCCCGACGTGGGGAGGGGCCGACCCTGATCGAAGCCGAGACCTACCGCTACTACGCCCACACCTCCGACGACGACGACCGCCTGTACCGGAGCCGTGAAGAGGTGTTGGAGTGGCGCCGCCACGACCCGGTCGTCAACATGCGCCAGTACCTGATCGAAGAGCGGCTGCTGTCCGAGGCGGACGAACGAGACATGGTCGCCTCCATCGAACGCACCCTGGCAGCCGCCGTCGAGGAGGCGGAGGCGTCACCGCCTCCCACCGACCCCGCCACCAAGGTGTACGCCCGGGTGATCGAACCGTCCGAGCCGGTGCGACGGGTGGAACCGGCCGTGGACGGCCCCGAGGTGAACCTCATCACCGCCGTCAACCGGGCCCTCCACGACGTGATGGAAGCCCACCCCGACACCCTCGTCTTCGGTGAGGACGTGGCCGGGGAGAAAGGCGGGGTGTTCAAGGCGACCCAGGGGCTGACGGCCACGTTCGGCCGGGAACGATGCTTCAACACCCCCCTCGCCGAGTCGGTGATCATCGGGGCGGCGATCGGGATGACCGCCCTGGGGAAACGGCCCATCCCCGAGATCCAGTTCGCCGACTACATCCACCCTTCGTTCGATCAGATCGTCAACGAGGCCGCCCGGATCCACTACCGGTCCGACGGCGCCTGGAGCTGCCCGATCGTGATCCGGACACCCTTCGGGGCCGGCATCCACGGGGCGCTGTACCACTCGCAGTCGGTGGAGGCCTTCTTCGCCCACGTCCCCGGGCTGAAGGTGGTGGTGCCTTCCACCCCGGCCGACGTGAAAGGTCTCCTGTGGGAGGCGGTGGAAGACCCCGACCCGGTGCTGTTCCTCGAACCGAAGAAGCTGTACCGCCTGGCGAAAGGGCCTTACCCGGAAGGCGAATACCGGGTGCCCCTGGGCCGAGCCGCCATCCGCCACGAAGGAACCGACCTCACCGTCCTCACCTACGGGGCGATGGCCCATTTCGCCCTGGAGGCGGTCCCCCTCCTCGAAGAGTTGGGCATCTCCCCCGAGGTGATCGACCTTCGGAGCCTGAAGCCCCTCGACTGGCCGACGGTGGAGGCGTCGGTGCAGAAGACGTCACGGGTGCTGATCGTCCACGAAGACAACGAGTTCGTCGGCTACGGGGCGGAACTGGCCGCCCAGATCGCCGACAAGGCGTTCGAATGGTTGGACGCGCCGATCCGTCGCTACGCCCTCGGCGACCTTCCGGCGATGCCCTACGCCTCCGAGCTCGAAGAGATGGTGTATCCGAACCCCGAGGGGATCGTCGCCCACGCCCAGGACCTCATCAAGTACTGACGGCGCTCAATCGTCGTCGTCGTCGGACGGTGGCGTCACCGTGGTGGTGGTCTGGTCGAGGCAGATCTGTTCGCCGGCATGCGCCGGGTTCTCGCAGTAGTCGGGGTCGCCCGGCACCGGGCCGCCGCCACCCCCGTTCTGGCCGCCGCCGCCTCCGCCGCCCTGCTCGACGACGGTGGTGACGGTCACACCCGGCTGGAAGGCAGGCGGCGCCTCCTCCAAGAGGTTGTTCACCCGCCCACCGAAGAACGCCACCGCCGTGAACGCGAAGAGCGCGATCAGCAGCAGCAACAAAGCGGTCTCGGTGGCCGTGACGCCCGATTCACGACCTCGGCACGTTCTCCCCGCCCGATCCATCTCGTAAGCCTCCCTGATTCCCCAACCAACACGATACCCGCCACGAAGGGATTCGTACAGGGGTCGGGAGGCCCATCCGGCGGAGACGGAGATCCGCCCACCACAGAACGTCCCGACGGGGTTCGTCGTCTACCCGACGGTCTCCACTCCGGCCCGACGCAGGACACCCCGTACCCGCAGCATCAGCTCCCGGGGACTGAAGGGCTTGGTGACGTAGTCGGTGGCCCCGACGGTGAGTCCCCGCTCCACGTCGGATTCCTGCGCCCGGGCGGTGAGCATGATGACCGGCAGGTCGGCGTTGCGTTCACGGATCCGCCGGCACACCTCGATCCCGTCGATGCCCGGCATCATCAGGTCCAAGACGACCAGGTCGAAGGGCTGCATCGACAGCATGGCCAGCGCCTCCTCCCCGGTCTCGGCGGTGACCACCTCGAGGCCTTCGAGCCGAAGTTTCAGCTCGACGAGGGCCCGCACGTCCGGGTCGTCGTCGACCACGAGCACCCTGGCCATCATGCACCTCCTTCGGAGGTCTGGTCGGCACCCGACAACGCCAAGGTAAGGGTTACCGTCGTCCCCTCACCGGGGACGGAGGCGATCTCGACGGTGCCGCCGTGGTTCTGGACGATGGCGTCGACGATCGCCAATCCGAGGCCCGTCCCCTGAATCTGACGGGACCGAGCGTTGGCGGCACGGAAGAACCGGTCGAACACCCGGTCGAGGTCCTCGGGGGGGATCCCGATGCCGGTGTCGGCGACCTCCACCACGGCGTGGTCGCCCCGCCGGTAGGTACGGATCGTCACCCGTCCCCCGGCCGGAGTGAACTTGACGCCGTTGCTCGCCAGATTGGAGATCGCCATCTCCAGTTGCTGGGGGTCGCCGGGGACCACCAGCACCTCGTCGCCGTGTTCCACCACCAGCTCCACGCCGGCGTCGGCGGCGCGCACCGCCACCGCCTCACGAACCCGGTCGACCACCTCGGCGAGGACGACCGGGAGACGCAGATCCTCCCTGCCCCGTTCCAGCCGGGCGAGCTGGAGGATCTCGTTGATCAGCTCCAACAGGCGGTCCCCGTTCCGCAGCACGATGTCGAGGGCTTCTGCCTGCTCTTCGGTGACCGGCCCGAACGACCCTTCGATCATCAGCTCCAGGTAGCCGATGATCGACGTGAGGGGGGTGCGCAGCTCGTGGGAGACGTTGGAGATGAGGGCGTCTTTCATCTCCTCCACCGCCAGCCGGTCGGTCAAGTCCCGGGCGACCACCGCCAGGAACGGGCGGCGTCCGTCCCCCGAGATGGTGAACGCCGCCAACGAGACCGGCACCTCTTCGCCGTCGCGACCCGTCACCGCCGACTCCCCCGCCCACGTCCCCTCTTCGGCGACGGCAGGCAGGACGACTTCGCGGACCTGGCGGGCAGCCCACGGCGGGCACAAATCCGCCAGCTCCCGACCGTCGACGGATTCGAACCGTCCGATCCCCACCATGCGCCGCCCGCCGCGGTTCAGGTACCTGAGGCGCCCGTCGATGGTCCCCCAGGCGATCAGGTCGGGGGCAGCGTCGAGGATCTCGGCGGCCCGGGCGACGGCCCGTTGCGCCTCGATCCGTTCGGTGACGTCACGGAACACGGCGATGAGGTGGTGGCTGTCGCCCATCGTGACCGGCGCCACCGAGGCCTCCACCGGGAAGGTGTGCCCGTCGACCCGTACCGCCTCGACCATCAGCGGTTCGTCGAGGGGGTCGCCGTGGCGGACGATCCGTGACAGCCGGGTCGCCGTCCCTCTCCGCTGGCGTTCCGCCACGAAATCGACGATGGGACGGCCCACCGGTTCGGTGCCCAACAGGTCACGGGCCGCCGGGTTGGAACGGACGATCCGCCCCTCTTCGTCGACGACGAGGAGACCGTCGGGCGTCGAGTCGAACAGGGCGGTGAGGAACGCGGCGGTGTCTTCGAGGGCGGCGACCGCCCGGTCGCGGGCGCGGGTGGACTGGATCGCCTCGACGATCGACGCGCACGCCGACAGCAGCGGCTGGAGGGCGTCGGCCAGCTCCCGACGGTAGGGACGGGCCGGGGCCGTCACCCCCATCACCCCGACCAGCCGGTCCGAGGAGGTGAGGGGCAGACCCAAGAAGCCGTCGATCGGTCCGAACCTGGCGGCCTCGACCCCGCCGCCGCCGAGACGGACGGTGGCCGGCAGCACCAGGGGCTCCCCGGTGGCGATCACCTGGGAGATGAGCAGCCCGATGTCGGGATGAGGGGCGACGGGGTCTCCGTCGCCGCCCAACCACTGCATCGCCCTGGTCTCGAAGCTGGGGAAGCCCCGGTCGGTGAGGTCGACCTCCCCGATGAACCCGTAGGACGACTCGGTGGTGCGCAGGACGGCATCCAGAAGCAGCCGCCACATGGTGGCGGGGTCGCCGTGGCTGACGTACTCACGCTGCACCGCCACGATCTCCCGGAGGATGACCGCGTCGAACCCGGGCGGAAGGGAGTCGACGGCGTCGCCACCCGCTCCGGCGCGCGACTGCTCATGGACTTGCTCCACGATGCCCCCGTCGGCACGGCGTCGCCCCGCTTGCGCGTACCCCGGCGACGGTCCGCCGGAACGCCGCGGCCGGTCTCCGGCCCCACGGGGCACTCCTATGCTTGCCCGCACATGCCGCTACGTGCACACCTGTCGAACATCGTCGGTGACGCCTTCGCCTCCCTGGGGCTGGACCGCCGGTTCGGTGAGGTCGTCCCTGCCTCCCGACCCCAGTTCGGCGACTTCCAATGCAACGGGGCGATGGCCGCCGCCAGAGAGGCAGGCCGCCCACCCCGGGAGATCGCCGCCGACGTCGCCGAGATCGTCGCCCGTGCCCCCGAGGTGGCCGGCGTCGACGTCGCCGGGCCGGGCTTCATCAACATCACCGTCGCCGACGACACCCTCGGCACCGTGCTCGACGGGCTCTGCGCCGACGCACGCCTCGGGGTACCGACCGTGGACCGGCCGCAGGTGGTGGTGGTCGACTACGGCGGACCGAACGTCGCCAAGCCGATGCACGTCGGCCATCTCCGCTCCACCATCATCGGCGACTCGGTCGCCCGCATCTTCGACTTCGTCGGCCACCGGGTGATCCGGGACCCGCATTTCGGCGACTGGGGGCTGCAGATGGGGATGCTCATCGTCGAACTGGAGCGCCGACGCCCCGACCTGCCCTACTTCGACCCCGACCACACCGGCCCCTACCCGCAGGAGCCTCCGGTGACCCTCGACGACCTGCAGGAGATGTATCCGGAGGTCGCCGCCCGCTGCGCCGACGACCCCGAATGGGCAGCGAAAGCCCGGCGGGCCACCGTCGAGCTCCAGCAGGGACGGCCCGGATACCGGGCCCTGTGGGAGCACATGGTGAAGGTCTCCCAGGAGAGCCAACGCCGGGACTTCGCCGACCTCGGTGTCACGTTCGACGTCTGGTACAGCGAATCCACCGTCCACGACCGGGTCGGACCGATGATCGAACGTCTCCGCCGGGGCGGGTTCGTGGAGGAGAGCGACGGGGCGTTGATCGTCAGGGTCGACCTCCCCGACGACACCCGGGAGCTGCCACCGCTGATCCTCGTCACCTCCGACGGCGGGTACCTGTACGGGACGACGGATCTCGCCACCATCGAGATGCGGGTCGAAGACATGGGAGCCGAGCTCGTCCTGTACGTGGTGGACGCCCGCCAGTCGGACCATTTCGAACAGGTCTTCCGGGCGGCCCGCAAGACCGGCATCGCCCCGCCCGACGTCGGGCTCGAACACATCGCCTTCGGGACGATGAACGGCCCCGACGGCAAACCCTTCAAGACCCGCGAAGGCGGGGTGGTGCGGCTGCGGGACCTCATCGAGATGGTGACCGCCGCCGCCGACAAACGCCTCACCGAAGCCGAGATCGCCCGCGACTACCCCCCGGAAGAACGCGAGCGGATCGCCCGGCAGGTGGGTCTGGCGGCACTCAAGTTCGGGGACCTCATCAACAACCGGGTCTCCGACTACGTCTTCGACCTGGAACGGTTCACCAGCTTCGAAGGCAAGACCGGGCCCTACCTCCAGTACGGGGCGGTCCGGATCAAGTCGATCCTCCGCAACGCCGCCGACCGGGGATTCGACCCCGGTCCCATCGTCGCACCGACCGTCGACGCCGAACGGACGCTGATGCTGTGGCTCACCCGTCTCCCCGACGTGGTGACCCGGGCCCTCGAGCTGCGGGCACCCAACGGCATCGCCGAGTTCGCCTACGAACTCACCTCGGTGTTCAACCGGTTCTACGAACGATGCCACATCATCGGCGAAGCCGACCCGGGGCGCCGGGCGTCGTGGCTGTCGCTGGTCCGTCTCACCCTCGACGAGATCTCCCTCTTGTTGGGCCTCCTCGGGATCGACGTCCCCGACCGGATGTGACCGGCACCCTCCGTCGCCTCCGTCTCTAGGCTGAGCCGGTGGACATCCGTGTACGGCCGGGACGTCCCGACGACGTCGAACCGATCCGTTCGTTCACCGCGGCCACCTTCGAGTGGGGCGACTACGTCGCCGACCGCTACGGCGACTGGCTCGACGACGACCGCTCCTTCGTCGTCGTCGCCGCCGGCCCCGACGACCGACCCGTCGCTGTGGCGCGGGCGGTGCTCGTGTCGGATGCCGAGGCGTGGTTCCACGCCGCCCGGGTCGCCCCCGAGTGGCGGAGGCGGGGCATCGGCTCGATGCTGGGAGACCATCTCGTCTCCTGGGCCCGTGACCGCGGCGCCCGGATCGCCCGGCTGCTGGTGGAGGACTGGAACGTCGCCGCCATCGCCCAGGTGACGAAACACGGGTGGAGACCCGTCGCCCGGTTCGCCCATCTGACCCAGGAGTTGGGGTCGGAGCCCCAGCCGACCTCCAACGGCGGCCGCCGGGTTCCCGGACCCGAACGGCTCATCCCCGCCCCCTCCGCCGAGGCCGAACCGGCGTGGATGGTGTGGTCGACGTCCGGGGCGGCGACGGCCGCCCATCAGCTCTACCCGGTCGACTGGGTGTTCCGGACGATGCGGGTCGACCATGTCCGGGCGGCTGCGACCCGCCACGAACTGTGGCAGGCCCCGTCGGGGTGGGTGATCGGAACGTCCGCCGAGGACCGCTGGCACATCTCGTGGATCGCCACCACCGAAGTCGACGCCCGCCGCCTGGTCCGGGCGGTGATCGACCGGGCCACCGACCTCGACGCTCAGCGGATCACCATGCTGCTCCCCCGCTGGGAGCCGCTCATGGACGCCGCCGCCGAGCTCGGCTTCGCCGCCACCCCCTCCACCGTGTATGCCCTGGGCCTCACGGAGTGAACAGCAGCATCGTGGCGAACGCCCACACCACGAACACCGGCACGGTCTCCAACCCGGGCCAACGCCGGGACCATCCGCGCCAGTCGATCAGCCAGGCCGCCGGCGCCCCGACGAAGGCGGTGACCAACCCGGCCTGTCCGACCGCCCGAACCACCTCCAGCGCCTCCCGGAGGGGCATCGTCAGCTCGGCGACCAGCGGCTCGGCCCGCCCGGCGCCGATCACGAGGGCCAGCCCGACGACGATGGCGCCGCCGACCCGGGCGACCAGCGCCTCCACCGGCTCGAACGTCACCAGCCGATAGGCGGCCCGCATCGAACCCTCCGACGTGATACCCAGACCGAACGCACCGATGACGGCGATGACGAGTCCCGATCCGAGGGTCGCCGCCGTCGACAGGTTCAGTTCGCGGTCGATGATCCCGAGGCCACCCAGCACCACGGTGGCGGCGAGCCCGACCAGAGCGACCCCGACCACCATCATCGCCACGTCGAGCATCGCTCGGAGCCCCGCCAGGGCGAGCTCCAGATACCGCCTCCACCCGACCACCGTCGGCGCCGTCATCGTCCTCACCTGTCGACCTCCGCCGGGACCCGACCTGCCATCTCCACCACGGCCTCCCAGTACAACTCCACCGGATGGGCCACCCGGTACGCCGGCCCGAGCAGGGAGCGGAGCTGCATCTCGCACCCGGGATTCGCCGAGGCGACGACCGTCGAACCCGCAGCCCTGACCTGATCGGCCTTACGTCGTCCCAACTCGAGGGACGTGTCGGGGCGCAGGATGGCATACGTGCCCGCCGCGCCGCAGCACATCGCGTCCTGGTCGATCTCGACGGGTTCGTACCCGGCCGCCCGGAGGATGGTGCGTGGAGCGTCGACGACCCGCTGGGCGTGCCGGAGATGGCAGGGATCCTGCACCGCCACCGGCCCCCGAGGAAGCTCCGACCGGGGCAACCGTCCGTCGACGATGAGCTCGGCGACGACTTCGGTGACGTCGCGTACCCGTTCGGCCATCGCCGCGCCCACGTCACCCGCCCAATGGCCGTACTCCTTGAGATGGGCGGAGCATCCGGCGGCGTCGGCGACGATCAGGTCGACGCCGGCGAACGCCGCCACGTTGCGCCGAGCCATGCGACGGGCTTCGGAGGCGTGGCCGTCGTGGGCGGCGAGCGCCCCACAGCAGGTCTGGGCCTCGGGGACCACCACCCGGTAGCCGGCACGCCGCAGCAGACCCACCGTGGCTTCGTGCACGGACGAGAACCAGGGATCCATGACGCAGCCGGCGAGCAGCGCCGCCGTCCCCAACGGGTCGGCGACCGGTTCGGCGCTCCGGCCGATCCACCGTTCCCGTCCGGCGAGGGGGCGCAGCCCCGTGAACGACCGCCGCACCGCAGCAGGCAGGATCCGTGCCGCCCCCAGCCGCTGGACGACGGCCGCCACCGCGGTGGCTGCCGACACGAAGCCGCGGGTTGCGAGGGCGCGGCCCAGCACCCATCTTCGGAGCCGCCGCGACGGTGTCGGATGTTGGATGGCGATCTCGGCGCGAGCGCCTTCGAGGACCCGACCGTAGGGCGTCAAACCCGGACAGACCGCCTCACAAGCTCGGCAGCCGAGACAGAAGTCGATGATCTCGACGAAGACGTCGTCCACCTCGGCGAACCCCTCCAGGACGGCCGACATCGCCATCAGCCGCCCCCGGGGCGACGCCGTCTCCAGCCCGGTGAGGCGGAAGGTGGGGCAGTGGGGGAGGCAGAGGCCGCATTGCACACAGGTCGCCAGCTCGGCGCGGGTGGGGGCTTCGGCGGTGACGTATCCCATCATCGACCTCCCGGCAGGCGACCCGGGACGAGCACATGGGCGGGATCGAAGGCGGCCATCAGACGTCGCTGCAACGTCAGGCCCGGCGGCGGAGTTCCCCACGGGTCGACCGTCCCGTAGATGCGGTCGTCGTCGGCGGCCTCCAAGACGAAGGCACCTCCCACCTCCTCCGCCCAGCCTCGCAGCTCCGCCACCGCCTCGGGATCGAACCTCCCGGCACAGCGGATGTGGCCGACGCCGTGTTCGGCGACGAACGACCAGCCTGCCGGGAGCCGCTCGATCCCTTCCGGCACGAGCGCCGGCGGCACCCTCAGGGACCACACCGTCTCGCCGGAAGGGGGATCGGGCCAGACGAAACCCTCGGTGACCGCCCCGCCGACACGCTCGGCTTCGGACCGCACCTCCGCTTCGGTCCCCGCCAGGTAGGCGTAGACACCTTCGGGGGTCTCCAGCAACGCCACCGGCCGGAACAGCGTCTCGGCGGCACGGACCGGGTCGTCGACGGCGACCGTGGCGGACCCTCCGGACAGAGGCCACAGTTTGAAGCACACCGAGACGACGACGCCGAGGGAACCGAACGACCCCGCGACGAGACGGGGCAGGTCGTAGCCGGTGACGTTCTTCACGACCCGGCCGCCGCCCCGGACCACCCGCCCGTCACCCGTGACGATCGTCACCTCCAACAGCCGGTCCCGGGTGGGACCGTACCGGAGCCGCCGGTACCCCGAGATGGCCGCCGCCACGATCCCGCCGACCGTCGCCGGACCTCCCCACTCGGGGAGGGCCGCGGTCTGGCCCCGGTCGGCGAGCATCGCCTCGACGGTGTCCACCTCGACGCCGGCCTCGACGACCAGGGTCAGATCGTCGGGTTCCCAGGCGACGACACGGTCGAACGCCGAGGTGGACACGACGATGTCGGGGTCGACCCGGTACCCGATCCCCTGGTGGGTTCCCCCGCCCCAGACGAGCACCCGGGCCCGCACGTCGCTGGCCGCCTGCATCACGGCCGCCAGCTCGTCGACCCCGGACGGGGCGAGGACCGTCTCGGCGGGGGGGACGGCGGCGGCCAGCTCGGCGGAGGCACGGGTGAACGACCGGAACGCGTCGGCGACGCTCACAGGACCCACCTCATATCCATGCCCCTTCGGGGATGGGCCGGCCGAAGTCGAAGCACCGGGACCCGGCCGGGAGGACCTTCTCGGGGTTGAACCGTCCATCCGGGTCGAAGGCCTCTTTGATGCGGGCCTGGGCGTCGAGGTCCACCGGAGTGAACATGAGGTGCATGAGGTCGCGCTTCTCCTTGCCGATCCCATGCTCGCCGGACAGGACCCCTCCGTTGCGGACGCACAGTTCGACCAGTTCGTCGGCGGCGGCGTGGACCCGTTCGAGCGCCCCCGGTTCCGACGCGTCGAACATCATCAGG
>Ga0256830_1001169_pt1 | contig 18870 bp, 15 predicted proteins | sample 128326metaG_FD_190537 | JGI IMG/M metagenome (GOLD analysis project Ga0256830, IMG submission 190537) | Hydrothermal vent microbial communities from Lau Basin, Pacific Ocean - 128-326 | ecosystem: Environmental > Aquatic > Marine > Hydrothermal vents | place: Pacific Ocean: Lau Basin | collected... | reverse complement strand
GCGGCACTGGCCTCGGTGGCCAACCTCGCCATCCTGCCCATGCAGGATCTGCTGGGGCTCGACGGCGCCCACCGCATGAACATCCCCGGTACCAGTGAGGGGAACTGGCAGTGGCGTTTCGACTGGGTACAGGTACCCGAAGGGCTCAGCGGGCAGATCCGTCACCTGCTGGAGCTTTACGGACGACTGGTTCAATGATCACGTGGAATGAAACCACGGGGGTTACGGGGTACACGCACGGGGGAGTGATCCAGTCCTCGGCCCGTGCTACTCGAAACTCGCTACTGTCCCTATAACCAGAGCATGTAGCCCGTCTCCAGCGGGTGGCTGAGCAGGGGGTGATAGGGATAGATGCGCAGCTTGTAGGATTGCAGGCCGGGGTGTTGCAGCGTAATGGTGAGCTGGAAGCGTATGGCATCGCCCTCCGCCTCGCCGGCCTCCAGTTCGTAGCGGGCAAAGACCTCGAAGTTGCCGTTGACCTCGTGCTCGCCGAAGAGGCATTCCACCTTGACGTCGTCGGCCTTGAGCTCACCCAGTTCCACGTCCACCTGGATGGTAATGGTATCGCCGTGACAGACTCGCTCCACGGGCGTGTCCACACGCTGCGCGCGCACCCGTGGCCAGTGCTGGTGCACCTTCTTCTTCCAGTTGGCCAGCACCCGCGCCGGCGTGCCGCCATCGACGCTGAGGCGTTTGCCCTGTTCACGTGCCGGGTGGTAGAGGTTGCGGATGTAGTCCATCACCATGCGTTGTGAATTGAAACGCGGCAGGACGGACTTCATGGAATTCTTCGACAGCCGCACCCAGCCCTCCGAGTAACCGTGGCCGTCACGGCTGTAGTAGAGGGGGCAGACCTCGCGCTCGAGGATGTCGAGCAGGTCGTTGGCCTCCTCGTGGTTGCGGTAGGCGGCGTCGAATTGCGGCCCATGGGGGGCGATGGCCCAGCCGTTGTCGCCGTTGTAGCCCTCGCCCCACCAGCCATCGAGCACGCTGAGATTGATGACGCCGTTCATGCCGGCCTTCTGTCCCGAGGTGCCGCTGGCCTCCATGGGGTATTCCGGCGTGTTGAGCCAGACATCGACGCCGGTGACCATCTTGCGCGCCAGCGCGAGATCGTAGCCTTCCAGCAGGATGATCTTGCCGATGAATTCCGGCTGCATGGAATACTCGTGGATGACCTGCAACAGGTGTTGCCCCGGCATGTCGTTGGGGTGGGCCTTGCCGGCGAAGATCAGCAGCATCGGGCGCTCGGGATCGTTGAGCAGGCGCGCGAGGCGCTCGGGGTCCGAGAACAGCAGCGTGGCGCGCTTGTAGGTGGCGAAGCGTCGCGCGAAACCCATGACGAGTATATCGGCATCGGTTTGCGCGACGATGCGCGTCAGGCGCGCGATGAGCGCCTCGCTACAGCCGTTGCGGCGATGCTGTTGCAGCATGCGGCGGTGGACGTCTTCCAGCAGCTCCGACTTGAGCGACTGGTGCAGCGACCAGTAACGATGGTCGGGGATGTCGTCGATGCAGTTCCAGTACTCCTCGTTGAGCAGTTCGTTGCGCCACTCGCGAAAGCGCATGTCGAAGAGGTTGGTCCACTCGCGGGCGAGAAAGGTCTGCGCATGCACCCCGTTGGTGACGTAACCGATGGGGTTTTCCTCGTGCGGGATCTCGGGCCACACATAGCCCTCCATGCGCGAGGCCACGCTGCCGTGGATGCGGCTTACGCCGTTGTGGAAGCGTGAACCGCGCAGCGCCAGCGCGGTCATGTTGAAGCCGCCGACGTTGCCGGGCGCCGAGCCGAGTCGCTTGAAATCATCGAGGCCGATGCCGAGCTCCTTGCAGAAGTCGCCGAAGTACTCGCCGATGAGTCCCTCGTCGAAGATGTCGTGGCCGGCGGCCACCGGCGTGTGCGTGGTGAAGATGGTCTTGCAGGCGGTGAGTTCCAGCGCGGCGTCGAAGTCGAGGCCGTCCTGGATGCGCTCGCGGCAGCGCTCGAGGACCTGGAAGGCGGAGTGGCCTTCGTTGATGTGCCAGATGTTCGGTCGCAGCCCGAGAGCACGCAGCGCGCGCACGCCGCCGATGCCGAGGATCAGTTCCTGCTGGATGCGCGTGTGATTGTCGCCGCCGTAGAGCTGGTAGGTGATGCGGCGATCCTCGTTGCTGTTTTCGCCGACATCGGTATCCAGCAGGTAAAGGGTGATGTGGCCGGCGCGCGCCTGCCATACCCGGGCATGGACCGTGCGTCCGGGAAACGCCACGCTCACCATGATGGGCTTGCCGTCGGCGTCCCGCGCCGGCGAGACGGGAATGTCGTCGAAATGGGTCGGCGCATAGTGGGCGATCTGGTTGCCATGGTTGTCGATGGTCTGGGTAAAGTAACCCTGGCGATAGAGCAGGCCCACGGCGACGAAGGGGATGGCGAGGTCGCTCGCCGCCTTGCAGTGGTCGCCGGCGAGAATGCCAAGGCCGCCGGAATAGATGGGAAAGCTCTCGGAAAAACCGAATTCGGCGCAGAAATAGGCGATGAGGTCCCTGCCCGGTTCGAGGTAGGGCGCCACCGCCGAGCGCATGCCTTCTTCCCGGTAGGCATCGTAGGCCGCCAGCACCTGGCGGTAGTCCTCCATGAACATGCGATCCTCGATGGCCTCGTCGAGGATCTCCTGCGCGATGCGGCGCAGGAACACGCGCGGGCTGTGGCCGCAGCGCTCCCACAAGTCGGGATCGAGGCGATAGAACAGGCCGCGTACCTGGCGCTCCCAGCTGTAGAACAGGTCGTTGGCCAGTTCTTCCAGCCGTGCCAGCACGGGGGGAATGCGGGGCTGGACCTCGAGTGTAAATTCAGTGCCGCTCATGAGTCTGCATGTCCTGGTGACGGAAACGGTGACCGGGTGGTACGCCCTGCCGGCGTCTGCCTCGGTCGGTCAGGGGGAGCGCCGGGGTCTCCCCTGTGTTACGGGCAATACCCGCCTGCCGTCAAGCGAGGCGCGGGGCTCAGTCGTCGCGTGCGAACATGTGTTGCAGCGCGCGGCGCAGGTCCGGCCAGGCCAGCTCGACGCCCAGTTCCTCGCGCATGCGGCGGGTGTCGAGACGCCGTGACTCGTGCAGGTAGGATAACATGCCGGGGCTGAGACGGGCCTCGGCTTCCTGCCAGTCGACGGTGGGCGGGCGCGGCAGCCCGAGGCAGTCGGCGATGGTGAAGAAATACGCCGTCATGTTGCTGTCCTGCCCGTCACTGACATTATAGATGCTGTCGGCGCCACCTTTCTCGCCGGCGGCCACGCACACCGTGGCCAGGTCGTCGGCATGGATGCGGTTGGTGTGCGGGGCCAGGTGTTCGTGCAACAGCGGCGTGCCGCGGCGAATGCGCGCCAGCGGCAGGCGCTCGCGGTCGTAGATCCCGCCGACCCGCAGGGTGAGCACGGCAACGCCGTGGCGGCGGCCGAAGTCGCGCAGGCGCGTCTCGCCATCCAGCCGCCGGCGGCCGCGATCCGTGCCGGGCCGGGGCGGCGTGTCCTCGTCCACCAGGCGGCCGCCCTGGTCGCCGTAGACCCCGCTGGTGCTGAGCAGCACCACGCGCCGCGGCGGCGCGCCCCTTGCCAGGCTGTCCTCGAGCAGGCTGACGAAGCGGCCCATGCGCGGATCCGTGCTGCCCTCGGCGGGCGGCGGCACGAAGTAATAGACCAGCCTGCCGGCGAGCGGGGGCGCGGGATCGGTGTTTGCGGCATCCAGATCCAGCGCGCAGGTGGCCAGTCCCTCCGCGGCGGCGAGTCGCGCCAGTTGCGCGCTGTCGCGGCGGCAGGCGGTGACGGCGTGACCCCGCTGGCGCCAGCGGCGCGCCACGCGCAGGCCGATGTCGCCGCAACCGACAATAGTCACATCGAACATGGGTTTATCTGCGGGAGTGCATACGACATAATGGCGCGCTTCGTGAGACACGGGTATTTAGCATGACGTTCAAGGTGCTTGTCCAGCCAAGCGGACATGAGTTCGAGGTCGAGGAGGGCGAGTCCATCCTCGATGCCGCCCTGCGTCATGGTTTCGCCTTCCCCTATGGCTGCCGCAGCGGCCTGTGCGGTTCCTGCCGCGGCAAACTGCTTGCCGGCGAGGTGAACTATCCGGACGGCGTACCGGAGAAGCTCAGCGAGGAAGAACGCGCGCGCGGCGAGGCCTTCTTCTGCAAGGCCGTGCCCGCCTCCGATCTCACCGTCGAGGTGCGCGAAATCAGCGCGGCGAAGGAGATCGAGGTGCGCACCCTGCCTTCGCGCGTGGCGCGCCTGGAGCGCCTCAATCACGACGTCATGCTGGTGATGCTCAAGCTGCCGTCCACCGATCGCCTGCAATTCCTCGCCGGCCAGTACGTGGACTTTCTGCTGCCGGGGGGCAAGCGGCGCAGTTTCTCGCTGGCCAATGCGCCGCACAACGACGAGTTGCTGGAGCTGCACATCCGCCACATCGAGGGCGGGCGCTTCACCTCCGAGGTCTTCGAGAAGTGGAAGGTGAAGGACATCGTGCGCATCGAGGGGCCGCTGGGCAGCTTCTACCTGCGTGACGAGTCCGACAAGCCCATCATCATGCTCGCCGGCGGTACCGGTTTCGCGCCCCTCAAGGGCATGGTGGAACACAGCATCGAACTCGGTTCACCGCGGCCCATTCATCTCTACTGGGGGGTGCGCGCGCGCGAGGATCTCTACATGCACGCGCTGGCCGAGGAATGGGCGCGCAGCCTGCCCAACTTCCAGTACACGCCGGTGCTCTCGGAGCCGGCGGCGGAGGACCACTGGACCGGTCGCAGGGGTTACGTGCACGAGGCGGTGATGGAGGACTACCCCGACCTGTCCGGCTACGAGGTCTATGCCTCGGGTCCGCCGGCGATGGTCTACGCGGGGCGCGACGCCTTCGTCACGCGCGGCCTCGACAGCGACGACTACTACTCCGACGCCTTCGAGTTCGCCAGGGACTGAAGCGCCTGCTCGCAGCAGGCGGCCGCGTCCGGCGCCCGCAACAGGCGCAGGCCATCACGGAAGCAGTCCGCCGCGGCCTCTTTCTCTCCCATCTGTTCCAGCAGTTCGCCCAGCTCCCGGCAGGCGAGGGCATCGGCGCGATGGCCGATGCTGGCCTCGAGGTAGGCGCGCGCCTTGCCCCACAGCTCGCAATGGCGCGCCAGGCGACCCAGCGCCAGCAGCAGGGCGGCATTGTTCTCGCGGCCCTTCAGCCAGCCCTCCGCGGTGGCCAGTGTCTTCTGCGCCTCCTTCGTTTCCAGGCGGCCGTACAGCGCCACCAGCCGGTCGTGCCACTGGCGGCGCAGGGCGTCGCGCAATACCTTCTCCGCGCGCTCGTGCTCGCCCAGCTCGATGAGCCAGGCGCCATAGCAGTGGAGCAGATCCACGTCCTGGCGCAGGGGGCGCGAGACATGCTCCCAGGCGCCAGCCAGCGCCTCGGCCTTGCCGCCGGCGGCGGCGATGCGCAGCAGGTGCAGCTCCACGGTCTTCTCCAGCCGCGCCAGCGCCTCGCGGGGATAGACGCGGTGCTTGCGCAGGGCCGGCAGCAGGGCCTTGATGTCTCCCCAGCTCTGCAGCTCGACATAGATCCCGGTGAGCAGGTAGAGGACCTGGGGATGATGGGGATGGTCGTTTTGCAGGTGCACCAGCGTCGCCAGCGCCTGCTCGTTCTGGCCCTGGGCGATCTGCAACTCCGCCTGGGTGAGTTCCACGGCGAAGCTGTCGTCGCCGGCGGCCCGGTGGGCCTGGGCGAGGTAGTGGTCGCGGCGATCAGGCGCGTTCTGTTTCTGCGCCGCGCGCGCGGCGGCGAGGTAGTTGAGCAGGGGCATCTCCCCCTGCTCCGCATGGCGCAGGAGGTGGCGTTCGGCGCGCGACCAGTTGCCCCGCGCCAGTTCCAGCAGACCCCGACGGGAATTGCGCGCGGCGCGGCCTTCACGCCGCCGCCGGCGCCAGTCCTGCAACTGGCGGGGGATGTGCAGCGAGCCCAGCAGCATGCGCAGGAGTACATAGAAGGTGACGAAGGCCAACAGCAGCAGCAGGATGAACAGGGTGAGGCTCATCTCCACCGTGGTGTGGCCGCGGCCGAGGAGCACGTAGCCGTTGTCCTGGTAGGCCCACAGGCCGATGAGCACGGCAATGCTGAGCGCCGCGAGGAGGCGCCACAACCAGCTCATGAACCGCCCCCGGTGGTGGCGGGCTCGACGGCCGCACCCGCAGGCGGCGTGGTGGATGTGGGTGCCGGCGCGGGCCGTGGTGCGGGTTTCGGTTTGGCCTTCGGCGGCGATTTCGGTTCCGGTTTCGGCGCCGCCGCCTGCGGTGACGCGGGCGCCGGCGTGCCTGCGCGTCGCGCGCGGTAGCGGGCGATGGCCGCCAGCCCCCGGGTGATCTCGGGCAGCGGCGGGGCGATATCGCGCCCGGCGAGATCCTTCAGGCGGGCGAGGGCCTCGACCACGGCGGGATCCGCGCCGTCGAAGTAGCGCGCCACCCAGGCGCGCGCCTGCGCCACGCGCTCACGGTAGATATCGGCTTCGCCGCGCAACAGCGCGATGCGCGCCTGCTCCAGTTGCAGGACCAGGTTCTGGGTGAGGAAGAAGCGTTGTTCCGGGGGGATCAGGGGCTGCACCGGATCGTCGTGCTGGCGAATGACGATGAGGCCGCGCAGGATCTCCCAGGCCTCGGTGAGGGAGGCCCACCACGGGCGGTCCGCCTCGGCCGGGGCGCCTTCGGCGGCGGGCGTCTCCGGCGCGGCGTCGGGCTCCCCGGCGGCGGCCAGGCGTTCCGGCGTCGGCGTGGCCAGCGGCAGGGCGGCGGCCTGGCGGGCCAGCGCCGAGAGTTGCAGCGACAGGCCGGTGCGATCCACGCGCGGCAGGGCGCGCAGGGCCGCCATGTCCTCGGCCAGCGCCTTGCGCGCCGGGATGAGGGCCGGGTCGCCGGTGTCCCGCAGGCGCGCGTCGGCGGTGGCCAGCGCGGCCAGCGCGGTATCCACGTCGCGGTCCAGCAACAGGCGGTGGTTGGCGAGGCGGATGAGGTACTCCGCCTCGGCGATCATCCAGTCGTTGCGCAGGTGACCGCTGCGCTCGAGCAGGGCGGCGAGATCCTCGCCCAGGCCCTGCTGGGTCTCCCGCAGTTTCGCCACGCGTTCCTCCAGGGCGCGGCGTTGGTCGTCGAGGCGACGGGCGAGGCGCTGTTGTTCGTCCCCGAGGCGCGCGATGCGCTCGCGCGCTTCGTCGGCGATACCCAACTGCTGCTGCCACAGGTAGGCGCCGCCCGCCACCAGCAGGGCGTTGACGGCCAGCAGGGCCAGCAGCAGGTAACGGCCGGCGGCGGCACTGCGCCTGCCGCGCGGGGCGTGGGCGGGGCGGGCCGATCCGCTGCCGCCACGCCGGGCGGGCCGCCTGTCGGTGCGCGAGGCGGTTTTTTTCTCATCGGGTTTTTGCGCGGCCGTCCCCGACTCGCCGCCGCGCTTGCCATCGGTGTCGCCGTCGGCGGGCTTCTCCGGTTTGCCGGCGGCGGCTGCGCCCTTGCCGGGTTTTTCCTTGCGAGTGTCGTTCACACGGACTTCCTCATCACGTCTTCGGTGGGCGCGGCCACTCAGTCACCGGCCTCGCCGCCCGACTCAAGGTCGGTATGTGCCGGGGCCTTTCCGCGCCAGCGGCGCAGGGCCTCGACGACGGCTGCCGCCTCGGCGCTGCCGCAAAGCAGCGGCGGCCTGCGGCAACCCAGTTGCCGGGCGATGTCGGCCTGGCGTTCATTGATCAGCACCAGGGTGGTCTGTTGCAACCAGTGTTGTGCCAGAGGGCCGACCATGTCAAACAAATTGCGCAGGCCCTCGCCGCTGGTGACGACGATGGCGTCGAAGGCGTGGCGCGCCCAGCGATGTTGCAGCGCGGCGAGATCGGCGTCGGGGCGCGTGCGGCGATAGACGTTGGCGTATTCCACTTCGGCGCCCCGTTGGCGCAGGACCTCGGCGAGGTGTTCGCGTCCGCCGTCGCCGCGGAAGATGACGATGCGCTGCCCCGCCACCTCCTGGAGATCCGGGTGGGCCAGCAGGGCCTCGCTGTCGGCGCCGCGGGCGGGACAGATGTCGGGCTCGCGGCCGAGGTGCTGGCGCAGGGCGCGCGCGCTGCCGCGGCCCACGGTGGCGAGTTTCAGCCCCGGCGGCAGTGCGCGGCCCTCCCGGGCGAGGCGGTTGAGGGCCCGATCCACGGCGTTGGGGCTGATGAAGATGGCGAGATGAAAGTCGTCGAGGCGCGCCAGCAGCCCCGCCAGCGGGCCGGGATCGGCGGGTTCGTCGATGGCCAGCACGGGGAAGTCGTAGACCTCGGCGCCGGCGGCGCGCAGGCGTTCACTGAGGGGCCCGGCCTGATGGGCTGGGCGGGTGTTCATGATGTGCAGGCCCGCCAGCGGCCCGGCCTCAGTCGCCGGCATCGGCGTACAGCTCCTCGAGGATGCTCGCGGCGCCGCGCGCCAGCAGGTCCTCGGCCAGCACGCGACCCAGTTCCTCGGCGTCGTGCGGGGCGCCGGCGATGTCGCCGCGCACGATCTCGCTGCCGTCCACCCGTCCCACCAGTCCCTGGAGCAGCAGGACGTTCTTTTCCAGTTGCGCGAAACCGGCGATGGGCACCTGGCAGCCGCCCTCGAGGCGGTGGTTCATGGCGCGCTCGGCGCGCACGCGCACGGCGGTATCGGGATGGTTGAGGGGCGCGAGCAGGGCGTTGATACGGGCGTCGTCGGCACGGCACTCGATGCCCACCGCCCCCTGGCCCACGGCAGGCAGGGTGATCTCGGGGCCGAGGGACTCGCGGATGCGCGCCCCCATGTCCAGGCGCAGCAGGCCGGCGGTGGCGAGGATGATGGCGTCGTAGTCCCCGGCGTCGAGCTTCGCCAGGCGGGTGTTGACGTTGCCGCGCAGGTCGCGGATATCCAGGTCGGGGCGGCGGGCGCGCAACTGGCACTGGCGGCGCAGGCTGGAGGTGCCCACGCGGGCGCCCTCGGGCAGGGCATCGAGGGAGGCATGTCGGTTGGAGACGAAGGCATCGCGCGGATCCTCGCGCGGGCAGATGGCGCTGATGTGCAGCCCGTCAGGCAGCACGGCGGGCACGTCCTTCATGGAGTGCACGGCGATGTCGGCGCGGTCGTCGAGCATGGCCTGTTCCAGCTCCTTGACGAACAGGCCCTTGCCGCCCACCCGGGCCAGCGGGGTGTCGAGGATGCGGTCGCCCTGGGTGCGCATTTCGACGATTTCCACGTCCAGATCCGCATGGGCTGCCAGCAGGCGGTCGCGGACATAGTGGGCCTGCCACAGGGCCAGGGGGCTCTTGCGGGTTGCGATACGTAACTTGTTGTTTTTCATGAAAGATATTGTGTCCTGCCGGTCCCTGGCCGCGACCGGGCCGGCGCCGCGGGCCGCTGGCCACGGGGCCGGGGGGAGGTTTGTCAGGGAAATGCCTTGAACTAATGGGTGTCTCGGGCGTCTGGTTCCTTATAATACAACAACTTTTCGGGTGTGAAGAGAGGGGTTCCATGTACCGCAGACTGATCATTGCCGCCCTGCTGGCGCCGTGGGTCATGGCCGTGTGGGCCATGGATCATGATGACTACGACGTGGATGCCGAGGATGCGGCACCGCAGGTGGAGGTGGTCGTCAGCCGCGACCTGGCGGCGGACGCGCGGCTCGCCACCGAGCGCGGCGTGCCCCTGCTGGTGATGTTCGCCCAGGAGGGCTGCGCCTACTGCGAGCTGGTGGAGAGCGAGTTCCTGCGCCCCATGATCCTCAGCGGCGACTACGAGGATCGCGTGGTGATCCGCAAGCTCATGCTCGACAGTTTCGACAGCATCCGCGATTTCGACGGGAGCAGCGTGGAGGTCGAAACCCTCGCCACCCGCTTCAACGCCCCGCTGACGCCGACGCTGGTGTTCCTCAGCCCCCGGGGCCGTGAACTCGCGCCGCGTCTCATCGGCATCAGCACGGTGGACTTCTATGGCGGTGATCTGGAGGCGCGCATCGACACCGCCCTCGCCGCCCTGCGCCGGCCGCAGATGGCGGTGCAATAGGACTGGCTTTCACCCCGCCGGCCCGGCGCCGGCGACTCGTGGTTAGCGCAACTGCCGGCGAATGTCGGGCAGGTGGCGGCGGCTGATCTCCAGGCGCCGGGCGCAGTCACGCAGGATGATGCGGCAGCGCCCCTCGCGATCCTTTTCCAGCCCCATGATGCGCGCCCGCGCCACCAGCGCGTTGCGGTGGATGCGCACGAAGCGATCACCGAATTCCTTTTCCAGGCTCTTGAGCGATTCGTCGATGAGCACCTCGCCGTCGAGGTAGCCCACGGTGACGTATTTCTGATCGGCGTGGAAGAAGCAGATGTCCTCCACCGGCACCAGGCGCAGGCCGCCCTTGACCCGCGCGCTGATGTGGCTGCGCGCCTCGGGCTGCACGGTCGCCCCGTCCCGCGCCCCGGCCTGCTGCAGGGTGGCCAGTTGCGCGCGCGTGAGGCGGTGGCAGTTTTCCAGGGCGCGGGCGAGGCGTTCCTGGCGAATGGGCTTGAGCAGGTAGTCCAGCGCGCAGGTCTCGAAGGCGGCCAGGGCGTAGTCGTCGTAGGCGGTGGTGAAGATCACCGCCGGCGGGGTCTCCAGCGTGCTCAGGTGGCGCGCCGCCTCGATGCCGTCCATGCCGGGCATGCGAATGTCCAGCAGCACCACGTCGGGTTCCAGCGCCTGCACCTGCTCCAGCGCCTGGATGCCGTTGCCGGCCTCGCCCGCCACCTCGCAGCCGGGCAGATCCCGCAACAGCGCCGCGAGGCGGCTGCGCGCCAGCGGTTCGTCGTCGACGATGAGGATCCTCATGCCAGCGCCTCCTCCGCCGGTGGGGCCGCGGGCAGGACGAGGGTCACGACGAAACAGCCGTCCTCCTCGCCCATGCGCAGCTGCGCCGCCTCGCCGAAGTGCACCGCGAGGCGTTCGCGGATGTTGGCCAGCGCCAGCTGGTTGCCCTGACGGCGCGCGCCCTTGTCCCCACCGTCCCCGGCGAGGGGATTGCGTACCGTGAGCACCACCTGCCTGTCGTCGGCCTCGGCGCGGATGACCAGCCTGCCGCCCTCGGTGCGCGGTTCGATGCCGTGGTAGATGGCGTTCTCGATGAGCGGCTGCAGGCACAGGGGCGGGATGCGGGCGCTGTCCGGCAGGGGCGAGAGCGACCAGTCCACCTGCAGGCGCTCGCCGAGGCGCAGGGCCTCGATGTCGAGGTAGCGGCGGCACAGGGCCAGTTCCTCGCTCACCGGGATGAGCTTGCGTTCGTCGCCCAGCGCGGCGCGGAACAGATCGGCGAGGTCCTCCACCGTGCGCTCCGCGGTGTCCGGCGCGGCACGCACGAGGCTGGCGATGGTATTCATGCTGTTGAAAAGGAAATGGGGCCGGATGCGTGCCTGCAGGGCCTGCATGCGCGACTCCGACTCGGCGCGCAGGTTGCGTCTCCATTGTTGCTGGACGTAGAAGTAGCGCAACACCAGCCCGCTGACGATGGTGGCCACCAGCAGGTTGCGGGCGAGGAAATCGTAGTGCCAGGCATGGGGATGGTGGAACACCACCCGGTAATAGAGCCACCAGGTCAGCTCGGAAAACAGCGCCGTGGTGCCGAGGATGATGGCGAAGGCGACGAGGGTCACCCCCGGGGCGCGCAGGCGACACAGGTGGCGACGCGCGAGACACAGCAGGGAGGAACTGAACAGGGTGATCCATTGCACGAACAGGGAGATCAGGCCGAGGCGCGTCCAGCGATCCACGTCGCTGCCCGCCGGCGTGCCCAGCGCCAGCACGAAGACGAAGAGTTCGGCCACCACCACCAGCGTCAGCACGGTACGCACGCCGCACAGATCGGGCAGGTACATGTGCTCGCACTGCTTCTCCGGCTGCTTCATCCGTGGGCCTTCACTCTTGCGGGGATGGTCCTGCGATATTACACCGAGCAGGGGCCTTTTGCCTGCAAAATCATACGGCTGGAAGCCAAAAACGGGTATACTCTCAGGCCGGTTGCAGGCCGGTCCCTTACCTCCACATCAGCAGCGACGACACGCACATGAGCGACGATCAGTACAAACCGTGGGCAGGGCGTTTCAGCGAGCCCACCGACGCCTTCGTCGAGGCCTTTACCGCCTCGGTGGGTTTCGACCAGCGCATGTACCGCCACGACATTACCGGCTCCATCGCCCACGCGCGCATGCTGGCCCACGTCGGCGTACTCAGCGAGGAGGAATGCCGGCGCATCGTCGAGGGCCTGCAGGACATCCTCATCGACATCGAGCGCGGCGACTTCGCCTGGTCGGTATCGCTGGAAGACGTGCACATGAACATCGAGGCGCGCCTCACCGATCACATCGGCGAGGTGGGCAAGAAGCTGCACACCGGGCGTTCGCGCAATGACCAGGTGGCCACCGACATGCGCCTCTACCTGCGCGAGGAGATCGACACCCTGCTCGGCGAGCTCCGGCGCCTGGCGCTGGCGCTGGTGGATCTCGCCGAGGCCCATGCCGACACCATCATGCCGGGCTTCACCCACCTGCAGACGGCGCAGCCCATCACCTTCGGCCATCACATGCTGGCCTGGGTGGCGATGCTGCGCCGCGACATGGCGCGCCTGCGCGACTGCCGCGCGCGCGTCAACGTCATGCCCCTCGGCGCCGCCGCGCTGGCCGGCACCTCCTATCCCATCGACCGGGAGTTCACCGCCCGCGAGCTGGGTTTCGATGCGGTGGCGGAGAACTCCCTGGACGCGGTATCGGATCGCGACTTCATCATCGAGTTTCTCGGTGCCGGCGCCATGATCATGATGCACCTGTCGCGTTTCTCCGAGGAACTGGTGATGTGGAGTTCGGCGCAGTTCGGTTTCATCGAGCTGGGTGACAGCTTCTGCACCGGCTCGTCCATCATGCCGCAGAAGAAGAATCCCGACGTGCCCGAGCTGGTGCGCGGCAAGAGCGCGCGCGTCTATGGTCACCTGATGGCCCTGTTGACGCTGATGAAGTCACAGCCGCTGGCCTACAACAAGGACAACCAGGAAGACAAGGAGCCGCTGTTCGACAGCATCGATACCCTGCGCGGCGCGCTGCGCGTGTATGCCGACATGGTGCCGCACATTCACGTCAAGGCCGAGGCCATGCGCGAGGCGGCGCTCAAGGGTTATGCCACCGCCACCGATCTCGCCGACTACCTGGTGGGCAGGGGCGTGCCCTTTCGCGATGCCCACGAAGTCGTCGGCAAGGCGGTGCGCTACGGTATCGAGCAGGGCCGCGACCTCGCCGAGCTGGAACTGTCCGAACTGCAACAGTTCAGCGATGCCATCGGCGAGGACGTCTTCGACGTGCTGACGCTGGAGGGTTCGGTGGCGGCGCGCGATCACCTCGGTGGCACGGCGCCGCGGCAGGTGCGCGCGGCCATCGCCCGCCTGCGCGAGGAACTCGCCTGAATACAGGTTCCGAATTTCACTGCGTTTACAGCCATCAGGTTTTCCCCCAGTGAGAGACAGACAAATGAGGTAATCCCGTTACTTTCAGGTGATCGGGGATCAGGGAGACGTACCTGGAACTGCGGGTGGATTGCCTCAGGCGGCGTCGCTGCGGGCCGCGAGGGACTCGCGCGCGCGTTCCATGAGCAGGGCGACGTCGTCCCCCTTGCGCCACTGGGCCGAACCAAAGGCCACTTTCATGGGCGGCAGCTCGCCGCCCTGTTCCAGGCTGCGATCCAGGTTTTCGAGGCGGGACTCGATCTTGCCGATGAGCTGATCGGTGACCTCGATGGCGGTCTCGGGCAGGATCATGAGGATGTGGTCTTCGTCGAGACGGCCGATGGAGTCGGCCCAGCGCATCTGGTCGTTGAGCATCTGCGCGATGGACAGCAGCATGCGATTGACGGCGGCCTCGCCGTATTCCGCGGCCAGTTGGGCGCGGTTGCGCAGGTGCATGAGAATGATGCACAGGGGATTGTTGTAGCGCCGGCTGCGCGAGACCTCGGGCTCCAGTTTCTGAAACAGGGCGCGGCGGTTGGGCAGGCCGGTGACCTCGTCGATGGCCATGAGCTCACGCAACTGTTCGCGCAGTTCCTCCCGTTCCAGCGCCAGGTCCTGCAACAGGCTGACGTTCATGTAGTAATAAAGGTATCCCGAATTGTCGTGCAGGGCCTGGCGGTTGCGCATCAGCCAGTAGCCGGGGCCGCCCTCGCCATCGGGCAGGAAGATGGTGTCGGGGGTCTCGAACAGGCGGCGCAGCTCCTCGTCGATGTCCTCGGCATTGTGGCCGACGAGTTCATCGATGCCGCGGCCGGTGTAGCCGGCGAGGGTCTCGTTGGCCCACACGATGGTGCCGTTGGCGTCCAGTTGCAGGATGCCGAGCGGGGCGCTGCTCAGGACCTTGTCCAGTTGCGGGATCATGGGTGTGGTGGCCATCGGGTTCCCCCTTTTCTTGTATGGTCATTGCCGGATGTCGGGTTCCTCTCGCCCTATCGGCAGGGCCGGCGCCGGGCTTGAGGGCGCCTGCCGTCCAGTTTAGGCCGGGCGCGGGCAAATGTGCAGCCCGTCACACCCGTGGAGAAACCGCGCCGGCGGCCGATAAAACGGGCATGGGCAAGCGCACGCAGCCACGGGTTCGCCACGAGGGACCGGACTTTCGGGTTATAAAACAGCGGTTTATCGATCTCAACCGCCAGCGTCTGCGGCGCATCGAGGCCGATCTGCGCCCCCGCCAGCAGGCCGTCTTTCGCCTCCTGCCCCTGTTGTTGCACGTCAATCACCCGCGGCTGCCGGGCTATGTCTCCCAGGAGACCCCCACCGGCGTGCCCGACTACAGCCCCGACGCCGCCACCCTCAAGGCGGCGAAGCGCGTGGCGCGCAGCTTCGCCTACAAAAAGCGCGCCTATCGCAAGTTCGATATCCAGGCGATCTTCCTCATGGGCTCCACCGGCACCATCGCCTATTCCGAGCACAGCGACTTCGATATCTGGGTGTGCCACGACCCGGCGCTGGACGCCGCCCAGGTGCAGGAACTGGAACAGAAGGTGAGCGGTATCGAGGCCTGGGCGGCGGAGATGGGCGTGGAGGCCAACCTGTTCGTCATCGACCCGGCGCGTTTTCGCCGCGGTGAACACGCCCGTCTGAGCCGCGAGAGCAGCGGCAGCGCCCTGCACTTCCTCCTGCTCGACGAGTTCTACCGCACCAGCGTCCTGCTGGCCGGGCGTTTCCCGGTGTGGTGGCTGGTGCCGCCGGAAAAGGAAGCCGACTACGAGGCCTACACCGAGGATCTGCGCCGCAAGCGCTTCGTCTACAGCCGTGACCACGTGGATCTCGGCGGCCTGGCCACGGTACCGGCCGAGGAGTTCTACGGCGCCACCCTGTGGTTGCTCTACAAGGGCATCGACTCGCCGTACAAGTCGGTGTTGAAGATCCTCCTCATGGAGGTCTATGCCGCCGAGTATCCCCGTCTCAAGCTGCTGGCCAACGAGTTCAAGCAACGCGTCTACGAGGACGACTGCGACATCGACGAGGTGGATCCCTACCTGATGATGTTGCGGCGCGTGGAGGCCTACCTCGAGGCGCGCGGCGAGGACGAGCGTCTCGACCTGGTGCGGCGCTGTTTCTATCTCAAGGTGGGCGTGCCCCTCGGCGACGAGCGTGCCCACGGCGAACCCTGGCGGCGGGAATTGCTGGGCAGGTTGTGCGCCGCCTGGCGCTGGCATCCCTCGCGCCTGCAACTGCTGGACTCGCGCGGCGAATGGAAGCTGCGCCGCGTGCGCGCCGAGCGCCAGGAGCTCATCGCCGAACTCACGCGCAGCTACCGTTTCCTGTCGGACTTCGCCCGCAATCATGCCGGCGCGCTGGCCCTGATCAAGCCCAGCGATCTCAACGTCCTCGGACGCAAGCTGTATGCGACCTTCGAGCGCAAGGCGGGCAAGATCGAGATCCTCTACAAGGGGATCACCGACGACCTCTACGAGGAGCGCATCAGCATCCACCGCCTGCAGGACGAGTCGGGCCGGGAGGTGTGGGCGGCCTGCGCCGGGCTGGTCAAGGAAGACGAACTGCCCACCGCCGATGTCCTGCGCCGCGCGCACAGCGTGGTGGAACTCCTCGCCTGGTGTTACTTCAATCGTATCCTCGGCCCGACGACGGTGATCGCCCTCCATGCCGAGGGCAGCGATCTCGATGAGCGGGAACTGCGCTCGGTGGTGGAACAGTTCCTGCGCTTCTTCCCCGGCGCGCGGCACTACGACGCGCAAACCGAGGACTTCCGGCAACCGGTGCGCATCGCGCGCGTCACCACCTTCATCAATGTGGGCCTCGATCCCTTCGCCAACTATTCGCGCAAGGGGCAGCACATGACCAGCAACCGCACCGATGCCCTCAAGTACGGCGGCCTGCTGGAGAATCTCGCGCTGAGCATCGACCAGGTGATCCAGAGCAGCTGGCAGGAAACCCTGACCTCCCGCTACCTCGGCATCCGCGGCCTGATGGAGTGCCTGCGGGAGTACATCAGCTGGGCGCCGCCCTCGCAGGGACGTCCGCCCCCCGCCATCAACGCGGTGAGTTTTTCCTCGCTGCGCAGCAATGCCATCGCGCAACGCGTGGAGGCGGTCTTCAGCGATGTCACCGAGGTGCTCTACGACGTCAGCCGGCCGCGCAACACGGTGTACATCATCGCCGCGGAGCGCAGTTTCTACAGCCTGTGGATCGAGCGAGACGCCCTGCACTACCAGGCCATCGAGGGCATCGAGGCTCTGCATGCCTACCTGTCCCAGTACCGTGCCGAGTATTTCACCGCCGTGTTCGATCGTGACTGCTGCGCCGGCGAGGTCCTGCCGGTGGTCTACCGGCACAACCGCCCCGGGCGCGTGCAGTACTTCTACCGCGTGGGCCGGGGCGCGGTGGAGATCTTCATCCTCGACGAGCGCGGCTCCCTGTTCCAGCAGTCGGTGCATACCGAGGACTACATCTGCCTGGCCAGCCATTTCCAGCAGTTCCTCGAGGCGGTGGACAAGCGCATGGCCTACCTGCATGCCACCGAACGGCGGCGGGGTGAGAGCGAGCACCTGGAGATCCTGCGCCTGGAGAAGAACTGGGAGGGTGAATGGTTCGCCGAGCTCAATGCGCCGGTGGCGCGCAAGGGGAACACGTCGGCGGTGAGGTTGCAGGCCATCGTGGACATCATCGACGAGCAGCCCATCTATACCATCTATTTCGGCAGCGAGGAGTTTTCCACCCTCAACCATGGCGACGATTTCTATGCCGCGGTGGTGCGCGCCATCCTCGCCGCGCGCGGCAGCCGCGAGCCTTACCCCGTCTACATCGCCGATCTCGATCTCTCACCGGGGATCATCAAGCGCAGCGGCGCCAGCGCGCAGACCATTCACTTCCTCAACTACAAGAATGAGATAGAATCGGGCCTCAACCGGGCGCTGGCCGAACTGCGCGGCAGCTGAAACATCCCCCACTTCCCTGACGGAGGCCCCGCGTGAAACCCTTCGCCGAGTCGTGCGAACAGAACAAGCACGCCATCCTGGACGTATTGCAGGACTACCTGCCCGCGCGCCGGCGGCTGCTGGAGATCGGCTCCGGCACGGGCCAGCACGCGGTATTCTTCGCCGCCCGCTTCCCCCATCTCCACTGGCAGACCAGCGATCGGGTGGAGAATCATGCCGGCATCCGTGCCTGGCTCGAGGAGGCCGCCCTGCCCAACCTCGCCCCGCCGCTGGCGCTGGACGTGACCGACAGCCCCTGGCCGCCCCTCTCGGTGGATGCCGTGTTCAGCGCCAACACCGCCCACATCATGCCCTGGGAGGCGGTGGCGGCCATGTTCGCAGGCGTGGGCCGGGTGCTGGAGGACGGCGGCGTATTCTGTCTCTACGGGCCGTTCAACTACGATGGTCGCTACAGCGCCGAGAGCAACCGGCGTTTCGATGCCTGGCTCAGGCAACAGGATCCACGCCAGGGGGTGCGCGATTTCGAGGCCCTCGATGCGCTGGCGCGGGAGGCCGGCATGGCGCTGCTGCGCGATCACCCCATGCCGGCGGACAACCGCACGCTGGTATGGAGGAAGGGCTGAAGACGCGGCTCAGTCGCCCAGCGTCTTGCCCAGCCAGCGGGCGATGTCGTCGATCTCGGCGGGGATGACGGCATGATCCATGGGGTATTCGTGCCAGTCCACTGCGTAACCCAGCTTGCGCAGCAGGGCGCAGGTGGCGCGGCCGGTGGCGACGGGCACGGCATTGTCGTGGCTGCCGTGGGCCATGAAGATGGGCACCTCCCGGTTGGCCGCGCTGCGTTGTGCGGCGAGGTCATCGCGCAGGGGCAGGTAGGTGGACAGGGCGAGGATGCCGGCGAGGCGCTCGGCGTGGCGCAGGCCGGTGTGCAGGGCGATGGCACCGCCCTGTGAAAAACCGGCGAGCAGGATCTGCCCGGCGGGAATGCCGCGCGCCTTCTCCGCGTCGATGAGCGCCTCGATGGTCCGTGCCGAATCGTGAATTCCCGCAGCGTCTTCCTCGCTGTCGATTTGCAGGCTGCGGATGTCGTACCAGGCGCGCATGGCCATGCCGTTGTTGATGGTCACCGGTCGCACCGGCGCATGGGGAAAGACGAAGCGCGTGTGGGCCTTTTGCGGGAAGTGTAGCTCCTCGACGATGGGTTCGAAGTCGTGGCCGTCGGCGCCGAGGCCGTGCAGCCAGATCACGCTGTGGCGTGGCGCTTCGCTATCCAGGATGACGCATTCAGGCAGACTGGCCACCATTTCCTCTCCTTCCGTTCCCCCGACGGGGACATGCGCAGAGTGTATCAGGGGCGTGGGCAAAAAAAAGGCCGGTCAGCGACCGGCCTTTTCTCCATTCGCCCGAGGGCTTACTTCACCCT
>Ga0256830_1001168_pt1 | contig 18887 bp, 15 predicted proteins | sample 128326metaG_FD_190537 | JGI IMG/M metagenome (GOLD analysis project Ga0256830, IMG submission 190537) | Hydrothermal vent microbial communities from Lau Basin, Pacific Ocean - 128-326 | ecosystem: Environmental > Aquatic > Marine > Hydrothermal vents | place: Pacific Ocean: Lau Basin | collected... | reverse complement strand
CGATTTCGTGCGCGACTACGTGCAGACCGAAGGGTTGGAACTGGCGGCCGAGGATCTGGGTGATATCTATCCCCGCAAAGTTATCTACTATCCAAAGACAGGAAAGGTGAGGGTCAAGAAGATGCGTAGCATGCATACCCGTACCATTGTGGAGCGCGAGGCCAGCTACCTCGACAGGATCAAGTCCGAGCCGGCCGGCGGCGATGTGGAACTTTTCTAGACTTAAACAAGACGAACGACAATCCTATGGCCAGCATACGCGTATTGATATGTGATGATTCCGCGCTCGTGCGGCAGGTGCTCACCGAGATCCTTTCGTCGGATCCCGGCATCGAGGTGGTGGACACCGCTGCCGATCCCTATATCGCGCGCGACAAGATCAAGAAGCACAATCCCGATGTCCTCACCCTGGATGTGGAGATGCCGCGCATGGACGGCGTTACTTTCCTGCGCAATATCATGCGTCTGCGTCCCATGCCGGTAGTGATGATTTCCTCGCTCACCGAAGCGGGCGCGGACATTACCCTGGAGGCACTGGAACTGGGTGCCGTCGATTTCGTCGAGAAGCCCAAGCTCGACGTCAAGCATGGTCTGGAAGACTACAGCGCCGAGATCATCGCCAAGGTCAAGGCGGCGGCAGGCGCAAAAGTTAGGGCCCTCGCCGACCGCGCCGTGGTGCGCAACGGCGATATCGCGCCGAAGCTCAGCGCCGATGCCGTCCTCGAGAAGGGTAGTGCCCCGCGTCGTTTTCGCACCACGGACAGGATTATCGCCATTGGGGCCTCCACCGGCGGCACCGAAGCCATCCGCGAGGTGCTGGTGCGCATGCCGCCGGATTCTCCCGGCATTGTCATCACCCAGCATATCCCCGCGGCTTTTTCCGCGCCCTTTGCCAAACGGATGGATGGGTGTTCTCCCATGACCGTCTATGAGGCCAGTGACGGGCAGCAGATCCTTCCGGGGCATGTGTATATCGCCCCTGGCGACCAACACCTCGTGGTGGAGCGGGACGGTGCGCGCTACATCTGCCGGCTCAACGACGGCCCGCCGGTGAATCGGCACAAGCCCAGTGTGGACGTGCTGTTTCGTTCCGTGGCGCAGAACGCCGGTTCCAATGCCATTGGCGTGATCCTCACTGGCATGGGGGATGACGGTGCTCGCGGGCTCAAGGAGCTTCAGGAAGCCGGGGCGCCCACCATCGCCCAGGACGAGGCCACCAGCGTGGTCTGGGGCATGCCCGGCGAGGCGGTCAAGCTGGGCGCCGCCGACCAGGTGGTGCCTCTGGGCCAGGTCCCGACGCGGGTACTGAAACTGGCAAAATAGAAACGAAGGTATTTAAGCAAATCAGCATAAGCTGAAATACTTTCAGGCTTTTACTAAAGATCGGACCCCCGCTACCGATGCAGAGGGAAGGGCGCGGCATTCCCTGTCACCGCGCCGAGCCGGAGGGAGAATACATGTCGCGAGCGGGCAAGCGCGCCTACATGCAGGAGCTGGGTATCGATGCCAATGCCCTCGTGGAGAAGCATGCCACGCTGGTCAAGCGCATCGCCTATCATCTCTCCGCGCGCCTTCCCCCCAGTGTCATGGTGGACGACCTCATCCAGGCCGGCATGCTGGGGCTGCTGGATGCTGCGCGTCAGTACGACCGTTCCCAGGGGGCCAGTTTCGAAACCTATGCCACTATCCGGGTGCGCGGATCCATGCTCGACGAACTGCGCCGCAACGACTGGGCGCCCAAGTCGGTGCACCGCAAGGCGCGCGATCTTGCCGACGCCATTCAACGCATCGAGAATGCCACCGGCCGCGATGCCCGTGACGAAGAAGTGGCGCGGGAACTGGGTGTCGATATCCAGGAATACTACCGCATCCTGCAGGATGCCAGCACCTGTCGCATCCTCAACTTCGAGGAAGTGGGCATCACCGATGAAACCCTGGGAACCCTGCTCAAGGACGGGGAGGCCAATCCCTTCGAGTCGGTACAGAAGGGGCAGATCCGCAAACACCTGGTGAATGCCATAGCCAGCCTGCCTGATCGTGAACGCCTGATTATCAGTCTCTACTACGATGCGGAGATGAACCTGCGCGAGGTGGGCGCCATGCTGGGGGTCAGCGAATCCCGCGTGAGCCAGCTTCTCAGCCAGGCGCACCTGCGCCTGCGGGCACGCCTGCAGGAACATGCCTCGGTTTTGTTTCAAAACAGGTAGCAGTTCACATTCTGGAAGGGAACCCCCTTGCCAGGATGAGCGTGACTGTCATTATGTATAGGCTATATATATGGTCGGTGCCTCATAAAGGGGGTTCTGGGCCAATCGATGGGGGGACGGCGTTCTGATCCGTATTCAGTGGCTTCCATGGTAAATCCAGAATGTTCCTGGGGGGTGGTATCGTCGGTCGCAGATCAGAATGCCGCCGATACCTTAAGGTGACTGTACAAACAACCTCAATGACCTGAGTGGGAGGTCGGCATGTTTTCGGAACTCATGAACGGCATAAGCGGTTCACCCTGGATGACGCTGGGCATTGTTGTCGGCGTCATCGCCGTGCTGTATTTTGCGCGCGAGCATGCACACCGCGGTATCCTGTCCATCAGCCGGGTGATCCACAACGCCATGCGCCTGACCTCCCATTCGCTGCACAAGGCGGAGAAACTGCTCGCCGCGCGTAATCGCGAAGTCCTGTTGGCGGCAGGTCGGGAAGAGGCCGAGCGTGATGTGGCGCGTGAGTTCGAGCGCATCGATATGACGGTGCGGCGCGACCTGGCGGAGTACCCGGCCCTGCATCGCAAACTCACCGAGGAAATCACGCGTATCGATGAAGACTTCCAGCAGAGTACGGAGGTGCCTCCATCGCCGCCGGGCTGGGTCAAGGCTGTGGAGGCGGTGGCCAAGATCCCCAGTGCCAAGGGTGATCCCAGCGTGGCCAATATCCTCGAGGACATTCACGCATCGCTGGTCAAGGCCAATACCATTGCCACCGAGGAGTACCGCAAATCCAGCCACAAGCGCCACCAGATCCTCAACAAGATGATGCCGCACTGGCGCAAGCAGATACAGATCCTCGGAAAGGTGGACAAGAATATCAACAGCCTGCTGGACCGTTCCAAGTCCATCGATCGACACATGGACGAATACGAGAACATCCTCAAGGGTACGGATCGTGCGTTACGTACCCTCTCATCGTCCTCAATGAAGAATTTCTTTGTCTCGGCCCTGGTGCTGGCCATTGCCATGGCGGCGGCCTTTGTCAACTTCCAGCTCATCGCCCTGCCCATGTCGGAAATGGTACCTGCCAAGCGGGCGGTGCTCGGTATCCCGGTGTCCAGCGTGGCCGCACTGGTCATTATTCTCGTGGAACTGGCCATGGGACTGTTCCTGCTCGAGTCCCTGCGTATCACGCGACTGTTTCCCGTCATCGGGGCGCTGGACGACAAGATGCGTATTCGCATGATCTGGATAACGTTCACGATTCTGACCATTCTTGCCTGCGTCGAGGCCGGTCTCGCCTTCATGCGTGAACTGATGCTCGAAGATCTCGAGGCCACCCGCGAGGCCCTGCGCGGCACCGGCGAGGCCACCGTGGTGTCCGAGTCCTTCCGCTGGATCACTACCGGGGCGCAAATGGGGCTGGGCTTCATCCTCCCCTTTGCCATCGCCTTCGTGGCCATCCCGCTGGAGACCTTCGTGCACTCCTCGCGTACCGTGCTGGGCATTCTCGGTGTCAGCCTGCTGCGGTTGCTGTCCTGGTTCGTGCGCCTGGTCGGCAATATGGCGCGCTACACCGGTCTGGCACTGGTGCATGTTTATGACTTCATCATCTTTGCACCCCTGTGGGTCGAGAAGATGATCAGGGGAAAAAACGAGGCGGGTTATGATACGGAACAGACAAATACGGCAATGAACTTTGGGGGGAAAGCCGCATGAGGAGAAAACATTTGCCCGGCCTGCTGTTGCTGTTGTCTGGCGCATTGCTGGCCACGTCCTGCACGGAGCGCGACGTATCGCTGGATCATGGTGTCTACATGCTGCTGGATACCTCGGGCACCTATACGAAGGAACTGGACCAAGCCCAGCGCATCATCAACTATGTGCTGGCCGAACTCAAGCCGGGGGACAGTTTCGCCGTCGCCAGCATCGACACGGCAAGCTTCAGCGAGAAGGACATCTGGTTCAAGAAGACCTTCGATGATCGCCCCAGCCGGGCCAATGCCCAGAAACGCGAATTTCGTGATGTCATCCTCAAACACATGAAGCAGGTCCGGCCCAGCCGCTTCACCGATATTACCGGCGGTCTGTTGCAGGCGGTGGAATATCTCAATGAACGCAATCCGGGCAAGAAGACCATCATCATCTTCTCCGATCTCAAGGAGGAGATCCCGGAAGGCTATGTACGTGACATCCCCCTGCAGCTGAACGGCTTTAACGTCATTGCCGTCAATGTCACCAAGCTGCGCAGTGACAACGTCGATCCCCGAGAGTACCTCGATCGCCTGGCCGACTGGCAGCGCAAGGTGGAGGAGGGCGGCGGCAGCTGGCAGGTGATCAACGACCTGGATCGGCTGGAATCCATCTTCGGCACCTCCTGAGCCGGGGCGAGGCCCCCACGGAACCCGGTGGTCCGACGGCGCCCTGCGCCGCCAGGCCACCGGGTTTTTTGATGTGCAAAAAAAGTCACATAAAAACAATGAGTTAAAACGGCATAATGAGTAAAGAACGCCGCTGTGCTGCCGATATTTCTTATGGTACGGTGTGTTCTTCCGACAGACCCTGAGCCAGGACGTACAGGTTTGACGCACTCGATTCCGCAGTCCCGCTCGCGCAACCCCATGTGGTTGTACGAGCACAACTATGGCCTCCTGCGCGGCCTGTTTCCCGCCTTTTTCAGCGGGGAGCAGGACTGCTGGCAAGGCCGCATTGGGCACCAGGAGCTGTGTTTGCGCGTCGTCGAGCGTTTTCGCTACACGCTGACCCTGGACATCCATTGCCGCCTGAGCCAGCACCACCCGCTGCTGGACGATTTCGTCGTCAGCGTCAGGATCTACCGGGATGCCGGGCTCGCCGAGGTGCTGGACTACCAGCATCTTGGTAAACGCCAGCCAGTGTATCCGCGCCGTGATCCGCGCGACATGCGGATCACCGAGAAGCGGCAGCTCAACCGCTTGTTCGGCGACTGGCTGAAGGTCATCGACCTGGGGCTTCGGAATACCGGTCAGGGCGTTCCCGTCAACGCCTGAGCGAAGCGGCAATGCTGTCCCGTACCAGATGATACGAAATTTGGTAAACGAGACTACAGCAGGAACGACCGATGGATAAGGGACTGAGCGTTCTACTCACTTTTACCTTTGTCTTCTTTCTCGCCACGGCGCAGGCCGACACCCGCAGCCAGGCAGTGGAGGCCGCCAACAACGGCGATTATCTCCGCGCCCTTGGCCTGTGGAAGGCCTTGGCGGATGAAGGCGATGTCGTGGCCCAGTACAACATCGCCATGCTCTACTCTCGCGGGCTGGGCGTGGCGCGCAACGAAATCGAGGCGCGACGCTGGCTCCGCGCCGCTGCCGAACACGGCCTGGTAGCGGCCTACCAGCAGCTCAATCACTCCAGTGTCAGGCCCAACAGCCGACCGCGCACTCCCGCTGTCGCCTCGGGCGTGACAAGGGTCGCTGTTGCCACCGCGAAACCGGGTGTTGCCTTCGACAGCGAGGCGGAGAACTGGGTCTTCAACCAGCAGGGCGACTACTACACCCTGCAACTGGCCAGCAGCCGCAACCGCGAGCTGATCGAAAAGTACTACGAGGATAACAACCTCCGTGGCAAGGCCGGTTTTTACCGCAGTATGCGCGAAGGACAGGAATGGTTCGCCCTCGTCTATGGCGCCTTTCCTTCGGTCAGCGAGGCGCGCGCGGCCATCGACGATCTGCCACCGGAGTTGCAGAAATGGTCGCCGTGGGTGCGCAATATCCGCGACATTCACCAGATCATGTTACGTCGCTCCGCCCAGGCTGGCCTGCAACGGGATTTTTGAATGGGGTCTTCGGCGGTGCCGGGTTTCGCTACAGCTGCCGTGCCGCGGCTGCAGGCGTACGGCTCACAGATCTAAATACATGTTCCGAATACCCGATCACCCGAGAATGAGCGGATTACCCCATCTGCCTGTCTCTCTCCGGGGCGACGTTTACGGACACGCGGTACATACGTCCCTGTACGCTCGACAGCCGCGTCCATGCGGCTGACGGTCCGTAAACGTCACCCGGAGAGAGTTCGACGTCTGTAAACTGTAGTGAAATTCGGAACACGTATTTAGTGCATCCTGCACGTCGTCCCTGCGGCTGACGGTCCGTAAACGTCGTCCCGGAGAGAGTTCGACGTCTGTAAGCTGTAGCGGAATTCGGAACACGTATTTAGTTCTTTCCCACCAGCGCCACCGTCGCCACGGTTTCGTGGTGCATGCCGCCCTCCACGGGCACACTGCGCACCACGGCGATGCGTTCAACGCGCAGCGGCGGCGTGTCTTTCTCGCACTGCATTCTCAGCCCGGACAGATCGCACCTCCCGCCGCGGCGGGGTGCGCGCGCCAGGGTGATGTGCGGCAGCAGCGGCTTGCGGTCATAGTCCACTTCCATGGTATCGAGCACCCGACACACGGTACCGTGCAGTTCCGCCAGCGCCGTGGTGTGGGTGAAACACGCGGCCAGCAGCGCGGAGTCCGGTCGGGGGAAGGGCGCCACGCCGCCAAGGGGCACCTCGAAGGGCGCCAGGCCGGAGATGGACTCCTGTAAGCGTGCCGTCATGGGGCCAAGCAGGGCGTCACTGAACTCGCCGAGGAAGCAGAGAGTCAGGTGAAGCTGGTTGGCGCGTATCCAGCGCAGTTTCCGCGCCTGGGGTCGCTCGGCCAGTTCCCGGCGGATCCCCTGCAGGGCCGTGAGCAGATCGGCGTCGGGGTAGATGGCGATGAAACAGCGCATGCTTTCTTTAGCGAAAATCCCGTGATTGTGGTTGCAGCCTTCCCAGCAGCTCGCTGAGATCCTCCAGCCGTTGCGCAACGAGGTGCGTGACGCCATCGGCGCGTTGCAGCTTACCATGCACGCCCAGCAGGCGCGCGGACAGGATCGCGCGGCGGTAGGGTGCCAGCAGCGACGGCCATACCACCACGTTGACGTAACCGGTTTCGTCCTCGAGGGTCAGAAAGATCACGCCCTTGCCGCTGGACGGGTGCTGGCGGGTGATAACGATGCCCGCCACGCAGATCGACCGCTCGCCGGCGATCTCCGGCAGTCGCTCGGCGGGCACGGCGCCATAGTCCTCTAGCCGGCGGCGCAGAAAACTCAGCGGGTGGGGACGCAGGCTCAGGCCGGTGCTCACGTAGTCGGATACCACCTCGTCACTCGCTCCCGGTCGCGGCAACATGGGGACGACGTTGCCGGCCTCGGCATGTCGCACGAGGGGACCGGCGGGCTCCGCCCCCAGCACCTCCCCCAGCACCGCCCAGCGTGCGCGGTGGCGGTGGCCGGCGAGACCGCGCAGGGCATCGGCCGCGGCCAGCGCCTCGCGGTCGCGGCGGTTCAGCGCGGCGCGGCGGCAGAGATCCTCGCCATCCGTGAAAGGCCGTTGTGCGCGGGCGGCGAGGAGGGCTTCGATCCCCCGGCGTGACAGGCCGCGCACCAGGCGCAGACCGAGGCGCAGCGCCGGCGCACCGTCCGCGCCGGCCTCCAGCGTGCAGTCCTCGTCGCTGTAGCGCACGTCCACCGGGCGCACCTCGACCCCGTGGCGGCGGGCGTCGTTCACCAGCTGCGCGGGGGCGTAGAAGCCCATGGGCTGGTTGTTCAGCAGGGCGCAGGCAAAGGCGGCAGGGTAATGGTGCTTGAGCCAGGCGGAGGTCCAGGCGAGCAGGGCGAAGCCGGCGGCATGGGATTCGGGGAAACCGTATTCGCCGAAGCCCTGGATCTGGTGACAGATCTGGCGGGCGAAGTCCTCGCTGTAGCCCCGCGCACGCATGCCCTCCACCAGCCGTTGCTGGAAGTGGGCGAGTTTCTCCTTCTTGCGCCAGGCGCCGATGGCACGGCGCAGTTGATCGGCCTCGCCGGCGGAGAAGCCCGCCGCCACCATGGCGAGCTTGATGATCTGTTCCTGGAAAATGGGTACCCCGAGGGTGCGTTCCAGCACTGCGCGGACTTCTTCGCCGGGATAGCTCACCGGCTCCCTGCCCTGGCGGCGTTTCAGGAAGGGATGCACCATGTCGCCCTGGATGGGGCCGGGGCGCACGATGGCGATCTGGATCACCAGGTCGTAGTAGCAGGCCGGGCGCAGGCGCGGCAACATGCTCATCTGCGCGCGGGACTCGATCTGGAACACGCCGATGGTATCGGCGCGCTGGATCATGGCGTACACCGCCGGGTCGTCGGCGGGGATGCTGTCCAGCGACAGCGGGCGGCCATGGTGGCGGCCTACCAGGTCGAAACAGTCATGGATGGCGCCCAGCATGCCGAGACCGAGGCAGTCGATCTTGAGCATCCCCATGGCATCGAGATCGTCCTTGTCCCACTGGATCACCGTGCGCTCGGGCATGGCGGCGTTCTCCACCGGCACCCGATCCGACAGGGCGCCGCGGGTGATGACGAAGCCGCCCACGTGTTGTGACAGGTGGCGGGGGAATCCCTGCAGTTCGGCGGCGTGACGGAGCAGGCGCTGCACGGCCTCCCTGTCGGGATCCAGCCCCGCCTCGCGCACGCGATCCGCGGGCAGGGTCTCGTCCCACCAGGCCAGCGCATGGCTGAGGGCCTCGATCTGCGCGGCCTCGAAACCCAGCGCCTTGCCCACGTCGCGCAGGGCGCTCCGGCGTCGGTAGGTGATCAGCGTGGCGGCCAGCGCGGCACGCCGGCGGCCGTACTTCCGGTAGATATACTGGATCACTTCCTCGCGCCGGCCGCTCTCGAAATCCACGTCGATATCCGGCGGTTCGTTGCGCTCGCGGGAGACGAAGCGCTCGAACAGCAGGTCCATGCGCTGGGGATCCACCGCCGTGATGCCGAGGCAGTAACACACCGCCGAGTTGGCCGCCGAGCCCCGCCCCTGGCAGAGGATGCCGCGTGAACGGGCAAAGCGGATGATGTCGTGGACGGTAAGAAAGTAGGGCGCGTAGTTCAGTTCACGAATAATGCCCAGTTCGTGATCCACCTGCCGGCGGATCTTCGCCGGCGCCCCCGCGGGCCAGCGCGCCTGCATGCCGGCCGCGACGAGCCGGCACAGGTAGTCGTGACTCTCCATGCCGTCCGGCGTGACGTCGTCGGGGTAGTCGTAGCGCAGGCTGTCGAGATCGAAGTGGCAGCGCGCGGCGATGCGCAGGCTCTCCGCCAGCCATTCGCGGCGGTAGAGGCGCGCCAGCGTGCGGCGCGGGCGCAGGTGACGTTCGCCGTTGGCGAACAGGCGGTAACCCAGTTTCGCCAGCGGCGTGTTGTGACGGATGGCGGTGAGGATGTCCTGCAGGGCGCGGCGCTCGCGCACATGCATGTGCACGTCGCCGCAGGCCACCAGCGGGATGCCGTGTGCCCGCGCGCGCGCTGCCAGTCGTGCAAGCATTTCTTCCTCGTCGTTGCGCAGCAGGCGCTGTGCCGCCAGCCAGGCGCGGCCGTGATGGTGCCGCTGCAACCAGTCCAGCGGCAGGGCGTCGTGCGCTCCAGCGGGGATGAGGATCAGCAGGCAGTGGTCGATGTCTTCCTCCATGTCGGCGAGATGGAGACGGTAGTGGCCCTTTTCGCTGCGCCGCCGCCCGCGCGTGATGAGACGGCAGAGCTGGCGATAGGCCATGTCGTCGGGCGCCAGCAGGACCAGGCGGTGGCCTTCCGCCAAGTGGAACTCGCTGCCGACGATCAGCTTCAGGCCCTGCTCCTTCGCCGCCACGTGGGCGCGCACGATGCCGGCCAGCGAACACTCGTCGGTGATGGCCAGCGCCGCATAACCCAGCGCGGCGGCGGTGGCCACCAGCTCCTCGGGATGCGAAGCCCCGCGCAGGAAAGTGAAGTTACTGATACAGTGCAACTCGGCGTAGTCGTTCATCGCTGTTGAACACCTCTTGACCACAGAGGGCAGGGAGGACAGGGAGAAAATCCTTTTGTCATTCCCGGCGAGATCCTGATGTCTGTAACCTGTCGTGGAATTTGGAACACGTATTTCAATCCGCATGCTTGCTGGATTCCCGCCTGGCCGATCCCGACATCCTGTCTCTTTCGGCACTTGTGCATCCCTGCACTTCGCGCGGGAATGACGGTGGAAAATCAGGGGCGAGGTTCGAGGGCTGAGGATTTTGATCCCCTCTCCCTTACCCTCTCCCAGAGGGAGAGGGAACTGATATTACAAGTCTGTGCGGGAATGACGACACGGATATCGAAATAATGGTCCCCCCGCCCTCAGGGCGGGGGACAGGGGGCGGGGATCTGAACCTCTCACCCGCTACCCGTGGCTCGAAACAGTTTCCAACTCCCGCTGTGCCCGCCCGAAATGACGGAGAAGATTTTCCCCGTGTGCCCCGTGCTCCTCGTGGTTGACAGGGTGTTTCCCTCTCGCTACTCGAAACTGTTTCCAGGTCTCGCTGCACTCGCCCGAAATGACGGAGAAGATTTTCCCCGTGTGCCCCGTGCTCCCCGTGGTTAACAGGGTGTTTCCCTCGCCCCTCGCCACTCGTTACTCGTTACTGAATTCAGGCAAACAGGCCATGCAGGTACCACGCGCCGGGCTGGTCGTGGCAGCGAAAGACCCAGAACTGCTGCCGGCCGGGGTTGCACATGACGTAGTAGTCGCGCCGGATCTCTCCACCGTCCCACCAGCCCGCCTCGATGCGCTCCGGCCCGGCAAGGATGTCCAGCCGGCCGTGGAGGCAGGGGCGGCGATGGACGACCTGCAGGGGACGGGGTTCGTCCAGCAGCCACAGCGGACGTTGCAGGCCGGGGGGACGGTCGTGGGCGGGCGCCGGCGCGGCCTGCCAGGCGTATTCCGGGCGATGCTCGGCCACGGCATGGATACCCTGCACGGCATCGTCGCCCAGGCGCATGCGCAGGTGGTTGAGCAGTTGCAGCCAGTCTTCCTGCGCTTCTTCCGGGCCGGGAAACAGTTCGTGGTTGCGCGCGGCGAGTTCGACGAGCGTTTCGGCGCGCAGCACGATTTCCGCCACCGGCGCGGGCAGGGAGAAGGACTCCAGCCGCGTGCGCAGCATCAGCAGCAGGTGATCGGCGTCGCGGGTGGTGCCGGCCAGTTGCAGGGGCAGATCGGTATGGCCTTCCCCGTCGTGCACCAGGCGCAGGACGAATTCACGCACGCCCAGGTTGCCGGCGCGCAGGCAGTCCACCAGTTCCGTCAGCAGGCGGCGGGCGGCAAACAACAGGCGCTCGCTGCTGGTGACCGCCTCGGGCAGGATCAGCCGCGAGCTGAACCGTTTCGGCGGCAGCCAGGGGCGCCGGGGATCGGGACGCTTTCCCAGGGCGCGATCGAGGGCGGTGAACAGGGCGCTGCCCAGGCGGCGGCCGCCCTCGTCGCGCGGCAGGCGCAGGCAGTCGCCGATGCGGTGCAGGCCCATGCCGCGCAGGGCGGCAAGGATCCTTTCGTCCAGTTCCATGACCTCCACCGGCAGGCCGCGCAGGGCGGCGGCGAGCCGGTGGGGCGTGGTGATCACGCGCGCGGCGCCGGCGCGACTCAGCCACCGGGCCGCCAGCGGCGTGGGGGCGAGGGCCGCCACGTGCCGGTAACCGAGCTGGTGGACGGCGGCACTGATCTGCGCGTGCAGGCTGGCCAGTCCGCCGAACAGATCCGCGGAGGCGCCGATCTCCATGAGCAGGCCATCGGGCGGCTGGAGACTGATGGCGGGGGTGAACTGCATGGCATGGCTGGCCAGGCGTTCCAGCGCCTGTTGTTGCCGGGTTTCGTCCAGTGGCTGGAGCCGCAGTTCGGGACACAGGTTGCGCGCGGCGCTGGTGCTCATGCCCGGCACCACGCCCTGTCGTCGCGCGGCGTCCGTGCAACTGTGGATGACGGCGCGGCGGCCGCGCATCTCGCTGATGGCGAGGGCGAGCTCGGCCCACGCGGGATCGTCGTGGTGGGCGCGCAGCCGATGGTCCAGCGCCAGTTGCGGGAAGTACAGGCTAAGCCACTGCATGGCGGCGGGACGGCGCGGGTCGCAGTCTTACCGGTCGATAGTGCCAGCCTCCCCGGCGTTTGCGAATGTGTACCGTGGTACCGTTCACAGCGGGCGTCAGTTCAATGCGCAACCCGGCCGGGGAGGCGTGCCTGGCGGCCTCCGTGGGGCGAAAAAGGATGGCGGCGCTCTGCCCGGCCTCGGCGGCCAGTTGCAGGCGGCGCAGGACGCGGGGATCCGGGGTGTGGGTCCAGCCAAGGACTGCACCACACACCCCGGCGCGCAGGGCCTGCTCCATGGCCCAGAGTTGCTGCTGGGATTTGTGGGTGTGGATCAGCAGCACATGGGAAAGTCGCACCCCCTGCTGCCACAGGGCAGGGGCGTACGGGATATACGGTGGCGCCACGAACACGATGCGCCGTTGTTGCCGGCTCAGTTGCGCCAGCACCGGCAGCAGCAGTTGCAACTCGCCGATGCCGTAACAGGGCAGCAGCAACTCGCTGAGCCAGCCCAGCGGCCAGCCGCCGCCGGGCAGTTGTTCATCCAGCGGCGCCAGCCCGGTGGGGATGCTTGCCACCGGCCGGTGCCGGGTACGGAGGGAAGCCTCCCCCCCGCGCCACACCCCGGCGCGTTGTAGCAGGGCGTCCAGCGTCATCGTAGCGAGCCATTGCGCAGGACGCCCACCGCGACGCCCTCGATCACCAGGTTCTGGTGAGTGAGATCGACGATGATGGGCTGGTAGTCGGGGTTCTCGGGCAACAGGGAAATGCTGTCGCCGCGTCGCTTGAAGCGCTTGACGGTGACCTCGTCCTCGAGGCGGGCGACGACGATCTGGCCGTTCTCCACCTGGGGCGTGCGGTGTACCGCCAGCAGGTCGCCGTCGAGGATGCCGATGTCGCGCATGCTCTGGCCACGCACCCGCAGCAGGTAGTCGGCGCGGGGATGGAACAGGCCGGGATCCACGGGGCAGGTGTCCTCGATGTGTTCTTCGGCGAGGATGGGGGCGCCGGCCGCCACCCGGCCGATCACGGGCAGGCCAGCGGGTGCCGTGAGCCGGATCCCCCGCGAAGAGCCGGCGATGAGTTCGATGGCCCCCTTGCGCGCCAGCGCCTTCAGGTGGCCCTCGGCGGCGTTGGGCGAGCGGAAACCCAGCGCCCGGGCGATCTCGGCGCGCGTGGGCGGCAGCCCCGTGGCGGCGATGCGCTCGCGGATGAAGTCGAGGATTTCCTGCTGTCGGGCGGTGAGCCTGTCCATATTTCAACCAGTTGGGCATGAAAGACTGGATATTTATCCAGTAGTGTAAATTTATACACCATTTTGGCCGGGCGCGCCACCCAGGGATCGGAAAAAAGGCCCCGGCCACCGCGGGGGCCTGCCGCCGGTGTGAACGCCGGGGAGACGCTCCAGGTTGTTCAGGCCCCGCCGGCCGCGGGATGCTCGGGATGGATGCGGTCGTAGTAGTGCTTGCGGAAGTCGTCGAGGGCGTGGTCCACGGCATCGGCGTCGGTGCCGAGGTGCAGCAGGGCGGCGCGCGCCAGTTCGGCGCTGGCTTCGAGGGTCTCGGACACCGTGTAGTGGGCGCCAAGGGCGTGCAGTTCATGGCAGGCGATGAGGTCGTGGCCGCGGGCGAATACCGGCACCGCGGGAAAGGCGGAGTGCAGTGTCGCCACCACGTGTTCGGCGGCGTCCTGGGCATCGATGGCGACGATGGCCAGCGGCGCCGAAGCGATCCCCGCCGCGCGCAATACCTCGGGGCGTCGCGCGTCGCCGAAATAGACCGCCCTGCCTTCGGCCCGTTCGCGCTCGACGACGGCGGGATTGTTGTCGATGGCGGCATAGGGGATGTGCAGTGAGTCGAGGATCGCGCCGATGCGTTTCCCCATGCGGCCGAAGCCGGCGAGGATGATCGCCGGGCGCGCGGTTCGGTTTTCATCGGCGGTGGTTTCCGGCGCGGCGGCGATGTCGCTGCCATCGCTGGCGAAGATCCGCAGGGCGAATTTGTCCAGCGCGGGGGTGGCCAGCATGCTGAGCATGACGATGAGCAACAATTGCTGGAAGAGCGTGTCGTCCATCAGCCCCGCGCCGCGCGCGAGGGCGAACAGCACCAGTGCGAACTCGCCGCTTTGCGCCAGTACCAGGGCGACGGCGGCGGCGCTGCGCGTGCGAATGCGGAACAGGCGCGACAGGGGCCACAGGACGAGAAACTTCACCAGCATCAGTCCCGCCACCACGCCGAGGATGCTCAGTGGCGCGTCGCGGAACAGTTCCAGGTTGATGGCCATGCCCATGGTCATGAAGAACAGTCCCAGCAGCAGGCCGCGGAAGGGTTCGATCTCGGCGATGATCTGGTGCCGGTAGGAGGAGTCGGCGATGAGCAGGCCGGCGACGAAGGCGCCCATGGCCATGGACAGGCCGATGCTCTCCATGGCATGCGCCGAACCCAGCACCAGCAGCAGGGCCGAGGCGGTGAAGATCTCCGGCGAACCGTAACGCGCCAGCAGTTTCAGTATCGGATTGAGCATGTAGCGCGCCGTCAGTACGATGAGCGTCAGGATCACCAGCGCCTCGGCCAGTGCCACGCCGATGCCTTCGCTGACGCCGGTCTCCGGCGTCGCCAGCAGGGCGACGAAGGCGAGCAGGGGGACCACCGCGAGATCCTGCAACAGCAGTACCGCCACCGCGGGTCGCCCATACTCGGTATAGAGCATCTTCTTCTCGGTGAGCAGTTGCAGCACGAAGGCGGTGGACGACAGCGCCAGCGCCAGGCCGATGAGCACGGCGATGCGCCAGGACACGTCGAGCAGGGCCTGGCTGATCAGCGTGATCACCGCGCCGGTGATCAGTACCTGCAGGCTGCCCAGTCCCAGCACCAGGCCCTTCATCTTCCACAGGCGCGACGGGTTGATCTCGATGCCGATGACGAACAGCAACAGCACCACGCCGAGTTCGGCGAGGTGGGCGATTTCATCGGGGTTCTCGATATAGCCGAGCACCGACGGGCCGAGCACCACCCCGGCAACGAGGAAACCGGGAATGGCGCCAAGCCTGAGCGACTGGAACAGCGGCACGGCGATGACCGCCGCCGCCAGCAGGATCAGGATGTCGGTGAGCCAGGCCATGCTCACGAGGCCGTGTTCGCCTTGCGCTCACTCACCCACCACAGCCACAGGTAACCACTGAGACCGGCGAGCAGGGAGGCGAGCAGCACGCCGGTCTTGGCCATGAGCAGGTATTCGGGCTGCGCGGCAAAGCCCAGTTCGGCGATGAAGATGGCCATGGTGAAACCGATGCCGGCGAGCAGGGCGACGCCGGCGATCTGGGAGAAGCGCGTGTCGTGGGGCAGTTGCGCCACGCCGAGCTTGAGCGCCAGCCAGCAGGCGCCGGTGATGCCGACGAACTTGCCCAACAACAGGCCGGCGACCACGCCCAGGGTCACCGGGTGGCCCAGCGTCGCGCCGATGCCGTCGAGGGAGATGGGGATGCCGGCATTGATGAAGGCGAAGATCGGGATCACCAGGAAGGCCACCGGCATGTGCAGGCCGTGTTCCAGGCGTTGCAGGGGCGTCTCCACCTTGTGGATGCCGTTCTCCAGTGTCTGTACCACGGCGCGCAGGTTCTGGTTGGTCATGATGTTGCGATCCTGCTGGTAGACGCGTTCGAAGCGCCCGAGGAGATCGCGCACCAGCGCGCTGAAGCGTGCCGGGTCGTACTTGGGATAGGCGGGGATGGTAAAGGCGGTGAGCACGCCGGCGAGCGTCGCGTGCACGCCCGACTTCAACAGGGCGAACCACAGCACGGTGCCGAGCAGGAAATAGGGAAGGGGCTGGCGGATGCCCGCGCGGTTGAGCACCACCAGAACGCCGAGGATGACGGCGGCCGCGATGAGGCTCTGCCATACCAGTTGATCGGTGTAGAACAGGGCGATGACCACCACGGCGCCGAGATCATCGACGATGGCCAGCGCCACGAGGAAGGTGATCAGGGCCTTCGGTACCCGGCTGGCAAGCAGCACCAGCGCGCCGATGGCAAAGGCGATGTCGGTGGCCATGGGGATACCCCAGCCGCGCAGCGCATCGCCCGCGGGGTTGATGGCAAAGTAGATCAGTGCCGGCAGCACCATGCCGCCGATGGCGGCGACGATGGGCAGGGCCGCCTGGCGGGGTACCGCCAGCTCGCCCACCAGGATCTCGCGTTTGAGTTCCAGGCCGACGACGAAGAAGAACAGCGTCATCAGCCCGTCGTTGACCCAGTGGTGCAGGGTCTTCTCCAGTTGCCAGCCGCCGATGCTGATGGCGATGGGCGTGCTCACCCAGCCCTGGTAGAGGCTGGCCAGCCCGCTGTTGGCGGCGATGAGGGCGAGAATGGCGGTGGCCATGAGCAGCAGACCACCAGTGGTCTGGCGGTGGATGAATTCCTCGAAGGGGGTGAGAATGCGGTCGAAGGATTTCTCCCATGGCGCATTGAAGATCCCGCGTTCGCCGTCCGGGCGTGTTTTCTTTTCAGTCATGGCTGCCTTTTTCCTCATGTCCAGTCCTGTCCTTGTGCCTCGCGTTGCGCCGTGTCGTGCACCAGCCATTCGCGCGCGGTTGCGGTGATGGCCGCCACCGCGGGATGGGAGATCTTGCGTTCCACGGAAATGGCGAAGAAATCCTCGCGCACCGCCTCGGTGTCGCCGACGGTCACCACGTCGTACTGTCGGCATACTTCCTCGACGATGGCCGTGGGCGCAATGAAGATCCCCGCGCCGGTCTGGCCGAAGGCCTTCATCAGCGCGCTGTCGTCGAATTCGCCGACGATGCGCGGGCATACATGCTGGTCGCTGAGCCACTGTTCCAGGCGGCCGCGCATGACCGTGGATTCGCCGGGCATGAGCAGCGGGGCGCCGTCCAGTGAGCGGGGGAACGTCCCCTGCAGGCTCGCGGCCAGTTGCGGCGTGGCGAGAAAGCTGATGCCGCAGTCGCCCAGCGCATGGTTGAAGCCGCGCACGTTGAGGGTGGGGGGAATGGGCTGGTCGGCGATGACGAGATCCACGCGATGCACCGCCAGTTCGGCGAGCAGCGAATCCACGCTGCCCTCGCGGCAGACGATGCGTACCGGCTCGGGCAGTTGCAGGGCGGGCGCCAGCAGGCGGTAGGCGATGGACTTGGGCACCACGTCCACCACGCCCACCCGAAACAGCAGCGGGCGCTCGTCGGGCAGCTGGCGCAGCATCTGTTCCAGTTCGCCGCCGAGGGAGAAGATCTCGTCGGCGTAGCCCAGCACCAGGCGGCCGGTCTCGGTGAGTTCCAGGTTGCGGCCCACGCGCTTGAACAGGGCCGCGCCCAGTTGCTTCTCCAGCAGGCCGAGCTGGCCGCTGATGGTCTGGGGCGTGAGGTGCAGGCGCTCGCTGGCGCGGGAGATCCCGCCCTCGCGGGCCACCACCCAGAAATAGTGCAGGTGCTTGTAATTGATCATGGCCTTGGCACTTGTTTCGTTAAATACGAACAGTATAAGATAAATCATCGGCTTTTTCGTTGTCCTGTTTGGCACCATTGTCCTCGGAGGATCTCACGGTATTAAGGACCGGCAGGGTGGGGCGCCGGCGGTTTCGCGCGCCCAGGGCGGTGCTCCGTGTTTGGGAAGGCAAGCTAACTTACTGGATTGCAAGGAATATATCGTGTCCGTGATTGGTACGGCTCACCGGGGGCCATCACCGCTTTCGTGAAGGTTGTTCTCGGGAGAACCGGGAGCGGCTGGACGCCGGCACGCTGGAACTCCACGGCTGGTACTACGACATGGAAACCGGCACCCTGGCGCGCCTGGATACGCAGCGGCGGGCCTTCGTCGACCTGTAACGGCCCGGGCTCACTCACCCCGCCTCGTTGGCGAGACGTTCTTCCGCCCCGGCAATGAATGCCACGGCCGCGCCGGTCACCTCCGGCGCGCGCAGGATGCGCCGGTGGCCATGCCCGCGCGTGACCAGCAGTTCCGCCCCTGGCCATGCCGCGGCGGTGCGGCGTCCTTCCTCGATGGGCACTTCGCGATCCCGTTCATCATGAATGATCAGTGCCGGCTGGCGCAGTTGCGGCGCCACCTGATCCACGCGGATGCGTTGCCAGACGTGTTCGCCGAGACGGTTGCCGATGCGCGTCCGCATGCGGGCCTTGACCGCGGGCGGGATGTCGAGGATGTCGCAGAACTTGTCCAGCATGCCGATCAGATCGAAGGGCGGGCTGATGCCCACCAGGCGCGCGCAGTGCAGGCGCTGTTCATGGAGCGCCAGCATGCAGGACGGCACGCCGAAGGAATGGGCGATGGCGCCGGCGAAGGGGCCGAAGCGGGTATCCAGCTGTTCCAGCGCGTGGACGATTTCGAAGATATTGGTCTGGCGGCCGGGACTGCGCCCGTGGGCCGGCGCGTCCAGGGCGACGGCGCGGTAGCCCGCGGCGAGCAGGGGCTCGATGAAGGCATACATCTGCGTGGCGCGTCCTGCCCAGCCGTGCAGCAGGAGCACCGGCGGGGCCGATGCCTCGCCCCACTGATAGACGGCCAGCGGGCCGTGGTCGCTGTCGATGAAATCCACCCGTGCACGGGCTTCGGCGTCCCGTTCGCGTGGCGGGGTGGGAAAACGGGGCACGGTGAACCAGACGCGCTCGGCGAGGCGCGCGGCCAGCCCCGGCGCCAGCCGGCCGAGGCGGAAGACGACGCGCAGCAGGCGTACCCGCGGCTGATCGGTCACCGAGGCGCGGCGTTTTCGTTTCCCTGTGCTTGCCATGTGGACCTCCTGTCAG
>Ga0256830_1001167_pt1 | contig 18905 bp, 16 predicted proteins | sample 128326metaG_FD_190537 | JGI IMG/M metagenome (GOLD analysis project Ga0256830, IMG submission 190537) | Hydrothermal vent microbial communities from Lau Basin, Pacific Ocean - 128-326 | ecosystem: Environmental > Aquatic > Marine > Hydrothermal vents | place: Pacific Ocean: Lau Basin | collected... | reverse complement strand
CCTCCTCCTCGGCCACCAGCACCGGGTAGTCGATGCCCATGGGATCGATGAACTGCTCCACGTCGTCCGCCGCGTCCAGAGCGATGCCGATGACGGCGAAGCCCTTGTCCCTGTGTGCCAGGTAGAGTTCGTTGAGGGCCGGCATCTCGCGCACGCAGGGCGGGCACCAGGTGGCCCAGAAATTGATCACCAGCACCTGGCCGTCCCATTCCGAGGCCCGGTGCACCTTGCCGTCCACGCCGGGCAGGGCGAAGTCGGGCCGGCGCTTGCCGATCATGGCATCGGTGAAGCCGCGCGCCGAGGGGGCCGGGGTGCGGGCCGGTCCCTGGGGCACGGGCACCGCCGGTTCCGGCGCTGTGGCGGGGGAGGGTTCCGGAACCGGTTCCGGCGCTTCGCGCAGGGTCACGGCGGCCCAGAACCCGGCCGCCGCCGCAGCCACGGCGATGACGCCCACCAGTGCTGTCCTGGCAGCCGGGCTCACGGGCGGGCTTCCATCTTGTCCAGCAGCCGCAGGAAGTCGTCGGGGCCCACGTAGCCCACCAGGATGCCGTTGCGGAAGGCGCGTTCACCCTCGAACGAGACCTGCCGCCCCTGGCGGTCGATGAAGATCATGGCCGGCGGCCCGAACACGTTGAAGAACTGCTTCAGGGGCTGGGTACGGGGATCGTACTGGTCGGTGACGTCCGCCTGCAGCAGGACGAAGTCCTTGAGCCGGGCCCGCACCCGGGGGTCCTTGAACGTGGACTCCTCCATGCGGATGCAGTCGGTGCACCAGTCGGCATAGTAGTCCACGATCACCGGCCGGCCGGCCGCCTTGGCCTCCGCCAGCCGGGCCTTGAGATCGTCCACGTCCGCGACCCGGGTGAACAGGTGCCCGGCCTCCGCGGCCTCGCCGGCGGGGCCCGGGCCGGCGGCCTGCATCATCACGGTACCGCGCTCGAGATCCAGCGGATGCAGGATGTTGCGGTTGCCCTGCAGGGCCCCCAGCAGGGCCAGCGCGCCCCAGAAGACCAGCACCAGCCCCAGCCCCTTCCACAGGAAGCGCCAGCGCGAGGCCCCCTCGGGCACCGGTTCCAGGGCGCCCATGTAGATTCCGGTCACCATGAGGAACACGCCCCACAGGTACAGCACCGGGAACCAGCCGATGAGGGACAGCACGTAAATGGCCAGGCCGATGAGGATGACGCCGAAGGCGTACTTCACCGTGTCCATCCAGGGCCCCGCCTTGGGCAGCAGCCACCCGGCGCCCATGCCCAGCAGGATCACGGGCACGCCCATGCCCGCTGCGGTGGCCAGCATGATGGCCCCGCCCAGCACCGGATCCCGGGCCTGGATGGCTACGCCCAGGTTGCTGAGGAGTATCGGCGAGACGCAGGCCCCGGCGATGGCCGAGGCCAGCACCCCCAGCAGGAACACGCCGGGGAAGGTGCCGCCGCGGATGCGCATGGATTTTTCCTGCAGCCTGGACTGGATGGCGGCCGGCACCTGCAGGGTGTAGAGGCCGAACATGGCCAGGGCCAGGAGGAACAGGATCACGGCGATGGGGATGAGGACCCAGGGGTGGGTGAGATAGGCCTGGAGCTGCTGGCCGCTCTTGCCCGCCATGACGCCGGCGGCGGTCCACACCACCGCGGTGCCCAGCACGTAGGTGCCCGCCAGCAGGCCGCCGCGCAGCCTGGTCACCTTTTCCTGCTGGCCGATGATGACGCTGGAGATGATGGGCAGCATGGGCAGCACGCAGGGCGTGAAGGTCAGACTCAGGCCGATGAAGAATCCCGCGATCAGATACCCCAGCACGGCCAGGGCCGAGCGGTCCACCTGCCCCGCGCCGTCCGGCGCCGCGGATTCTCCGGTCTCCGCCCCGGGCAGCGGGGGCAGCTCCAGGGTGACGGTCTTCTTGATGGGCGGGTAGCAGATGCCGAAGCGCTCGGAACAGCCCTGGTATTCCAGGTAGAGCTTCACGGTGCGGTCGGGGACGGTGCGCACTAGGGGCAGGTCCACCGTGACCTCGTGGTAGTAGGCGACGATTTCCTTTTCCAGGATCTCGTCGTATTTTCTTTTCCCCGGAGGCAGCTTCACCTCACCCAGGCGCACCCCCTCGGGGGCGGCGACCCTGAACTTGAACTTGTCCTGGTAGAGGTAGGCCTCGTCAACGATGGTCCAGCGGGCACGCACCGTGGCGGCGTCCACCACCTCCAGGCTGAGGCGGAAGGCCTCCTCCGGCATGGGCGGCTCGTCGGCCGGCGCGGGCACGCCCACCGTCTCGCGCAGCCGGCTCAGGGCGGCCACCACCCCCTTCGATTCGCCGGCACCGGCGGCCGCCGGCAGCGGAGGCAGCTCCAGGGTGACGGTCTTCTTGATGGGCGGGTAGCAGATGCCGAAGCGCTCGGAGCACCCCTGGTATTCCAGGTAGAGCTTCACGGTGCGGTCGGGGACGGTGCGCACCAGGGGCAGGTCCACCGTGACCTCGCGGTAGTAGGCGACGATGTCCTTGCCCAGGATCTCGTCGTGCTTCTTCTTGCCCGGGGGCAAGGTGATCTGGCCCAGGCGCACCCCCTCGGGGGCGGCGACCCTGAACTTGAACTTGTCCTGGTAGAGGTAGGCCTCGTCAACGATGGTCCAGCGGGCACGCACCGTGGCGGCGTCCACCACCTCCAGGCTGAGGCGGAAGGCCTCCTCCGGCATGGGCGGCTCGTCGGGCCCGGCGGCGGGGACCGGGACGGGGACCAGCAGCAACAGGAGCAGGGCGGGCAGGAGGCGCTTTGTCATGTCTTGGTTTCCACGGCGTGATCGATCCACTGGAGGTACTTCTCCAGCCCCTCAGCCAGAGAGACCGTGACGATCTCCGGAAGTTCGTACGGATGCAGCGCCAGCAAGCGTTCACTCAGGGCCGGCAGCCGGTCTGCGCGGGTTTTTATCAGCAACAGCAGCTCGCTGTCACGTACCGTGTCACCTTTCCATATATAGGTGGACACCAGCCCCGGAATGACGTTGACGCAGGCGGCCAGGGCCTCGGCCACCAGGGCGTCGCCGATGCGCCGGGCGCTGTCGGCGTCGGGGCAGGTGGTGAGCACCAGGCGGTAGCGGTCGGCCGGGGTCAGGTTCATGGCCGACACCTTACCGGATGAGGCCATGGCGGAAAAGCCACGGGCTTTATTCCCCGCGGATGGTGGGGTAGGGTGGCCCCATGCGTCCCTTCACCCTGCTCCTGGTGCTGTTCGTCACCGTCCCGCTGGTGGAGATCTACGTCCTGGTGGCGGTGGGCAGCCACATCGGCGCCCTGGCCACGGTGGCCCTGGTGGTGCTCACGGCCGTGACCGGCGTGGCCCTGCTGCGGCTGCAGGGGCTGGCCACCCTCAACCGGGTGCAGCAGGCGCTGGAGCAGGGCGAGCTCCCGGCCCGGCCCATGCTGGAAGGCCTGCTGCTGCTGGTGGCGGGTGCCTTGCTGCTGACCCCCGGTTTCGTCACCGATGCCGTGGGTTTCGCCCTGCTGGTGCCGGCGGTGCGCCGATCCCTGGCCCGCCACCTGCTGGATGGGGGCTGGCTCAGGCCCGGGCCGCCTCCGCCGCCGGTCGGCGGCCCCCGCACCCTGGAGGGCGAGTACCGGCGCGAGGACGACTGAATCTTTCCCGGCCGGCTCGCCCTTGACACCACCGGCGCCGTGACTATTATTAGCACTCAGTTCAGGCGAGTGCTAACAACAGCGCTCGTGGATTGCGCCCACTCCCTCCCGGGGTGAGGCATAACAAATTGAAAACATTAATGTTTTCGTGGAGAGGAGACCCATGAAGATTCGACCCTTGCATGATCGCGTCATCGTCCGTCGCATGGAGGAGGAACGGACCTCCGCCGGGGGCATCGTGATTCCCGACACCGCCGCCGAAAAGCCCATCCAGGGCGAGGTCATCGCCGTGGGCAACGGCAAGATCCTGGAGAACGGCGAAGTGCGCCCGCTGGACGTCAAGCCCGGCGACCGGGTGCTGTTCGGCAAGTACGCCGGCACCGAGGTCAAGGTGGAGGGCGAGGAGCTCCTGGTGATGCGGGAAGAGGACATCATGGGCGTCATCGAGAAGTGAGGCGCCCGCCCGTGGTTGGAGAACAGATTCAGGCATCGAAGAGGACATAGAAGATGACAGCGAAAGAAGTACAGTTCGGCGACTCCGCCCGCCACCGCATGGTGGCCGGCGTCAACATCCTGGCCAACGCGGTCAAGGTGACCCTGGGCCCCAAGGGCCGCAACGTGGTGCTGGAGAAGAGCTTCGGCGCCCCCACCATCACCAAGGACGGCGTGTCCGTGGCCAAGGAGATCGAGCTGGAGGACAAGTTCGAGAACATGGGCGCGCAGATGGTGAAGGAGGTGTCGTCCCAGACCTCCGACGTGGCCGGTGACGGCACCACCACCGCCACCGTGCTGGCCCAGGCCATCCTCACCGAGGGCATGAAGGCCGTGGCCGCCGGCATGAACCCCATGGACCTCAAGCGGGGCATCGAGAAGGCGGTGCACGCCGCGGTGGACGAGCTGAAGAAGATCTCCAAGTCGTGCGAGGACACCAAGTCCATCGCCCAGGTGGGCACCATCTCCGCCAACTCCGACGAGTCCATCGGCAACATCATTGCCGAGGCCATGGAGAAGGTGGGCAAGGAAGGCGTGATCACGGTGGAAGAGGGCTCGGGCCTGGAGAACGAGCTCGACGTGGTCGAAGGCATGCAGTTCGACCGCGGCTACCTGTCGCCCTACTTCGTCAACAACCAGCAGAACATGAGCTGCGAGCTCGAGGACCCGTATGTCCTCATCCACGACAAGAAGATCTCCAACATCCGTGACCTGCTGCCGGTGCTGGAGGCCGTGGCCAAGGCCGGCAAGCCGCTGCTGGTCATCGCCGAGGACGTGGAGGGCGAGGCCCTGGCCACCCTGGTGGTCAACAACATCCGCGGCATCGTCAAGGTGGCGGCGGTCAAGGCCCCCGGCTTCGGTGACCGGCGCAAGGCCATGCTGCAGGACATCGCCATCCTCACCGGCGGCCAGGTGATCTCCGAGGAGGTGGGCCTGTCGCTGGAGAAGGCCAACCTGGACGACCTGGGCAATGCCAAGAAGGTGGTGGTGACCAAGGAGGAGACCACCATCATCGACGGTGCCGGCAAGAAGGAGGACATCGAGGCCCGCATCAAGCAGATCAAGGCCCAGATCGAGGAGGCCACCTCGGACTACGACAAGGAGAAGCTGCAGGAGCGCGTGGCCAAGCTGGCCGGCGGCGTGGCCGTGATCAAGGTGGGTGCCGCCACCGAGGTGGAGATGAAGGAGAAGAAGGCCCGTGTCGAGGACGCCCTGCACGCCACCCGTGCCGCGGTGGAGGAAGGCGTGGTGCCGGGTGGTGGCGTGGCCCTCATCCGGGCGCTGCAGGCCATCAAGGACCTCAAGGGCGACAACGAGGATCAGGATGTGGGCATCAACATCCTGCGCCGGGCCATGGAGGAGCCGCTGCGCCAGATCGTGGCCAACGCCGGCGAGGAACCCTCGGTGATCGTCAACAAGGTCAAGGAAGGCAAGGCCAACGAGGGTTACAACGCCGCCACCGGCGAGTTCGGCGACATGGTGCAGATGGGTATCCTGGACCCCACCAAGGTGACCCGCACCGCGCTGCAGAACGCCGCCTCCGTGGCCGCCCTCATGATCACCACCGAGGCCATGGTGGCCGAGGTGCCGCAGGAGGAGAAGAGCAGCGGTGCCGGCATGGGCGGCATGGGAGACATGGGCGGCATGATGTAAGCCGCCCCCCGCATCGCCCGATGCACGAAGCCCCGCCGGCAACGGCGGGGCTTTTTCATGGGCGCTGCGCGGCGGCTCCGGTCCCTGGCACCCGGTCCCCAGCAGCCAGCCCCCTTGCCCATTTGACCCCGGCGCGCGGGCGGGCTAGGGTCATGGTGCGGGGGCCGGGACCAGCGGTTCCGCGCCCTCCCGGTGGCGGAGGCCATCGATCCCGCAAGACCGACAACAACAAGGAGCACACCGTGAGTGATCAGAACCAGATGATCCAACAACTGGCCGATCCCCTGGCCCGGGCCAAGGGCTGGATGCAGTTTCTGGCCATTCTCACCATCCTGAACGGCGTCCTGGTGGCGCTCACCATCGTCGGCCTCATCATCGCCTGGCTGCCCATCTGGGTGGGCGTGGTGCTGTGGCAGGCGGCGGGGGCCGCCGACGAGGCCCAGCGCACCGGCGACGAGCAGGCCATGCGGCGGGCGCTGGAAAAGGTCAAGCTCTATTTCACCATCATGGGCGTGCTGACCCTCATCGTCCTGCTTGCCATGGGGGTGGCCATGTTCACCGGCATGATGGCGGGAATCATGGGGGCAGCCGGCATGTAACCCGGCGGCGGGGAGGCGGGCGGAACGGTCTTCCACGAAGACCGTTCCGCCCGTGCCGTCGTTTTCCCCCGACCCTGCCCCCTTCCCGCGGACCCTGCGGACCGCCGCCCGGTCCCGGTTGCCCCCGCCTGCAAGTCAGGCGTGCAAGCGCTTCATTTGGCGTAGCCGAACCCGGACCTGCGCCGGGTTCGGCGCGTTGAAAAAGGTCAGGATGACCTTTTTCAACATCCTGTTAGGGGCTACCCTGTTCCCATGTTCATTTCCAGGCACCCGTTCTGATGCCGCGCCTGGGCGTCCGGCACAAGCTGCTGCTGGCGGTGGCGGCATCGGTGCTGCTGGCCGGGGCGGCCATCGCCGCAGTGCTGTACGGCGTCAGCCGCCAGCGCCTGTACGACGAGGCCGTGCGCCGGTCTGAGCAGATGGTGCAGGCCGCGAGCCCGGGCTTTGCCCAGGCCGCGGCCCGTGGCGACGAGGTGCTGCTGGATGCCCTGGTGCACGAGCTCCAGTCCCGCCCGGAGCTGCACGTGCTCCGGGCCTGGGTGCTGGACACTTCGGGCCGGGTCCTGGCCCACACCCGGGTGGACGAATACGGCAAGGTCTATCCGCCGCCGCCGCTCCTGTCCCAGAGCGAGCGCGAGGCCCTGACCTCGGTGGAGCCCCTGGCGGAGGAGTCCGCCTACCGGGTGGGCGCGGTCCTGCAGCAGCTGGGCGAGACCGTGGGGGTGCTGGTGGTGGTGTTCGACTCGGCCTATCTCGAGACGGAGCTGCAGGCCGAGCTGGCCACGGTGCTGGGCACCACGCTGCCGGTCCTGGTTCTGAGTGCCGGCCTGGTGCTGGTGCTGGGGGGACGCCTGGTGCGGCGCCTGCAGCGGCTGCAGGCGCACACGGTCCACGTGGGCCGGGGCGACTGGGATGCGCCCCTGCCCGAGGAGGGCGACGACGAGATCACGGACCTGGTGCGCGCCTTCAACCAGATGCAGCGCGACCTGGCCGCCCTGCGCCGGCGGGACCGGGAAGCGGCGCAGACCATCGAGCAGCTCAACCGGGAACTGCGCCAGCGGCTCGAACAGGTGGAGCAGTTGCGCGAGCAGCTGGCCGAGGAGAATGCCGCCCTGCGCCAGCAGCTGGGCCGGGCCGCCGGCGAGGGACCGGGCGAGATCATCGGGGCCGAGGGCGGGCTGCGTGAGGTCATGAGCCAGGCCGCCAAGCTAGCCCCGCTGCCGGTGAACGTGCTGGTCACGGGCGAGTCGGGCACCGGCAAGGAACTGCTGGCCGCCTACCTGCACCGTCACAGCGGGCGCACCGGGCCGCTGGTGTCGGTCAACTGTGCCGCCCTGCCGGCGGGACTCATCGAGAGCGAGCTGTTCGGCCACGAAAAGGGTGCCTTCACCGATGCCCGCGCGCGGCGCAAGGGGCGCTTCGAGCTGGCCCAGGGCGGCACCCTGTTCCTGGACGAGGTGGGGGAGATGCCGCCGGAGGCGCAGGCCCGCCTGCTGCGGGTGCTGCAGGAGCGGGAGCTCTACCGCGTGGGCGGCGAGGAGCCGGTCCAGGTGGACGTGCGCATCATTGCCGCCACCCACCGCGAGCTGGCACGCGAGGTGGTCGCGGGCCGCTTCCGCGAGGATCTCTATTTCCGGCTCAAGGTGGCCGAGCTGCGCCTGCCGCCCTTGCGCGAGCGCCTGCAGGACTTGCCGGCCCTGGCCCAGTTCTTCGTCGAGCGTTACGCCCGCGAGCTGGAGCGGCCGGTGGTGGGTATCTCGCCCACCGCCCTCAGGCGCCTGGCCGCCCACGCCTGGCCGGGCAACGTGCGCGAGCTGGAGAACGCCATCGCCCGGGCCGTGGCCCTGGCCGAGAACCGGGTCCTGGGCCCGGACGATTTCGCCTTCCTGGCGCAGGGCGGGACCGCCCCGGGGGAGGGCGGAGCGGAGGGATGGCTGGCGTCCCTGGGGCTGGACGGCACGCCGGCCTGGCAGGCCTACGTGGAGGCGTGCGAACGGGTCTATCTGGAGGCCGTCCTGTCCCGGTGCGGCAGCCAGAAGGAGGCCGCCCGCGTCCTGGGACTCAGTGCCGCCAAGATGCATCGGCTGGTGCGCAAGTACGGCCTGCGCCCCGGGCCCCGGGATTTCGAATCCAAAACCGGGGCCGTGGCGGGCGATTCACCGGGTGAATTTCAAAAATGAAATTGTTGCAAAGGTGAAACGGAAGCGGATTAAGAACATACTTTGGAAATCATACATAACTAACTGATAAACAAAATGTTTGCATTCAAAGACAAATCTGGCACGGGGGTTGCTCCACTGGGAGTGACGGAAACTGCCTGGGCACAGGACGTGCGGGCCGGCGCAGGCTGCGGCTTTCGGTCGCCCGGGTTTGAATCCGGGGCCGGGCGCCGGAAGACCGGCGATGCGGGCGGGGAGAACGGTCAGGTGGACAGACTTGTTTCCTGGGTCATCGGGACCGTTTACCCGCCGGGGCGCGCGGCCGGGGCCGGGATGCTCTTTCTCCTGCTCCTGGCCCTGGCCGCCGTACCTTCGGTCGCAGCCGCGGGCGGCGCCCAGTGGACGGTGGGCCGGGCCGTCGTGGAGACCGGGCCCGAAGGCGCGGTGGTCAGGATGAGCCTTCGCAACCGGGGACGTCCCGACCGCGACCTGGTGGTGATTCGGGGACGCTGGGCCGGCACCGGCGAGATGGTGGTGCTGGGCCGGCTGCGCAAGCAGGTCGTCCTGCGCCTGACCGCCATCGTGGTCCTGCCCCTGGCGCCGCTGGGGCCCCGTCCCGGCAACGCCCCGCTGGAGCTGGAGGTGCGCACGAGCGGCGAGGTGACCGACCGGCGGGTGCTGCGCTGAGGCCCAGGACAGGCAGGGACCGTCACAACGAGCCCTTGGCACCGGGCCTGCTCCGGCAACGGGGCGGAGCCCGACGGAACAATTAAGGAGTCATGGCCATGAAGACGTACCTGCTTGCCGCATCCCTGGTGGGGGCCGCCGCGCTGGCGGCACCGGAGGCCCGGGCGGGCGGCATCGATCTCGGGGTGTACCTGGACCTGGGCCACGTACAGCTGGCCTTCGAGCACGACGCCTGGCCGCCGCCCGTGTCCCACCGGCACTTCCCGGGTTGTCCCCACTGGGTGCCCGCCTACCACGGACACGGCCACCATCCCGTGCGACACGCCTGGCGCCACGGCTACCGGCATGGTTATCGTCATGGCTATCGCCACGGGTATGCCCATGGCCACCGGGACGCTCACCATGAAGGCCGCCACCACCGCCGCCACTGGCGCCCCCACGAAGGGCGTCACGGGCGGCCGGCGCGGGTGATTCACGACAGGGTCTTCCAACCGCGCCTGGCGGTCGACGCGCGCGACGGACGCGGACATCCCCGGGGGCGGGAGCACCACCGCCGCCATCACTGACGGCGCGTGTGGCCCCCCGGCGGGGCGGCGGTTACCATGGCGTCATGGCCGCCGCCCCGCCGCTGGATGCCCTGCCCCCTGTTCTGCGCGACGGTGTCGCCGGGCACTGGGCCGAGTTCACCGGCGCCGCCCCGGAGCTGGCCGGGGCCCTTCCCGGCCCCGTGCTGGACACCCTGCCCCGGGTGTGGGCCGCGAGCGAGTTCGCCGCGCTCACCTGCCGCCGCCACCCGGAGTTCCTGGAGGAACTGCTCGCCGCCGGCGCCCTGGGGCCGTCGGAACCGGCCCGGGACTACCCCGCCCTGCTGGCGCCGGCGCTGGTCGCGGCCGGGGAGCCGGCGGCCCTGCACCGGGCCCTGCGCCGCTTCCGCAACCGCGAGATGCTGCGCATCGCCTGGCGGGACATCGCCGGCTGGGCGGACCTGGAGCGGACCGTGGGCGATCTTTCCGCCCTGGCCGAGGCGTGCATTCGCGGCGCCCTGGACTGGCTTCACCCCCGCCTGTGCGCCGAGTACGGCACGCCCCGCGACAGCGCCGGCCGGCCCCAGCGGCTGCTGGTGCTGGGCATGGGCAAGCTGGGCGCGGGGGAGCTCAACTTCTCCTCCGACGTGGACCTCGTCTTCGCCTACCCGGAGGAAGGCGAGACCGACCGGGGCCTGAGCAACGCCGAGTTCTTCACCCGCCAGGGCCGGGCCCTCATCGAGGCCCTGGGCCGGGTCACCGCCGACGGCTTCGTGTTCCGGGTGGACATGCGCCTGCGCCCGTTCGGCGACGCCGGCGCGCTGGTGGCCTCCTTCGGAGCCCTGGAGAGCTATTACGAGACCCACGGGCGCGAGTGGGAACGCTACGCCCTCATCAAGGCCCGGCCGGTGGCCGGCGATCCCGCCGACGGCGAGCGCCTCATGGCCCTGCTGCAGCCCTTCGTCTACCGCCGCTACATCGACTATTCCGCCTTCGAGTCCCTGCGCGAGATGAAGGCCCTCATCGAGCACGAGGTGGCGCGCAAGGGCCTGGCCGACGACATCAAGCTGGGCCCCGGCGGCATCCGCGAGGTGGAGTTCATCGCCCAGGCCTTCCAGCTCATCCGCGGCGGGGCGGAGCCGGCGCTCCGGGCCCGGGCCCTGCTCACGGTGCTCGCGCGCCTGCAGGCGCGCGGTGACCTCCCGGACTACGTGGCCGACGAGCTGGCGGGCGCCTACGTGTTCCTGCGCACGGTGGAGCACCGCCTCCAGGAATACGCCGACCAGCAGACCCACCGCCTGCCCGGCGACGAGACGGGCCGGGCGCGCCTGGCCCTGGGCCTGGGGTTCCCCCGCTGGGAGGCCGCGGCCGCGGCCCTGGAGGAGCACCGGGGCCGGGTCCACCGCCATTTCCAGCAGGTGTTCGCCGCGCCCCAGGCCGAGGCGGGGGACGACGACCTGGCCGCCCTGTGGCAGGGGGCGCTGGACGAGGAGGCCGCCCGCGAGCGGCTCGCCGCCGCGGGCTACCGCGATCCCGGCGAGGCCCTCAGGCGCCTGGGGCTGCTGCGCGAGGCCCGTGCCACCGCCGGGCTGACGCCGCGCGCCCGCGCGCGGCTGGATGCCCTGGTGCCGCTGCTGCTGGGTGCGGCCGCCCGGCAGGACGAGCCGGACGCGGCCCTGACCCGGGCGCTGGACGTCATCGAGGCCGTGGGCCGGCGCTCCGTGTACCTCTCGCTGCTGGTGGAGAACCCCATGGCCCTGTCCCAGCTGGTGCGCCTGTGCGGGGCCAGCCCCTGGATCGCCGGCCACCTGGCGCGCCACCCGGCCATGCTGGACGAGCTCCTGGACCCGCGCACGCTCTATGCCCCGCCCGACCGGGCCCAGCTCGCGGCCGAGCTGGCCGGCCGCCTGGCCGCGGTGCCGGCGGACGACGAGGAGCGGGTGCTGGACGTTCTGCGCCAGTTCCGCCACGCCAACGTGCTGCGGGTGGCGGCGGCGGACATCGCCGGGGTGCTGCCCCTGCGCCGGGTCTCGGACCACCTCACCTGGATCGCCGAGGTGATCCTGGAGCGGGTGGAGAACCTGGCCTGGTGCCATCTCACCGCGCGCCACGGGCCGCCCCCCTGCGCCGGCCCGGATGGACACGGCTTCGCCGTCGTGGGCTACGGCAAGCTGGGCGGCCGCGAGCTGGGCTACGGCTCCGACCTGGACCTGGTGTTCCTCCATGCCGGCGAAGATCCCAACGCCGAGACCCGCGGCGGCCACCCGGTGCCGGTGTCGGTGTTCTTCGCCCGCCTCGGCCAGCGCATCATCCACATCCTCACCGCCCGCACCGCCGCGGGCACCCTGTACGAGGTGGACGTGCGCCTGCGCCCCGACGGGGCCGCGGGCATGCTGGTGTCCAGCCTCGGCGCCTTCGCCCGCTACCAGCAGGAGAAGGCCTGGACCTGGGAGCACCAGGCCCTGGTGCGGGCGCGGCCGGTGGCCGGCGACCCGGTCCTGGCCGGCCGCTTCGGCGAGGTGCGCCGCGCGGTGCTCGGGCGCCGGCGCGACCCGGCCCGGCTCCGGCGCGAGGTGCGCGAGATGCGCGAGAAGATGCGCCGCGCCAACAGCCGCTCGCGGCCGGGAGAGTTCGACCTCAAGCAGGACCGCGGCGGTATCGCGGACATCGAATTTATGGTGCAATATGGGGTTTTGGCGTGGGCGGCGGATCATCCGGAGCTGCTGGCCCACACCGACAATCTGCGCATCCTCGAAGGGTTCGCGCGGGCCGGGCTGGTGGGGGCGGAAGACGCCGCCTTCCTGGCCGAGGCCTACCAGAGCTACCGCGACCGCCTGCACCGGCTGACGCTGCAGGAGCGGCCCGCCGTTGTGCCGCACGCCGAGGTGGCGGACACCGCCGGGCGCGTGGCCGCGCTGTGGCGGGCGTGGCTGGAGGACGGGCCCGGGGCAGACGAGACCACAGGAGAAGGAGTCCGCAAGTGAGCACGATGGCCGACCGTGACGGGGTGATCTGGTTCGACGGGGAGATGGTGCCCTGGCGCGAGGCCAGGGTGCACGTGCTCACCCACACCCTGCACTACGGCATGGGCGTGTTCGAGGGTGTGCGGGCCTACGCCGCCGACGGCGGCACCGCCATTTTCCGCCTCGACGCCCACACCCGGCGCCTGCTGGGCTCGGCCCACATCATGGGCATGGCCATGCCCTTCGACGCCGACACCCTCAACGAGGCCCAGCGCGCGGTGGTGCGCGAGAACGGGCTCAAGAGCGCCTACCTGCGGCCCATGGCCTTCTACGGCGCCGAGGGCATGGGCCTGCGCGCCGACAACCTGCGCGTGCACGTCATCGTCGCCGCCTGGGAATGGGGCGCCTACCTGGGTGCCGAGGGGCTGGAACAGGGCATCCGGGTCAAGACCAGCTCGCTCACCCGCCACCACGTCAACATCACCATGTGCAAGGCCAAGGCCAACGGGCACTACGTCAACTCCATGCTGGCCCTGGGCGAGGCCCTGCGCGACGGCTACGACGAGGCCCTGCTGCTGGACGTGGAAGGCTACGTGGCCGAGGGCAGCGGCGAGAACTTCTTCATGGTGCGCGACGGCGTGATCTACACCCCCGAGCTCACCTCGGCGCTGGAGGGCATCACCCGCGACACCGTGCTGCATCTGGCCGCCGACCTGGGGATCGAAGTGCGGGAGAAACGCATCACCCGCGACGAGGTCTACATCGCCGACGAGGCCTTCTTCACCGGCACCGCGGCCGAGGTCACCCCCATCCGCGAGCTGGACGGGCGCACCATCGGCAGCGGCCGCCGCGGGCCCGTCACCCACAAGCTGCAGGAGCGTTATTTCGATCTGGTCCACGGCCGCCTGCCCGAGTACGCTCACTGGCTGACGCCGGTGGCCTGAGGCGGCCCCAATGCACGGGAACCACGTCATGAGTGAAGCAGCCAGCGCATCCGGGGCGGCGGTCGCCCCCAATCCCGACAACCGCTACGAGGTCACGCGGGCCGATCTGCCCCTGCACTGCCCGCTGCCGGGCATGAGCCTGTGGAACATGCACCCGCGGGTGTTTCTGCCCATCGAGGCCACGGGCCGGGCCAAGTGCCCGTACTGCGGCGCCGAGTACGTGCTCAAGGAGCAGTGAACCGCCCGGGCCGGCGTGCCCGCGTTCCCGCCATGAACCCGTCCCTGCCCGATTTCCGCAACGCCCGCGTGCTGGTGGCCGGCGACCTCATGCTGGACCGGTACTGGTACGGCGAGACCTCGCGCATCTCGCCCGAGGCCCCGGTGCCGGTGGTGCGGGTGGGCACGGCCGAGGAGCGCGCCGGCGGGGCCGGCAACGTGGCCCTCAACGTCGCCGCCCTGGGCGGGCGGCCGGTGGTGGTGGGACTCACCGGCGAGGACGAGGCGGCCGCGGCCCTGGAGCGCCTGCTCCACGGCGCCGGGGTGGAGTGCGACTTCCGCCGCCTGCCCGGGGCCGCCACCATCACCAAGCTGCGGGTGATCAGCCGCCACCAGCAGCTCATCCGGCTGGACTTCGAGGACGGCTTCGCCGGCGGCGGCCAGGACCAGGTGGCGGCGGGTTTCCGCCGGGCCCTGGACGGGGCCGGGGCGGTGGTGCTGTCCGACTACGGCAAGGGCACCCTGGGCCGGGTCCCGGAGCTCATCGCCGCGGCGCGCGAGGCCGGGGTGCCGGTGCTGGTGGATCCCAAGGGCACCGACTTCACCCGCTACCGCGGCGCCACCCTCATCACCCCCAACCTGCACGAGTTCGAGGCCGTGGCCGGCCCCTGCGCCGGCGATGACGAGCTGGCGTCCCGCGGCACCGCGCTCATGGACGACCTGGCCCTGGAGGCCCTGCTGGTCACCCGCTCCGAGCGCGGCATGACCCTGCTGCGGCGCGGGGCCGGGCCCCTGCACCTGCCCGCCCGGGCGCGCGAGGTGTACGACGTCACCGGGGCCGGCGACACCGTCATCGCGGTGCTGGCGGCGGCCCTGGCCGCCGGCGCGCCGCTGGAGGAGGCCACCGCCCTGTCCAACCTGGCCGCCGGCATCGTGGTGAGCAAGCTGGGCACCGCCACCGCCAGCGTGGCCGAGCTGCGCCGCGCCCTGCGCGAGGACGGCGGCACCCGGCGCGGGGTGGTGAGCGAGGACGAGCTGGTGGCCCTGGTGGAGGCGGCCCGCGAGCACGGCGAGCAGGTGGTGATGACCAACGGTTGCTTCGACATCCTGCACCCAGGCCACGTGGCCTACCTGCAGCAGGCCCGGGCCCTGGGCGATCACCTGGTGGTGGCGGTCAACGACGACGCCTCGGTGCGGCGGCTCAAGGGCGCCGACCGGCCGGTGAACCCGCTGGAGCGGCGCATGGCGGTGCTGGCGGCGCTGGAATGCGTGGACTGGGTGGTACCCTTCTCCGAGGACACCCCGGAGCGCCTCATCTGCCGGGTGCGGCCCCACCTGCTGGTCAAGGGCGGCGACAACGATCCCGAGCGCATCCCCGGCGGGCGCTGCGTGCGCGAGGCCGGCGGCGAGGTGCGGGTGCTCACTTACATCGAGGGGGTCTCCACCACGGGCATCATCGGCGCCATCCGCGGGCGCCGGCCGGAGTGATGGCCCCGTTCCCGCTCCCCCGCCTGCCGGCGGGTCTTCGCCCGGGTCCGCCATCCTCGTCCCTCGTCCCTCGTCGCTCGGCCCTGCCTGGCCGGGGTGAGGGGATCCCCTGCTGCCCCCGCCGGCATTGGGTGCGCCCTTCGTCACCGAAACAAACTTCCCCTCTCCCTCCGGGAGAGGGCCAGGGTGAGGGGATCGCCCTCACCGCCCGTCCGGCATGACCGCGACCCGCCTGGAAGTGGACACGGTGATCCTCGGCGGCGGCGTCGCCGGCCTGTGGGCGCTGGCGCGCCTGCGCCGGGCGGGCTACTCGGCGGTGCTGGTGGAGGCCGACCGCCTCGGCGCCGGCCAGACCCGCTGCGCCCAGGGCATCATCCACGGCGGGGCCAAGTACGCCCTCACCGGCGAGGTGGGGGCGGCGGCCCGCATGGTGGCGGGGATGCCGGCCCGCTGGCGGGCCTGCCTCGCCGGCGAGGGCGAACTGGATCTCTCCGCCGTGCCCGTGCGCGCCGCGCACCAAGTGCTGTGGTCGCCGGGCGGGCTGGGCGCGCGCCTGGCCGGCTTCTTCGCCGGGCACCTCATGCGCAGCCGCCTGGCCCCGCTGGAACCGGGCGCCTGGCCCGGGGCCCTGCGCCATCCGGATTTCCGCGGCCGGGTCTGGCGCCTGGACGAGCCGGTGGTGGACGTGGCCGGCCTGCTGGAGGCCCTGGCCGGGCTGGGCGGGGGCTGCCTCGTGCGCGGCGGGGTGGAAGACATGAGTGCCGGCGATCCCTGCACCGTGCGCCTGCCGGGGCTGGAGCTGGCCGCGGCCCGCCTGGTGCTGGCGGCCGGGGCCGGCAACGCCGCGCTGCTCGAGCGGCTGGGCCGCCGGAGCCCCGCCATGCAGCGCCGGCACCTGCACATGGTCATGGTGCGCGGGCCGCTGCCGCCCCTCTACGGCCACTGCCTGGGCACCTCGCCCCGGCCGCGGCTCACCGTCACCACCCACGAGGACGCGCAGGGGCGGCCGGTCTGGTATCTTGGCGGCCAGCTCGCCGAGGCCGGGGTGGAGCGGGACGAGGCGGGCCAGATCCGGGCGGCCCGCGCCGAGCTTGGCGCCCTGTTCCCATGGCTGGACTGGACCGCCTGCCAGTGGTCGACCCTGCGGGTGGATCGGGCCGAGGCCGCCGCCGGCGGGCGCCTGCCCGGCGATGTGTTCTGCGAGGAGAACGGCAACGTGATCACCGTCTGGCCCACCAAGCTGGCCCTGGCCCCCGAGGCCGCCGCCCGGGTGGAGGGCCTGCTGCGGGCCGGGGGCGTGAAGCCGGGCGCGCGGCCGGACCCGGCGCCGGGCCTGGCCGGGTGCGCGGTACCGGACATCGCCCCGCTGCCGTGGCTGGAGGAGGAACGATGGAGCTGAGACCCCTGGGCCGGACCGGCATCATGGTGAGCCCGCTGGGGCTGGGCACGGTCAAGATCGGTCGCGACCAGCAGGTGAAGTACCCGCGCGGGTTCACCATTCCCGGCGATGCGGCGGTGCGCGACCTGCTGGCCCTGGCCCGCGAGCTGGGCATCAACGTGGTGGACACCGCGCCTGCCTACGGCAATTCCGAGGAGCGCCTGGGCGCGCTGCTGCCGCACAAGCAGGACTGGGTCATCGTCACCAAGGTGGGCGAGATCTTCGAGGACGGTGTCTCCCGCTTCGACTTTTCCGCCGCCCACACCCGCATGAGCGTGGAGCGGAGCCTGCGCCGCCTGGGCCGCGACTGGGTGGACGTGGTGCTGGTGCACTCCGACGGCAACGACATGCACATCATCGAGCACGAGGGTGCGCTGGCCGAGCTGGCGCGGCTGAAGGAGGCCGGCCTGATCCGGGCCTTCGGCATGTCCACCAAGACCACCGAGGGCGGGCTGTGGACGGTGGAGCACACCGACGTAGTCATGGCCACCTGCAATCCCCGCGACGTCCACGACATCCCTGTCATCGCCCGCGCGCACGAACTGGACAAGGGGGTGCTGGTGAAGAAGGGGCTCATGAGCGGCCACGCCGATCCCGCCGCCGGCGGCGGCGGCATCGCCGCGGCCATGGAGTTCGTGTTCTCCACCCCCGGTGTGAGCTGCATGATCACCGGCACCATCAACCCCGACCACCTGCGCGAGAACGCAGCCATCGTGAAGCGACTTCTCGCCGCCGGCGCATGTCCGCAGCCGGGCGCTACCTGATCGTCGGCCCTGCCTGGGTGGGGGACATGGTCATGGCCCAGAGCCTGTTCATGACCCTGCGCAGCCGCGAGCCGGGAGCGGCCATCGAGGTGGTGGCACCGCCGTGGTCCGGGCCGCTGCTGCGGCGCATGCCCGAGGTGAACGCGGCCCACGTGCTGGACGTGCCCCACGGCCGCCTGGGCCTGGGGCCGCGCCGGCGCCTGGGCCGCGCCCTGCGCGCGCGCGGCTACACCCGCGCCATCGTCATTCCGCGCTCGGCCAAGGCCGCGCTGGTGCCGTTCTTCGCCCGGGTGCCGGTGCGCACCGGCTACCGCGGCGAGTTCCGCTACGGCCTCATCAACGACATGCGGCCGCTGGACAAAACCGTGCTGCGCCAGACGGTGCAGCGCCAGGTGGCCCTGGGCCTGCCGCCGGACGAACCCCTGCCACAGCCGATACCGTCACCGCGCCTGACCGTGGACGAGGCCAACCGCAGCGTACTGGTGCAGCGCCTGGGGCTGGCCCTGGAGGCGCCGGTGGCGGCGTTCATGCCCGGTGCCGAGTATGGTCCCGCCAAGCAGTGGCCGCTGGACCGCTACGCGGAGCTGGCCCGCCGGCTGCGGGCGGCGGGGTTCTCCGTGTGGGTGCTGGGCTCGGCGCGGGATGCGCCCGCGGGCGAGGCCGTGGCCGCCGTGCCCGGCGTGGTCAACCTGTGCGGGCGCACCCGGCTGGAGGACGCGGTGGATCTCCTGTCCCTGGCCCGGGTCGCGGTGACCAACGACTCCGGCCTCATGCACGTGGCCGCGGCCGTGGGCACCCCGGTGGCGGCCCTGTACGGTTCATCCACGCCCGACTACACGCCGCCGCTGAGCGATCGCGCCCGCGTGCTCTACCGCCGCCTTCCCTGCAGTCCCTGCTTCAGGCGAGAATGCCCCCTGGGCCACACCCAGTGCCTCACCGGCATCGCCGTGGACGAGGTAGAGGCCGCGGCACTGGAGCTTGCGCAAGGGGTGAAATGAGTTCCACCAGCCAGAACGCCGGCTTGCGTTGTCGGTACGTGCGATGCGCACTGTTCCCGGCCCTCGTCACTCGCTCCTCGGCCCTGCGCCAGCCGTGGGACACGATGAGGGGATCCCGGGACCGGTTCGCAATTCCATCGTTTCGAGCATCAGTCTGAGGCGACACGCCATGCCCCCCATCAGCGCCTGCATCATCTCCTACAACGAAGAGGCCCGCATCGAGGACTGCCTCCGGAGCCTCGTCCCGGTGGCCGACGAGATCGTGGTGGTGGACTCGCTGTCCACCGACCGCACCCGCGAGATCGCCGCGCGCTACACCGACCGCATCTTCGAGCAGCCCTTCCTCGGCCACGTGGAG
>Ga0256830_1001166_pt1 | contig 18907 bp, 25 predicted proteins | sample 128326metaG_FD_190537 | JGI IMG/M metagenome (GOLD analysis project Ga0256830, IMG submission 190537) | Hydrothermal vent microbial communities from Lau Basin, Pacific Ocean - 128-326 | ecosystem: Environmental > Aquatic > Marine > Hydrothermal vents | place: Pacific Ocean: Lau Basin | collected... | reverse complement strand
GGCTACGCTTACCTGAAAGAAGAAAAGGAAAAAGGACTCAATTTACACCTTCATGTAATGAAAAGATTGCAGGGTGAAGGGCTTCAAAAGTATTTTTCTATTGGGGTTGGTGCAGAAACAATTATCTCAAATGAAAAACATTATGGTGCAATGCTCACATTGGCTGTTCACCCGTGGCAGAATTTTGTGTTATCTATTTCACCAGGATTTGAGTGGGCAAAGCATGATGAGAAATGGGAGTCTCAGTATGCTACTCATTTAGAAGCAACATATATTATTGAAATCCCTGATTTTCATTATGGGCCAGTAGTGGGTTATTCTAAAGCTCAAGATGAGCAACATTACACGGTTGGTATGCATTTAAGTGTGCCGCTCTAGGCGTCTTAAAACAAAGAGCCCTAAATTTTGCGGTGATTTTTGCACCACGTATTGCCCCAAGGCTTTATGTATACCCATGGCGATTGAGATTTAGGTGTCACTGCACGCCCTCTTTATTCCATGACTGCGTTGAAATTCCTCGCAATAGAACGACTATTACTCGTCATTTCGCCTCGCCTAAAAGCGCCTACTTTTGGTGCCATGAAATAAATATGACGCACATTGACACCTAAATCTCAAACACCATGGGTATATATCCGCCATTACGGGTTTTTATCCAACCGTAGCCGAAGGTAAAAGTTAGTGGTCATTCGTCAGTGCCTGAAAAACCCGGGTCAGAGAGCAATTGTTTCTAATATTAGTAAGTATTGCTCTTTGCCCCGGTTTCTTTTAGTCAAAACGCTATTGCCACCCTTCGACAAGCCCCACCGCTTTTAATACAATCCCCATAGCCAGCTGTTCTGGTAGAGGCAATGTAGTCCAACAGACATTGATACCCCATACTGAATCGTGTGCGCAGTATAAATACTTAGACGTTATGCGCAAAAAAGGGGATAGAGAGAGCAGATGAAAAAACTGTCATTAATTGTAATTGGGTTTGTTGCCCTTGTATTTACAGGCTCTGTTTTCACTTACCCACATGTATTTTTTCTTTCAACAATAGAACACTCGGATTTTAATAATGTCTCGAAAAATATTTATATAGATCCTGATTTCGAAAAAAGTGAGTATGAAAGTGTCCTTTCTTTGCTTGATAAATCAAAGGCCAGAATTATAAATGAATACGGCGCATTCACGGCAAGACCGGTGGTCGTCATAACGAGAACACCGGGAAATGCGAAAAAATATGGTTTAGGAACGTTTCCAGGGAAGGCATTTGCTGCGCCATGGGAGCAATATATAGTAGTTAATCATCAAAGTAATGATATTGGTTTATTGACCCATGAGTTAATGCATGCCCAAATGAGAGAAATATTGGGGTACTGGGCATACCAAACAAAAATTCCCACTTGGTTTGATGAAGGAGTTGCGATGCAGGTTGACTATCGAGACCACTATAAGGTTAATTATGAATCATTTAGTCAAGAAGAAATAAAGCGAGTAAAAAAACTCGATACGCCATCTAAATTCTGGACTAACAGTAAAGAGGAAAACCTAAAAAATTACCGAGTCGCAAAAGCAGGGGTCCAACAAATACTCACAGTAGTCCTACCTGAAGAATTATATGCAATGTTGTCAAGGATATGGCAGGGTGAACAATTTAATAGTATTTTAAGCCTAAATAAAGGCGTAAGCCATGTGAAGTAATTGCATAACGCCATGTTCCAGTGGGTAGGCCAAAGCGCCGCTTAGTATTTATGTATCGCACACACACAACACAATTAAGGAGATTAAATTGAGAAATATTAACTATCATATCGCTATTACATTAGATGGTTATATATGCCGTGAAGATGGAAGTATTGATGGATTTTTAATGGAAGGCGAACATGCAGAAGATTTTATTAAATCATTAGATAGCTATGATTCCGTCCTAATGGGAAGGAAAACATACGAATTTGGTTTTCAGTTTGGATTAAAAGCAGGTCAACCAGCCTATCCAAATTTGAAGCACTATGTTTTTTCAAAATCTTTAGATTTCAATCAAACTGAAGCAGTGAAATTAGTTAAATCAAATACAATTGAATACGTTAAAGATTTAAAAAATAGCGAGGGCGGAGATATTTGGCTTTGCGGTGGCGGTGAGTTAGCAGGAGCGCTATTTGAAAATGATCTAATCGAAAAATTAACGCTTAAAGTAAACCCTATTATTTTCGGCTCTGGGAGAAAATTGTTTGAGAGCAGTAAAAAATCTGGAGACTTTAATTTATTGTCAAGTAAGGTATATGATAATGGTGTAATTTTGAGCAAGTATGAAATCAAAAAACACACATAGCAAGGCAAAGGCGCTCAGACATTAACATTAAAAATGTGCCGCCCGTTCCCCGCCCTGTTCTTTTTCGGCGGTGATCTGGGGCATTATGTTTCAACGAAAAATGATGAAAGGAACCGAGTATAATAAGTCATAGTGAAGGAAAAGATTCAATTCAAATATGAAGCTGAAATTCAGGGCTACATTATCGCTATGCCTGAAGTTATTCATATGAGTTCAATTGATGAATGGATCGCTGATTTTAGTTTGGAATTGGCATCTTTTCCTCCAGAAAAACGGGTAGTAATGTTGGTCAATACTAATCAGCATAATTTTGAATCAATTCAGTGTTTGAAAACATTGAGGATGTTTTTTTACGACAACCCCACTTTTCTATCAATCGGGGTTGCGGTAGCTTTTGTAGCGCCTGAAAAATATGTGAAGCCACATATAGAATCAGAGGTAGAAGCATATTTTGATTGTTGTGAGCAGGCTTTCATGTGGTTAAAAGGTTTAGTTCGTTAATAATAGCTAAGGGATGTAGGTTAGCCATTGATGGAAAATAACAAAGAAAACGTGACTGCATAGAATTTAAAAATAGGTTTCAAATTAGGGTTGGATAGGGCATTTTAATTACAAAAGAGGAAAAATGGAAATATCTGTTTCTGACGTTGATGAAGATGACTTAATGAGTTGTGCTGATCTTTATGTGACCACCTTTCGAGAGCAGCCCTGGAATGAAGAATGGAATATTGATGATGCCTTCGGCAGGCTTAACGATTTTTTGGCGACTCCAAAATCAATCTGTATCAAAGCGATAAGTAAAAATAAAATTCGTGGTTTTCTCTTTGGCGATGTTCAGCAATGGAATGGATCGATCTATTATTATCTAAAAGAAGCTTGTGTTGGCATCAAGGATCAAAGAAAGGGAATAGGGCGGGCTCTGATAGCTGAGCTAGAAAGTGTATTAATAAAACGTGGAGTATCAAAAATATATCTTATTACTCAGCGAGATAGCATCCCATCACTTTTTTATTCAGGGTTAGGCTTTTCAGAAAACAAAAATATGATGGTGTTAAGTAAAGATGTTGATTCAAATGGTTAGGAGTGATTTTATGCATGTATCGATGGAGACAGGTTCGATTGATTTAAAAAATTAACTGCTTATGAAGTAATACCGAAAATAAAGAAGGAGTTGAAAATATGGAAATGAAAAACCAAGACACCCATAAATCAATTGAAATCCAAACCGGTCCTCGTTAGATTTCGGGGCGTACTACTCACAATTCACATGGAACAAAGAAGGCACGGATGCCAACACCGCGCAAAAACCAAATCTGCCTGGATTCAACCCCTTACTACCACTGTATTTCACGCTGTGTACCCAAAGCACTTCGTGGGGCAGGCTCTCCGTCGAGCCTTTCTCTGTGCTAACGATGAATTCTCCGGCCAAAGCTACGAACACCGTAAACAGTGGGTCGTGGACAAGCTCGCAAAATTAGCCAACGTTTTTCTATCGATATTTGTGTATGAGCTATGTAGACCTCAACCCAGTACGGGTCGGCATCAGGAATCATCAGGCTACACATCGATTCAGGCTCGCATACAAACGTATCAATCCCCAACTCCTGAGCCTAACCAGGGTTCATCACAAACCACTCAAACGCCCGTCAAACTGATCGACTTCATCGGTCACGAACACAAAAACCAACCTGAAGGTATCGCCTTTTCATTCTCCGATTATAGGGAGCTGGTGGACTGGACCGGCCAAGCAGTACGTGATGACAAAACAGGCGCTATTGCAGAGAGTCTCCCCTCCCATTTTGTCCAGACTAGGCATTGAACAAAAAGCCTGGCTGGATACCATCAACCACTACGACCGACGGTTTTCCCGGGCTGTAGGGACGCTGGAAAAACTGAAGCAGTTTGCCAACCGACTGGGTCAATGCTGGTTGAAAGGCCAATCTGCGGGAAAGCGTGTTTATCAACAAAGACAACCATTGCCCATATAGCAGTCACTCACTGCTTCATTTTTCTGTTTTCAGGTCGCCAGAGTAAATGGTGAGATATTCCTGTTGCTCTTCATTCGAAAAAATAATTTGTTTTCTGGAGAATTACCGATTTGTTGCCTTGTCTGGCAAAAATCATCAATTTTTGATCAGGTTGCTGCAAACGCAAATATTTCTGGGAGGAGTGTTGAATAAGACTTTCATTTTATGGGGGGCTCTTTTTCTTGCTATGCATACAAGATAGTAGCAGAATTGGGTAAATGTCTTGGAGACGAAAAAATTGTCGCATTAGCTCCTGCAAATGGGGGATTCAATTTTGAAACTATGTACAGGGAAGATGGGCTGGGATTTGAGGGAGGTAAATATAGAATCCCAATAATGGTTAAATTCGATAATTTAAATGATAGTGGATATATGGCATATAGATTCAATTTGTTATGTACCAAAAAGGATGAGTCAATAAACATATCAGTAAGTGGTGGCGCTCCTTTTCAAGTAGAGAAGGATGAGTACCAAAAACTATGTGAGAAAATATATCAGCACTTAAAAGCCGAATTCTCATATGGAGCATGGTTTGATGAAAATAGTCCTAATTACCAGAGTACAAATATCGGTTACACATAATAAAGCGGTATAACAAGCGCTTAAACCAGGACGGCGCAAAAAAACGCGCCGCCTGTTAAGCTTTTCATTATATTTTACTTGGGGTTTGGGTGTTGAAATCAATCAATCTTAGTTTGGAATCTCGTGCAGCTTATGACTGTTTTGGGGTTGCAACTACTAGTCTTGAATTAGCTAGACGGGCGAATGAACAATGGGAAATTGAGCATCACTCAATAACAGGTATTACTTTTGTTGCTTTCTCTATTGAGGCAATGATCAATCACTTTGGTAAAATATACTTTCCTGATTGGAATTATTCGAAAGAGTGTAGAAAGTCATCTCATAAGAAATTATTTAAAGCAGTAAATTTACCTAATTATCTGGGCACTAAAGAATATCAAGTAGCAATATGCTGTTTTGATCTTCGAGATATGCTTGCTCATGGAAAATCTTTAAATGAAAAATTAACCATTGAATTGCCAAAGGACACTGATAGTAAGTCTATATTTCAACACATGCTATCAGTTGGTTCAAAGCCTTTTAGAGAAGTGAGTTACGAACTCTTAGAGTCATTTGTTGATACAAGCCGAAAAATTGAAAGAGATATTGAGCAGAATGGTTTTTATCCAAATCAAGAACATGTATCTCAAGAATTAAGGGAAAAATTGTGTGAAGGCCCATTGAGCGTATCAGGTATTCGTACTTGGTAAAAGATAACAAGGTGGGTAAAGCGGACCGGCCTACTGCGGAATTTGTTTAAGTATAGTGTAAAATGAAAATCATCGTACTTGGAAAAACCCGGGTCAGAGAGCAATTGTTTCTAATATTAGTAAGTATTGCTCTCTGATCCGGGTTTTCCGTCAATTTTTTGGCCCTATCGATTTTTCACGGCGCATGCAGTTATTTTCACAATATCCGGTGGACGCCGGATATTAACCGTTATATTTTACAGGCGAATAGTTTGAGTGATATTGAAAAATTTGAGCGTACGGATGAGCAACAGGATCGTTGTATAAAGATTCATGATGTATCCCGTAATGAGCTTTTAAAACGCCAGTTATCAAATAGTGAGAACTATGATAAAGCAATATTATCACTTTCATCTGCGGCACTAGCACTATCATTGATAGCAATAAAATTTATAATTCCACTAAATACTGCGAATCAGTTGTGGGCAATAAAATTGTCTTGGATTTTTTTCTTAATTACAATCATCGTCTCGTTAGCCGCATTTTTAGTTAGCAATAGGGCAATAAATAAGCAGTTATCAATAGAAGAAGACTATTATATTAAAGGCATTGTAAAAGCACAGACAGAGAAAAATATATTCTCTAGTATTAACTCAGTGCTAAACAATATAACAGGAATTGTTTTCATTGCTGCAATTTCTCTTGTAATATATTTTGTAACTATTAATTTAGGCCATGGAGAAAATGAGATGAGTACAAAAAAACCTTCGAGCACAACAAAAGTTTTTGTTACGGATAGTGCTTCAGTTCCAAAAATGCAAATTGCACCAGACAGTGGAAAGAAAACTACAACAAGCGCTGATATTCCAAAAATGCAACTAGCGCCAGGAAATATTCCTGCAAAACAAACAGCTAGCCCTCCTCCAGGTGGAGCGGGTTCAGGTACAGCAGATAATACAAAAAAGTAAAATCTAACTATCGATGGGAAAAACCCGGGTCAGAGAGCAATTGTTTCTAATATTAGTAAGTATTACTCTCTTCCCCGGGTTTTTTTGCGGGCTTTTTCTTTTCCACAAGCACGGAATCATGTGTTTATAACCCTAATTATTTTACCAAAGAGGTTTCTTCATGAACAAAACGATTGCCGTTATTGGTAGCTCAAGGCGAAATGGGAATACTGGGAAATTAATTGACTTGATTGCGAAAGAATTGAATATCGAGGTTATTGATTTAAGTTTAAAGAATATTTCCCCATTTGATTACGAACATAAAAACGCCGATGATGACTTTATGCCGCTTATGAATCATCTGTTAAAATATGACAATATAATTTTTGTATCGCCAGTATATTGGTTTTCTATGAGCGCTCAAATGAAAGTGTTTATTGATAGAATGTCTGACTTTTTATCCATAGAAGAATTAAATAGCAAAGGCAAAGAATTGAGAAGTAAAGTTGGTTATGTGGTTTCTACTTCTGTAAGCGATAACATTGCCGATTCATTTATAGATTCTTTCACTAACACGTTTGACTATTTAGGTCTTGAATATGGGGGCTATATTCATGTGAATTGTGAAAATGGTTTCGATCCTGATGCTTGCCAAAATGATATTATAGATTTTGTTAAAAAAATAAAACCATGCAATGTTGGTGACTAAGTTCTTTGAATCAATCGAGTCTGGTCTCATTGATTCCGCAATACCACCTTTTTTTCTCGATTAACACAGCCTTCCCCTGGATATTTAAGAAGTGGATTTTGCGTGTGCTCGGTTGTAAAAAAACCAAAAAGACCAAAGCACTGCCGAAAGTCCAATGGCGGTGTATATTGCAGGCTTGGGGTCGTCAATAGAGCTGATTGATCCTGCATAAGATGCAATGAATACATAGGGCACTGAGCTAATGGACCATGTAACCAAAAATTTACTGAAGGGCATGTTCGTCATTCCAGAAAGGCAGGCTGTAACTTCAGGCAATATAGGCATGGCTCTGGACAAAAGTATCATCACAACCCCGTGTTTTTGAAAAGCAATAATTGCTTCGTTACGTTTAATTTCATCTTTCACCAGAAAATTAAGAATAGCGCTCCCATAGTATCGACTTAACAGATAACCAAAAACCCCCGCCAGCATGAGTCCAGTTAATGCTGCAATGGCACCATTAACATGCCCTAGAAAGTAACCTGAAAGAATGATGACGGTTAATGTTGGTATTGCAATGAATAAGTCCGCAAATAGCAGTAAAATGATTAAAACCCCCATGTAGATAGGTGATAGCTCTTTGGCGTATATTAGCCAATTTTCAATGTGCTCTATTGTTAGTATCCCCGTGAATTTAATTAACAAAAAAGTGGAGGCAAAGAATGCTGCGATAAGAAAAATAATTTTTATTAATGGTTTCATTGCTGTCACTCCTTCATGGGTAAAAAATTGAAATATTTATCCCGTCATTGAGCTGTTCTTTAAGTAGTCTTGAGTTTTTATATTTCGGAGCTCCTTTTAGGCTTATTTTCTGGTCGTTAGAAAATCCAAGACCTTCTTTTGGCCATATACCCGTCCAGTTTTTTGTTACTTTTCCATCGCCGTTCTCATCATGTAGTACTTTAACGGCTAATGCTTCCATGTTTACATCAAAGCTAAACTCTATCGTTTCATGCTGTGATTTTTTTGACTGAGTAAAAAACGCCATTTCATGTTTTTTGGGAAACCCTTCTTCACCAAAAATCATTACAATAATATTTCCACCTCGTTTTATATCAATGTTATTCACTTTAATTTTCAATTCTGTTGCCCATGCATTGTTCGTTGATAGCATAAAAGCGCCATATAAAATAACGTAAAATTTATTCATGTAATTGTTCTCCTTAATGTTTTTTCATAATTCTCTGTGCAATGGATGGGGACAGTCTGAGCAGTGCTCTGAGCAATTTGACCTTACCAATATCATGGTCTGGTATGCCGTGCTCAATCCCATAAATAATTTTTTTTGCTGCGACCTCAGGGGCCGTTTTGTTTTTCCCTCTGCCTTTTGTCATTTTTGTGTCAACCAAGTCTAAAAATGCTTGTTGGACGCTAATATTTGTTTTTTCGAGCTGATAACGAAGTGATTGGGAGAAAATGTTAAGGGCTCCCTTTGTTGCACAATAAATTGCTGACGATGTTTTTGGTGTGAGTCCGAGTCCTGAATTAACATTCATAATGATCGCTTTTTCTTTATGTAATAAAGCAGGCAACAACAGGTAGGTCATGCTACAGATGCTGGTAAAATTTAATGCTGTTTCATAAGAGATGCTTTCGTACCTAAATTTTTCATCTATAAATGTTGCTGAATGTTGAACCGCTGCATTGTTAATGAGTATGTCTATTGATTCATAACGCTTGACAATAATGTCTGCTATGGTTTCTGTATCTCCAGTTTTTGATAAATCGGCCTGATAGGTAGTAACCCCATCAAACTTTCGAGACAGTTCATTAAGTTTATTTATATTTTTAGATACCACGATCACTTCATTATCAGGACAAAGATATCTCACCATTTCATATCCAATACCGGAAGTGCCCCCGGTAATGACAATGCGTTTATTATTAATTTTCATGGTTGTTTTCCTTCTGCGTGGCCTATTGATCGTTTTGATTTCTTAACCTGCCACATAATGACGAGTCCGATACTGAGGTTATTGGAGCGTTCTATCAGTGGGCTATCCATAAATACTGAGTTCGACAGAACGTCGTAGCGAACCAGTCCTATGACTGATAACTTCTTGAAATGCTTATCTATTGATAGAGTAATTCGGTTGCCGCTGTAACCACTTTTCGCATTGTATGTGGGGCGCACTGAAGTTTCGTATTGGGCTGGCACATCGTAAAAATAGCCATGATAACGACGGTCGGCAAAAATGGGACCAAATAAAACTTCCCCTTTCCAGTTATTAAGGTGGTGTTTTATGCCAATAGAGGGTGCAAACGTCCATCCACGATTCCTTATAGTGGAACTGTTTATATTTATGGAAAAGGCAGTTCTTATGGGGAGCTCTAAGGATAAGCGGGTATTTTTATCTTCAGATTTCCAAAAATGTGTAATGAGTGATGGCCCGATTTCAAATGTTGTGTCTAGTCGTGGCATCCCTGTTCGTGCGCTATTATCATCAGGGCTGGCGGGCAGGCTCCCGGCAAGGCTCACATCGAGATTCACTATTTCAGATGTATAAAGCAATCCTTGTATTTTCCCATCGCTTGCTTTGAGGTGTTCACCTCGGTATATCAAGGCTGGGAATGGATATATAGGCGTACTGTAACTATTGGAGCCACGGTAATGAGGTAATTGCATTCCCACAAGGCCTGCGTGAACTTCCCATAGGGGTTGATGTTCAGCCAAGACGCATGAGGTATTGATAAAAATCACCGATGTAAAGAGTTGCTTGAATAGTCGCTTCATAGTCAAATTAACTCAAATTTCGGGTCTTAACTCATTAACCGAGGTTAAAACAAATGAATTTTCATGAACTTTTTCAGCTTGAAGGAGTAACGATAAAAAAGGAAAAGGGCGAACATGTCTTTATGCAGGGGGATTCAGACAAGTCACTTTATTTTATCCAGTCAGGCTTACTGAAGGCCTATTACACGTCTGAGGATGGAAAAGAGTCAGTAAAATCATTTCTTTTATCCAATAATATAATTGGGAGCTTAACTTCGTCATATTCAGAAGGAGTTTGTTCTTTTAGTCTTCTTTGTTTGGAATCTACGGTTTTGATAAAAACACCGTTTAAGAGTCTTTGGGAGCACAGCAAAAAAGATATGGAAATAGCAAATGAGATGATTGAGTTTTTGCTGCGCTTTGCCATGAAAAAAGAAAAGCGAGAGTATGAGCTTCTTTGTCTAAGTGCCGAGGAACGATTTTGTATACTTGAAAATAATTCCCCAAGCCTTTTAGAAAAAGTAACCCAAAATGATTTAGCACGTTATTTGGGGGTTACGCCTGTTGGTTTGTGTCGAATTATAAAAAGAACACATAATAAAAAATTTCTCTCGTCAAGCTAAACCGAGAACCATGGACCATGGAACAAAACAAGGAACAAGAATGGTGGAGAAACCTTCTCCGGCGATTCTGGCCAGCATTCGTACGGCACAGTCGCAAGCTTTTCTCGAAATGTATCTGGTGGAATCGGGTTCATTGCCGGATCAATTTATTGTTTCCCTGTTGGGTGCCCTGAGTATTCATCACTTTTTTCTTAAACGTGTGTGCAATGCCGAGTGCCGAGTGCCGGGTGTGGATGATGACGGCTTATTTTGTGCCTTCACACCGTTTGTTACACGCTTTGCGCAAAGCCGCCAAACGAGGCGTGGATGTATGCTTGTTATTGTCTGGCTCAAAAACAGATCATCCAGCGGTGCGTATTTTTTGGTATCAGCCACGGTTTTTTACATGCCAGGGTGTTGATGTGCGATGACTGGGTATCTCTGGGTTCTAGTAATGTGGATCGCTGGAATTTGAGTTGGAACCTGGAAGCGAATCAGGAAATTGAAAACAGTGGTTTTGCGGCACACGCGCGTAAATTGTTTGAGACTGACTTTGCCTCTAGTGAAGCGTGTTGTTTAAGTGTATGGCAAATACGCCCCCGCTATCGGCGTATGCTGGAGTGGTTTTGGGGAAAAGTTGCCCTGTGGCTTGAAAGTATTGGCAGTTGCATCCGGCGTCGTAAAAGATAAGGAATGGAACACAATAACTTATATAAGTGGTGCTCTGATTTAGTTCGTATTCGTTCGTTCTGATTGAACAAAAGTGCAGGAATAGTCGTTCTATTCCGAACTTTTGTGATTGAAGAACGGGCGAAGACGGGCTGAAGCAGAGATGCCAATTGTATGAGTTATTGTGTTCCATTCCTAAGTCAATAATTGGCGCATATGACACCTGAATCCAGTTCGCGTCAATATGGGATACCCGTTATTTAATTTTCAGTCATCAATGCAGCGTATGCGGCAATGCCAGCGTAAATGCGGGAATATCGGCATCAAAGGCAAGGCCGTTGTCGGTGATCATCTGGTAACTGCCCTGCATGCTGCCCACCGGAGTTTCCAGTACGGTGCCGCTGGTGTATTCAAAGGTTTCACCAGGGCGTAAATAGGGTTTTTCACCCACCACACCCTCTCCGTGAACTTCCTGCACATTGCCGTTGGCGTCGGTGATGATCCAGTGGCGGGTCATCAGTTTGGCGGCGACATCACCAGCGTTGTAAATGGTGACGTTGTAGGCAAACACATAACGCTCATTATCGGGAGAAGATTGCTCTTCAAGATAATTGGTTTCAACACCCACTTCGATGAGGGTGTTACCGGATTTTTTCAGGTTGCTCATGGTATTTCATCTCGTTGGCTGCATACCGGATTGGTGATACGGCGGAATTTTTGCATTGTACGCTGGTTTGACGGCAAATATTGACTTGTGATCAATCGGCAGTACCGACACTCGGAGTATCGGTGCTGAGCGGTGGCGCAGGTTTTGCGGCATGCGGATCTTCTTTGGGTGCATCACGCAGGGCGAGGATAACGCCACCGGGCTCGCGAGCCAGCGTGATAACCGCATCGGTCATTTCACGGAAATTTTCCACCAGCAGGGTATTGTCCGGGTTGTTGTGATTAAAAATCAGGTGGGTCAATCCCTTGAGCATCGCCAATTGTTCCGGGCCGTTTTCTGCGGCGGGTGGCAGAGGCAGCACATCAGCGCGGACAACTAACATGGTGCGTGCAGGCCATTGGCTGGCGGCAAGAAAGTGTTTTTCCGGATCAGCCGCTTCAGGGATCAAGGTGCGGATCAATTCATCTGTGGGTGACAACAGACCGCTTTCCAGTCGTATACCGTGAGCCTTGTCGGCTTGCATGAACAGGGTGGCCAGCACTAGCAACACGGTCAGTACGAGCCCACGCTGGCCGATAAATCCCGCGTGTTTTCCCAGTGCCAGATTGGCGCGAATCAGCAGCGGGGTGCCACAATACAAAATAATGACCAGAGCGATAAAGGCCCAGTTGATATCAGCCACCAACAAGCCCAGCAGCAGGCCGAGTAACAGACTGCTGCCGAATAAATCGTTCAGTAAACCGCGCCCCTGTTTGAATAAGACCACCAACAGTAAAACAACGGCGATGATTCCCGGTACGCTACTGATTTCACTGAGGATGTTGGTGTCAGTGCCCTGAAACATGCGGCTTAGCGAAATAATTGGATTTTCCATCCATGCCAGTGCGACCCAGCCGGTTTGCATGACGAGAATAATACCGGTGGCGATGGCGATACCGATCCATACCTGTTTTTTCTGTTGGTCAGATTTGGGGTTTTTATGCCAGTGCCAGGCCAGTGCCAATGGGTAGGCCAAGCCGATGGGGTGCAGAGTGACAGTGATGGCCACCAACAGAGTTTGTATAAAATACAGGCTGCTGATGGTGTGTTCGGAGGTGCGGTATCTGCGATCCAGTACCCAGCCCAGCCCAAAAGCGGCAATGAGATAGGGGCCGACGCCCATATAGTCAGTGAGCCCCAGGGCTGCGGGAGAGATAAGTAACAGACCGGTGGCAATCAATGCCGTTTCATCGCCGTATTGTGCGTCACGCTGGCGGGTCCAGCGATACAGCAGCATGGCCGCACCAAAGGTGACCATTAATGAAAACACCTTGGCAGCGAGGATGCTGCCAGACCAGTACAGACCCAGCGGGATAAACAACAGCGCACGAAAATCCGGGCCACCGTAAGTGGTTACCGGGTTGATCACCTGATCCACCACCGACCAGTTGAGCAGTAGCGCCATAGCTGCGCCTTCATCCAGCCCGTAGGAGGTGAGGTTTATCAGGCCAAGCCAGAGGATGCTGCCTCCCCAGGCGAACATCAGCAGCCAGGCCCAGACTTTGGACGGGATTTTTTCCAGTAAGGATTCGAACATCGGGATATCTCTGTTGCTTGACTAACGGCTCGCGAGTTTTGCCGCGAGCGGAAAGGCAGGGATTTTACATGAACTGGCGGGGGCGGGAAATTATGTGTGGTGGTCCGTGATTTCAGATGGTGATTATCGCAGCTCTAGGTGCAGCATTTTGCCGCCAGTTTTGTCGGCCAGTTTTTGATAGTGCCAGTTAGTGTCCGGGTTGTCGCGACCGATGGGCAGGGTGTAAACCGGGCTAGGAATATGAAAATACCGAATACGGTCAGCAGGGGGTTCATCGCCGATGAGCAGGTAGGCACCGGGTGCAGGGGCGTGATCAGCAGCGTAGCGAAAGCCATAGCCGATGGTTTCGTTGGCACCGGTAAAGGGTGCGCCTTCCATGAGCCGGTCGAACATTTCGCCCATGCTGCCCCTGTAGGTATCAGCTTTGCCGTCGGAAAACCAGGTGAGGGCATCAAGTTTTTTACCGGAGCGGATAACGATGATACGCAGTATCGGCACCAGAAATTCGCTGACGCCATGCATAGAGCCGGTGGCATCGATGAGCAGATGCAGGCTATCTCCAGGCAGGTTACGCAGACCTTTGACGAACACGTCGAAATCCTTGCGATTGTTGCCCTCGGCTAGCCCGGCCGCTGCCAGCGCTCTTTTCATTTGATTGTCGGTGGAAAGGCCGACGAGGGCATCCATATTGGCCATCAGGCGTGTGCGCTCGGCCTGAGATTTATCCAGTTTGGCTTGCAACTCGACAAGAGCAGTTTTGAGTCGGGGAGTTTGGTATTGTTCGGCCATGCGTGCGGTGATGAGGATGGTGACCAATAAAAAAATGAACGTTGCCAGCATCAGCAAGGCGATGTCGGAAAACATCTCGTAAATATTGGGTGGCGATGAGCGGCGTTTTCTGCGCATGGTTGATTGTGTGAGTTTTTGGCGTAAGTTTTAGAGAAGGATGTTCAAACCCTTATTTTTTGCGTTTGTTGCCGAACAGATAACCCATTACGCCGCGCTCGGCCTGTCTGAGTTTAATTTCCAGTGCCAGAGATTTCACATGGGCTTCACGTAATCGCACCATCTCTCGCAAATGATCGATGTCCATGTCCTGTCCGGGTTGTTTCACTTCAGTGGCGAATTCGCGCATTGCCCCCCGGGTATCAGTGAGCAACTTTTGCAGATTGGTGATGTTATGGCTCATGGCAGCAATCTCGGCATTGATGAGGCGCAAGTCGCGCTCCAGTGAAGGCTTGAAATCTGATGAACAGTAGACTAGACAGGTACGTGTTAATGCGTCCTCCAGGCTTTCCACACCGTTTTCGTCAATATGCGCGAAGATGCGCAACAGCACGCCGCCCAACACCGCGCCCAGCAGAGTGGTGTAAAATGCGGTACCCATGCCTGCCATGGCACCGCGCAGACCCGCCAGCAGCTGGGTTTGATCCTGGCCCAGAGCATCCAGTGAGCTGGTAAGGCCAGTGAGGGTCAGGGTCAGGCCCGCAACGGTACCAATCAAACCCAGGGTGATCAGCAGATTGCCGATAATTTCCAGAGCATGGGCAATACGCTGGTAGATGGAAAACTCCACATCGACCAAGGCTTCGATATTGAGTTCGCCATTATTATTGATAATAGTACGCAACGAATTGAAAAAATTGGCCACACAACCTTTTTTATCAGTCTGTTCAATGCCCAGCCAGCCATCATGTCTGGCAATGTTTTCCAATTCATCTACTTTGATGGATTCCAGGGTAAGCAGAATGGTGAGCACAAAACTGGTAGCCACGCCTAATATAAACAGGCCGATGATGGCCCAGGTGATGCGGCTGGGGTCGTGCTGTACGAAGGTCAGCACCTCGGTGTCCTGATACAGCCCGAGATAGATGACAATAGTTGCAGCCGCCCATACGACCCATAATACCAGGGCCCGGTATCCTCTCTGCACCATGGCGCGATAAACTCGATTTCAGTTAGTGATAAATCTGGCAGGGCGGTTTTACTATCGCGCGTGCCTTGTAATTTAGTTTTTGCCCCTCGGAGTATGTTGCGGGCTTGGGTGTAAGGTCAAATCGTGATGATCTGTTGTAACTGCTTTCAGCCTGCTTTGCTCCACATGTATCGAAACTGTTGTTTTGTCTGATATTGATTGTTGATAACCAAATGAAATGCTCAGGTAAATCAAGGTCAATTGAGTCTGGTAACTTGAGGGAAACGTGATATATACTGGCCGTCGTTTGCTTGTCCGGTTGTGGGTAACCGTGTTATACATGGCTGAAATTTTAAGTCATGTTTGTAAATTCTGTCTTTGGAGGGGAATAAAAATGGGTACTGATGTCGCAATTTTGCTTGTTTATGTCGTCTCGGCCGTCGTGTCGTTTGTTGTTGCTGGCATGATGATGAAAAGAGGTTAAGCAAGCCTTAAAGTCTTTAGAAAAAATCTGGGTGTTTTTGGTATGAGTATTTGTCACGGCAGATTGTGGACAGGTGCCCATAAGTGTTAGCGGGGCTTGTTGAAGATGGCTGGGTAGCCAAGTGTCGCGAGTGCTCGGAGGCTAACTCGGTAAGTAAACCGGGCAAAAAAAGAATTAAATTGCTTATTACGAATTAACAATTGGTTGGGAGGGAGTGGTCTTATGCATCTCATAACAAAAGTATCAACAGTCGCTACACTGTTTGCCGCATCTGCGGCATTTGCCGCTGTTGGAAGTCAGGGTAATATCGAAAATGGTAAAAATATTTACATGAATGGTAAGGGTGATGTTCCTGCCTGCAATAGCTGTCATGGCCAGGATGCTATGGGTGACGATGCCCTGGGTACACCGCGCTTGGCTGGGCAGGGTTATGTCTTTCTTGTGAAGCAGTTGGAAGATTATGCGACGGATAAGCGTATGGATACCACCATGTACATTATGAACACCAATGCCAAGGGGTTGAGTGCTCAGGATCGCGTTGACGTGTCTGCTTATGCCGCCAGTTTAAGCAAAGAGCTGGTATCATCGGACATGGCGCAAGTAAAAGAATTAGGTAATCCCGTGGGCGTGCGTCATCTGGGTAAAGGGATTGTGATGTATGGCGCAGTGAGTCGTGGTATTCCTTCCTGTTATTCTTGTCATGGATTTAATGGTCGTGGTGCTGCACCGATCTATCCAATGATTGGTGGCCAGAAGTACGTTTATCTTGTTAGTCAGATGAAAAAATGGCGTGATGGCAGCCGTGCCAATGACGCAATGGGTCAAATGCAAGCTGTTGCTAAAAACCTGACGGATGAGGACATTTATAATGTTGCTACGTATCTGACGTCGGCTCCTCGCACCACGATGGGTAATTCGCGTGTGCCGGGAGATTATCCTGACCATTAATCCCTAGCGGTAGGTGATTGAAGAAAAGGGGCGATATTATTCGCCCCTTTTTCTTTGTCAGTGATTTTCTTATGGGCCGGTTTTTCTGGTAGAATTCCGAGCCTGTGGCTGTTTAGCACAATATCTGCCAGATCGTATTGGCTTGTTATGGATATTTACCTTGGTGCAGAGTGTATTTCCAATGAGTGGTAACCATTAAATTATGTCGAAAGAAAAACAACCGCTGAAGAGCGGTGAAAAGATTTTGTTTGGGATTGTGGCTGTGTTTATTGGTCTGGCCGTCATTGCTTATGTGGCGCTGGAAACCTACCGCATGACACGTACTGACCCCTTATTTGAAAATAAAACACATTATAACTTTTCCGAAGCGGGGCATCTCGGCTCCCGTTTATTTCGCGAAGCACGCTGTACTGCCTGTCATCGCGCATTGCGTAATGGCACCAACATGGGCTTGTCGCTGGATGGTGTTGGCTCGGTGCGCAGTCTGGATTGGCTGGTTGCTTTCTTGGCTGATCCAGAGGCGAATTATGCAAGCAGAACGCTTGATCATGGCCCTAGCCCCAAAGAAGCAGCTTATGTTTCTGAAATGCCGGAGGAAGACCGTTATGCCATCGCGGTGTTTATTTCTGAGCTGAAAGCAGAGCAAGGATCCTCATCAGCAGCAATGCCGCCGGAAGGGCGTTCAGATTTCATCGATAATATGGTGGGAGCTTGGGCGCCCGCTGACTGGAAAGAGCGCTTCCAGGATATTCGTACCAAAGAGGCGCCCGAAGGTGCCTCGCAGGGGAAGCCTCAGTCGGTGTCGCCGGAGACCAATGAATCTGCACCCAGTGCTCAGGAGTAATCATCAATGAACAATAGCAGTCATCAGGAGCCGTGGGAGCATGACACGGAATACACGCGTTACACTCTGTGGTTTGTTTACGCTTGCATCATTTATAGCCTTATCGGTTTTTCCTGGGGGGCGTTGATGGGTGGCATTTCCGAATTCCGCCATTTTGTCGATCATCGTCTGCACGGCGACCTGATTGTGCGCGCGCATACGCATATCAATTTGCTGGGTTGGGTAGAAATGGCGATTTTTGCTGCGGTATATTACATCATCCCCCGTTTAGTGAAGCGCCCTATTTACAGTCTTAAGCTGGTCAAAGTGCATTTTTGGACGCATAATTTTGGTCTTATCGGCATGGTGGTATTCTTCACTACAGCGGGTGTGCTGGGTGGGCTGGCTGGTGAGACAGGTACACCGGAGCAGGTCGAAGCTGTGGTGAAGCCAATATTGGCCACTATGGGTATTTTTGGCACCATAGTGTTGCTGGCAAATTTTATCTGGGCGTACAATCTGTTTCGTACTTGTACTGACTGGGAAAAAAATAGGGCTGAGACATGAAAATATGGCGATATTTGAGTATTTTTTTGATGCTGGTGCTTCTGTCCGGCTGTATTGATGACGGCAGTTACAAGGTTGGTATGATCGTACCGGATTTGCGGACTAAAACGCTGTCAGATGTTGGTGGAGACCTGAGTCGTATCACCAGCTATCGCTATCCTGATAAGCGCATGTATGAATATTCCCTGGATGAGGCTCTAGCAAAGGAGCAAGTGATGGTGCTGACCTTTGCCACTCCGGGGCATTGCACACAATGCGACAAGCACTTGCAAATGCTCAAAGGTATAATGGACAAGTATGGGGATGAGGTGCTGATTTTGCATATGGATCAATACCAAAACCCTGAAGCCTTTAATGCACTTGTGGTGATTGGTGACCCCTGGACTTACATCGTGGACGGTAAAAAAACCATACGCCTGAAGCGTGCCGGGCGTATGCTTTATAACGAAGTGGACGCTGTGCTTGCCACCTTGTTAAAAGAAGAGAAAGCGGCGGGTTAACCTGGTATGGCAAAGTCTGAAATGTTTGAATTGTCGAAGGATAGCAAGGGTGTGACCTGGGATGTGTTGATGTACGTGCCGACAGTGACCGGGCTGGGTATCGGCGCGCTGATGTTTTGGTATGACAAAAATCAGGGGTTGGCTTACCTTTTGTTTT
>Ga0256830_1001165_pt1 | contig 18927 bp, 18 predicted proteins | sample 128326metaG_FD_190537 | JGI IMG/M metagenome (GOLD analysis project Ga0256830, IMG submission 190537) | Hydrothermal vent microbial communities from Lau Basin, Pacific Ocean - 128-326 | ecosystem: Environmental > Aquatic > Marine > Hydrothermal vents | place: Pacific Ocean: Lau Basin | collected... | reverse complement strand
GGCCAGCAAGTAAATACTTTCGAGAACACTGGTTTTACCACTGCCGTTTTCACCGAAAAACACATTGAAAGTTTCCCCTAATTGAATATTCGCAGACTCTATGTTTCGGACGCCGGAAATATGAATCTCAAGAAGCATAAACTAACAAGGCGGATTGAGGCGGATTCGCGACAGAAACCTTGACATATTCACAGGCGCATAGGCATAACAACATACTGACTGTCATTATCATCTACACCTTTAACCAAGGTACTGCCGTTAGAATCCGTGATATTAAGTTCGACGGTGTCAGCATCCAAGGCAGTTATTGCATCAAGCAGATAATTGACATTAAAACCAATCTCTACCGGCTCGCCTTCATAATCGATAAGTATTTCATCTTCCGCTTCTTCGTGATCAGGGTTATTGGCGCTGGCTCTTAAAAACCCGGAACTGATTTCCAGCTTGATACCGCGATATTTTTCATTGGATAAAATGGAAGTTCGAATCAAACACTGACGTAATAAGGTTTTATCCGCAAGAATTTGCTTATCGGTGTTTTTAGGGATAACACTATCGTAATTCGGGTATTTACCGTCAACCAGTTTTGAGGTGAATATAACGTCTTCGAGTATGATTCGTATAAAATTTTCGCCGACAACGATTTCGACCTCCTCTTCACTGTCTTCCAGTAGACGGGCTATCTCTAATACGCCCTTCCTGGGAATAATAATACTTGTGTCTTCAGCAACCCCCGCTCCGGCATCCAAAGAACAAATAGCTAAACGATGGCCGTCTGTGGCAACGGTTTTTATGGCTTGAGGCGTAATTTCAAGCAATAACCCGTTTAAATAAAATCTCACATCCTGAAAAGCCATAGCAAAGCTGGTTTTATCGATAAGTCGCTTTAACGCTTTTTGTGTAAGCGTAAAACTAAATAACTGAGATTTAGTATCTATTACCGGAAAGTCTTCAGCTGGCATGGTGGTAAGGCGAAAACGGGTTTTATCACTGGTCAAAATTGCCTTACTGCCATCAATGGAAAATGTGATCAAAGATTCATCCGTTAAGGTTTTACAAGTGTCTAAAAACTTGCGGACAGGGACTGTGGTAGACCCGGATGCTGAAGTATCCACCCGAGTAGTGGCTATTACCTCCATTTCCAGATCAGTCGCGGTAATTGTTAACTCTCCATCTTTAAGATTAATTAAAACATTAGAAAGGATGGGTAATGTTTGTTTTTTTTCCACTACGCCACTGACCATTTGCAATGGTTTTAAAACAGCTTCCCTTAAAATTTCAAACTTCATTATTCCCTTCCTGTCGATAACTTGGTGTTAATAGTAATACGGTATTCTATAGAAACAATAATAATTATCCACAACTTATCCACAAGTAGTGGCAGAGTAATACCCGATAAATAGATCCATTGATTTTACTAAGTCAATAAATAATACAGTTAATTAAAACATTTTATTGTTGTTATTGGCTGATGAAAAAAATGTGGATAAATATAGTTTTCAACTAATTTACAATAACTTACATAATATAAATAGCCCTAATAATATGTGTTTTAACTACCCTATTAACTGTGGATAACATGTGGGTGTTATATTATTGTTTGCATCGGTTAATATTATCCACATATTACACACATATTGTTTTGCCTTTTTTTTACAGCTTATACCAGCTTTTGTTTTTTAAGCAGAAATACCCAGTTTGAATTTAACTAACTCGATTTAGTAAATATCACCACCTTATAAAATATAGAATCTTATATAAAAGATATTATTGTTATTGTTGGTAACGGATTTTATGTGAATAAATTGTGTTATACCTTTTATTTTTAATAACCTATACAACTGTAAATACCTGAATAACGACTGTTTGTAAGCAGGTAGATCCTGTGGATAAGGTGTGTAGGGATTAAGCCTTTTTGCAAATGAGTATCTTATTCACAGTTTATCCATATTATGTTGTCATAATTCTCAACAGGTTATTAAAATCCTCCTCCACTTTACTGTCACTATTGCGCAATTCCTGAACTTTTTTGCAGGCGTGCATGACGGTTGTGTGATCCCTCCCACCAAAAGCATTGCCAATTTCGGGAAGGCTGTGGTTTGTGAGGTTTTTGGCCAGGGCCATTGCTATTTGCCGAGGGCGGGCAATGGAGCGGGAGCGTTTTTTTGACAGCAGGTCAGAGCTGCGAATTTTGTAATATTCACAAACATTTTTCTGAATGTTTTCCATTGTAATGAGTTTGTCTTGAACCGATAAAAGATCCTTAAGGGTTGCTTTGGTAAATTCAATATCGATTACTTGTTTACGAAATTGTGAATTGGCCTTTAATAATTTTAATGTACCCTCTAGTTCCCGAATATTGGACTTCACACGTTGCGCAATAAAAAACGCAACTTCATCGGGTATATCAACATTAAACTGTTGCGCCTTGTTCATAAGGATTGCCACCCGGGTTTCAAGTTCAGGAGGTTCTACAGCAACAGTTAGTCCCCAACCAAAGCGGGATTTTAATCGTTCTTCGAGTCCTTCTACTTCCTTGGGGTAACGGTCACAGGTCATGACGACTTGTTGATTACCTTCAAGCAAGGCGTTAAAAGTATGAAAAAATTCTTCCTGCGAGCGCTCCTTTTTAGCAAAAAATTGAATATCATCAATAAGTAACACGTCCAATGAACGATAATACGCTTGAAAGCGATTAATCATATTGTGTTGCAACGCTTTGACCATGTCCTGAACAAATTTTTGCGAATTTAAGTACGCAACTTTTGCGCGAGGATTTTGTTTAACCACGTAATTTCCGATGGCGTGCATAAGATGGGTTTTACCGAGTCCAACCCCGCCGTAAATAAAAAGCGGGTTGTAAGCCGGGCCGGGATTTTCGGCAACTTGTCGGGCTGCGGCTCTTGCGAGTTGGTTGGATTTGCCCTCAACGTAATAGTCAAATGTGAACGTGGCGTTCAAGCGGGTTTCATCCAGCACTGCTGGAGTATCTTCCTTACGCCGGGTTTTGTCCGGGTTTCCAGTACTATTGGTAGCAGAAATGAGCGATGAGGCGTTTGTTTGATCTGCGTTGTTCACAGTAGAAGCCGCATTGATTTGATCGCCGGTTTCGCTGTTATTGCCAATAATGTTGTAGTGAATAATCAGGTCATCACCAATAATGTCAGCACAGGCGGTAAACAACTGCGAGTGAAATTTTTCGTTGATATAATCAAGGACAAATTTATTAGGCGCATAAATAGTAAGCTCATTACGATTGATTGTGGCTGAAAGCGGCCTAATCCAGGTATGAAATTGTTGTGGTGTAAGCATATCCGCTATGCGGTCGTTACATTTGTTCCAAAGTGTTTGTGTCACGTGTCAAACCAATTTTATGTTGTTATCATATGATCCTGAAGTATACCATTAGAGCGGAAAATGAAGCTGGCTTAAATCTAAAATTGCTTGCGTTTCGATGAAGAAGACGGTGTTTATGTTTACAAGCCAAGGTACCCAGGCTTAAGCGGCTAATTGCGTTGTCTACGGTAAAATAAGCCGATTTTGAATTGACAAATACACAATAAAAGCGTATTGTCGAGCGCCCTTGTTATATCGTTGATTAAATTTCACGCCAAGGTTAACAATTTTTTCGATTACAGCGTTTTTTGTTTGTAATGGATTTGATTTAAGGCAATTGCCCAACCAGTGTAATTAATGGTCAAATATAGTAACACCACTGAATTTTTTATACGGCAGGATTATCATGAAAAGAACTTTTCAACCAAGTAATTTAAAGCGTAAGCGTGCTCATGGCTTTCGTGAAAGAATGCGCACCCGTTCAGGTCGTAAAATTTTAAATGCAAGACGTGCTCGAGGACGTGCTGTACTATCAGCGTAGGTTTTCAGCGACGAGAAGAATTCAAAAAAGCCTGTTTGTCAGGTTTTTTTGGTTTTTGGCAGATGAGAAATTAACTAAACTGACTGTTATGCTGATTTTGATGATTGAGATAAATGGATAAATTGGCAGCATGACAATCGAGAAGATAATCGATCAAACTTTTCCCCGATCCGCTCGTCTTACTACTCCTGAAGACTTTAAAACAGTCTTTAAAAAAGCCAATAAGCTGTATTTTAACGAATTTACCGTTTATGTTTTGCGAAATAACCGAAGTGAATCACGCCTGGGTTTAGCTATATCCAAAAAATCTGTGAAAAAAGCAGTATCTCGAAACCGGATAAAGCGTATAATTCGCGACAGTTTTCGGTTGAGACGGCACAAACTGGCAGGTTGGGATATTGTTTTTGTGTCACGGTTTGCGGCGACGCAGCTAAGCAACACTGAATTGAAAGCAATAACAAGTAAAGTCTGGAAACGATTAAAATCATGATGCGAAAATTGATAACAGGCCCGATTTGGTTTTACCGCTATTTTATTAGCCCTTATTTAGGCTCAAATTGCCGGTATTACCCCACGTGCTCCGCTTATGCGATGGAATCAGTTGAAGAACATGGTGCATTACGAGGAGGCTGGATGGCAATTAAGCGTATTTTACGTTGTCATCCGTGGCATGAAGGGGGCATTGATCCCGTGCCGGAAAATACCAATAAACGAGACTCAGAACAGAAATAATAATGGATAATCAAAAACTTATACTATTCCTAGCACTAGCAATCGTAACCTTGCTTCTGTGGGATGCCTGGGAAGAAAAATATAACCCGCAACCGTTACGTGTTGTTGAAAACAGCGTAAAAACCACGGAACCTGCTCCGGTTGTTACACCATCAGGTACCCCGGCTATTCCAGCAGAACAGGCGAGTGATATTCCTGAAGTAGAGGTCACCTCAAACAAACCGGCGATAAACGCCAAAACGGCAACCAATAACAGCGAGAGAATTCGCGTGGTAACCGATGTACTGGATATGGATATTGACTCAAAAGGCGGAGATTTACGTCGAGCCTTTTTACTGAAATATGCTATTTCTCAAGACGAAAAGGATAAGCCCTATCCGTTCATGGACGATAATCTGCCTCAGCTTTACATTGCGCAATCAGGTTTATTGTCAAATAACCCGGCACCGGATCATCATGCAAATTATACAATTGATAAAAAAGAATATCAGTTGGGCGACCAACAAGAGCTTCGGGTGCCACTTTATTGGACAAGCGAAGATGGGCAAATCACCGTCAAGAAAACCTATGTATTTCGAAGCAATGATTATCTAATTGATATTATTCACGAAATAACAAATAACAGCGATGTTCAATGGAATGGTCGAGCTTACAGTCAGTTACAACGGAATGAATACGACGAGCCGGGTAAATCCCGATTGCTGTACACATTCACCGGTGGTGCTTACTCAACGCCAAACAATGCGTATGAGAAAATTGATTTTGATGAAATGAAAGACTGGCGAGCTGAAAGCAGTTATGTGGAAGGTGGCTGGGTTGCGATGTTGCAACATTATTTCGTTGCGGCGTGGATCCCGTTAAAAAATACCCTTAATCATTTTTATACTCGTGATATTGATGGGACGCGTTTTATTATCGGTATGACGGGTAAGGAAAATGTGGTACCACCAAATAGCACTTATACATTTAAAACCAGTTTATATGTTGGTCCTAAAGACCAGGACCGCCTTGAAAAAATCGCGCCCAACCTGAATTTAACGGTTGACTACGGGATTTTGACATTTATTGCGAAACCCATTTTCTGGTTACTCCAAACCATTCACGGATATATCGGTAACTGGGGCTGGGCTATCGTTTTTGTCACGCTTATTATTAAATTATTGTTTTATAAATTGTCAGCAGCAAGTTACCGCTCAATGGCAAATATGAAAAAAATATCGCCCAAGTTTCAGGCGATCCGTGACCGTTATGGTGATGATCGTCAGAAGATGAGTCAGGCGATGATGGAATTGTACAAAAAGGAAAAAGTAAACCCCATGAGCGGTTGCTGGCCGATGCTAGTGCAAATACCGGTTTTTATTTCTTTGTATTGGGTTCTGTTGGAAAGTGTGGAACTGCGTCAAGCACCATTTATGTTATGGATTGAAGACTTGTCCACAAAAGATCCATATTATATTTTGCCTATACTCATGGGTATTTCCATGTACGTGCAACAAAAGCTAAGTGCAAATCCCTCACTGGATCCAATGCATCAGAAGATCATGCAATTTTTGCCGATTGTGTTTACCCTCTTTTTTATGTTATTCCCGGCCGGTCTCGTACTATATTGGGTGGTCAACTCCATATTGTCGATACTCCAACAGTGGTATATCACACGTCAAATAGAAGGCGCACCTTCTAAAAATTGACGCCATTATTGCTATGAATATGAAAAAACCTCAGTAACTTTTCTTGTTACTGAGGTTTTTCCTTTCATAGCTTAATAAAAAATGAAAGTAAAAAACTGATATGTTAAAAGGCCAAAAAGAAATAATTGCTGCACAGGCGACGCCCCCGGGGAATGCCGGAGTGGGAATTGTCCGAATATCAGGGATAAACCTAATCGATATTGCCAAACAGTTGTTGCATAAGTTACCGGCACCAAGGGTAGCGGAATACTTGCCTTTTTTTGATGAGGAAAACGATGTAATCGATATTGGCTTGGCACTCTATTTTCCGGCACCCAATTCATTTACTGGTGAAGATGTCTTGGAACTACACGGCCATGGTGGTCAGGTAATCTTGGATATATTATTGAAACGAGTTGTTGCTTGTGGTGCAAGACTTGCCGAGCCGGGGGAGTTTTCGTATCGAGCATTTATGAACAATAAAATTGATCTCGCACAAGCAGAAGCAATTTCAGACTTAATAAGTGCATCAACGGAACAAGCAGCCCGATCGGCAATTCGGTCTCTAAAAGGCGATTTTTCAGAAAAAATACATTTATTGCTCAAACAGCTTGTAAACACAAGAATGTATGTCGAGTCCGCCATTGATTTCCCTGAAGAAGAAATTGATTTTCTGGCAGATGGTGAGCTTGACAACCTAATGAATTCACTCATTAAAAATCTTTCAGAAGTGCTTTCAGTGGCAAAGCAAGGTTGTGTGTTGAATGAAGGCATGAGCGTGGTCATTGCGGGCCAACCCAATGCAGGGAAGTCAAGTTTACTGAATAAATTAGCAGGGTATGATGCTGCTATTGTTACAGATATTGAAGGTACAACTCGAGATGTATTAAAAGAATCAATCAATATAGAAGGTATGCCGTTACATATTATTGATACAGCAGGTTTGCGTGATGATGCAGATACTGTAGAGAAAGAAGGTATTAAACGGGCTTGGAAAGAAATTGAAGGCGCTGACCATATCATTTTGGTTGTTGATCATAGCAAAGGAAAAACGGAGAAAGACGAAGAAATATTGCAGCGCTTGCCTGAAAACTTGGCCGTTACCATTGTATTCAACAAAATTGATGTAAAGAATTGTAAACCTGAATTAGTCGCCCGTGAATCGTACTCAGAAGTGTATTTGTCAGTAAAGCAGAACAAGGGCCTGGATCTACTAAGTGCACATTTAAAGCAAATAATGGGATATCAACCAAACTCAGATGGTTTGTTTATTGCCCGTCATCGCCACTTAAATGCGCTGACACGTGCTTATGAGTTTGTACAAACCGGCTATCAACAACTGCAACACCACATGGCGGGTGAACTTTTGGCAGAAGATTTACGTCAGGCGCAGCTGGCATTGAATGAAATAACAGGCGAATTTGATAATGAGGATTTGCTCGGTGAAATATTTTCAAGTTTTTGTATTGGTAAGTAATAAATAAGCAACTAATTTGCAATAGACATTTTATCAGGTTGTTGGCTTATCACCGATACTGCACAATAACCTTGAAGAGAACAGAGAGTTAACTCATGTTTTATGAAGATACTTTTGATGTAATTGTTATCGGTGGCGGTCATGCCGGTACGGAAGCAGCATTGGCAGCTGCCCGTTCCGGTGCAAAAACCCTTTTACTTACCCAGAATATCGATACGCTGGGTCAGATGAGTTGCAATCCGGCCATTGGAGGTATTGGTAAAGGCCATTTGGTCAAGGAAGTAGACGCACTCGGCGGTTATATGGCAAAAGCAGCAGATCTTGCCGGGATACAGTTTCGCATATTAAATGCCAGAAAAGGCCCGGCTGTACGTGCAACCCGGGCACAATGCGATCGGGCATTGTATAAAGCCGCAGTACGTTTTGCACTTGAAAACCAGCAAAATCTCAGTCTGTTTCAACAATCAGTGAGTGATTTGATTGTGAAAAATGACGCTGTGCTGGGTGTAGTTACTGAAATGGGTTTGAAGTTCAAAAGCAAAACAGTTGTGCTAACAGTCGGCACTTTTCTTGGTGGCCAAATACACATTGGTTTAAATAATTTTCAAGGGGGACGTGCAGGTGATCCGCCTTCAAATGCATTGGCACGGAGATTACGTGAGTTACCGTTTAATGTTGAAAGATTAAAAACGGGAACACCACCGAGAATTGATGGGCGTACAATTAATTTTGAGGTGTTGACTGAACAACCGGGTGACACACCATTGCCCGTGTTTTCTTATTCAGGGAAAGTTGAAGATCACCCAAATCAAATTTCATGTTTTATTACAGACACCTCTGAACAAACCCATGATATTATCCGAGAAGGTTTGTCGAGATCACCAATGTACACAGGTGTTATCGAAGGGGTTGGTCCCCGCTACTGCCCGTCTATTGAAGACAAGATAACTCGTTTTTCAGATAAAACTTCACACCAGATATTTGTTGAGCCAGAAGGCCTTAATACTCATGAAGTTTACCCAAATGGAATTTCAACCAGTTTGCCTTTCGATGTGCAACAACGCTTTGTCAGAAGCATAAAAGGCTTTGAAAGCGCCAATATTATTCGCCCGGGCTATGCCATAGAATATGATTTTTTTGATCCACGAGATTTAAAACCAACACTGGAAACAAAATTTATTCGAGGGTTATTTTTCGCAGGCCAAATAAATGGAACCACCGGTTATGAGGAGGCGGCAGCACAAGGATTACTCGGTGGAATCAATGCTTCTTTGCTTGCACAAGAAAAAGAAAGCTGGTCGCCCGAGCGAGATGAAGCTTATATTGGCGTGCTGGTCGATGATTTAATTACCCGAGGCACACAAGAACCCTACCGCATGTTTACCAGTCGTGCAGAATTTAGGTTGATTTTGCGTGAAGACAATGCCGATATGCGTTTAACAGAAGCAGGATATAAACTGGGGCTTGTTAGTGAAAAACAATGGCGCGCGTTTTGTGAAAAAAGAGAAGCCGTGGAAAAAGAAACCCAGCGATTGAAATCCACATGGATAACGCCTTCAAAAATGGATAAGGATAAAATCATAGCTGTGCTTGGTAAAACATTGACAAAAGAAGCAAGCTTGATGGAATTGCTCCGACGACCGGAAGTGAGTTATGAAAAACTGATGACACTCAATGAAAATAATCGTGACTGTATATCGGCAGTTGTAGCGGAACAAGTAGAAATACAAGCTAAATATGCAGGCTATATTGATCGGCAAACGGCAGAAATAGAAAAAAGCAAATTACAGGAAAAAACCAAAATTCCTGATGACTTCACATATGAAAATATTTCAGGCCTGTCGAACGAAGTTGTGCAGAAGCTAAAGAAAACACAGCCCACTAGCATTGGTATGGCAAGTCGAATTCCTGGTTTAACACCCGCCGCAATTAGTTTGCTACTGGTTTACTTAAAGCGACATAAAGCAGCGACAAATAACAATGATACAAAAACAAAACAAGCGTAATACACTTGATGAACAGCGATAAGAAATCGGTATGAAAAATGATTTGCAGCAAGCTTTAAAAGCCATGCAAATTGATGCTGATGAGGCCCAGCAAGTGCTTTTGTTGGGCTTTATTGACTTGCTTGAAAAATGGAACAAGGCTTATAACTTAACGGCCATTCGCAATAAACGTGATATGCTGCCGTTGCATGTATTGGATAGTTTAAGCGTGCTGCCTTATCTTGCAGAAGCCAAGCGAATACTCGATGTTGGTAGTGGCGCGGGACTTCCTGGCATACCATTAGCAATCCTGGAGCCTGAGCGCGAATTTGTACTGCTTGATGGAAATGGAAAGAAAACCCGTTTTATCAAACAGGTGGTTATTGAATTAAAGCTGAAAAATGTCACCGTGGTACATGATCGTATTGAGAAATTTTTACCAGAGACAGGGTTTGAGTGCATAACCACGCGTGCATTTGCTACGATAGCAGAAACATTGGACATGATTAGGCATTTTCTCTCGCCTGATGCCCGCGTTTTGTTCATGAAATCTAACACAGCCAAAGAAGAGCTGAAGAAAATTGGTGAAGAATACAAGCAACAAATAATAGATTTAGCGGTGCCAAAGATTGCGGCACCGAGAACACTGGTCATTTTGCAGCAAAACCCATTACCGAAATAACAGCCTGGGAGATATTAATGGCGCGAGTTATCGCAATTGCAAACCAGAAGGGTGGTGTTGGAAAAACGACAACATCTGTTAATCTTGCTGCATCGTTGGCTGCTACCAAGCGCAAAGTCTTGTTAATTGACCTTGATCCACAAGGCAATGCCAGCATGGGCAGTGGCGTCGATAAAAACGAAGTACAACACAATATTTTTGACGTCTTGGTTGATAATATGCCAATTCATGATGTGATATTGGCACCTGAAGACATCGGTTATAAACTTGTCGCCAGCAATTCGGATCTTTCAGGTGCGGAAGTGCATTTGTTGGAAAAACAAAGTCGTGAAGATGTGTTAAAAAATGCCCTAAAGTCCGTACAAGCGGATTTTGATTATGTATTTATCGACTGTCCACCCGCGTTGAATATGCTAACCATCAATGCATTGGTCGCTGCTGAATCCGTCATTATCCCCATGCAGTGCGAATATTATGCACTGGAGGGCTTGTCTGCATTGATGGATACAATCAATAAAATTAGGGCCTCGCTAAACCCAACTTTAGTCATAGAAGGGTTATTGCGAACCATGTATGATCCGAGAAATAAACTGGCACAGCAGGTAACGGAACAATTGTGCAAGTACTTCGGTGACAAAGTGTACCGAACAATAATACCGCGAAATGTGCGTTTAGCCGAAGCGCCCAGTCATGGTTTACCCGTGCTACATTATGATAACGGCTCAAAAGGCGCTCAAGCCTATCTCGCATTGGCAGGAGAGATGTTGCGTCGATCAGAATCTGAACAGGCATAAGACTTGCGCATAAATCCGGATATCTGAAACAACTAATCGCCATTTATGTATTATCGAAACGGTATTAAGTTAGTACACACATATAGGCGTGAAAACTCAAAATAAGGAAATTGTTCTTCAATGGCTAAAAAACAACGAGGCTTGGGCCGAGGACTTGATGCTTTGTTAGGAAGCTCCCCGGCGGTGAGTTCGGTTATTACAGACAAGGAAAACAATCCCCCGGCTGGTGCAACAGTAACGGAAGACTCAAATTTCAAAGATTTGCCCGTCGATATAATTCAAAGGGGGAAATATCAACCGCGAATTGATATGAACCAGGAGGCCTTGGAAGACTTATCCAATTCCATCAAGGCCCAAGGTGTGGTGCAGCCAATAGTTGTACGGCCGATAAATGGCGGAATGTATGAAATCATTGCCGGTGAACGGCGATGGCGCGCCAGTCAGTTGGCGGAACTGGAGTCGATTCCTGTGATAATCCGCGATGTGCCCGATGAAGCGGCAATCGCAATGGCGTTGATAGAAAATATACAGCGAGAGGAACTAACACCAATCGAAGAAGCTGCCGCCTTGCAACGTTTGATTGAAGAGTTTGAGATGACACACATGCAGGCTGCCGAAGCCGTTGGTCGATCCCGTGTGGCTGTAACTAACTTGTTGAGATTACTGCAATTATCTGATGATGTGAAAAGAATGCTGGGTAATGGTGACCTGGAAATGGGACATGCTCGCGCCTTGCTGGCACTTGAAGGCCAAGCGCAGGTAAAAGCGGCTCATCAAGTTTCAAGCAAAGGCTTGTCTGTGCGAGAAACAGAAAAACTGGTCAAGCGGATCCTTAATGGCTTTGAAGCCGCGATAAAACGGCCGGAAAAGGAAAACCCCGATGTGCTTAATTTACAAGGTAAACTATCAGACACATTGGGCGCAAAGGTTAAAATATCCCACAAAGAATCGGGAAAGGGAAAGCTCGAAATTTACTATAACAGTTTGGATGAACTAGACGGTATATTGGCGCACATCAAGTAAACCTCAGTGCTATTTGTTGTTCTTAACGCATTAATTTCATGATATGGCCTGATAAGATTTTTTAGACTTGCAGGAGGTTGCCTGCACGGGCTATAATTGCGCGCCTTTTTTTGGGGTGGGATATGAGAAAAGTAAAGCGAGAAGACAAGCGTGAACCGCTCCCGCTTTTACAAACTGGGGTCGGCACAATATTAAGTTCGATGGCGATTTCAGGCTTTATTCTCGGCTATGTAACAGACCAACTATTTGATACTACACCCGTTTTTTTATTGTTGTTTGGTTTGCTGGGGGTTGTTGGCGGAACCATGAAAGCCCACAAGTTTTTAAAAAATGTCCCAGGGAAGGCAAGTAAAGCTGGAGAAGACAAGGCAGAAAAGCCTTGAGCAAGATGAAAAGTAACGTCGCGAAAAATACGCGGCGATTAATTGTTAGCCAGTTTATTATTGGAGCAATAGTAACGCTACTGTATGTTCTTTTTTCTGGCACATTACAAGGCTTATCAGCAGCCTATGGCAGTTTTACAACGATGTTGATCAGCGCCTATTTGAGTTATGGCGTAATAAAAGCGGAAAAAGTTGCGCAAACCAACCCGAAAAAAAGTTTGGGTATATTATATTTTGGCGCAGTACAACGATTTGTCATGGTGATCGGTATGTTTATCATCGGTCTTGCCATATTAAAGCTGGAACCACTGGCAACCACCATTGGCTTTGGCTTAGCACAACTAGGATACGTAGTTAATTTGCGGCAACAAGCCCAGGTTAATGGATAGAGAGTAAAAGATTTTTTTAGCTTATCAAAGGGAGAGTCGTCTTGAGCGAGTCAGCAAATTCTTCAGGTGGTGGAACAGTTGAATATATTCAACACCATTTAACCAATCTCTGTGTAGGTGATTGCGACCCAGTTACTCATAAAGCGTCTGGTTTTTGGTCACTTCATCTTGATACATTATTTTTTAGCTTTGCGTTAGCAGCATTAATTATTTTTGTTGCGGCGAGAGTGGGCAAAAGTTTAAACGCCGACAGGCCTGGGGGTTTTCAAAACTTTATCGAAATGATTGTCGATTTTGTATCACAGCAAGTAAAAGATACATTTCCTGGTCATAATCCTTTAATTGCACCACTGGCCTTAACCATTTTTGTTTGGGTCTGGTTAATGAACTTCATGGATTTAATTCCGGTTGATTTGTTGCCGTTAATCGGTAGCTTCCTCGGTATAGAGTATCTGAAGGTTGTACCAACGACTGACTTGAATACCACAATGGCAATGTCGTTAACTGTTTTTGGCTTGATTTTATACTACAACTTTAAAGTCAAAGGCGCAGCGGCTTATGGCAAGTCATTCTTGTTTCATCCCTTTGGTAAATTTCTAGTGCCGGTGAATATTATTATGACAGCCATTGAAGAACTGGCTAAGCCACTGAGCCTTGGTTTGCGACTATTCGGCAATATGTTTGCCGGAGAACTGGTGTTCTTGTTGATCGCATTGATCGGTGGTTCAGCTGCCATAGGATTTGGATTGTTTTTTATTCTCCCGCTACAGGTGCTGTTAGACCTTGGCTGGTTAATATTCCATATTTTGGTTATTACCCTGCAAGCCTTTATCTTTATGGTATTGACTATCGTGTATCTGGGTATGGCCCATACTGAAGCAGACCAACATTAATCTGTTTTAGTGAGTTTGGTTTTATCACGTTTTAGATGTTTTGTTTTTTATTTTTATCATTTTGTTAATTAAGGAGAAGTAATATGACGCCTGATATGATCGCTATGATTTATGCATACACAGCTGTAGGTGTAGGTGTAATTTTGGCAGCCGCTGGTATGGGTTCAGCAATAGGCTGGGGTTTGATTTGTGCAAAGACGCTGGAAGGGATTTCTCGTCAGCCTGAAATGAAACCTGCATTAATGACTAATATGTTTATCTTTGCCGGTTTGATGGAATCATTTCCTTTTATCATTCTCGCTTTCTCTATGTGGTTCTTGTTTGCGAATCCTTTCATTGGTGCTGCTCAGTCTGCAATCGGCGGCTAAGCGATATACGTTATTCGTGTATTTAACACCTAGAGGAATTTAGCAATGAATATTACATTGACCCTGATTGCTCAAATGTCTGCTTTTATTGCCCTGATTTACTTCGTCAACAAAATGTTGTGGAAGCCAATGTCAGGTATGCTGGAAGATCGTCAAAAAAGAATTGCAGACGGTTTGGCAGCGGCAGAAAAAGGTAAGCAAGAGCAAGAGCTGGCAGAAAAAAATGCTATGCAGAAAATCAGTGAAGCAAAAGCTCAAGCAACGGAAATTGTTTCTCAAGCACAACGTCGTAGTAATGAAATTGTGGAAGAAGCGAAAATTGCCGCTCGAGAAGAAGCTGATCGAATTCTCACAGCAGCGAATGCGGAAATTGAGCAGGAATTGAACCGCGCAAAAGAAACGTTGCGTAAAGAAGTTTCATCAATTGCAGTAGCTGGTGCTAGCAAGATTCTGAAGAAAGAAGTTGACGCAAAAGCGCATGCTTCAATCTTGGATGATCTGGCAGCACAAATATAAGGTGATCCTATGGCAGAAGCGACTACGATAGCACGCCCATATGCACAAGCTGTTTTTGAGTTGGCAAAAGACAATGGCAAATTAGCTCAATGGTCTGATGTGTTAACTTTATTGTCAGCAGCAACAAATGACGACGCAGTTAGCGCGCTTATTAGTAATCCTAATGTTGCGAGTGATCAGCTGGTTGAATTGCTTGGTGCGATATGTGGAAGCAAACTGGATAAAGAAGGCAAAAACTTTTTAAAAGTACTTGCTGAAAATGGCCGGTTAAATGTGATAAGCGAAATCGCGGCAAGTTTTGACGAGTTGAAAGCTGATGCTGAGAAAACAGTGAATGCAGAAGTAGTATCTGCATTTAAGTTAACAGCAGCGCAAAAAACAAAGCTAGAAGCTGCGTTAAAAAAACGCCTGGGTTGTGAAGTGGAAATTACGAGCACTATTGACAAATCATTGTTAGGCGGCGCGATTATACGCGCTGGCGATATGATTATTGATGGCTCTGTTACAGCTCAGCTGGATCGTTTATCAAGTGACTTGACTCACTGATCGGCTTTAAAGAGGGAAACCCCATGAATCTGAATCCTGCAGAAATCAGCGAACTGATTAAGCAAAAAATTCAAAATTTTGACGCTACTACAGAGGCCAAAACAGAAGGCACAGTAGTTAGTTTAACAGATGGTATCGCACGTGTTCACGGCTTGTCCGATGTTATGTCTGGTGAGATGTTAGAATTCCCAGGTAACACTTACGGTTTGGCACTGAACCTGGAGCGCGACTCTGTCGGTGCTGTAATCCTCGGTGACTATCAAGGTATCACCGAAGGTGACAGCGTAAAATGTACAGGTAAAATCCTGGAAGTACCTGTTGGTAATGGGCTGTTAGGCCGCGTTGTTGACTCATTAGGTAATCCAATTGATGGTAAAGGTCCGGTTAAAACAACTGAAACTTCACCGATTGAAAAAATTGCACCGGGTGTAATTGCACGTCAATCGGTTGATGAGCCGGTTCAAACAGGTCTAAAGTCCATTGATGCCATGGTGCCAGTTGGTCGCGGCCAGCGTGAACTTATCATCGGTGACCGTCAAACGGGTAAAACTGCTGTTGCGATTGATGCCATTATCAATCAAAAAGGCAAAGGCATAAAATGTATTTACGTCGCAATCGGACAGAAAGCCTCATCCGTTGCGGCAGTTGTACGCAAATTAGAAGAGCACGGCGCTTTGGAGCACACCATTGTTGTTTCGGCTTCGGCTTCTGATTCTGCTGCAATGCAATACATCGCACCTTACACTGGTTGCTCAATGGGTGAATATTTCCGTGATCGCGGTGAAGATGCATTGATTGTCTATGATGATTTAACAAAACAAGCCTGGGCTTATCGCCAGGTGTCATTGTTGCTTCGTCGCCCACCAGGTCGTGAAGCTTATCCTGGTGATGTTTTCTACCTACACTCTCGTTTATTAGAGCGCGCTGCTCGGGTAAATGCGGACTACGTAGAAAATTTCACAAAAGGTGAAGTGAAAGGAAAAACAGGTTCATTGACAGCATTGCCTATCATTGAAACTCAAGGTGGTGACGTATCTGCATTCGTACCAACCAACGTTATTTCGATTACCGATGGTCAGATCTTCCTGGAAACCGATTTGTTTAACTCGGGTATTCGACCAGCGATAAACGCCGGTTTGTCGGTATCTCGAGTGGGTGGCGCAGCGCAGACTAAAATCATCAAGAAACTGGGTGGTGGTGTTCGTCTTGACCTTGCGCAATACCGCGAGCTTGCAGCTTTCGCTCAGTTTGCATCAGATCTTGATGAAAGTACGCGTAAGCAAATTGAACGTGGTCAGCGTGTAACCGAGTTAATGAAGCAAAAACAATACTCGCCATTAAGCATTGCTGAAATGGGTTTGTCATTGTTTGCGGCTAACGAAGGTTTTCTCGATGATGTCGAGGTAAACAAGATTGTTGATTTTGAAGAAGCACTGCACTCGTTTGCGAACTCAAACTCGGCAGATTTGATGAACGACATCAATTCAACGGGTAATTTCAACGATGATATCGCCGCTAAAATGCGCGCTACTATCGAGAAATTCAAATCAACCAGTACTTGGTAATTGTTAGGTAGATGCTAATAGTTAACCGAGTAATTAAGGAGATTTGAGATGGCAGTTGGTAAAGAGATACGTACTCAGATAAAGAGCATCCAGAACACGCAGAAAATTACGCGTGCGATGGAGATGGTTGCGGCGAGTAAAATGCGCAAAGCACAATCTCGCATGGAAGCATCTAAGCCCTATGCTGCAAAAATGCGTAACGTAATCGCTCACCTGGCACATGCTCATCCTGAATATAAGCACCCCTATCTTGATGATAGGGATGTTAAACGGGTCGGGTATATTGTTATTTCGTCTGACCGGGGGTTGTGTGGTGGTTTAAACACAAACTTGTTTAAAGCCGCTGTTGCCAGTTTGCGTGAAAACGATGCCAAAGGCTACAAAGCAGACGTATGCGTTATAGGTTCAAAAGGTGAAAGCTTTATGAAACGTATTGGCGCTAATATCGTATCAACCGCTTCTCACTTGGGTGATGCACCCGGTGTGAACGATTTGATCGGTTCAGTCAAAGTCATGCTTGATGCCTATGATAAAGGCGAAATTGATTGTTTATATTTGGTTAACAATGAATTCGTCAACACCATGACTCAAGATCCTCAGGTCACTCAATTGTTACCAATAACAGTTGCTGAACCTGAAGAAGAAATGAAGCATCACTGGGATTATTTGTACGAGCCGGAAGCCAAGGTCGTACTGGATAAGCTAATGATGCGCTATATCGAGTCACTGGTTTATCAGGGTGTAGTAGAGAATATCGCTTGTGAACAGGCAGCACGTATGATTGCAATGAAAAATGCATCCGATAATGCGGGTGATCTTATTGACGATCTGCAATTGGTTTATAACAAAGCGCGTCAAGCGGCTATTACCCAGGAAATTTCCGAAATAGTTGCCGGCGCGGCAGCGGTTTAGCAGAGTAGCGGTTTAGAGACTTCATAATTTTAGTAAGAGGAATATAGACATGAGCACAGGTAAAGTTGTTCAAGTCATCGGCGCGGTAGTTGACGTGGAATTTCCACGCGATGATGTACCAAAGGTTTATAACGCGCTAAATGTTGACGAACTTGGTTTAACGATGGAAGTTCAACAACAATTAGGTGACGGAATTGTTCGTTGTGTGGCCATGGGTTCAAGCGAAGGTTTGAAGCGTGGTCAAAAATGTTCAAATACGGGTAAAGCGATTTCTGTTCCTGTAGGAACACAAACGCTTGGTCGTATTATGGACGTACTTGGTGATCCAATTGATGAAAAAGGTGAAATTGGCGAGGAAGCCCGTTGGGAAATCCACCGTAAGGCGCCTTCCTATGAGGAACTTTCACCATCAGCAGAATTGCTGGAAACCGGTATTAAAGTAATCGACCTGGTTTGCCCTTTTGCAAAAGGCGGTAAAGTTGGTTTGTTTGGTGGTGCCGGTGTTGGTAAAACCGTTAACATGATGGAGCTTATCCGTAACATCGCTATCGAGCACAGTGGTTACTCTGTATTCGCTGGTGTTGGTGAGCGAACGCGTGAAGGTAACGATTTCTACCACGAAATGACGGATTCAAACGTAATCGACAAGGTATCGTTGGTTTACGGGCAGATGAATGAGCCGCCAGGAAACAGACTGCGTGTTGCCCTAACAGGCTTAACCATGGCGGAATACTTCCGTGACGAAGGCAAAGACGTACTTTTCTTTGTTGATAACATCTACCGTTACACATTGGCGGGTACAGAAGTATCAGCGTTGTTAGGTCGTATGCCTTCTGCGGTAGGTTACCAGCCAACACTGGCGGAAGAAATGGGTGTGCTTCAAGAGCGTATTACATCTACCAAAAAAGGATCGATCACCTCGATTCAAGCGGTATATGTACCTGCGGATGACTTGACTGATCCATCGCCAGCAACAACGTTTGCTCACTTGGATGCGACAGTTGTACTTTCTCGTGCGATTGCCGAGCAAGGTATTTACCCCGCGATAGACCCACTCGATTCGACTTCACGTCAGTTGGATCCATTGGTTATCGGTCAGGAGCATTATGATGTTGCTC
>Ga0256830_1001164_pt1 | contig 18931 bp, 13 predicted proteins | sample 128326metaG_FD_190537 | JGI IMG/M metagenome (GOLD analysis project Ga0256830, IMG submission 190537) | Hydrothermal vent microbial communities from Lau Basin, Pacific Ocean - 128-326 | ecosystem: Environmental > Aquatic > Marine > Hydrothermal vents | place: Pacific Ocean: Lau Basin | collected... | reverse complement strand
AGTCCAGCTGGGCGGAGCCCGGCCTGGCCGACTTCGAACGACCGCTGAATGCGCGCGGTGAGCGGGATGCGCCCTTTGCGTCTTTGCGTTATTAACCCGGCAACCAAGTATGCCGTGTTAATAAACACGAAATGCCACAGGGCGCCATGGTGGGGTTCACTCCGTTCACCGCCACGGGCGGTCATTCGCAGGACGGGCGGTTATGGAATTCGAGCCTGAGGCCGTATTCGCCGTGCAGGAAACGGGTCAGGGCCGCATTGTCGATGCGCGCCCGGTACCAGGCGGCCGGTTCGGAGCGCAGCACGTGCCCGAGCGCCGCCCGAATGACGCCGGCGTGCGCGATCACCAGCACGTGCTCGCCCGCGCAACGTCCGATCAGGTCGTCGAAGGCCTCGGCCACCCGCTGCCCGAACGCCTCCAGCGGTTCCGCACCGGCCGGCCGGTTGCGCACCGGATCTTCGTAGAATGCTGCATAGGCGCGCGGGTCACGGGCAATGACATCATCGGGACTGAGGCCCTCCCAGCTACCCATACCCACTTCCCGGAAACGCTCATCGACCACCAGCGGCAGACCGTGCCTGTCGGCCAGCGCCCCGGCAAAGGCCCGGCAGCGCTGCATCGGCGAACTGACGACATGCTGCCAGGGCGGCTGTTCGCCTACCGCCGCCCACATCTGCTGCCAGCCTTTTTCACTGAGCGGGTCGTCGGCACCGTCGCCGCGGTAGCGGCGGCCGCCGACCGGCTCTCCGTGGCGCAGAAAATCGATAAGCGTGTCCTTCATCGGCAGCCGGCCCGCACGGTGCTCCGCATCACTTGGTCAGCGCCATGAACAACTGCGGCAGCTTCTCCGGCAGCCGTTCGACGCGGTCGATGACCGTGTACTGTCTGCCGAAGATGTCGCCGACATAGTCGTCCGCGCGGGGATCGAGGGAGATACAGTAGGTATAGATACCTTGCCGATCCAGTTCCTGCACGGCCTTGCGCGCGTCCTCGATCAGCAGGCGTTCGTCGTCGACGTCGATGTCGGATGGCTCACCGTCGGTCAGGATCAGCATCAACTTCTTGTCCGCCTTCTGTCGTTCCAGGTAGTGGGCGGCATGGCGCATGGCTGCGCCCATGCGCGTCGAGTAAGCGGCATCCATGGCCGCCAGGCGGCCCTTCACCTGGTCGTCCCAGTGTTCGCGAAACCCCTTGAAATGCAGGTAGCGCACGTCGTGACGGGTATTGGAGTGGAAACCGGCGATGGCAAACGGGTCGCCCAGCTGCTCGATGGCCCAGGCCAGCAGCGACACCGCTTCCTGGCTCAGTTCCAGAATGCTCTGCTCACAGCCGGCCGGCACCTCGTTGATGGATTCCGACAGGTCCAGCAGCAGGGTGACAGCCAGGTCGCGACCGTCGTGCCGGTGGCTCATGTTGATGCGCGGGTCCGGCGCGGCACCGCACTTGTAATCGATAAGCGAGCGGACCGCCACGTCCAGATCCAGTTCGCTGCCCTCCTCCTGGTAGCGTATGCGCACGTATTGCTGTGGCTTGAGCATGTCGAGCATGCGCTTGAGGCGCTTGGCCAGCGCGCTGTGCTTGGCCAGCAGCCTGTCGATGTCCGCCGCGTTGCCCGGTGGATGCAGCACCTCGTAGACGCTGACCCAGTCCGGCCGGTAGGTCTTGGTATGGTAATCCCATTCCGGGTAATGGCGTGGCGGCAGGCCCTTGCTTTCCACTTCTTCGGGCTCGACCTTGCGCTTCTCCTCGAACGCCTCTTCCTCGTCGCCCTCCTCGATGAATTTCCACATGTGGCGGTTGTCATCGCGGTAGTCGACCTCGGTGTCCTCGAAACGGACATTGGGCAGCAGGTCACTCTGGCGCCGCGTTTTGGCGATGAAGGAAATCGCGAGCTGTGCCATCTCGGGGGTACTCGACTCCCGCCCCTGAACGAGGTCGTGGAAACGCGCCACAAAGTCCAGGATCACCGGGTCCCGGTAAGGGTGATCGGGGTCGAGCAGGGCGCGCGACAGCATCGCCAGGCGGTGGCGGATGCAGGATTCCTTTTCAGGATCGCAGGCGTCTTCCACGGGCACCGGGTGCAGCGCCTGGAAGATCCTGCGCAGCCCCGGATAGGCGCGCATCACCAGCTGCTCGACGCGCGAGTCCTCGAACGTCTCGATGGCGATGCGCTGGAAGGGACTGTAGTTGTCGGCGATGATGGCCGTGGTCCAGCGCCGGTGCGCGGCGATGTGCGCCAGCACGGCACGGTAGCGGTCGATGCCGCGCACGCCCGCCCGATCGTCGTATACGTCCGGGATGCGGATACCCAGGTGATCATAATAGGGCATGGGCTTGCGCAGTTCGTCGAACGCCAGCGAATAGGGCACGAAGTGCTCCGGGTCGCGCCAGAAGCCGCGCATGTAGAGATCCAGCCGCCGCTCGTTGTCCGCGAACAGGGTGCCGTGGCGCTCGCGCTGCAGCATGGCGCGGCTGTCGGCGGATTTCAGGCTGAAATAGTCGCGCTGCCGGTCGGGGTGGTTCTTGTAATTGCGTATGCCGTATTCCAGCCAGTTGCGCAACCCCGCGAGGGAAAGCTGGTTGAGCAGGTAGGGCACCTGGTTGAGAAACTCGGGCAGACCGGGACTGGGGATGGTGGTGTGGAAACCGTGTATGGAGCCGGTCGTCTGCTCCATGAGTTCGAACACCATGTCCAGGTAGTGCTGCATCTGTTCCGCGCTGCCGAGCCGTCGGGCGGCCTCCGCCAGCGACTGCAGAAACGGCAGAATGGAATTGCCGTTGGGGCTGCGCGACATCTTCCATACCGCCTGCGAAATGACAGTCAGCATATCCTCGCCCAGACGCGACGCCACCTGCGGCATTTCCTCCAGGTACACCAGCACCGGCTCGAAACCGCGCCCGATCATGCAGATCAGCGACGCACCTTCCAGATAGTCCTTGATGCCCCGTTCCGACAGCAGGGCCAGCGCCTCTTCCATACAGTCGGCGAAGACGTCGTCGAGCTGCGGAAAATTGCAGGTCAGCTGCTCGCGGTAGATCTGCAGATCGGTTTCGCTCATGTCAGCGTCCAACGAGGGTAACGACTGTATAGGGCGCGGTGAGCGCAGCGAACCCCGCCAGAACGGTTTCTCGTCCTGCACGCCGGGGTGAGGTGGGGTTCGCTGCGCTCACCGCCACCCTGCGGACCTCGCGCCGGGCATCGTGAAGTTCAGGCAAATACAGCATCCACCGCATGATCCAGCGTATCCCGGATATCGGCATCGTCGGTGATGGGTCGCACCAGCGCCATGCGACAGGCGGCCCTGGCTTCGATACCCCGGCTCATCAGGTTGGCCGCATAGACCAGCAGCCGCGTGGAGATGCCTTCGTCCAGGCCATGCCCCTTCAGGTTGCGGGCGGTCGCCGCTATCTTCACCAGTTTGCCCGCGACCTCTTCGTCGACACCGGTCTCCGTCTGCACGATGCTGGTTTCGACCTTTGCGGACGGGTAATCGAAGTCCAGCGCCGAGAAGCGCTGCTTGGTGGACTGCTTCAGATCCTTCATCAGGCTCTGATAACCGGGGTTATAGGAAATCACCAGCTGGAAGTCAGGGTGCGCCTCCACCAGTTCGCCCTTCTTGTCCAGCGGCAGGGTGCGGCGGTGATCGGTGAGCGGGTGGATGACCACCGTGGTGTCCTGTCGTGCTTCGACGACCTCGTCCAGGTAGCAGATTGCGCCGATACGCGCGGCCGTGGTCAGCGGACCATCCTGCCAGCGCGTGCCGCCTGCATCCAGCAGGTAGCGCCCCACCAGGTCCGAGGCCGTCATGTCCTCGTTGCAGGCCACCGTGATCAGCGGCCTGTCCAGTTTCCAGGCCATGTATTCGATGAAACGCGATTTGCCGCAGCCCGTCGGCCCCTTGATCATGACTGGCATGCGCGCAGCATAGGCGGCCTCGTACAGCTCCACCTCGTTTTCCTGTGGCTGATAGAAAGGCTCCGCCTTGATTTTGTATTGCTCGATATCTATGTCGGTCATGGCAGTAACTCCGGAAGAAAAAAGCCCCCGCGGGTGCGAGGGCTTCCCTGGCGTCATGAAGCCGTGCGGACGGCTTACTTGTGGACGCCGAGCTTCTCGCGCCAGCCCGGGTACAGGGCGTCGGCATCATGCGGGAAGGACTCGAACGCACGGGCGAATTCCTTGTGGTCCTTGGCCCACTCGATGGGGTCGGCACCGGCCTTCCAGCACTCGTAGGCCTGGCGCAGCGAGATGGCGCCGGCCGCCGGGCTGTCGATGTGGCCGTAGGAACCGCCGCCGGCGGTATTGATCACGTTGCCGTGGCCCAGGTTCTCGAAGAAGCCGGGCAGGCGCAGCGCGTTCATGCCGCCGGAGATGATCGGGGTGGTGGGCTTCATGCCATACCACTTCTGCGGATACACCGGACCCTGGTACTCGTCACGCTCGATGATGTAAGCGATGGCGCGGTCGTCCTTGTCGCCTTCCATCTTGCCGTAGCCCATGGTGCCGACGTGGATGCCGGAAGCACCCTGCAGACGCGACATCTTGGCCAGCACGTAGGCGGTGTAGCCGCGCTTGGACTGCGGAGAGGTCACGGCGCCGTGGCCGGCCCGGTGGTAGTGCAGGTACTGGTTGGGGAACCAGCGGCGGGCGGTGGTCACCATGCCCGGGCCGCCGACGTAGCCGTCAACCAGGAAGGCCACGTGGTCGGCGAACTCACCGAAGGCTTCCAGGATGAACTCGCCGCGGGCAATCATTTCGTCATGATCATCGGCGGTGATATTGGCCGAGAACAGCTTGGCCTGGCCGGTCTCGTCCTGGGCGCGTTTCATGGCGTCGGCGACCATCGGAATGACCTTTTTCAACGGCGCGAACACCTGGTTGCCCTGCGGCTCGTCGTTCTTGATGAAGTCGCCGCCCAGCCAGAACTGATAGGCCGCCTCGGCGAAAGGCTCGGGCCGCAGGCCGAGCTTGGGCTTGATGATGGTGCCGGCGATGTAGCCGCCGTCCTTGACCGGACGGCCGAGGATGCGCCACAGGTCGGAGATGTCCTTGGCCGGGCCGTCGAACAGCTCGATGGCGCGCTTGGGCATGTAGAAGTCGATCATCTTGGCGTACTCGATGTCGCCCATGCCCTGGTTGTTGCCGATGGTCAGCGTCAGGAAGGACACCAGCATCATGCGGCCGTCGGTGATGTTGCGATCGAAGAGGTCAATGGGATAGGCGATGCGCATGTCTTCGTTGGCCTCGTCGATGTAGTACACCAGCGCATCGACGCCCTTGGTGAACTCGTCGGTGGTGCAGACCTCGACGTTGGTGCCGGTGGAGGATTCGGCGGCGAAGTGAGCGGCGGCTTCCAGGTAGCCGTAGCCCTCCTTCGGCTTCATCTTGTAGGCGCACAGAATGTGCTTGCCTTCCTTGATGAGTTCCTCTTCTTTGAGGCTGAGGTCGGAGTAACGTGCTGATTGGTCCAGAGCCATGGGGCGTCTCCTCGTAGACTAGACTGTAGGGAATTCTGTACGTCGCGCAGCCGGCACCGTGGCGGGCTGAGTTCAACGAAGGTGGGGTACTCTACCCTCGCGAATCGGTAAATAATACTCAGAGATTTTAATCGTATGCATAAGTTATTATTTATGCATAAAAGACAGTGAAAATATGCTTGCCTGTTCAGCGGGTTAAAAAAAGGGGGCACCGGCCAGACCGGGCCCCCTCGTCACGGCTTACGGCTTCAGGCGTCTGAAACGGGCTCTCCTCCCTCTTCGTTTTCCGCCTCTGCGCGCAGTTGTTCGGCCTCCTTGCGCCGCTGTATGCGTTTCTCGAAGGCATCTGCCCGGCGCGGAATCGACTCCTCGCCGAACATGATTTGCAGAATCATGCGTTCGCCGAACTTGAGCAGCGCCACGTCGTCCTGATACAGGGTGTCCAGTTCGTCCTGCGGCAGATCGAAGATGTCCTGGAATCCCGCGCTCTTGAGAAATTCACGGAAACGGTCGAGGTCGTAGCAGGCCATGAAGAAGAACTGCAGACTGGTCTTGGATGGTTTGCCGATGGCGGGGCCGGCGGACTTCATCTTCAGCACCAGCTGGCGCCAGCCGCGGCCGAGTTCATCGTATTCGTCCAGGCCCTGTTCCTTGCGGTAGTCCTTGATGGTGATCTCCCGCTCTTCCAGGTGACCCTTGCAGTGGTCTTCCTGCACCAGCGCGTACGATGCCCGGTCGAAGTTCTCGTCGGCACGGCGCAGCGACAGCAGGCCGACCGGGTAGTAACGGCAGGCGGTGGGTCGGTCACTGTAGACGCTGCAGCCCTCCTCGGTCATGAACTGGCAGGCAGTGCCGCCTTCCACGGGCAGCAGTTTCACGCCGGCGATGCTGTTCTTGCCGAACTCGAAGGGCACCGTGTACTTGCGCAGGAACTCGGACGAGTTCATCCCCAGCCGGTTCTTCAGCCGCAGGATGTCATAGGGCGTCAGGGTGATGTCGATGTTGCTGCAACAGGCATTGAAACACTCGATGCCCTTGTAGCAGCGGAATTTGATGACGTGATCCTCGTCGAACTGCTCCGGGACGACGGGGCTGGACTCGAAGGGGGATTCACTGATGTCGATCTTCACGTCACTCATATCGATTGCCTCGCGCTGCCGGCGGCCATTCGGGGTCGCCGAGCTTACCACAATTCGGGGGGGTGAATTCAATCGGTGAGGTTATGGGAATTGTTTTTTTCAACGACGAAGGCGCACAAGGGCACACGAAGGAAAACATTTTTTGGTGGGGTTCGCTTCGCTCACCGCCACCCTACGGGAAGCAAACGCCGTAAATAACGTGTAGGGTGGGGTGCGCTTCGCGCACCCCACCATAACCGTTCGGCGGCCACCTCTTAACAGAACCACTGAATCCTGGTACGTCCCGGTCAAAAAGAACCACACCCCACCATAACCGTTCGGCGGCCACCTCTTAACAGAACCACCGCATCCTGGTACGTCCCTGTCAAAAGAAACCACACCCCACCCGAACGGAAAATCAAGATTTTCCTTTGTGCGCCCTTGTGCGCCTTCGTGGTTGGAACCCCCATCCGAAGAAAAAGCCCGGGCACCTCACGGTACCCGGGCTTCAGTCTCAAGCGACTGTCAGGTAAGGACTTACTTGAACAGCTTGCTCTTGTCCACCAGGTCGACGTGCTTGCGCTTGAAGCAGGTCCAGCTCTTGGTGTTCTTGTCGTAGATGGAGTTCACGAAGCACTTCCAGTTGTCCTCGTCGACAATGTTGTAGTCCATCCGGTAGTAGAAGCCCGGGTAACGGGATTCCTCACGGAACTGGATGTGCTTCATGTGGGCTTCCGCCGTCAGGATGCGGTGGTAGTTCTCCCAGGCCCGCAGCAGTTCGTGCAGGTCCTTGGCGCGCATCTTCTCGGCGTCTTCCTTCAGCATGCCCAGCTTCTCTTCCGCCACTTCCAGCATCTTGCTGTTGGTGGTGTAGTAGGTGGCCACGCCGGCTACATACTCGTCCATGATCTTCTGCAGGCGGAACTGCAGCATGCGCGGAGTAATGTAGTTCGGGTTGACGTCGATGGCGGTGGTGTAGTCCTTGTGCTCCAGGAAGTTGCGCACCGGCTTGTAGATCTCCTCGATCAGCTGATCGACCGGGGTATCCAGCTCGGGCGTCCAGTCCTTGTTGTCGAGCGCGAACTTGACCATGGCCTTGGCAGCCATGCGGCCTTCGGCATGGGAACCGGAGGAGAACTTGTGGCCGGAGGCGCCCACGCCGTCACCGGCGGTGAACAGGCCCTTGACCGTGGTCATCGAACGGTAGCCCCAGTTCCAGCCCTTGGGCAGGTGCTCCGGAATGCCATCGTATTCCTCGTCGGTCGGCGCACCGACGTCCTCGGGACCGGACACCCAGATGCCGCAGCAGCCGGAGTGGGAACCCAGCAGATAGGGTTCGGTCGGCATCAGCTCGGAGTTCTTCTTCTCCGGCTCGATGTTCTCACCGACCCAGATGCCGCACTGGCCGACGCACATGTCGAGGAAGTCTTCCCAGGCTTCCGCTTCCAGGTGCTTGACTTCGCGCGGGCTCAGGGTTTCGCGCAGGTTGGCCAGCGCAGTGACCGTGTCCATGTAGATCGGGCCGCGGCCTTCGCGCATTTCCTTGAGCATGAGGTGGTTGCGCAGGCAGGAAGCCGGCACGGCCGCCTGGCCGTAGGGCGGGTAGTCGTCCAGCATCTCCTTGTTGCGGTCCATGTAGACCTCGCCGAAGGCGTTGGTGGCCTTGGCCTTGAACAGCAGGAACCAGGCACCCACAGGACCGTAGCCGTCCTTGAAGCGGGTCGGCACGAAGCGGTTTTCCATCATGGTCAGCTCGGCGCCGGCCTCGGCGGCCATGGCGTAGGTGGAACCGGCGTTCCAGACGGGGTACCAGGCGCGGCCCTGACCTTCACCGACCGAGCGCGGACGGAACAGGTTGACGCAGCCGCCGGCCGCCAGCAGGCAGGCCTTGAACTTGTACACGAACAGCTTGTGCTCACGCACGGAGAAGCCGACCGCACCGGCGACGCGGTTGGGGTCGTTCTTGTCGTTGACCAGCTTGACGATGAACACGCGCTCCTGGATGTTGTCGATGCCCAGCGCCTTCTTGGCGGCCTCGGCCACGATCCACTTGTAGGACTCGCCGTTGATCATGATCTGCCACTTGCCGGAACGCACGGGCTTGCCGCCGTCCTTCAGCGGGGTCAGGCCCTCCGCACCGTTGTGACGCTCGCCGTTCTCGTCGGTCTTCCAGATCGGCAGACCCCATTCCTCGAACAGGTGCACCGACTCGTCGACGTGACGGCCGAGGTCATAGGCCAGGTCGTCGCGGGTGATGCCCATGAGGTCATTGGAGACCATGCGGGCGTAGTCGGCCGGATCCTGCTCCGGACCGATGTAGGTGTTGATGGCGGACAGACCCTGGGCCACGGCACCGGAACGGTCCATGGCGGCCTTGTCGACCAGCTTGATCTTGAGGTCGGTGCCCTCGGCCCAGCGCATGATCTCGAACGCCGCACCGCAGCAGGCCATGCCGCCGCCGATCAGGAGGATATCGACTTCTTCTTCGACTACCTCAGGATTTCCAAATTCTCCTGCCATTTTCTATACCTCTAACACTGATTTAAGTGGATTCTGAATCTTCGCCTTACAGGCGGATCAGCTCGCTGCGATCACCTTCGCGGTAGCCGTTCTCCTGACAGAAGAAACCGGGCTCGCTGATCTTGGACATGTCGGCGGCGGGCTTGCCGGCATAGGGATCGATGGAACCTTCCGGCGTGGTGCGGATCGGGAACTTGAAGCGCTTCATGGTGCCGTTGCGGAACTTGATGGTCCACATGATGGAGTCGGTACCACGCAGCGGCTGCACGGAGCCGCCCAGCGGCACGATATCGGCATAGTGACGGGCCTCGATGGCCTGCTGCGGGCAGATCTTGACGCAGGAATAGCACTCCCAGCACTGCTCCGGCTCCTGGTTGAAGGCTTTCATGGCATGGCCGGTTTCGGAACCGTCCTTGTCCAGCTTCATCAAGTCGTGCGGGCAGATGTACATGCAGGCCGTCTTGTCCTGGCCTTTGCAACCATCGCACTTGTCAGTACGTACAAATGTAGGCATGGTGTTGTCTCCGTTGTTTACTGCAGTTGTTTCTTCCGGCGCCGGTTGCAACCGCCGTCGGCCTCTAGAGTCTTTAACGGGCCGAATGACCGGCCAGTTTCACCTCAACTTTTTCGTCGTCCTTCAGCCCCGCGTAGTAGGCGCGCAGGATTTCCAGCACTTCAGGGCGGCTGAAATGGTCCGGCACCTCGGTGCCCTCGGACAGGGCCTTGCGCAGCTTGGTGCCGGACAGCAGCAGACGATCCTCGGCGTCGTGCGGGCAGGTCTTCATGGAGGCCATGCCCTCGCACTTGTTGCACCAGAAGGTCCAGTCGATCTTGAGCGGCTGGGTCTCCAGGGCATCCTTGGGGATCTCGTCGAAGATGTGGTGGGCATCGAAGGGACCGTAGTAGTCGCCGACGCCGGCGTGGTCACGGCCCACGATCAGATGCGAACAGCCGTAGTTCTGGCGGAACAACGCGTGCAGCAGCGCCTCGCGCGGACCGGCATAGCGCATGTCCAGCGGATAGCCGGCCTGGATCACCGTGTTGTCGGCGAAATACTTGTCGATCAGGGTTGCGATGGCCTTGCTGCGCACCTCCGCCGGGATGTCGCCGGGCTTGAGCTTGCCCAGCAGGGAATGGATCAGTACACCGTCCAGGGTCTCGATGGCGATCTTGGCCAGGTACTCGTGGGAGCGGTGCATGGGGTTGCGGGTCTGGAAAGCGGCGATGGTCTTCCAGCCACGCTTCTCGAACTCGGCGCGGGTCTGCGCCGGGGTCATGAACTGGTCGCCGTACTCCTCGGGGAACTCGCCCTGCGACAGCACCTTGACCGGGCCGGCGAGGTTGACGTCGCCCTGCTCCATGACCATCTTCACGCCCGGATGCTCGATATCGGTGGTCTTGTAGACCATCATGCACTCGTGCGCCTTGTCTATAGTGTACTTCTCGGTCACCGTCATGGTGGCGAGAATCTCGTCACGCTCCGGATCGTACAGCGCAACATCGCTGCCTTCCTTGACCGAGTCGGCCGTGTCCTTGTCGGTGGACAAGGTGACCGGAATCGGCCAGAACAGGCCGTTGGCCATCTTCATGCCGTCGCACACGCCTTCCCAGTCGGCGCGGGTCATAAAGCCTTCCAGCGGCGTGAAACCACCGATGCCCATCATGATAAGGTCTCCGGCCTCGCGAGAGGAAATGTTGACCCTGGGGAGTGTCGCGGCGCGTTCTTTTTCCGCAGCAAGCGCGTCACCTTCGAGCAACAGCGGCTTCAGATCTCCGCCGCCGTGGGGTTTCACTAAACTGGACATGGCACTCCTTCCAACCTGAACGTATACGTATTCGACACCCGCAACGGGGGCGGGCAGGGGGTGTTACCTTAATGAGTTGAGGTGGGAAATCCAACAGTTTTAATTTACTCCAGCATAAAGCCACCTTATTCTTGTCATGGCTCGGCGATGACAGTGTGCCGTAATCACAAACCGCTGGAATTTATAGGTATTATGTTATCTATATTAGAATATCATAATATTTTATAGATATTTCAGTCTTACTGATTGGCGGTTGTCTACAATAGTCTAGTAAATTGCTTGGTCATTTACTCCGGCACGGATGCCCTGCGACCCGGGCGTCCACGCCACCTCTAACTGCTACAGGGGATAGACCATGTCCAACCCGCTTCACGATCCACGGTCGAAAGCGCTCGACGAGAACAGCCGGATCGAGGTGAAAAACACCACCTGCTACATGTGCGCGTGCCGCTGCGGCATCCGCGTCACCCTGCGTGACGGCGAGATCCGCTACATCCAGGGCAACCCCGAACATCCCTTGAACAAGGGCGTCATCTGCGCCAAGGGCGCTTCCGGCATCATGAAGCAGTACTCGCCGGCGCGCCTCACCAAGCCGCTGCTGCGCAAGGCCGGCAGCGAACGTGGCGACAACGAGTTCGAGGAAATCTCCTGGGACAAGGCCTTCCAGATCCTGGAAGAACGCCTGGGCGATATCCGCGCCACCGACCCGAAGAAGTTCGCCCTGTTTACCGGCCGCGACCAGATGCAGGCACTGACCGGCCTGTTCGCCAAGCAGTTCGGCACGCCCAACTACGCCGCCCACGGCGGCTTCTGCTCGGTCAACATGGCGGCCGGCATGATCTACACCATCGGCGGCTCGTTCTGGGAATTCGGCGGCCCTGACCTCGACCGCGCCCGGCTGCTGGTGATGATCGGCACCGCCGAGGACCATCACTCCAACCCGCTCAAGATCGCGCTGTCGAAGTTCAAGCGCCAGGGCGGCAAATTCATCTCCATCAACCCCGTGCGCACCGGCTACTCGGCCATCGCCGACGAGTGGATTCCCATCAAGCCCGGCACCGATGGCGCCCTGTTCCTGGCGCTGATCAATGAAATCATCAAGCAGGGCCTGTACGACCGCGACTTCCTGATCCAGTACTCGAACGCCGCGGAACTGGTCAACATGGATCCGGACTCGACCGAGTACGGCATGTTCGTGCGCTTCGAGGTGCCGCCCGAGGAAGGCTGCTTCGACCCCCAGAACAAGCTGTGGTGGGACCGCGAACTGGACAAGCCCATCTCCACCCACACCGAGGGCGCCGACCCCTACCTGCTGGGCGAATTCAGGCTCGACGACGGCACGCCGGTCAAGCCCGCCTTCCAGCTGCTGGTGGACCGCGTCAAGCAATACTCGGCCGAGTGGGCCTCGGAAATCACCGGCATCCCGGTCGACACCATCAAGCGGCTGGCGCACGAAATGGGCATCACGGCGCGCGACGAACGCATCGAGCTGCCGATCGCCTGGACCGACGCCTGGGGCAACGAACACGACCACGTGACCGGCGCGCCGGTGGCCTTCCACGCCATGCGCGGCCTGGCGGCGCACTCCAACGGCTTCCAGACCATCCGCGGCCTGTCCATCCTGATGAGCATCCTGGGCACCATCGACCGGCCCGGCGGTTTCCGCCACAAGGCGCCCTTCCCGCGCCCCATACCGCCCTGCGCCAAGACGCCCAACGACCCGCGCGCGGTGCGCCCGGACACGCCGCTGGACGGCATGCCGCTGGGCTGGCCGGCCGACCCCGACGACCTGTTCGTGGACGATGACGGCGAACCTGTTCGCATCGACAAGGCCTTCTCCTGGGAATACCCGCTGGCGGTGCACGGCCTGATGCACAACGCCATCACCAACGCCTGGCGCGGCGACCCTTACAAGATAGATACCCTGCTGATCTTCATGGCCAACATGGCGTGGAACTCGTCCATGCACACCACCGAGATCCGCAGGATGCTCAACGACCGCGACGAGAACGGTGAATACAAGATTCCCTTCCTGGTGGTGGCCGACGCCTTCCAGTCGGAAATGGTCGCCTACGCCGACCTGGTGCTGCCCGACACCACCTACCTGGAACGCCACGACGTCATGTCCATGCTGGACCGGCCGATCTCCGAGTACGACGGCCCGGTCGATTCGGTGCGCATCCCCGTGGTGCCGCCAAAAGGCGAGTGCAAGCCTTTCCAGGACGTGCTGATCGAGTTGGGTTCACGCCTGAAGCTGCCTGCCTTCACCCACCCGGACGGCAGCCGCAAGTTCCGCGACTACCCGGATTTCGTCGTCAACTACGAGACCACGCCCGGCTCCGGCATCGGCTTCCTGGCCGGCTGGCGCGGCAAGGGCGGCGAGAAATTCATGAAGGGCGAACCCAACCCCAAGCAGTGGGAGATGTACGAAAAGAACAACTGCGTGTTCCACTACGAGCTGCCGCGCTCCTACCAGTACATGCGCAACTGGAACCAGGGCTATCTGGAATGGGCCAAGCGCCACAGCCTGACCCGCTACGCGGAGCCCATCAACATCCATATCTACTCGGAAGTGCTGCAGAAGTTCCGCCTCGCCGCGCAGGGCAAATCGGACGGCAAGCAGCCGCCGCAGCGCCTGCGCAAGCGTATCGAGACCTACTTCGATCCCCTGCCGTTCTACTACGAGCCGCTGGAAGCGCAGCGCACCGATCTGCGCAACTACCCGCTCAACGCGGTCACCCAGCGTCCCATGGCCATGTACCATTCGTGGGACTCGCAGAACGCCTGGCTGCGCCAGATCCACACCTACAACTATCTATATGTGAACCCGCGCACCGCGCGCTCGGCCGGCATCGAGGATGGCGGCTGGATGTGGGTGGAATCCATGCATGGCAAGGTGCGCTGCCTGTGCCGCTATTCCGAGGCCGTCGAGCCTGGCACGGTGTGGACCTGGAACGCCATCGGCAAGGCGCCGGGCGCCTGGGGCCTGGATCCCGACGCCAACGAGGCGAGGCAGGGCTTCCTGCTCAACCACGTCATCAGCGAGGAACTGCCGCCGGGGCCGGAGGGCGGGCACCTGTCCAACTCCGACCCCATCACGGGCCAGGCCGGCTGGTACGACGTGCGGGTGCGCATCCACCCGGCCGATCCGAACGAGCCGCCGGTCACCGACCCGCAGTTCGAACCCCTGCACCCGGTGCCGGGACAGGACATGGAAAGGAAACGCGGCCACTGGCTGACCTACTTCGCCGGCAGAAAGCGGTGACGGCGGCTATCGACAAGACGCTGTATTCCAACGCAAAGGCGTTAAACAACAACCCAGGTCAAACAACCCCATGACTCAATTGGCACTCGTAATCGATTTGAACGTCTGCGTCGGCTGCCACGCCTGCGTGACCAGCTGCAAGGAGTGGAACACCTCCGGCACGGCCGGCTACCTCGCCGACATGAACCCGTTCGGCCGTGACCCGACCGGCACCTTCTTCAACCGCGTGCAGACCTTCGAGGTCGGGGAGTTCCCCAATACCGAGACGGTGCACTTCCCCAAGAGCTGCCTGCACTGCGAAAACCCGCCTTGCGTGCCCGTGTGCCCGACCGGCGCCAGCTACAAGCGCGACGAGGACGGCATCGTGCTGGTGGACTACGACAAGTGCATCGGCTGCAAGTACTGCTCCTGGGCCTGCCCCTACGGCGTGCGGGAACTGGACGAGCACCAGAAGGTCATGAAGAAATGCACCCTCTGCGTGGACCGCATCTACGACAGCTCGCTGCCGGAATCCGAGCGCAAGCCGGCCTGCGTGCTGGCCTGTCCGACCAACGCGCGGCTGTTCGGTGACGTCAACGACCCGGATTCGGAAGCGGCCACGGCGATCCGCGAGCGCGGCGGCTACCAGCTGATGCCGGAATGGGGCACCAAGCCGGCCAACCACTACCTGCCGCGGCGCAGGACGCGCATCACCATCCACGAGGACGAACTGGTGCGCGCCGACAACCCGCTGAAGAAGGAACGCCAGCTGCCCATGCCGGACACCGGGGAACCGACGCTGGATGACGTGACGAGTTGGTGATGGTTTGTTTAACCACGAAGGCGCACGAAGGAAATCCTTTGGTGGGGTTCGCTTCGCTCACCCCACCCTACGGATAACGCAGCGGTGCTTCGCGTAGGGTGGGGTGAGCGAAGCGAATCCCACCAAAAAATGTTTTTACTGCGTGCGCCTTTGTGCGCCTTGGTGGTTAAAACGCAGTTGAAAGATCAATGTCCCCCGTCGCCGGATCTGCTGCCGGTGGAACCTCCGGGTTCGCGCAACGCACCAAACGCGCCGGCGGCGGGCGACACCAGACAGGAGATATAACGAATGCATCCCGCATTTTCAGTCATTTTTCTGACAACCCTGATCGGCGTCGGCCAGGGACTGTTCCTGGCCCTGTACACCGGCCAGCTCTACTCGGTGATCAAGGTGCTGCCGGTCCAGGACTCACCCGGTTTCTACGGCCTCGGCAGCCTCATCGCCGTGCTGTTTCTGGGCGCCGGCCTGCTGGCCTCGTTCTTCCACCTCGGTCACCCCGAGCGCGCCTGGCGCTCGGCGGCACGCTGGCGCACCTCCTGGCTGTCGCGCGAAGTCATTGCATTGCCGGCCTTCATGGGCATAACGGCACTCTATGGCCTGGCGCACTACAGCGGCTGGAACCCGGTGCTGTTCACTTTCCGCGACACCTTCCAGGTCGACCTGTCACTGCTGATCGGCGCCGCTGCCACGGTGCTGGCTTTCACACTGTTCCTGTGCACTGGCATGATCTATGCCTGTATCAAGTTCCTGCAGGAGTGGTCGACGCCGCTGACCGTAGTCAACTACACGCTGCTGGGCTCTGCCTCCGGCTTCACCCTGGCCACCGCCTTCGCCGCCTGGCAGGGCTCCGGCCTGACCAGCTTCTACGGCGGCTGGGCAATCATTCTCACTGCAGCCGCCTTCGTCACCCGCATCGCCTCGCTGATCCGCAACAGCCGCATCAAGTACACGTCCAGCCTGAGCACGGCCATAGGCATCCGCCATGCGAAAATCGAGCAGAAATCGCAGGGCTTCATGGCCGGATCGTTCAATACCCGCGAGTTCTTCCACGGCGCACCGCAAGCCGTCTTCAACCTGATCAAGTGGGCCTTCCTGGTGCTGGTGTTCCCGCTGCCGGTGTTTCTGCTGTCGCTGGGACTGGGGGCACAGGCAGCAGTGGTGTTCGTGCTGGCCTTCGCCGTGCAGTACGCGGGCCTGCTCGCCGAACGCTGGTTCTTCTTCGCGCAGGCCAATCACCCGCAGAACCTGTACTACCAGACGGTGTAGAACGGTGGGGTGGAGTTTGCGTGGGATGGCGGTGAGCGAAGCGAACCCCACCGTTCGACGACGGCGGCAATGTCCACCGAGCCCAGTTCGACCGGTGGCCGTGGATACGTTCGCGGCGTCTCGGGGCAGTGGCCGCCGGACGGTCGTGGTGGGGTGCGCTTCGCTTACCCCACCCTACGCTTCGATTGGGAGGGCTCCGTTGATCCAGATCAAGCGTGCGGAGGCAGCACAGCTGCTATAGTTGGGCCATGCTGACGGATCCTTTCAACCGCCGTATCGAATATGTCCGCCTGTCGGTCACCGACCGCTGCGACCTGCGCTGCCAGTACTGCATGCCGGAGGGCTTCCGCGGTTTCGAGGAACCGGAGCACTGGCTGACCTTCGACGAGGTTGAACGTGTCATCGCCGCCTTCGGCCGCCTCGGCGTGCGCCGTATCCGTCTCACCGGCGGCGAGCCGCTGGTGCGCAAGGATCTGCCGGCGCTGGCCAGCCGCCTGTCCGCCCTGCCGGGCATCGAGGATCTTTCACTCAGCACCAACGCCACGCGCCTGGCGAAACAGGCCGGCGCCTTGAAGCAGGCCGGCATCAGGCGCCTCAACGTCAGTCTCGATTCGCTGCGCGCCGACCGCTTCAAGCAGATCACGCGTGGCAAGCTGTCGCGGGTCATCGATGGCCTGATGGCCGCCAGGCAGGCCGGCTTCGCACCCATCAAGATCAACATGGTGGTCATGCGCGGCGTGAATGACGACGAAACGGGCGACATGGTCGAATTCTGTCTCGAACACGGTTTCACGCTGCGCTTCATCGAGACCATGCCGATGGGCGACACGGGTCGCGACGCCAGCACCCGCTACAAGAACCTGCAGGAAGTCCGCGAGGAACTGGGCCGGCGCTACACCCTGATTCCGGGCGTGATGCCCGGCGGCGGCCCGGCGCGCTATGTGCAGGTCGAGGGCACGGACCTGCGCATCGGCTTCATCACGCCCATATCGCAGCACTTCTGCGAAACCTGCAACCGGGTACGGCTGTCGGTGGACGGCACCATCTACCTGTGCCTGGGCCAAGACGACAAACTGGAACTGCGCCCGCTGCTGCGCGCCGGCGCCACCGACGAGGAGCTGGAAAAAGCCATCCGGACCGCCATTGCGCACAAACCAGAACGTCACGAATTCCGCGACAAGCCCGAACAGGTCGTGCGCTTCATGTCCATGACCGGCGGCTGAGCCTGAGCCCCGCAGTCGCAAGCCTGCCACCGCCACCCTACGGTGAAACCCGACGCGGCTGCGGAACGCGGCGGTGGCGTGAACAAAGCGAACCCCACCATAACCGTCTGGCGGACACCTCCAAACAAAACCACCGCTTCGCGGTCAACCGAGAGGCTGCCAACCCAGCATCAACACCCCCAGAACACCGATAAACCCCGCAAACACCCGCTTCAGCACCGCCTGCGGCAGTACATGCGCCAGTCGCGCGCCCGACGGCGCCGCCAGCACGCTGGCGATACTTACCGCGACCGCCGCCGGCCAGTACACGTAGCCGCTGCTGCCGGCCGGCAGCCCGGACAGCTCCCAGCCGGTGGAGACAAACCCCGCCATGCCCGCCAGAGCAATCGGGAAACCGCAGGCGGCCGACGTGCCGACCGCCTGCCGCATGGGCAGGTTGTGCCACACCAGCCAGGGCACGGTCAGGGTACCGCCGCCAATGCCCAGCACCGCCGACACCGTCCCGACCACCACACCCGCGATTGCATTGACCACCGTGCGCGGCACCGCACGGCGCGCCGGCGGCGGACGGCCGAACGCCATCTGTGCCGCCACCAGCAATTCGAACACACCGAACAGGGTGGCCAATGAAGGACTGCTCATGCGGTGCGCCAGCAGGGCGCCCAGCCAGGCGCCGGCCAGGATGCCCATCCCCAATTCGACAACCAGTCGCCACACGACGCCGCCCCGCAGGTGATGGGCGCGGATCGAGGACAGCGAGGTGGCGACGATCGTAGCCAGCGAAGTGCCCACCGCCAGCTGCATGAGCACCCCGTCCGGGAATCCCTGCCAGGCGTACAGCCAGGCCAGCACCGGCACGATGACCAGCCCGCCGCCCACGCCCAGCAGCCCGGCCGCCACCCCCGCGAACAACCCGAGAAGAACATACCCCAAATAAACCACGACCATAACGAACGAAAACCCACTCGAACAAAGCGTAGGGTGGCGGTAAGCGAAGCGAACCCCACCATAACCGTCCGGCGGCCATGCCTTCGACACCCACTGACACTTCCTGCCCCACCCGTAAACCGAAGACGGCATACCATCTTTCCATACGGCGTAACGGTGGGGTTCGCTCCGCTCACCCCAGCCTACGGACATCCCGGCGCTTGTGCCTGTCCGACAGGTCTTTTATGGTAACCCCTTACGGACCAGGCTGTGCCACTGACATGATGTTTCAAAGCCGCCACTGTGCATGGCTGCTGTTGTTGCTGCTGCTCCGGCTGGCGCCGGCACAGGCGGGTATCGACGACCCTTATGCGCAGCAGCGGGCCCGGTTCATCGACGCCCGCGAGGCCCTGCAGGCGGGCCACATCAAGACCTTCACCGCGCTGCGCGACACACTCAGACACTACCCGCTGTACAGTTACCTCGAATACGCGCGGCTGCGCGCCCGCCTTGGCAAGGCAAGACCA
>Ga0256830_1001163_pt1 | contig 18945 bp, 23 predicted proteins | sample 128326metaG_FD_190537 | JGI IMG/M metagenome (GOLD analysis project Ga0256830, IMG submission 190537) | Hydrothermal vent microbial communities from Lau Basin, Pacific Ocean - 128-326 | ecosystem: Environmental > Aquatic > Marine > Hydrothermal vents | place: Pacific Ocean: Lau Basin | collected... | reverse complement strand
AATTAAAGCCGGGAATGAAGTTCGTATTCTATCAGTCCCATGAAGATACCGGCTTTGTTGGGGAAGCGAAGATCAAAATTATTCTCCTGCAGGAAGATCCGGTGAAGTTCTTCGAAATTTACGGCAATGGAATTTTCCTGAGTAAGGAAGAGCTAAAAGATTACATCAAATCTCGGGAAAGATGGGGTCACGGGAAGAAGAAGAGAAAGCTCTGGATGGTTATTGAGCTTGAGGACGTCAGGAAATACGATAAGCCGGTAAAGCCGAAGAGGTTTGTACCGGTTGGAGGACAGTATCCTTAAGGAAATGTGAAGACCTGCTGAATTATCAGTTTAAAATGCCAAATCGGAATAAAGTAATTCGGTCAGAAGAATAAAAAAATAGAAGAGGAATTACATGCTCAAAGCGAGCTTTATGTCCTCCGCTTTAACAGTCTTTCTGTTTGCGTGCTTTGCAATCTCAACAGCCTTCTTTGCAACCTGAAGAGCATACTCCTCAAGAACCTCAGCCATCTTTTCTACTGCATCCTCACTTACTCTCTCAGCACCTGCCTTCCTTATCAATCTATCAATTGGTGCAAGTGGCAACTCAGCCATTTTATCACCTCAATTCTTTTTTCAGTCATTGAAGATATATAAATTTTATTCTGTTGTGATAACCATTCTGATCTTTTATTCTGTCCATAGGAAATAGGAGACAAATCTGAAGTGTTGTACTGTCAAGAAATAAAAATCGGTGGCATGATGAGATATTGAGAGGTGAATGTTATCAATTATGACAGATCGCATCAACAATATGGGTGAGATGAGTCTTCATACAGGGATTGACAGTAGATTGGGTGAAGGCCAAATTGATCGATCTACATTAATATTAACATTCCATTCAATCTGATTACCTCGAAAATGTTTTAACCTTTCATTTACTCTGTTTTTTATGGATTGTATCACTGCCATATTCACCAGAAAATCAATCAGGAAATTCAGAAAGGATGATGTGAGCGATGATGTCATTCTGAAACTGATCCATGCCGGAAACGCTGCACCATCTGCAGGAAACCTTCAGGCGAGAGATTTTATAATTGTCAGGAATGAGGAAACCAAGCTTAAGCTTGCCGTTTCATCTTTCAGACAGATGTTCATAGCTGAGGCACCGGTCCTGATCGTTGTTGTTGCCAACTATCTCAGAAGCATGAAGGTTTATGGTGAGAGAGGAAGGATATATGCTGAGCAGGATGCGGCTGCTGCCATTCAGAATATACTTCTCGCAGCACATGCAATGGGACTTTCATCTGTATGGATTGGCGCGTACGATGATGAGAAGGTCTCAGAAATTCTTGGCATTCCAAGCTATGCGAGGCCTGCAGCAATTCTGCCCATAGGCTACCCTGCTGAAGATCCGAGACCGAGAAGGAGATACGATCTTGATGAAATCACTCACCGGGAGAGATGGTGATAGCACTGCTTACGGATTTTGGAGATTTCTATCCTGGAGTGATGAAAGGAGTTATAAGAAAGATAAGCGATGCGGAGATAGTCGACATAACTCACAGCGTGTCTCCACAGAACGTTCCTGAAGGGGCTTTCCTGCTCTATCACTCTTACCGTTACTTTCCTGAAGGGACGATTTTTGTTGCTGTGGTTGATCCGGGGGTCGGAGGAAAAAGGAGAGCAATTGCAGTCAGAACATCCAGTTACTGGTTTGTAGGTCCTGATAATGGACTCATTTACCCAGCTGCTGAGGAGGACAGGATTCAGGAGGTTTTTTCAATAAAAAAATCCGTCTCTGAAATATCCGGAAGTCTTTCAACCACATTTCATGGCAGAGATCTTTTTGCTCCAGCAGCAGCTTTAATTCAGGAAGGGAGGATTGATGAGAGGTATTTTGACAGAAGTGAAGACAGCATCGTAAAGCTTGAACTTTTTGATCTGGAAATTCAGGAAAATGAAATTAAATGTCTTGTACTCCACATCGACAGATTTGGTAACGTGGTCACCAACATCAGAAAAGATGAGCTGGAGAAATTGAATCCAAGAGAATTTTTCTTTGGTGATGTTAGAATGCCGCTGGTTGAAAGGTATGAGGATGCTGAAATTGGAGAACCTCTTTCCATTGTTGGAAGCTTTGACACTCTTGAGCTCAGTGTGAGGGAGGGGAATTTTTCAGAAAAGTATAATGTCCGGCATGGCAGACTGAAATTAGGGTGGTCATGATGGTTGTTGACAGATTCGGAGATCGGACACTTGCAAAGCTTGCTGAATCAATAAACCGACATCTGCCTGAAAAAAGACACTCTCTTAAATCCATGCTTGAAATGGAGAACCCGTCTTTCAGGGCAAGAGATGGAATTGAGTACGATATTGAAAAAAGTGAGCTCGAGTTCATCGCTGAACATGTGGATAAAGAGGAACACGACAGGTTTTCAATACCAATAATTCTGGAGATGACAAGTCTTGGGGATGAATATGTGGTGTATGTGAGAGACAGCAGACATGCGGATTTTTTCAGAAGAGCTTTTGGATTTGACAGGTATGTTAACAGCATCATGATGCTCTATTCCTACGAACTTCAAAGGGTAAGAAAATTGCTGAAAACCACAACACAGATTATGTTCAGGGTGTGATGATGCAGACACGATTTTATTTTATATGACTTCCGTCCAAGACAGTATCATGTATGACGTGTATGGAGTTTTCTGGTTGCTGATATTTCTCTACCTGATATTCATGCCGCAGATGAGACACCAGATGCTCGTATCGGGGAGAAGAAAGCTTATGGAGAAAATCGCTGAAAAGAGAGGTAGCAACGTTATAACAATGATCCACAGGCAGGAAAGCATCGGTTTTCTTGGCATTCCTGTTTACAGATTCATTGATATTGACGACTCGGAAAAGGTTCTCAGGGCGATAAGGAACACTCCTGATGACAAACCCATAGATCTTATAATCCACACTCCTGGTGGACTTGTCCTTGCTGCGACCCAGATAGCAAAAGCTCTCCATGATCACCCTGCAAAAACCACGGTAATCGTCCCCCATTATGCAATGAGTGGTGGAACCCTGATAGCCCTTGCAGCAGATGAGATAATCATGGATCCTCACGCAGTTCTGGGACCAGTTGATCCTCAGCTTATGAACTATCCTGCTCCATCAATCCTGAAAGCGGTTCAGAGAAAGGATCCAAAGGACGTTGATGATCAGACAATGATAATGGCAGACATCGCAGAAAAGGCGATAAATCAGGTGAGAGACTTTGTTTTCTATCTGTTGAGAGATAAGCTTGGAGAGGAAAATGCCAAGAAGGTCGCCGAAACACTTACTGAGGGCAGATGGACTCACGATTATCCGCTCACGTTTGACACTGTAAGGGAATTTGGACTTGATGTTTCAACTGATGTTCCATCTGAGGTGTATGATCTCATGGACCTTTACCCGCAGCCAATGATGCAGAGGCATCCTGGAGTTGAATTTGTTCCGGGACAGGGTGATAAAAAATCCGGTAGATGACGTCGAAGCTGTTTTAAATTTATGGCAAACATCAATGATTGTGGTGCTGTCTGAAAAATACAAAAAGTGCTTTAAAGTGATTGCTCAGGAAATCGTCCAGTTTCCAGAATTTCCGGTGATGTAACCATGGTAAGGGTAAAGTTCTTTGCCAATTTCAGAGAGATTGCAGGAAAAAAAGAGCTTGAAATTGATGCAGGAACACTTGGTGAAGTTCTAATGAGACTTCTGTCTTTGTATCCTGAATTTGAGATGCTGATGGATTATGCTGTCATAACCGTCAATGGTAGAATCGTTGACAGGAATGAGGATTTAGTGCTGGAAAAGGAGGATGTTGTGGCTGTTTTCCCTCCAGTAAGTGGTGGTGCGAATGCTTTTTGAAAAACTTGAAAGTCTGCACACAGCACAGAAAAAAATGCTTGCGAAAATCAAGTCGTTTAGCAGAGATGACATGGAGACAATCCCATTGAGCGATGGGCTTGACAGAATCCTTGCCGTAAATGTGGAATCTGAAATTGACGTTCCCCACTATGACAGATGTGCGATGGATGGATATGCTGTGAGGAGCCAGATGGTAAGAAATGCCAGCAGAACAAATCCTGTTTTGCTTGAAAAGGACGTTCAGACTCTCTGGGTTCACACGGGAGATGCCCTGCCCGATGGGTTTGATGCTGTTGTAAAGGCAGAGGATGCTGAGGAAATTGGTAAAATGGTTGCCGTATACAGAGCGGTCAGAAAAAACGAGAATGTTGGCTTGAGGGGAGAGGACATCAGGGCTGGAGAGCTAATTGCAGAAAAGGGAAAAATTCTGAGACCCCATGATCTCGCTCTTTTAAGATCTGCAGGAATTGATGAGATTGATGTTTTCAGAAAACCTGTTGTTAAAGTGGTTCCCACAGGTGACGAGCTTGTAACATCCAAGGAACTGCTGAAACCTGGAAAGGTGATTGAAAGCAATGGTCTGATGGTTTCAGCCTACATCACGGAGTGGGGCGGCATTCCAGAAATAACAGGCATCATTCCCGATGATAGGCAAAAAATTGAGAGAGTCTTTCATGATGTTCAGAAATACGACATGATTGTTGTAACAGGAGGCACATCTGTCGGGAAAAGAGACCTTCTTTATGATGTTCTCATGGATGTTGGTGAGGTTATCTTCAGAGGTGTGGCATTGAGGCCGGGAAAGCCAACAGTATTTGCTGTCGTTGACAACACTCCAGTTCTTGGTTTACCTGGATTTCCAACTGCCTGTGTTGCCTCATCCTATCTTTTTCTAAAGCCATCACTTTCCAAAATGCTTCACCGTTCTGATAATGCATCTTTCAACGTCAGACTGACGGAGAAAATACATTCTAAAGCTGGTTTTACAAGTTTTGTCAGGTTGCATGTTGATTTTGAAAAAATGGAGTCGGTTCCAGTTTCATCTCATGGTTCCGGAATCCTATCAAGTGTAACGCGGGCAAATGCGTACACTCTTGTGGATGAGAATACTGAAGTTGTCGAGGAAAATGAGGTGGTGAGGGCTTTCCCTCTCTGAGGAATTAAAAAATGCAGATGGAGGCTGGGAAAAAAGAAAATCCTTAAATACCATATGCTGATGGTGACCATGACATCCATTCAAATTCATTTTTACGGGGTGAAAGAGCATGGAAAAGGCAGAGATACTCGCCAAAATAAAGGAAACTGAACAGAAGGTGGAAGAAGAAATCAAAAGAGCAGAAGAAGAGAGAAAGAAAAAGATTCTTGCTGCAAAAAATGAGGCAAGACAGATTATTGAAGATGCAAGGAAGGAGGCTGAAAGGATAAAGGAAGACATTCTTGAAAAAACAAGAGCAGAAATAGAGAAAGAGAAAGAGAGCATAAGAGAAAGGAAAATGGCTGAGATAAATGAACTTGTTAGAAAGGGCGAGTCAAGGGTGAATGATGCTGTAAATTTCCTTTACGATGAATTTGTGAGGATGATCTGATATGTTCGAGCCTGTAAGGATGGTCAAGGTCTCGGTGGTTGGACCGAAAGAATACCTTGAAAAAACATCTGACACCCTTTACAGGCTTAATGGTCTCCACATTGAGGATTACAGAGAGGAGGAAGAGTATTTCAGAATTGGTGAACCTCTGGAGAAAGCATCAAAACTCTCAAAGCTTCTTGTTTCTGTGAGATCCATACTTGCTTACGCAGGTGTGAAAGATGGGCATGAGCCTGAAAGAATTTTCAGCATATCAGAGCTTGATAGAGAACTTGATACAAAGGTCAGGGAACTTGAAGAGGTGATAAATTCCAGAATATCACGAATCAAAGAAATTGAAGAGAGATTGAGGAAAATATCTGATGAAAGACGCGCTCTGATACCTCTGAAGGCTCTCGAAATACCACCCAATCTTCTGACAGGATACAGGAATCTTGAAGTTTTTGTGGGGTTTGTGAGGGCAAACCCGTTTGAGAAAATTGTGGAAATAACAAAGGATTTTGAGATATTCACAGCTGAATTTGAAGATGAACTTGTCACTGCTGTGTTTGTCAAAAAAGATTATGCTGATGACGTTTTCAGAATTCTTCAGGAATTTGCTTTCAAAGAGATCCCGGTTCCGATTCTTGATGTTGGCTATGATGAGAGGCTCAGCCAGCTCGATTCAGAGGAATCGGAGCTGAAAGAGGAACTTACAAAGTTGAAGGAGGAGATAGGCAGGTATGAACAGGACAATCTGGATCTTTTACTTGCCCTTGAGGAACATCTCAGTATCGAGCTTGAAAAAAGTGAACTGCCGTTGAGAGTTGCAACTTCAAAATATGCCTTTGTGGTGGTGGGTTACATTCCCGAGGATATGTTCGACAGTTTCCGGAAAGAGCTGTCAAGAGAATCTGGCGGAAAGGTTGTAGCACTTAAGGTAAATGATAGTGAGTTCAATCCACCAACAGCACTGAAGAATCCTGGTTTTGCAAAACCCTTTGAACTGCTAACCAAATCATACGCCATTCCAAGGTACAATGAGATCGACCCAACACTGATAATGTCAGTATTCTTCCCGCTGTTTTTTGGATTCATGCTTGGAGATATAGGATATGGACTGGTTATTCTTATTCTCTCCCTCTGGCTCTCAACAAAGTTCAAAACTGAGGGATGGCAGTCACTGTTAAATGTGTTGAAGTACTCCGCAATAACGACAATCATCTTCGGTTTTGTTTATGCTGAATTTTTTGGATTTGAAATTGTGGGTGAGGAATCAATTTTTGCCAAATTTCTGGGTCATGAAAATGCTATTGCAAAGGCTGTAGCAGATTTCCATCCTGTGACGAACAGACTTCATGATGCACCAATGCTTCTTGTTCTGACGATCGGTATTGGTGTATTTCACATGGGCATGGCGTATGTGATTGGTATCAGGAATGTTGTCAAGGAACATGGGTGGAAACATGCCATCGAGGAAAAACTCAACTGGTTCTTTGCGCTTATCAGCATAGCATTCATCATAACAGGATTTATAATAAACAACACAGCAGGGTTGCCTGTTTTTCAGCTCAATGCTGCATATGTGATTGCGATACCGTTTTTCCTTGCATGGGCGATTCTGACAGTAATAGGAGAGGGACCGATGTTTTTAATTGAATATCTGACACTGCTCAGCAACACAATAAGCTATGCTCGATTGCTGGCTGTTGGGCTTGCAAGTGTGGGCTTTGCTGTTGCATTCAATTACATGACCTTTGAAATGCTCTGGCCTTCAGGTCCTTTGGGCATTTTAATTGGCATCGTTGTATTTGCAATAGGGCATTTTATTAACATTCTTCTCGGCATACTTGATCCGGGTCTTCAGAGTCTTCGATTGCATTATGTGGAGTTTTTCGTGAAGTTTTTTGAAGGTGGAGGAAGGATTTATACCCCGTTTGGTAGGAAGAGAAAATACACAAAGGAGGATTAAAAAGGAGGTGTTGTAAATGGCAGTTGAAGGAATGGTGGCGGTTGGAGCCGGTCTGGCTGTAGGATTGGCAGGAATTGGTGCAGGTCTTGGTGAGCAGGGAATTGGAGCTGCTGCAGTTGGTGCGATGGCGGAAGACCCTGGTTTCTTCGGCAGAGGTCTGTTGATGACAGTTATCCCTGAAACAATCGTTATATTCGGTCTCGTCGTGTCGTTCCTGCTGATGTTCATGTGAAAGCAGAGACCTCAAATTTTTTTAGAGGTGCAAAAAATGCCACTGGAGCCAATAATCGAGGAGATAATCAGAAAGGGACATCAGCAGGTTGCAGAAATTACAAGATCTGGAGAAGAGGAGGCTGAGAGGATAATTACTGAAGCGAAGGATGAATCAAAGGAGATTCTTAAAAAGGCCAGAGATGAGGCGGAAAAAGAGGCTGACAGACTCAGAAGACAGGAAATCTCTGGAATAAACCTTGAGATGAAAAAAGAGGAACTTCTCAGAAAAAGGGATGTGGTAGAGAAGGTTTATCAGCTACTCTTGGAGAGGGTCGAGAATCTCGATGATGGGGAGAGGGAAAATCTTCTGAAAAAAATGCTGGAAAAATATGAGGGGCTGGATTACTTAGTTTATTCAAACAAGAAAGATGAGAATATTGTGAAAAAAATATCGAAGCTTGAGTATGGAGGGAATGTGGACTGCTTAGGTGGCGTGATTCTTGAGAGCAGAGACGGCGAGTACAGAATAAATCTCACCTTTGATACCCTCATAAAAGAGGTTTACGAATCAAAACTGAAGGAAGTTTATGAAATGCTCTTCGGGTGATAGACAATGATCTCAAAGATAATAAAGAGAACAAAGATCTCAGAATGGGCCTACATTGTCGCAAGAGTAAAGGTGATGAAGAGAAAGCTCATACCCATTGAAGACTACAACAAGCTTCTGAACATGGATTTGAATGAAATAGCAAGATATCTGGAGGAGACAGAATACAAAAAAGAAATAGATGAACTTGCGTTCAGGTATTCAGGAGTCAATCTGATAGACCACGCTCTTTCGCTAAATCTGTCAAGAATTTATTCAAAACTCATAAGAATTTCCAAGGGACTGCCTAAGGATCTCATAGTCCTTTATCTCAGGAAATGGGACTTCTGGAATATCAAAAACATACTCAGGGGAAAGATGTTTGGCTTCTCCAATGAAGAAATAGAGGCAACTCTGGTGCCAGCAGGAGAATTTGATGGTGAATTCTTCAAAACACTCCTTGCAAAGGAGAGTATAGAGGAGATTGTCAATGCGTTCAAAGGAAAACCCTTTTACAGCATCCTCGAAAAAATTCTTCACGGTGCAAGGCTTTCAGATGTTGAGGACGAGCTTGACAAGTTCTACTATACCTCCATTGCAGGTCTTTCAGCCGAAAGCCTCGATTCAAAGTACTTCATAGACTTTATCAGAATGGAAATAGATATTGTAAACATGAAAACGATAATAAGGCTGAAAAAGGAGGGCGTCCCTGCAGAGGAAATAATCCCCAAAATAATTCCCTACGGGTATCAGCTCACAGAGGATGAGGCAAGGAAGCTTGCAGCAATGGAAATGGAGGAAATCTACAAAGCCATAGAAAACTACTGGTTTGTTAAGGATTTGAAGGAGGCCTTAATGACTCAGCCAATCTCCAAGATAGAAAATGCACTCACAAGAATCTGGGCTGAAAGGATGATAAAGAAAGCAAGCAACTATCCGCTTTCAATACTCCCTGTTCTGTCATACATGCTTCTCAAAAAAATAGAGGTTGACAATCTCAGAATACTGGCAAGAGGTAAAGAAAGCGGGATGAGTGTTGAGGACATTAGGGAACAGATGGTGATCGTATGAAGAGGCTGGCAATAATCGGGGACCCTGAATTCAATCTGGGTTTCAGACTTGCAGGAGTCAGGGATATTTTTGATGTCCTCAGCGAAGAAGAACTTGTTCAGATTGTTGAAAGAGTTCTTGAGAGTGAGGATATTGGTGTTGCGGTCATCAAGCACGAATTTTTGAAAAAACTGCCCCTCGCGTTGAGGAGAGCTGTTGATGAGAGTGTTGAGCCAACGTTTGTTGCTGTTGGTGCTGAGGGAGGGGCAGAGGAAATTAGAGAAAAGATAAGAAAGGCGATAGGTGTTGACCTATGGAAGTGAAGGAGTTAATCGGAAAGGTTTATCGCGTATCAGGACCCTTGGTTGTGGCGGAAGGATTGAAGGCAAGGATGTACGATGTGTGCAGAGTTGGTGATGAGGGACTGATGGGTGAGGTAGTTGGACTTGTAGGAGAGAAAGCACTGATTCAGGTTTACGAGGATACTTCAGGAATTAAGCCAGGAGACAGAATCGAGAACACGGGAATGCCTTTGAGCGTTGAACTCGGTCCAGGATTGCTCAAGTCAATTTATGATGGTGTTCAGAGACCTCTTCCGGCATTGAAAGATGCAAGCGGCGACTTCATAGGCAGGGGAATCGACGCTCCTGCTTTGGACAGGAGTGTGAAATGGGAATTCAGGCCTGTTGTGAAGAAAGGGGATAGGGTAAATGGAGGCGACATCCTTGGCGGTGTGCAGGAGACAGAGTTTATTGAACACAAGATTCTCGTTCCACCAAATGTCTCCGGAATTGTGAGCGAAATCTATGAGGGGAGCTTCACGGTTGATGAAACAATAGGGGTACTTGAGGATGGGACAGAATTGAAGCTCTCACATAAATGGCCTGTCAGAATTGCAAGACCATATCAGGAGAAACTTCCCCCTGAAATACCACTGATAACAGGCCAGAGAATTCTCGATGCACTTTTCCCTGTTGCAAAGGGCGGTACAGCAGCAATTCCGGGACCGTTCGGCTCAGGAAAGACGGTTACGCAGCATCAGCTTGCAAAGTGGAGTGACACTCACGTTGTCGTTTACATTGGATGTGGCGAAAGGGGTAATGAGATGACCGAGGTTCTTGAGGAATTCCCTGAACTTGAGGATCCGAGAACAGGAAAACCACTCATGGAGAGAACCGTGCTCATAGCCAACACATCAAACATGCCCGTTGCTGCAAGAGAGGCGAGCGTTTACACAGGCATAACGATCGCCGAATATTTCAGGGATATGGGTTATGACGTCAGCATCATGGCCGATTCAACAAGCAGATGGGCTGAGGCCATGAGAGAAATTTCCGGAAGACTTGAGGAAATGCCTGGTGAGGAAGGCTATCCTGCTTACCTTGCTTCAAGACTTGCAGAGTTCTATGAAAGAGCTGGAAGAGTCAGGACACTGAATGGCAACATCGGAAGTGTTACGGTTGTTGGTGCCGTCTCACCACCCGGTGGAGATTTCAGCGAACCTGTCACGCAGAATACTCTGAGGATTGTCAAGGTTTTCTGGGCTCTCGATGCAAAACTTGCAGCAAGAAGACACTTCCCTGCAATAAACTGGCTTCAGAGCTACAGTCTCTATGCTGATAGCCTTGCTGAGTGGTTTACCGAGAACATATCCCAGGACTGGAGTGAGCTGAGAAAGTGGGCAATGACAATTCTTCAGGAAGAGGCCAATTTGCAGGAAATTGTCCAGCTTGTTGGCAGTGATGCACTGCCAGAAAGCCAGAGGTTATTACTTGAGGTTGCAAGGTTGATAAGGGAGGTATTTCTTCAGCAGTATGCCTATCATCCAGTGGACACATTCTGCGACCTCAAAAAGCAGTATGACATTCTCAGGTCGATCAAGGAGATCAATGACATTTTCTACAAGGCACTTGAAGCAGGAAAGCTTGTCGAGGAAATCATCGGTGTTGAGGGTGTCGATGAATTTGCAAGGGCAAAATTCGAGGAGAACTACAGTGAGGCAATTGAAAATGCAGTCAGAAAAATCAAGCAGAATCTGGGGGTGGAGTAAATGAAGGAATACAAAACCATCACTCAGGTGGCAGGCCCTCTTGTTTTTGTTGAGAAGACAGAGCCAGTTGGCTATGGTGAACTTGTAACAATAACACTTCCTGACGGCTCGGCAAGAAGAGGACAGGTGCTCGATACATCAAAGGATATTGTTGTTGTGCAGGTTTTTGAAGGGACGAGGGGTATTGACACATCATCAACAGTCAGGTTCACAGGAGACATCATTAGGCTGAACGTCAGCTACGATATGCTTGGCAGAATTTTAAGCGGTTCTGGAGACCCAATTGATGGAGGACCGAAGATAGTTCCGGAGGAGAGGAGGGAAATCATTGGAGCCGCCATAAATCCCTATGCGAGAGAGTACCCGAGAGAGTTCATTCAGACGGGTATTTCAGCCATAGACGGAATGAACACTCTCGTCAGAGGACAGAAGCTGCCGATATTCTCGGGATCTGGTTTACCTCACAATGACATAGCACTGCAGGTTGCAAGACAGGCAAAGGTCAGAGGTGAGGGAGAGGAGTTCGCTGTTGTTTTCGCAGCAATGGGAATTACACATGAGGAAGCCCATCAGTTTATGAAGGACTTTGAGAGGACGGGAGCTCTTGAAAGAGCAGTTGTTTTCCTGAATCTTGCGAACGATCCAGCCATTGAGAGACTGCTCACTCCGAGAATGGCACTGACCGCTGCAGAGTTTCTGGCATACGAGTATGATCTGCACGTTCTTGTTATCCTGACTGACATGACAAACTACTGCGAGGCTCTGAGAGAGATCTCGGCTGCAAGAGAGGAGGTGCCCGGAAGAAGAGGTTATCCGGGTTATATGTACACGGATCTCGCAACGATCTACGAGAGAGCCGGAAGAATCAGAGGAAGGAAGGGGACAATCACACAGATGCCAATTCTCACAATGCCCGGAGATGACATAACCCATCCTATACCTGATCTGACTGGATACATCACGGAAGGACAGATCGTGCTGAGCAGGGAGCTTCATGCAAAGGGAATCTATCCGCCAATCAACGTCCTTCCGTCGCTCAGCAGACTGATGAAAGAGGGTATAGGAGAGGGAAGAACGAGAGACGATCACGTTCAGTGGAACGACCAGATGTATGCTGCCTACGCCGAAGGTGTCGATCTGAGAGGTCTTGTGGCAATTGTCGGTGAGGAAGCACTGTCAGAGAGGGACAGGAGGTATCTGAGGTTTGCAGATGAGTTTGAAAGAAGGTTCGTCCAGCAGGGCAGATATGAGGACAGAGACATCGAAACCACTCTTGGAATTGGATGGGAACTGCTTTCGATGCTTCCTGAGGCTGAGCTGACAAAGATAGAAAGGAAATACATTGAGAAGTACCATCCAGCTCACAGGAAGAAGGCTGAATAACTCCTTTTTTTGAGGTGAAATCATGGACGTTCAGCCAACGAGAATGGAGCTCATAAAGCTCAGAAGAAGAATCACAATGGCAAAAAAGGGACATGCGCTGCTCAAGATGAAAAGAGACGGTCTTATCATGGAGTTCAGAACAATTCTCGAGGATGCCAAAAGGGTCATAGATGAGATGGTTCAGAGGTACAGAGAAGCTCAGGAAAAGCTTGCCCTTGCAATGGCTGCAGACGGTGTTGTTGCTGTCAAGTCCATTGCCTTATCTGTCGATAAGGAGCCGTCCTTCACCCTTAAGAGAAAAAATATAATGGGTGTTGTTGTTCCTGTAATCAAGAGAGAGGTTGTGAGGAAATCTGTTGCTGAAAGAAACTACGGCATTATCGGAACAACAGCCAGAATAGATGAGGCAGTTGAGGCCTATGAGGCACTGATTGATGCGGTACTTGAGGTTGCAGAGATAGAGACAACTCTGAAGAGGCTGATTGATGAAATTGAAAGAACAAAAAGAAGGGTTAATGCCCTTGAATTCAGGGTAATCCCCTCTATGGAAGATGCTGCAAGATACATAACCTTCAAGCTTGAGGAGATGGACAGGGAAAACATAATAAGGCTGAAGAAGATAAAGAGCAAAAAAGAGAAGGCAGAGGCATGATATCTGAGAGAATTTTCAGATGGCTCACAAGTGAGGATAATCTGATCAGGATCCTGAAATACTGGTGGATAATCAGTGCTGTAAGGGTCTCCGTGGGATTGATTCTATTTTTAATCATTGTTTTTGAGATATTCGACCTTGGAAGTCTGAGGTGAGAGTTATTTATGTATTTTGAGGTTTGGATTGATCTTACAAAGAAAGATGACACTTTGAAAAAGCTCAGAGAAAAGTTCTGTGAGGTTTATGAGGTTTTTTACGACTACCATTTCATTGTGAATGCTGAAAGTCAGGATGAGATTCTTGCGGTGGATGGAGTTAAATATGTGAGAAAACATTACAACTGCTGATGAAATCATGGAGGTTTGTGGGATTTGATGACAGCTTTAAGGGGGATGAATGCTTCATCGTCGGAGCTGTCGTTGAGGGGAAAAATTATCTTGAAGGGGTGATTGTCGACAGAATAGAGGTGGATGGTCTTGATTCAACCTCAAAAATAGTCTCAATGCTCAGGAAATCAAAGTTCAGAAATCAGATCAGGGCGATTTTTCTCGATGGAATAACATTTGGAGGATTCAATGTGGCAGACATCACCGAAATAAGCAGGTCTCTCAGCACTCCTTTAATTGTGGTTATGAGAAAAAAACCTGATTTTGAATCAATTTACAGAGCTCTTGAAAATCTACCTGATTTTGAACTCAGAAAAAAGATTATTGAAAGAGCGGGGGATGTCCACTCTTACGGAAGCGTGTTTTTTCAGTTTTCTGGATGTGATAGGCAATCAGCAATTGAAATGATAAACGCATCAATTCTGAAGGGCAACATTCCCGAATGCCTCAGAATGGCCCATCTGATTGCAACAGCCGTTGTTCACGGAGAAAGTAAGGGAAGAGTATAAAAAATTCAAACAATGAAATTCCACTTTTTACCATCCGGTGTGAAGACATGGACAGTGCATGCCAGGCAGAGATCAAAACTGTGTATGACTCTGATAACGTCCCACTGGTTGTCCTTTGTTATCGGTGTACCCTCAAGAGCCTCTTCAAGAGGTCCTGGATTTCCGTTCGAATCCCTTGGAGAAACGTTCCAGGTTGTCGGTGCTATTACCTGATAGTTCTCGACTTTTCCGGTGTTTGCTTTCATCCAGTGTCCCAGAGCCCCTCTTGGCGCCTCTCTCAGCCCAACACCCTTTCCGGTTACATTGTCGGGGTATTCGATATATGCTTTCTTCCCTGCGTACTCCTTGAGCTGGAGAAGCAGGTTCTCGAGATAGTCTATCATAACAAGCTCTTCCTGAATTCTTGCGATATTCCTTGCAAGTGCATTGCTGGCTGTTCTTCCTCCGGCGAGATTTTTTCTGAGGTCAAGCGGGTCTCCAACTTCCCATCCGTCTCTGAAGCCCTTTGCAACCATTCTGGCCAGGGGTCCAACCTCTGCCGGTACACCCCCGTATCTGGCAGCTTTTGCCCAGGTATAAGCCCCTTCCTTTCCTCTGTCTGGCACGAGCTTTCTGGTGTCCTCGTCACCGACGTATGCGCCACCGGCATCATCGCTGTAATATGAGTATGTCACATCCTCTCCTATTTTTCTGTAATCGAACTTTTCAAGCTCGCTGCCATTGAAGAACCCTGATGGGAAGAACAGCTTTCCATTAACATCGGTCAGGAATCCATAGGCGAGCATTGTGGGGGCTCTTTCCCCCATTTCGCCGATTCCCATTTTTGCCATTATCAGTATTAGAGAGACCAGGTCGTAGAGACCTTTCCCCACTTCTGGATCCTTGGGCGGTAGAATCTTTTCTCCTTTTTCAATCTTTCTGCTGACATCATCAATCACGTATCCGGCAACATCTGCGGTATGCTCGAGCGCTGTCTTTCCGAGACCAACACCCAGAGCCCATTTCTTCACATCAAGAACTATGCTGATCAGCCTTGTGATGACCTTCTCGTCTATCTCCATCGTCACTCCACCCGGAACGGGAGTCATGATATGTGGCACCTTTCCACCGATGTATGCCTGCGCCTGATGAAGCCTTCTCTGAGCCTCGACAGCCTCCTTAACCCCCTGACCCACAAGCGGATCGAACCTCACAAGGCCGGTTTTGAAAAGAGCATCACTGTAGTCAGGGCCCGTGAGTGCATACGCCCATACTGGATGATCGAACACGTACTGCAGTGCTGCAATTGTGTTTCTGAGGAGGACAGCGGCTTCAGGCAGACCATGTCCCCACTCGTTTGTAAGGCCAGCTGCATTTTCAATTGCAAAGAGACTCGCAAGCCTGTGATCGTTGTGACAAACGCCGCATATTCTCTGCAGTATTATTGGCGCATCTCTCACATCCCTGTTTATCACGATTCTCTCGAAACCCCTGAACATCGTGGCGAGAGCTCTTGCCTCGCTGACTGCTCCATTCTCAACCTTAAGTCTAACACCGTGATGACCCTCAAGCCTTGTAACGGGATCAATTACCACTTCCACGCTTAACCACCTCCTCAACCCACAGGGGATGCTCCTCCTTTGCCTTCTCCGGTTCTATGTACCCGGTAAAAATGGACTTGTTCGCCGGAAAGTACGCCCTTCTCAGATGGCTGAAGTACATGTGCCATGATGCTATGAACACAACCGCAAGAATGGATTCCTCCCAGTGAGCGACCCTCACCGCAGCGAAGAAATCACCGGAGATTGAAAAGTATTCCGGATAGCTCAGAACCAGGCCAGTCAGGATCATAATAACCATTCCCCAGAACGCACCCCAGTACTCGAATTTCTGGACGTAGTTGAACTTGTGATACTTGGGAACATCGCTGGCTTTCCCAAGGACGAATTTAAGGTCTGCGATAAAGTCCTGAAAGTCCTTTTTTCTCGGGATCATTCCTGTGGGTCTTTTGACCAGAGCCCATGTTATGTGGTAAATACCTGCGAAAATCATGACAAAGCTGGAAAGTCTGTGAATCCCCCTTACAGCCTCTATACCACCCATTGCGTTTATCATTGCCATTCCCGTATCGGTATATCTGTAGAGAAGCGGCAGTCCTGTCACAGCCAGAAAAATGAAGCTCGTCAGAAGGAGAAGGTGCTGCAATCTCTGGTGAACATCAAACCTTTTTATTCCGTTCATTTTTTCTCCTCCTCCCTGTTCTTTTTGTTATTCAGCTTGTGTTCTCTGTACGCGTGGGTGGCTATGTACGCTCCGGCTCCCACGAGGACTGTCCCTGTGAGTGTGGTGAAAAGCGTTTTTGTGGCGTCTATCTCAAGCCTGCTCTGTTCCTTGAAGAACGGATTTGTTTCATCAGGAAAACCGGGATGCATGCACCCAATACACGGTGCACCTGCGTTCATGCATACGTTAACTCCACCATTCCACTTGGTTTCGCTGCATGAGGAAAACGTCATCGGTCCCCTGCATCCGAGCTTGAACAGGCACGTGTTGTATTTCATGTCGCTCCTTTCAAAACTCTCTGCAAACCAGCCCTCGTCGTAGTAACCCCTCCTCGCACAGTTGTCGTGAATGAGAGCTGAGAAGAATGTTTTCGGTCTCCAGTAATCATCGAGATCCGGAACCACTCCCAGCAGGGCTCCAGCAAGCACTGTGAGGAGCCAGTCAGGATGTCCCGGACAGCCAGGCAGGAGTATCACCGGCACAGAAGGCTTTTTACCCTCAAGAAACTGATACAGACCAACAGCATTTGTCGGGCTTTTTCCCGTGAAGTCTTTTCCTGATGGTATCCCGCCGTACGTTGCGCAGCTTCCAAATCCAACCACTGCAACCTTTGTTCTTGGTATGAGTTCGTTCAGCCACTCAACAAGGGTGACTTCTCTGCCATTTCTCTCTCCAAAAGTGCATGCAACCTCCATATCTCCTGTTGGAATCGATCCCTCAAGCACGAGGATATCTGGATCAACTGTTTCAAGAACTTCAATTGCTTCGTCGCCGAACGCAGGCATCACAGTTGAGTGAAACGCTATGTTAACCTTGAGCTCCTCCACAGCGTCGTAGAGATCTGGATCTGCTGCCTGCAAAAGCGAAACGGTGCAGGCTGTATCACTCTGGCCCTGAAGCCATACAAGCTTCACACCATCGTTTTTTGCCTGTTCCAGTGCTTTTGCAATTTCGGCTCTGTAAGACAGCAGAAATCCAGACGCTCCAAGTGCTGTCAGAGCTTTATTAAACTCCCTCCTGCTCAGTTTCACATTCCCCCCTCCTCACAATTCTTTCATAATTGATTCTTGACAATACCGAATCTGTACACTTTACGTAAAATTCTTATATTTAATCTTTTCGCATTTTTAAAAAATTAATAAATAATATAAATACTATCTTTTAGTTTTACACTGATATTAAAATTTGACTCATTTAATATCCTGGAAATATAAATATTTTTCGACCTTCAATTTTAACAGATTCATCTGAAAATGCGTTTATAACATAGGCATTGCTTCTTGCATGGTCGGTTATCGAGGTTGCAGTGTACTCTGTCTTCGTCTTTGCCATGAAGGCGAACGTCATTATCTGGTCTGCAAGATGTCTGTCAAAAACACCGTCAGAGGTAATTTCTCTGGCAATGTCCATTCCAGCTTCCATCCCTACCTTTTCTGCAGGTTTTCCCCTCTCTCCAAGTGCCACAGACCCTTTGTAATTGCAAAATAGTGTTATCCCAGATCCTGTGGATTTACTCTTCAGCACCTCTGTCTCTATTTCGCATTTAATCCCCATTTTCTCAAGAAACCTGGATGCCGAGAATGCCTGTCTTTTGGCAACATGTTCTGGAAGATTTGAGCAGTGGCTTATACCCTCAACTTTTCTGCAGTGTGTTTTTTGAAACTTCCTGCCATTCAGCTGGGACTCCCTTACCTCCACCACAACCCTGCCACCACCCTTGGGATAGTAACCCCTTCTTTTGATGTGGATCTGAATCTCTGCATCCATCTCTTTGAGAGCTCTTAGGGTCACAAATCTGAAATAATCAATACTTGGGCTCCAGCTGACATCTGTTCCTCCTGTTATTTCAAGCCTGCAGCTCTTTTCCGCATGAATAACTGGTGGCAGAATTGTCTGAAGCAGCAGGGTTATGCTCCCTGCCGTGCCAATGTCTATGTTCATGTCTCTGATTTTTAGCTTTCCCGGCCTGAAAACTACCTTCGTTGATCCCATTCTCAAACCCTCAACCTGTGCGCTGCAGATCTCCTTAGCAACCTGAATGCCTTTCAGGTGCTGTGCTTTGAGTCCCGGTTTAGGACGGTTGGCTCGTATATTGAATACTTCCACATCCATACCTGTAATGCATGAGAGGGCAATTGCCGTTCTGAGAATCTGTCCTCCTCCCTCTCCAAAGCTTCCATCTATTCTTATCATTGCATCACCCCATGAACATCTTTTTCCGCAATTTGTTCAGAATACTTTCTGGAAGAAATCCACTGATGTATTCATATACCCTCGGGCTCACCCAAACCACCCTTCTCCACCCACCCTCTCCTTTAAGGAAGCTCCCTGATCTAAGATATGAAAAACTTACCCCGACAAAACCCTCGATCTGCCTCCCGAGAATGAATTTTTCGATGTCCTCAAACTTCAATCCAATGGGTGTTTCTTTCTTAA
>Ga0256830_1001162_pt1 | contig 18966 bp, 21 predicted proteins | sample 128326metaG_FD_190537 | JGI IMG/M metagenome (GOLD analysis project Ga0256830, IMG submission 190537) | Hydrothermal vent microbial communities from Lau Basin, Pacific Ocean - 128-326 | ecosystem: Environmental > Aquatic > Marine > Hydrothermal vents | place: Pacific Ocean: Lau Basin | collected... | reverse complement strand
CGGATACCGTCTATGTGCGCCAGAAGGAGCCCCTGGGGCTGGGGCACGCCATTCTCTGTGCCAGGGAGGCCGTGGGTGACGAGCCTTTCGCCGTCCTGTTGGGGGATGACGTTATCTATGATCCTGAGAAGCCCACTTTGGCCCGGATGTTGGAAATTTACGAGGAGTACCAGAGGCCCGTCATTGCCTTGAGGGAGGTGCCCAGGGAGCAGGTGACCCGCTATGGCATAGTGGGGGGCGAGCCTTTGGGAGACGGGGTGATAGAGATCAGCAACATGGTGGAGAAGCCCAGTCTGGAGGTGGCCCCGTCCAACTGGGCCATCATTGGGAGATACATCCTGCCTCCCGAGGTGTTCGACTACATTGAGGAGACCAAGGCCGGGCCTACAGGGGAGATTCACCTCACCGATGCTTTGTCCAGGCTACTGCAAGACGGGCCTGTCTATGGTTATCTCTTCCCCGGAACCTACCTGGACTGTGGAGAGAAGCTGGGTTATCTCAAGGCCGTCATCCACTACTCCCTGTTGAGGGAGGATCTGGCTTCTGAGCTCAAGGAGTTCGTTAGGGAGATTTTGGACTAGGTTGAAGGTCTCTCTCTTCCACTACCATTTGCCCCAGGAGCTCATAGCCCAGGAGCCTCTCCCCGAGAGGGACCGGTCGAGACTTTTGGTGGTGAGGAGGGAGGAGGGCTCCTTTTCTCACCACCGGTTCTATGAGCTGCCGGATATCCTACCCCCTCACACCCTTCTGGTGGTGAACGATACTCGGGTGATTCCTGCCAGATTGTTGGGAGAGAGGTCCACGGGAGGCAGGGTGGAGGTCTTTCTGGTTGCGCCTGAGAAGGGCCGCGGGTCTTCCGATCATCCTTCCCGTGGTGAAGAGCTCTGGCGGTGCCTGGTGAAGCCTGGAAGGAGATTGAGGCCCGGAGAGAAGGTGTTTTTTGCCAACGGGCGCTGGTGGGGGGAGGTCCGGGAGGTGTTGCCTTCGGGGGAAAGGGTGGTCTCTTTTCACGGCCCTGGGAGGCTGGAGGAGCTTGTGGAAGAGGTGGGACAGGTGCCTCTTCCTCCTTATATCCGTCGTCCGCCCCGTCCAGAGGACAGGGAGCGATACCAGACGGTCTATGCTGTCAAGAAAGGCGCTGTGGCTGCTCCTACCGCGGGACTCCATTTCACCCACCGGGTCTTGGAGGCCCTCAAGACCAAGGGGATAGAAATTCTTTCCATCACCCTCCACGTGGGGCCGGGAACCTTCAAGCCCGTGAAGGTGGAGGAGGTGGAGGAGCACAAGATGGAGGAGGAGTACTACGAGATTTCGCCCCAGGTGGCCTCCAGGATAGAAGAGGCCCGGGCCGGGGGAAGGCCCCTTCTTGCTGTGGGAACCACGGTGACCAGGGCCCTGGAGAGCGCCGCCAACGAGGAAGGACGGCTGGTGAGACTCGAGGGCTGGACAGATCTGTTCATATATCCCGGTTATCGGTTCAAGGTGGTGGACATGCTCCTCACCAACTTTCACCTGCCCAGATCCACGTTGCTGATGCTGGTGTGTGCCTTTGGAGGCAGGGGACTTGTGTTGAGGGCCTATGACGAGGCCATAAGAGAGAGGTATCGCTTCTACTCTTACGGTGATGCCATGCTGCTACTGTAGGGGAAGGGGATGAGGCGCGCGGTCTGGTTTCTTTTGGTGGTTCTTTTACCCCTCCGAGCGTGGGCGGGGGAGGTGAGGGTCTTCTTCAGTCCCCGGGGTGGGTGTGAAGAGGCCATTCTGGCCCAGCTTGATGGGGCCAGGGACTATATTCACGTGGCCATGTATGCCTTTACCAGTCGGTATCTGGCCCAGGCCCTGGTGAGGGCCAGGGAAAGGGGAGTAGAGGTGAAGGTGGTCCTGGACCGGTCTTTCCAGGAAGAGAGTGAGTACTCCAAAGGAGACTTTTTGAAGAGAAAGGGGATCCCTGTGAGGCTGGTGACCCCCGTGGAGACGAGGGGGTTAAGAGTGATCAAGGGTCTCATGCACCACAAGTTCGCCGTTATAGACGGGAGGGTGGTGATCACGGGTTCCTACAACTGGACGGCCAGGGCCGAGCGGGTGAACTATGAGAACCTCTTGATTTTCGTGAACGCCCCAGGGGTGGCCGGGGCCTATGAGAGGGAGTTTGAGAGGCTATGGGGGGACGGGGATTAGGCTTATTTGGGCTCAAGGAAATGAGAGCATGGGCGAAGAAGTCCAAGGGGTTTTGGTGGCTCTTCCTTCTGCTCCTGGGGGTCCTGGCCTATCGCTTTTCTCCTCTGCTCACGGGTGCTGCACCCCCACCCCATGGGCCCCAGGGCCCCTTCCCTGTGGACGTGGTGAGGGCGGCCCCCATGCCTGCCGTTGAGGCCCGAAGAGCCCATCTGGACGGTGTGCTGGTGCGGCTGGAGGGATTTCTGGAGAAGAAGAGAGAGACCAGGGGAGGGACCCTTCTGCTGTGGATCGGGGGATTCAAAGTGGTGGCCTACCCCTATTTGGCCCGGGACCTGGATTCCGAGTCTTTGAGGATGGGAACCCGGGTCAAAGTGGTGGGTGTGCTGAGGGATCATCCCCGGTACGGGTGGGAGGTGATCCTCAGGCGCCCTTCTGATCTGGGGTTAGCCCCACCCGCCTCTTGAGTTCGGCCACCTCCTTGGGTGTGAGGTGGCGGTACTTTCCCTTGGGCAGGCCCTCCAGGGTGACATTGCCTATGGCCACCCTCACCAGGGATACCACAGGGTGGCCTATGGCCTGGAACATGCGCCGGATCTGGCGCTTTCGACCCTCCCTCAGGACTACCTCTAGGAGGGTCTCTTTTCCTTTGCTCTTTATCACCTTTATTCGGGCGGGGGCCGTTTTTCGGAAAACCCCTTTCCTCTTCTCATCCTCCAGCCGAATACCTTTCCCCAGTCTCTCCAGTTTTTTCTCCGGAGGGATGCCCTTCACTTTCACCAGGTACCGCTTTTCCACGTGGTAGCGGGGATGCATGAGGCGATAGGCCAATTCCCCGTCGTTGGTGAGAAGGAGGAGCCCCTCTGAATCTGAGTCCAGCCTGCCTACGGGGTACACTCTGGTCTTTGGGCCTTTGAGAAGATCCATCACTGTGGGGCGTCCCTCCCTGTCTTCAACGGAGGTGATGAACCCCTTTGGTTTGTTCAGGGCTATGTAGGTGAAAGGCTGGGGGTTGACGGTGGACCCGTCCACTTCCACCCGGTCCCTTCCGGGTTGTATCCTGGTCCCCAATTCCTGGACCACTTTTCCGTTGACGGTGACTCTCCCCTGGAGGATGAGAGATTCTGATTCCCTCCTGGAGGCCACTCCACACCGGGACAGATATTTATGAAGCCTCTCCATTTTCAGGTGGGTTGGGGTGGAGGCCGGGCTGGATGAGACCTCCCGACACCACCAGCTTTATCCCCTCCTCGACGGTCATGTCCAGAGGAATCACCTCTTCTCCAGGCACCACTATCATGAGACCTGAAGTGGGGTTGGGGGTGGTGGGGATGAATAGGGTGAGGCAAGGGGAAGAGAAGTGAGACTTGAGTTCTCCCTTGGCCTCGCTGGTGACAAAGGCAATGGACCACACCCCCTTTCTTGGGTATTCCACCATGACCACCCTTTTGAAAGAGCCAGCGGAAGATGTGAATATCACCGTTTCCACCAGTTGTTTGGCTGAGATGTAGAGGCCCCTGATGAAAGGTATATGCTCCAGGATCTTCTCTCCCAACTGGAAGATTTTTCTCCCCAAGATGTTGGTGGTGAGGATGCCTACCACGAGGATGAAGAGGAGGGTGAGGGCCAGTCCCATGCCAGGGATGTGGCGTAAATACTGGGGGGGCGTGCCCAGTCTTCTCAGCAGATCGAAGAGGATGGGAATGATGACCCTGTCCACTTTGTTTACGATAAAAGCCACTGTGAAAAAGGTGAAGAACAGGGGAACTAGGACGGCCAACCCTGCCAGGAAGGCCGTCCTGATGCGATTTCTCAGTTTTCTCATGATAGGTTACTTCTCGCCCTTGCCCCCCATGCCCTCACTCCTGGTGGCCATGGGTCTTTCTGGCCACCACAGACAGGGGGAGCCCCCAGATTTTGCAGAAACCTTCCCCCGCTTTGTGCTCGAAAGCATCGGCGGCTTCGTAGGTGGCCAGTTCGTAGTCGTAAAGGGAGAAGGAGGACTGCCTTGCTACGGGGATGCACTGGCCCTTGAAGAGCTTCACTCTTACAGTGCCCGTGAGGCGTTCCTGGGTTTTGTCCACCAGGGCGTCCATGGCTTCTCTCAAAGGTGAGAACCACAGTCCATAGTAGACCAGCTCGGCGTATTTGACAGACATGTACTCTTTGAATCTGAAGGTTTCCCGGTCCAGGCAGAGGTGCTCCAACTCTCTGTGAGCGGCATAGAGGATAGTGGCTCCCGGGGCTTCGTACACCTCTCTGGATTTGATACCCACCAGGCGATTCTCCACCATATCCACCCGGCCCACGCCGTGCTGGCCCCCCAGCTCGTTGAGCTTTAGCACCAGGGACACAGGATCCATGGCCTGGCCGTTGAGGGACACAGGGATGCCCTTCTCAAAGCCTATTTCCAGATATAGGGGCTCATCGGGGGCTTCCTGGGGACTCTTGGTGATGAGGTAGGCGTCCTCGGGAGGCTCGGCCCAGGGGTCTTCCAGAACCCCGCATTCGATGCTGATGGACCAGATGTTCAGGTCTATGGAGTAGGGTTTCTCCTTGGTTACGGGCACGGGGATACCGTGTTTTTGGGCGTATTCTATCTCTTCTTCCCGGGACTTGAACTCCCATTCCCTCACAGGGGCCAGGCACTTCAGGTCTGGATTGAGGGCCATGACGGAGACTTCGAAACGCACCTGATCGTTGCCTTTTCCCGTGGCTCCATGGGCCACTGCATCGGCTCCTTCTTTTTCCGCCACCTCCACCAGGTACTTGGAGATGATGGGTCTGTTGAGGGCTGTGCCCAAAGGGTACTTCCCTTCGTACAGGGCCTGGGCTTTCAAGGCTTTAAAGCAGTATTCCCTGAGAAACTCATCTTTTAAATCGTAGATGTAGACCTTGCTGGCTCCCGTAGCCAAGGCCTTTTTACGCACCTCTTCCATGTCTTCCTGCTGGCCCACATCGGCGGAAAAGGCGATAACCTCACACCCGTAGTTGTCCACCAGCCAACGGATGATCACAGAGGTGTCCAGTCCTCCCGAGTATGCCAGCACCACCCTTTTAGGTTTTCCCATGGTTTCCTCCTTTAAATCTGCTAAATCTGCTCCAGAAGCATAAGAACCAGGGCCTTCTGGAGGTGTAGTCTATTCTCTGCCTGGTCCCATACCACCGAGGCGGGGCCGTCTATCACTTCGTCTGTCACCTCTTCTCCTCTGTGGGCGGGAAGACAATGCATAAATATGGCACCGGGGTTTGCCTTTTCCATGAGTTGAGGGGTGACCCTGAAAGGAGCGAAGGCCCTGAGCCGTTCCTCCCTTTCCCCGTCCTGGCCCATGCTCACCCACACGTCGGTATAGACCACCTGGGCCCCTTCCACAGCCTGAAAGGCCTCATGGACTACTCGGATTCGGGCACCTTCCTTTTGGGCTCTTTCCACCACATCATGGGGAGGCTCGTATCCCGGGGGGGTTGCAAACCACACTTCCATCTCCAGCCTGGCGGCTAGATTGGCCCAGGAGGCAGCCACATTGTTGCCGTCTCCTATGAAGGCCACTTTGATTCCCTTCCAGTCTCCCAGGGATTCTTTAATGGTCACCAGATCGGCCAGAATCTGACACGGGTGGTATAGATCAGAGAGGGCGTTGATCACGGGGATGGAGGCATGGGACGCGAATTCTTCTATGGTCTTGTGGCTGTAGGTTCTCAGGGCAATTATGTCCAGATATCGGGAGAGGACCCGGGCTGTGTCGGCTATGGTCTCTCCCCGTCCTATCTGGAGCTCGGAGGGGCTCATGAAGATCACTTCCCCCCCCAGTTGGTACATACCAGCCTGGAAAGAGACCCTGGTTCTGGTGGAGGGTTTCTCTAACAAGAGCCCCAGGGTCTTGCCCACCAAGGGTCTATGAGGGATGCCCCTTCTTTGGAGGTCCTTCAGCTTTACTGCCCATTCAAGAAGATGGAGGATCTCATCCCCAGATAAATCCAGGATGCACAGCAGGTCTCTCTTCATTTTCCCTTTCCTTCCGTGAAAGTATCTGCTAATTAGAACGCCTCATTCCTCTTTGTCAATCTGGAGGGAGAGAGGTGAAGGTGGAGAAGGCCACTCTTGGAGATGCTCCTCAGATCCATAGGCTTATCAATTCCTATGCCGGGGAGGGGTTTCTTCTCCCCCGATCCCTCATGGAAATATACGAATCCATCCGGGACTTCTTCGTTATCAAAGAGGGTGATCGGGTGGTGGGCACAGCTGCTTTAAAGGTGGTGTGGGAGGATTTGGCGGAGGTAAGGTCTGTACTGGTGGCCGAAGGGTACAAAGGTCGTGGTTGGGGCCGGGCTTTGATTGAGGCCTGTATCAGGGAGGCCCGGGAGCTGGGGGTTAGAAGGGTCTTTGTCTTGACCAATTCCCCTCACTACTTTTCCCGTCTGGGCTTTCGCATGGTGGACAAGCGGGAGTTGCCCCATAAAGTGTGGTCTGACTGCTGGAAATGTCCCAAGTTTCCTGACTGTGACGAGGTGGCCATGCTCGTGGATCTGTCAGGTCCTTAGCCCGTTAGGGGGCCTCTCCCGGAGTAGAGACCTACCGGTTTTTGGGATTTATATATCGTTATTATATAGTCGCTAAATCATGTATTGGAATATATATAATATTGTCTCAATTTGTTCTACTCAAAGCAGCAAATTGTCAATCAGTTATCGGAAGAATGGTAAAAAGGTGCTTGTACAATATAAATAGATTTCTCTTTCTGCACTGGCTGTCTGGCCTAATGCCCTAGATTCTTTGGATTTTACCTCTCTACCCTTCTTGGGGTATAGAAAGAGTGAAGGAGAGTGAAAATTAATAAACTGTGGATGAATTTTTGGAATTTCTGGTGGGTGAGGTCTTGACAAAACGTTTGATTAATGGCTAACCTTTCAGGGCCAATTAGAATATCATTGAGAGGAAAGGGGGTGATGTGGTGAGAGGTGTTGGGAGAAGTCCTTAACCGTTGGGGGTGAGGGCTTGTCAGTTGAGGGTTTAGTGGAAGGAAGGAGGTTTCTAAAAAGTTTTTAGCTTAGGAGGTGGAAAGATGGCAGAATTTAGACCGTTGGCCAATCCCGCACCTTTGGGGTTGGGAGGCTTTGCTTTAACTACATTTGTTTTGAACGTCCACAATGCCGGAATTCTGGCGGATGTGGGCACAGCCCTTCCTCTGGGGCTGTTCTACGGGGGTCTGGCCCAGCTCTGCGCCGGTCTTCTGGAGTTTGGCACGGGTAACACCTTTGGTATGTGTGCCTTCGGATCTTACGGTGCATTCTGGATTGCCTTAGCTACTCTCGTCTATTTCAAAGACAATAATGTTTTGCCAGGCTTCAAGGATTTCCATGGGGCCTTGCTGTGGACCCTCATCGCTTGGACTATTTTTACTTTCATCATGACCATTGCAACCTTCCCCAAGGCCAAAGCCTTAATTGTCATATTCGTTTCCCTGTTGATACTGTTTATATTGCTTGATATACATGTAGTAACAGGGAGTAAGGCTATTGGCCAGTTTGCCGGTTGGGAAGGGATTTGGACGGCTTTCACCGCCTGGTATCTCATGGGGGCTGAGCTCATTAATCCTGCCTTTGGCAGGGAAGTCCTGCCTATTGGAGCCCCCAAGTAAGAGCATATTGAGGCTGGGGAGGTGTTCTTTTTCACCTTCCCAGCCTCCTTTTTTGCCATGAAAGAGCTTACATTATATATAGGGTTTCCTCTGGGAGTCTTTTTGGTTCACTATCTTTTCTTGAGGATGGTTATGGGATTGTCTCTGAGAAAGAAGGCGGTGGCCTTGCTGAATATGATCCTTTATCCCCTGGGGATGTCTCTGTTGGTGGCTGCCTTCTTTGCCCTGGTTTCGGGTAAGGGATGGGCCTATTTCCTCTCTTCCGCTGTGGTGGGGGTGGTGGCGTACTATTTCTCTCTGGTATTGGCTTTTCTACCCTTTTTGGCCCCTATGTTCAGGGAGTTGGATATGGAGTTTCTGCTGATGGGACTGGGGGCTGCTTTGGGAGTGTTCTATCCCTCGCCCCTTCTTTTCTTCAAGGAACTGGGAAATGTGCTCTCCAAGCACTCTCTTCCTCTGGTATTGGCCTTTGTAGTTGCTCTTGTGGCTTCCACTTTGGTGAAGTATTTGATTTCTAAAGCCGGGGTGATGGGATCTGAGAGAAAAGAAGTTCTAAAAAACCTGGCGTGGATGGTCAGCATATCTGCCGGGGTGGTCTCAGTGCCCATTATAGTTTTCTTCCTTAGCTTAGGGAAAGCATCTTGAGGAGAGGAGGCTGGACATGGGCTGGTTAGAAAAGATGAAAGAGATGGATATCATGAAGCTCAGGATTCTTGTGTTCACTATTTTGGTCTTCTCTTTTCTCATGGCTTTGGTGCTACTGAAGATTGGCGCCAAAAGGCTGGGCCTTAGCGGTGGAGTTCCGCCCCTTTTGAAGCTGTCGGAGGAGCGTAAAGAGGTATTGATTCAGGGGGGGGATATCGACGTTGTAAACAAGTATTTGGGGAAACGGGTCATTATCGAAGACAGGGTTAAGGAGGTGGATGCATACCCCGATGAGGGGTTGTGGGTGGTGAAGCTCACCTATGTCTCCATACCCTTAAGTAAAGCCCAGGTGGCGGTTTTGAAGAAAGAGGGTCTGAGGCCCTCCCAGTTGAAGGGGATGAAGGTGAGGGCTCGAGGTATTTTGAAGATTCATCCAATTTACGGTCTTCAGCTCTTTTTGGCCAAGAACCCCCGCCTCGAATTTGTGACGGGAAAGGTGGGGCGCTAGAGGCGGATAGGTTATTCGATGGGGACTTCTTTGCCTTTTTCCGCCTTTCGCGCTGTTATTTTTAGTGTTCCCTCCTCGAATTTAGCGGAGACGCTGTCTGGATCGACCGCTACAGGTAGAGGTATTCTTCTGGAGAAGGTGTCGAAGTATCTTTCAAAACGATAGAGGTTTTGGTCCTCCACTTCTTCGATTATCTTGTTTTTTCTCTCCCCGGATATTCTAACCTCCCTTGGTGTTATCTCCAGTTTTACCTCGTCTTTCTTGAAGCCGGGAATGTCGGCTATCATCACCAGAGTGTCGTTCTCTTCGTAGATGTCTACCGGGGGAAACACGGGCCTGGCACCGAAGGGAATGGCCGTGGGATCCAGTCCTCCAAAGTAGTCTGGAGATGGTTCCTGGCCGCCGAAATAGGTAGGAGCAGGGCCAGTCCATCCAAAATAGTCGGGGGAAGGCTCCGTGCCTCCGAAAACTACGGGTGGTCTCTCTGGTCCTCCAAAAGCCCACCTCATTTTCATTCCTGTCTTCCACTTTTCTCTTTCTCGCACCCATCTTCTCATCGGCATTTCTTATCCCTCCTTCCTTCAAATTTTGGCCTCTATGCCCCACCGCTTCTTTGTTTAACAAGTTAAGGATGTTTTCGTGGTTTAACAAGGATAAAGTTTATGTTCTATTTATACCATATTCTGGTTAAATTCCAGATATGTCCTCTATACCCTTTCTCATATCGCTGCTTTGTGGAGATGACCTATGTTGAGAGTGAGCTTTGGTTTTTTATATGTTTTTATAAATTCCATCCATATTAAAGCATTATTGGTAAAGTATTATGCTAACTTATGGTTTACTAAGACTTAAACTTTTTATGTCAAGTCTATCTTGTGGTTAACATATTGAAAATAAAGGATTAACTCGTAGAGCAGTTTGCAATAATAGTGTTAGAATAATTTTCGTTCAAACCTCTTGACAAACTGTTTGATTAACTATAATGGTTATGTGTGCTTAACAAAATAGCGTATTATTAAATATGACCGGAGGGGGGTGATAAGGGGAGGGGTTCAGGATGGTTTTCCCGGGGGAGTCGTATTTCTTTCTTAAAATTTCTTGTAAGGGGAGGGTTTCATGAACAGGTGGGTCATTTGTTTGGCTGGGACCGGGATCAACCTGGTCCTGGGGGTCCTTTACTCCTGGAGCATCTTTGTGGTGCCACTCCAGGAGAAGTTTGGATGGAGCAGGGCTGATCTCACTTGGCCTTTCTCCGTCTCCATTCTGGTCTTTGCTATTGTGATGGTGGCAGCGGGTAAATGGCAGGACAAGGTGGGTCCCAGGCTGGTGGCGTCTGTTGGTGGTGTTCTCATGGGAATAGGCTACATTTTGAGTGGCTTCATCACGAGTTTGCCTGCCCTTATTCTCACCTTCGGCGTGATTGCTGGTGCCGGTGTGGCCTGCGGGTATGTCACCCCTATTGCCGCCACGGTGAAGTGGTTCCCCGACAAGAGAGGTTTGACCACGGGGATCACCGTTTCGGGCTTCGGTTTTGGAGCCTTTGTTTTCACCCCCCTGGCCAGAAAGCTCATCGTGGCCGTGGGCGTTATGACGGCTTTCAAGGTTTTGGGGGTGATCTTCTTAATTATTGTAGTTGCCCTGGCTCAGATTTTGAGAAATCCCCCTCCTGGATACAAGCCGGAGGGGTGGGAGCCTCCTGCTCCTACGGAGACCAAGAAGGTGGCTGTGAGGGATTGGACTCTTTCCGAGGCCGTCACTACCTGGTCTTTCTGGTCTCTCTGGTTGGCTTATCTGGGCAACGCCGGTGTGGGTCTCATGGTTATCTCCCTCATTGCTCCTTTAGCAAAGACCTATGGCATTTCCCAGGAGACTGCAGCCTTTCTCATCGGATTCCTTTCCATCTTTAACGGCCTGGGGAGGATTCTGGCTGGTTGGGTTTCCGATTTGATAGGTAGAAGGGCTGCCATGTTGGTCTTCTTTAGTATCACTACCCTGATGTGTATCGTCATGGCCTTCACAAACATTGCAGGAACCACCGTGGGTTATGCCCTGGCTCTCATGGTCTTTGGTGCCTCCTACGGTTCCAACTTTGCTCTCTTCCCTGCCGCTACGGCGGACTACTTCGGCACCAAAAACCTGGGTAACATCTACGCCGGCGTCTTCACCGCTTGGGGGTTTGCTGGTTTCGTGGGTCCCAGGTTTATTAAGGCCAGGCTGCTCAAGAGCATTCCCAAGAAGTTGGTTGCCCAAGGCGTGCCCAAGGAGCAGGCAAATCTTGTGGCCTACAAGACGGCCTTTAAGGTGGCTATCGGCCTCGGTTTGCTGGCTGTGGTTATGGCCTTTCTCACCAGGCACCCCAAAGAGGATTGATGGGGACGTTTTGAGCAGGTACCATAAAGGGGGCTGTTGGTATGAGGCAGCCCCCCATTTTTTTGAGGAGGGACCCTTTGCCTAAGAAAACCCTTGCCGTGGCTCTGTTAATACTGCTTTGGACCTTACCCCTTAGAGGAGAGAAGTGGGTCTTTTACACTCACCAGAACTCCGGATTCCCTGAAGCTGCTGTATGGGCTATGTTGAAGGATAAAGAGGGGAGATACTGGTTCGGTACAGGAGGAGGCCTTCTCCTTTTTAGCCAGGGGAAATGGACGCTCTTCACCCCCAAGAACACCTCTGGTGCCCTCAAGGGCAAATCTGTTGTGAAGGTGTTTAGGGATTCCAGAGGGGTCTTTTGGTTTGCCACCAGAAGGAGCTTTTTGGGTGGTGGAGGTGTGACCCGCTATGCGGGGAAAGAGTGGACCCTGCTGGATAAAGAGAGAACGGGGGGAGGTCTACCCAGTGACTATGTATGGGACATAGTGGAGGATGGCCAGGGTAGGCTTTGGTTCGCCACGGACAAAGGGGTTTCATGCTACGATGGAGAACGGTGGTATCTCTATAACAGAACAAACACGGGCCTGGGGCTTCCGGGGGATTCTGTGTGGGACATTTTTTTGGATGGAAAGGGGGGGCTCTGGTTCGCCACGGATAAGGGGGTGGGATGGTTCAATGGCCGGGAGTGGAGGAATCTGACCAAGTACAACAGCGGGCTCCCACGTACCAATATTTCCGTGGTGTACCAGGACAAGGATGGACACTTCTGGTTCGGTTCCAGGAGTAGCCTCTGGGGCGGAGGGGGCTTGATCTTTTACGACGGAGCCCGGTGGAAGGTGTACACCAAGAAGAATACCCATGGGGGACTGCCCCACAATGACATAAACGTCATATTTGAAGACAGTGAAGGGACTCTGTGGGTGGGAACCCGGCGGGGAGTGGGCCGTTTCCAAAAGGGTAAATGGAAGGCGTTTCTGGTGGGGGAACCCGTGTGGGATATCATGGAGGACGGTGGGAACCTGTTATTTGCCGTTTCTAGAGGGGTGGCTGTCATGGTGAAAGGAACCCTTCCTCCCTGGGGTAAGTAGGAGGGGATATGGATTTGGGAAAAAGATTCGAGAGTTTTAAGGAGGATCACTACCCCCCTATGGAGGCACTTTTCAGGAGACTGGTGGAAGAGGGGCAGAATCCGGGGATCATGATCATCTCTTGTGCCGATTCCAGGGTGGTGCCTGAGCTTATCACCTCCAGTCTGCCTGGAGAGGTTTTTGTGGTCAGGAACGTGGCCAACATGGTGCCTCCTTACGGCTCGGGTTTGGGCTCTGTGTCTGCTGCCGTGGATTATGCCGTGAAGGTGCTCAAGGTTTCAAAGCTGGTGGTTTTGGGTCACTCCCAGTGCGGCGGAGTTAAGGCCCTCTTGGCCGGTCAGGGAGAGGGGTCCCTGGCCCGGTGGCTGGGGTTGGGAGAGGAGGTGCTGGAACGCCTGGGAGGAGAGGCTTTCTCCTCTCCCCAGGAGCGCCAGAGGGCTGCAGAGATGGTGAATGTGGAGGTACAGAGGGACAGGCTTCTCTCTTACCCTTCAGTGAGAGAGGCCTGGGAAGAGGGAAAGCTGAGGGTGGAAGGGTGGTATTACCAATTGTATCCTCCCCACCTCCTCCCTGTGGTCCTCTGATTTCTGGATGGGAGGGGTAAGAACCTAGGAGGGAGCTGGAAGAAATATCCCGTCTCCCCTTTTTAATTTTCTCTTTATTGGCTATAACAGCCTCATCTCGACTCGTGTAGCTGGAGGTTGTTTATGGACTATCATGTGAAGGACCTTTCTTTGGCGTCCCAGGGGCTGTTGAGGATAGAGTGGGCAGAGAGAGAGATGCCCGTTCTGAGGAGGATCAGGGAGCGTTTCTCCCAAGAGCGGCCTTTGGAGGGGGTGGTGGTGGGGGCGTGCCTCCATGTGACCACGGAGACGGCCAATCTCATGATCACTCTGAAAGAGGGCGGGGCTCAGGTCTCCCTCTGTGCCTCCAATCCCCTTTCTACCCAGGACGATGTGGCGGCTGCTCTGGTGGAGGAGTACGGAATCCCTGTCTTTGCCATAAAGGGAGAGGACAAAGACACTTACTACAGCCACATCGCCTCAGTACTGGCTGCTAAGCCCCGGGTGACTCTCGACGACGGGGCTGATCTCATCAGTACCCTCCACTTCCTGGCCCAGGGCAGGGAAGGTGAACTCTCTGCCAGCCTGGAAAGGGTTTTCAGCCGGTGGAGTGCCCGGGAGAGGGAGACCCTGGTGGAAAGGGTGATAGGTTCTACTGAGGAGACCACCACGGGGGTGATCAGGCTCAAGAGCTTGGCTTCCCAGGGTAAGCTCCTCTTTCCCGTGGTGGCCGTCAATGACGCCGATACCAAGCATCTCTTCGATAACCGCTATGGCACGGGGCAGTCCACCATAGATGGGATTCTAAGGGCTACTAACAGACTCATAGCGGGTTCGGTCTTTGTGGTGTGTGGTTACGGCTGGTGTGGGCGAGGGGTGGCTATGAGGGCCCGGGGAATGGGGGCAAGGGTTATCGTGACGGAAGTGGACCCCATTCGGGCCCTGGAGGCTGTCATGGACGGGTTTATGGTCATGCCCCTTTCCCAGGCAGCCCGGGTGGGAGACTTCTTTGTCACGGTGACAGGGGATATAGCCGTCATTAGGGAGGAGCATTTCGCTGTCATGAAGGATGGAGCCATGGTAGCCAACTCGGGCCATTTCAATGTGGAGATAGATCTGGAAGCCCTGGAGGCCATGAGTGTCACCAGAAGGAGGCTCAGACCTTTCGTTGACGAGTACGTCCTCAAGGATGGCCGCCGCATTGTGGTTTTGGGTGAGGGTCGCTTGGTGAATCTGGTGGCTGCCGAGGGCCATCCATCGGCGGTGATGGATATGAGTTTTGCCGATCAGGCCTTGGCGGTGGAGTACTTGGTGAGGGAGGGGGAAGCTCTGGCTCCTCGGGTGTATCCCTTGCCTCGGGAGCTGGATGTGGAGGTGGCCCGTATCAAGCTCTTCTCCATGGGCATTGAGATAGATAAACTCACTCCACAACAGGAAGAGTACCTTTCCAGCTGGGAGATGGGCACCTGAGTCATGGTCATCGGTGTAGTGGGAGGAGGTAGCTGGGGAACGGCCCTGGCCCAGCTCCTGGCAGGGAAGGGCTACAGGGTGAAGCTCTGGGTGCTGGAGCCCCGGTTGGTGGAGGAGATAAAGACCCTGAGAGAAAACTCCCTTTATCTGCCGGGCATTCGTCTCTCTCCTGGAATAGAGCCTACCAACGTCTTGCGGGAGGTCTTGGAAGGAACCCATCTCCTGGTGAACGCGGTACCCACCCAGTACATTCGTTCTGTCTGGGAGGGAGTGGCCCCCGGGGTGCCCTTGGTGCCTTTGGTGAGTGCAAGCAAGGGGATAGAGGTTTCTACCTTGAAGACCCCCGAGGCCATATTCAGGGATCTGCTGGGGGAAAAGGGGCTCTCCACCTGGGCGTGTATGTCGGGACCCAGTTTTGCCCGGGAGGTGGCCCAGGGGTTGCCCACGGCGGTGACTGTGGCATCCCGGGATGGATCTCTGGCTCGAGAGGTGGCAGGGGTGTTTATGACCCCTCGGTTCCGGGTCTACACCCACGACGATGTGATAGGAGTGGAGCTGGGAGGGGCCTTGAAGAATGTGATAGCCATAGCCGCCGGCGTATGTGAGGGCATGGAGCTGGGTCACAATGCCCGGGCGGCTTTGATCACCCGGGGATTGGCTGAAATGAGCCGGCTGGGTGTGGCCATGGGTGCCCGTTCCCTCACCTTTCTGGGCCTTTCCGGCATGGGGGACCTTGTGTTGACTTGCACCGGGGATTTAAGTAGAAACAAGACCGTTGGTTTCCGAATCGGGAAAGGCGAGAAACCCCAGGATATTATGAAGGGAATGTCCATGGTGGCCGAGGGAGTGCCCACGGCAGCAGCGGTGGTGTCCCTGGCGGCTAAACTGGGAGTGGAGATGCCTATTAGTACTGAGGTTTACAGGATTCTGTATGAGGGCAAGGACCCTGGTGAGGCATTGGGTGGCCTCATGGAGCGGGCTCCTCGTCCCGAGTTTTACTGGGTCCAGGAATAGGTCTTAGGAGCAGAGCAATGAATCTCCCCAACATCCTCACCGTCTCTCGGATAGTATTTGTTATCCCCATTCTCCTTTGCCTCTCTTCCCCTGCCCTGGGGTGGAACATTCTGGGGGCCTTCTTCTTTTTTGTGGCTTCCTTCACCGACCTGGCCGATGGATTCATTGCCCGGTCTCGGGGAGAAGTGACGGCCCTGGGTAAGCTTCTGGATCCCCTGGCGGACAAGATTCTGCTGTTGTCGGCCGTTATCCCCCTGGTGGCTCTGGGGAGGATACCATCGTGGCTGGCGGTGGTCATTCTGGCCAGGGAGTTCGCAGTGACGGGACTCAGAGGGATGGCAGCCCTTCGGGGAATCTCCATGGGGGCAGGAGGGATGGGCAAGGCCAAGACCTTCCTCTACACCCTGGCCCTGTTCTGCCTCATGGTCCATCTCCAGGTCCTGGGGATGCTCCTCCTTTTGGTGGGTGTGATAGTGGCCCTTTATTCAGCCTATGAGTATTTCGCGGAGCACAAGGACATATTTGCACGGGAGGTATAGATGAGGAACGGTGGCAAGAGGATACTTTTCACGTCCGAATCGGTGACCGAGGGGCATCCCGACAAGATCGCCGACCAGATCTCAGATGCCATTCTGGATGCCATCTTGACCCAGGACCCCCAGGGCAGGGTGGCTTGCGAGACTCTGGTAACCACGGGGCTGGCCTTTGTGGCTGGTGAGATCACCACCAGCTGTTATGTGGAGATTCCGGACATCGTTCGGGAGACCATCAGGGACATTGGATACACCAGGGCCAAGTTCGGTTTCGACTGTGAAACCTGTGCCGTTGTCACCTCTATTCATGCCCAGTCTCCGGACATAGCCATGGGTGTGGATACGGGAGGGGCTGGTGATCAGGGGCTCATGTTCGGTTACGCAACCAGGGAAACGGAAGTCCTTATGCCCATGCCCATAGTCCTAGCCCATCGCCTATGTGAGAGACTGGCTGAGGTGAGGCGCAAGGATATCCTGGACTACCTGAGACCCGACGGAAAGTCTCAGGTGACGGTGGAGTATCAAGACGGTAAGCCCATAAGAGTGGCCACCATAGTGGTATCTGCTCAGCACGCTCCGGACATCACCCTGAGGCAACTCAGGGAGGATATCATCGAGTATGTGATCAAACCTGTCATCCCTTCCGAGCTGTTGGATGAGGAGAACGTGGTCTATCACATCAACCCCACAGGTCGGTTTGTCATTGGGGGACCCCAGGCCGATACGGGCCTGACGGGCCGCAAAATCATAGTTGACACCTACGGTGGCTCGGCCCGCCATGGAGGGGGATGCTTTTCTGGGAAGGACCCCACCAAGGTGGATCGTTCGGCCTCTTATATGGCCCGTTACGTGGCCAAGAACCTGGTGGCGGCGGGGTTGTGTGAGCAGTGTGAGATCCAACTGGCTTACGCCATTGGTGTGCCCCAGCCCGTGTCCATCTGTGTGGATACCCGGGGAACGGGGGTGGTGCCCGATGAGCGCCTGGCTCAGTTGGTGGAGAAGGTCTTCGACCTCACGCCCAAGGGAATCATTGAGCACCTGGATCTAAGGCGCCCAATATACAAGAAGACAGCGGTTTATGGCCACTTTGGCAGGGAGCTTCCTGAGTTCACCTGGGAAAAGTTGGATATGGCGGAGACTCTGAGGAGAGAAGGGGAACTGGAGTAGGAGGTGACCATGGCCAGGGTGGTCATCATCATGGGGAGTGAGTCGGACCGTCCCGTTATGGAGAAGGCCACGGAGGTGCTGGAGGGGGCAGGGGTGGACTGGGAACTAGTGGTCTTCTCTGCCCATAGGAATCCCCGGGAACTCAGGGACTATCTCGAGGGTCTGGAGAAGAGGGGAACCCAGGTGGTCATAGCGGGAGCAGGATGGGCAGCCCATTTGGCGGGGTTTATTGCCAGCCACACCATACTTCCTGTCATTGGTGTGCCCATCTCCTCCTCCCCCTTGAGGGGAGTGGACGCCCTTCTCTCCACTGTCCAGATGCCTCCAAGGGTCCCTGTTGCCACCGTGGCCATAGATTGTGCCAGGAACGGGGCCTGGCTGGCTCTGAGGATTCTGGCCCTTGGGGACGAGAGGGTGGCGGCCTTTTTGAGATCCAGGGGCTAGGAAGCTCATGGGGAAGGCCAGGCTATTGGTTTGGAGGGAAGAGGATGATCTGCCCCAGGACATGCCTGCCCTTCTGGGTAGGGATGGGGTGGCCGTCATACCTACGGACACTCTTTACGCCTTGGCAGCCAGAGCCTTCTCCCTCGAGGCCCTGGAACGCATCTATAAAATGAAGGGGAGGGAGAGGGGCAAGGCCCTTTCCATCTTCCTTAGCCGGATAGAGGAGTTGGAGGAGCTCTTTTTTTTACCTTCTTTGGCGAAAGGACTGGCCCGGCGGTACTTGCCCGGTCCTCTCACCCTGGTTTTGAGGCCCAAGGTGGTCTTTCCTCCTCCCCTGGTGGGTCCTGGTGGTGGAGTGGGGGTGAGGATTCCCCGCCATCCCCTGCCCAGAATGCTGGTTGAAGCCCTGGGGGAGCCTGTTACCGCCACCAGCGCCAATGTGAGTGGAGAGAGGGACCCCCTGACGGTGAGGGAGTTGCCTCCGGAGATCCTTTCCCAGGTGGATTTGGTGGTGGACGGGGGAAGGGTTTTGGGGGTACCATCAACGGTGGTGGATTTCACCGGGAGATCGCCAAGGATCTTGAGGGAGGGGGCCGTCCCTGCCCGGGAACTTGAGGAGAGCTTTTATGGATGAGAAGAAAGCAGAGGGGCTTTACGCCAGAACCAGACCCAGATCCAGGACCCTTTATCAGAGGGCCTGCAGGACCATGGTGGGAGGAATCTCCCACAATCTGCGCCGGATTCGACCTTTTCCCTTCTATGTGGAGAAGGCCAAGGGACCCTACCTATATGATGTGGACGGCAACAAGTATGTGGACTTCTGGATGGGGCATTACGCCCATATCCTGGGACATGCCTTTTCTCCTGTCGCCCAGGCTGTCTCCCAGCTGGTCACCCAACTGGGTTATCACTTCGGGTTGGTCCACAGGGAAGAGGTGGAGCTGGCCGAGAAGGTGGTAGAGCTCGTTCCATGCGCGGAGTCCGTCCGGTTTTGTACCTCGGGGACAGAGGCGGGCATGTACGCCCTGCGTTTGGCCCGGGCCTATACGGGAAGGAGCAAGGTGGTGAAGGTGATGGGCGGATGGCACGGTGCCTCTACAGACCTCACCTTCTATATCCATCCTCCTTTCCAGGGACCTGACAGCGAAGGGCTCCCCAGGGGGATGGAGGCCCATGTAATTCCTGCCCCTTTCAATAATGTCGAAGGGACTCTGGCGGCCATGGACAGGGCTGGTGAAGATCTGGCCGCCCTCATAGTGGAACCCGTCATTGGAGCGGGAGGATGTGTGCCCCCCAAGGAGGGATACCTTGAGATGCTGAAGGAGGAGTTGGAAAAAAGGGGTGCTCTCC
>Ga0256830_1001161_pt1 | contig 18972 bp, 15 predicted proteins | sample 128326metaG_FD_190537 | JGI IMG/M metagenome (GOLD analysis project Ga0256830, IMG submission 190537) | Hydrothermal vent microbial communities from Lau Basin, Pacific Ocean - 128-326 | ecosystem: Environmental > Aquatic > Marine > Hydrothermal vents | place: Pacific Ocean: Lau Basin | collected... | reverse complement strand
TGGGGAAATCTCAGCGAGCCAGTTTTTGCGATCGCCCGCAGAAGCATAGCCATAGCTACGGTTCAAGGGGGATCGTGAAAAATGGCCGCTGAGATTTTTCCAGAAACTGCATAGCGTTGGTTGGTACAAGGTGTACTTCTCTAATATACTAAAAAATATTTTTGAAATCATAAACTTATGCTTCAAATACAGCGTTCTTGTGAAATATTCGGGCTTGCCTGTAGCAACTATTCCAGCCGATCTGATGTATCAGGCGGCGCGGATACTTTATTCCCCACCCTGCTCGGCCCGGATATATTTTTCGGGGGTTTCCTGAAAGCGTTGCAGGCAGCGTTGCGAGCAGAAGGCATAGTGCTGCCCCAGATGCTCGGTTTTGATTTTGGCGGCCCATTCATCCACCCGCATGCCGCACACCGGGTCGTGCACCCAGCTGTGAACCTCGCTTCTGCGGTCGTGGATTTTTCCGTCCTCCAGCCAGAGCAAGCGATCGGCCACATCCTCGATACGGTTATCATGGGTTACCATAATGACGGTGCAGCCTTCATCCCGAACGATATCGTGCAGAATCATCATCACCTCCTGACCTTTTTCGGAGTCCAGATTACCGGTGGGTTCATCCGCCAGTATGACTGTGGGCTGGTTGATCAGGGCCCGGGCGATGGCCACCCGCTGTTTTTCACCACCGGACAATGTCGTTGGACGCGCCCCGCGGCGGTGAGTTAAATCCAGCCGCTGAAGCAGATACTGGCAGCGTTTGGCCGCCCCTTTCACCCCCTGCTCCGTGAGGCTGGCGGGGAGCAGAATATTTTCCTCCACCGTCAGGGCATCGATCAGATTGAATGCCTGAAAAATAAAACCTATATGCCGGGCCCGGATGTCCGGTAACTGATTTTCCCCCATGGCGCTGGTTTCCATATTATTCAGATAAATGCGCCCGGAAGATGGTTTGAGTAATGTGCCCAGCATCGATAGCAGGGTGGTTTTGCCGGAGCCCGAGGGCCCCATAATCAGCACCAGTTCGGCCGAAAAAATGCTCAGATTCACCTTATCGACCGCGCGCACCCGGGTCTCACCCTGGCCAAAGTGTTTACATAGATTTTCGGTACGGATAATGGCTGTCTCAGTCATGGAATACACTCACCGGATCTACCCTGGCCACCTGGTGGGCGGGCCAGAGGGCCGCCAGCACCGCCACCAGCAGGGTACTGGCGGCCAGTTTAAGAATAGCCGCCAGCTCGAGATTCAATGCAATTTCCGGGGCCAGCAGGCTAATCAGGGGAAACAACAACAGGGAAAGCAGGGCCGCCAGAATAAAGCCGAAAATCGTGAGCAATAGCGCCTGAACCAGCACCCCCAGATAAATCTGCCGACTTCTGAAGCCCACCGCCCGGGCAATGGCCAGATCCCGCTTTTTTCGGCTGACGATGGCATAGCTGGTAAAGGCAATAATCACCAGCGCCAGAGCCGAACCGATCAGGGTCATCAGGGCAATGATTTCCACTCCCATCTGCATGGCCAGATGGTGATCGTTCTGGATAAACTGGGCCTGCTCCAGCACATTGACCTTGTCCAGTCGGTTGTTGATCGCCCGCACCAGGGCTTTGCTGTCCACACCTTTTTTAGCCCACACCAGAATATAACTGACACTGCCCTGAGCCGACATAATATCCGCCAGATCATCATAGGATACAAACACAATGGAGTTGGCCATGGAAAAAGTACCCGATGACAGGCCAACCACCCTGAATGCCCTGTCCACGATCTGGATGCTGTCACCGATTTTCAGTTTGCTCAAGCGAGCCAGCACATCGGGTATTACCACCTCGCCCCGAGCCGGAACGGGTTTACCGCTGTGCATACGGGCCGGGCCTGTGTGCTCGGGGCGCCCCCGGAGACCCACGATATAACTAAACCACTCACGCCCCGAAATGTTCATGACCCCATTCAGATAAAGAATCGATTCGGTGGATGCCACCCCCTCGATAGCGCGGATGCGATCTTCCTTCCAGTCCCAGAGCTGGGACATGGCCATGTGCATATTGGCCACCCCTTTCTGCATCACCCAGATATCGGCATCGACCTGTTTCGGGTAGGCGGTTATGCGATCCGACTCGCCGGAAAAAATGGCCATAAAGAATAAAACCAGCAAAAAGGCAAAGGCCACACCGGTACAGCTGGCAATCAGCCCCGGGCCTTCGGAGAACAGTGATTTTATGCTCCAGCGTATCATATCAGCTGCCTCGAAATGCCATGGCGGGATCCAGCCGGAACACGGTTCGCAGGGACAAGATCGCGCCCAGCAGGGCAAATATCAGGGCCGCCACCAGGGTGCGCAGCAACAACTCGGGCTGATTACTCAATATCAGATACACCGGCGCCACCGTCTCGATCAGATCCGCCATGAGCCAGGCAAACACACTGGCCAGTGGCAGGGACAACAGGGTTAGAATCAGGGTTTCCAGAATAACCGCCCGCGCCAGCCTGAGCCGATTGAAGCCCATGGCCTTGAATACCGAAAGTTCATGCACCCGATTCTGAATACTGGAAAACATGATCATGCTAATCACCAGCACACTGATCACATAGGCAATCACAATCATTAACTGAAACACCGTGCCCAGCATTTCCCGGCTCATATCCACATCGTTTGCGGCCAGGGTTTGCGGCAGCCAGGCATCCACCTCGGGTATCTGCTTTTCGATTTGCCCGGCAACGGCGGCGGCTGAATAGCCCGGCCTGATTTCCACCAGTAAAAAACTCAGCAGGGGCAAGGTGCTGATGTCCCCCACGATATCCGATTCAAAATACAGATCCAGCAGATCGTCATAGGTTATAAAGGCAAAGGGGGCAAAGAAAGCGGCGGTATTTTCCGAGATGCCGGCTATGCGAAAACGGTAATCCGAGAGAATAAACTCATCCCCCACCCGCAGTTGGTAAATCACCGCCAGGGATTTATCGATCACAATCTCACGGCTCTGTTCGATCCCCCTGCCCTGGGCGATTTGCTTCGGCCCGCCCAGGGTGTCATAGACAATCACAAACACCGGTGTGCGACGATTACTGTGATTGTAGATCACCGGCAGGGTGGTCAGTGGATTGGCACGGCTAACACCCTCGATTTCTTCCACCCACTGGCGGCTCAGTTGAGGCAGAACCGAACGGCTGGCAATCATATTGGATATACCCGCCTGACTGACAATAATATCCGCGCCCCGGCTGGTAATGATATGCCGTATCTGCTGATAAATACCGGCCCTGAAACCCTCCAGTACCAGCACCAGGGCAATGACCGCGGCTATGGCGATCAGCATAAAAACAAAACGCAGCCGATCCGCTTTAAAGCGCTTCAGGGTCAGTCGAAGAATCATGGTTTATTGTCTCCGCTGAGGGCCAGCAAAACCGATGCCCTGTTCCTCTCATGGCAGGCAGAAAAACAGCATCCAAAAAGATAAATTACTTTAAAAAAAACTTATAAGTAATTGATTAAAAACAACCGACAAACATATAAAAACCAGAAACTCAGCAGACGCTTGAGCCAGACAGGCGATAACTATACAGTTTTGGCTACGAGATCACCATGCCGTTTCAATTCAATCTTTCTACTCGTGTGACTGCCCACCGCCAGACTACCAAACATCGACTTGCCTGCATCTTGTAGTGCCTCCATGCAATTGCAATTTTAATGTTCCACGGACGGCTTCAGGCATAAAAAACGCCCGAATCCTTAGTAAGAAATTACTTTAAATATATCGTTTATCCTATTGATTTTATTGAAAAATAAACCAGATATCTTCAAAACAAACCGGCACCCACAGAAACCACACGCCTTATTTGCCTGATTCTGGCCGCAATGACAGGATAAACAACTTTAGAAAAACAAGCTAAGACATTGATTTTACACAACTAAAAAAACAGGACTTCTTACTCCGACTCCAGCAGACCGTGTTTAATGGCCAGATGCATCATTTCAACATCATTGGATACATCCAGCTTTTCATGCAGACGTTTTCGGTAGGTACTAATGGTTTTGGGGCTAAGGGAAAGCTGCTCGGAAATGGCATTGGTGCGCATGCCCCGGCTGATCATAATCAGCACCTGCAGCTCACGTTGCGACAGCACATCGATCAGGGATTCTTCACCGGGCAGCATGGAGAGCGCCAGTTGCTGGGCAATACTGGGGGCGATGTAGCGTTTACCGGCATTGACCTTCTGAATGGCCTCCACCATTTCCTCAACCGGGCACCCCTTGGTGAGATACCCCACGGCACCGGCTTCCAGCAGGCGCTTGGGCAGAGGCCCCTCACTGTGAACGGTGAGCACTATCACCTTACACTCGGGGTGGGTTTTACTCAGGCGCGAGGTGGCTTCGAAGCCTCCGATACCAGGCATATTGATGTCCATCAGGATGACATCGGGATTCGCCTGGCGTACTTTTTCCAGTGCCTTTTCACCACTATTGGCCTCTTCAACCACTTCGATGCCCGGCTGATCTTCCAGTAAGCGCCTTAATCCATATCGAATTAAATCATGATCATCTACCAGCATGACTTTAATATTCGCCATGGTCTGTCTCCATTATCATTATCATTTTATTGCTCCAATAATAGCAGTCTTGTGTGTGTTTTGACACTCACACTGTATGTGAAGACACATGCTCTCACCATTGGTTAAAGGGATGCTTGATTAAATTGACATTATAGTAACGGGGATCTTCGGTCACTTCCTGCCCCAGCCAGTCCGGTTTTTCAAAGACCTCATCTTCACTGTCCAGCTCAACTTCCGCCACCAGCAGGCCCGCATTGTCACCATGGAACTCGTCGATTTCCCATATATGCCCGCCATGCTCAACAATATATCGGGTCTTGTCCACCTGGGGCTGCTGACACAACTGGTCGAGCATTTCCTCGGCCTCGGCCAGTGGAATCGGGTATTCGTATTCCATGCGTCGCATCCCCAGGGTGGCACTTTTGATATTGATATTGGCACTCTCCCCCTGCAGCCGAATCCGAACCGATGCCTTATCCAGTGTCCCCAGGTAGCCCTGACGAATACGGCTGGAACGCACCACTTCATCTCGCCAGCCATTGCCTGCCAGTAAAAACTTTCGTTCGATTTCAATCGGCATCATTCCCCCTGATAGATAGCACTCACTGGATGATAATGGTATCTTCTAGCGAAGCCGGCCACAATCAATGAATTTCCCCATGCAAAATGACTTTCAACTGGATGAGAAACTGATTTATGTAAATCACGCGGCGGTGGCGCCCTGGCCGAAATGCACGGTAGAGGCGGTTAAACGCTTTGCCGAAGAAAATGGCCGGCTGGGCTCCTGCCACTATGAACAGTGGTTAAGGGTTGAACAGCAGCTTAAACAGGCCCTGGCCCAGCTGATCAATGCCCCCTGTGCGGACACCATCGCTCTGCTGAAAAACACCTCGGAAGGCCTGTCCCTGATTGCCGCCGGCATCCAGTGGCGGGCCGGTGATAATATTGTGATCAGCAATCAGGAATTCCCATCCAACTTTATCGTCTGGGACGCGCTGCACAAGCAGGGCGTTGAGTTGCGCATTGCCGATATCGACCGCGCCGCCGATGCCGAACAGGCCATTATCGATAAAATGGACCCTCACACCCGTTTACTCAGCATCAGCTCGGTGCAATACGCTTCCGGCCTGCGACTGGATATGAATCGCCTGGGCCAGGCCTGCAAGGATTTTCACAGTCTGTTCTGTGTGGATGCCATCCAGCAGATTGGAGCCCTGGCATTCGATGTGCAGGCCATGAACGCGGATTTCGTTGTTGCCGATGGCCATAAGTGGATGCTGGGTCCGGAAGGTCTGGCCCTGTTTTACTGCCGACCCTCCGCCATGGCCGAATTGCAATTACAGCAGTATGGCTGGCATATGGTGGAAGACCTCTCCGACTTCAGCCGAATGAGCCACTGGCAGGCGGCCCACACTGCCCGCCGCTTTGAATGTGGCAGCCCGAATATGCTCGGCGCCCATGCCCTGCTGGCCAGTGTTCGTCTGCTACTGGAACGGGGCATGGAAAATATCGAGAAAAGGGTACTGGCCCATGTGCAACAGCTCATCGAGCTGTTTCGTGGGATGCCGGATATTCAGATTCTCAGCCCTCAGGAAACCCATCGCCATGCCGGTATTTTCACCTTCCGCAAACGGGGCACAGACTCTCAGCAGCTGTATCAGCAACTGGTGAGCCAGGGAGTGGTGTGCGCACCCCGGGGCGGTGGCATTCGCTTTTCACCCCATTATCACAATAATCCTCAGCAGCTTCAGACCCTGGCAGAGTGGGTGGATCACTACAGAGCGCAGTGAAAAACCGTGGATCATTGACTAAACTCATGGATAAAACAACTGTCTATGTTATAAAGGCATTATGGATGGACGATTCACACTATAATTTTCAGACTTTCCGCGCTGGATCGGGGCGAGTCAAACTGTTGTGGTAATGGGATATCTTGCCGTTTTTGACGACTCGATTGTCGTTTGAAATACAGCAAAAGAAGAGCAGCATTTTTCTTTTGCGCGCTCTGATGAGCCTCAAAGGGCTGGTCGGGGTTTCCCCAAAGCGTTAATAATAAATACAAATGCGGTTAATGGAGGGAAGATCACTGAATATTTTCAGCAAATTGCGCAATTCGATCTGGGATAGAATCGTCCACTGGCTGACCACCAGCCGTGAAGACAACACCATGCCCATGTCGGATTTTGATCGTCTGCGATATGAGATCCGCCCCGGCGATGTGATTCTGGTGGAAGGTCGCTCCCATGTCAGTGAAATCATAAAAACCATTACCCTTAGCAACTGGACCCACTCCGCCCTCTATATCGGTCGACTGCACAATATCGACGACCCCATGCTGCGCGACTTTATTCAGAAGTTTTATCACGGGGAACCCGACGACCAGCTCATTATCGAATCCCAGCTGGGTGAAGGCACCATTGTAACCAATATCAGCAAATACCGGGATGATCACCTGCGCATCTGTCGCCCCACCAGTATTACCCGCACCGATTCCCAGAAAGTGATTGCCTATGCCATAAACCGGCTCGGAACCTTTTATAATGTTCGGCAGATTCTCGACCTGGCCCGTTTTTTATTTCCCTATGGTTTGCTGCCAAGGCGCTGGCGTTCCAGCCTGTTTGAACACAATGCGGGCACCCCCACCCACACCGTCTGCTCCACCATGATGGCGGAAGCCTTTGCCTCGGTGCACTATCCGATTCTGCCGGTACTGCATCGCGACGAGCACGGACACCTGATTATGTACAAGCGAAACACCCGGCTGATTACACCCAGGGATTTTGATTACTCGCCCTACTTCGACGTGATCAAATATCCAATTCTGGATTTCGACGAACTTGCCATCTACCGCAAAATGCCCTGGGGTAAAGACGGTGTTGAGCTCAATGATGAATACGACCTTGCCATTCCTGTTCATGGACAGCTCAAGGAACGACTCAAGGAAAAACTGAACTTTAGACAAAATGGAAAACACTCGCGGAAGGAAGCCGCCAGCGAAGAAACGGTTGAAGACAGTTCTTCCGACCCGGAGATAAACTCGAATGAGGCTATCCCCGAGCAAACAGAGACACATAACGAAGCGGATGATAATCATGCATCCGAAAAAACCGGACTCACCCCCGGTTAAGAGGCCTGTTACCGATATGACATTGAATCACAGCGCACCGAATACATTTACAAGGAGATCAGCATGCTCACCTGGTTAATCATTTTTATAGCCGCGATTGGCGCAGCCGCCTATTTCCGTTTGCCTCAGGTGATCTGGAGCGCCGGGCTGGGCGTTATACTATTGCTATTCAGTTTTACCGGTCACCTTGGGCTGGCCGGACTGTTTATTCTCTGGGCCGTGTTCCTGGCGGTGGTGGTTCCCCTGAACCTGCCCCATATTCGGCAGAAATATATTTCGCAACCGATGCTGGACTTTATGCGCAGCGCCATGCCCAGCATTTCAAAAACCGAACAGGAAGCACTGGATGCGGGTAAAACCTGGTGGGAAGTGGATCTGTTTAGCGGCGCCCCGGATTATTCAAAAATTCGTGAACTGCCCGCGGCTCAACTGAGTGAAGAGGAACAGGCCTTTATCGATGGCCCGGTGGAAGAACTCTGCGCCATGCTGGATGACTGGAAAATCAATCAGGTGGATTATGACCTGCCCAAACCCGTCTGGAAATTTCTGAAAAAGCATAAATTTTTCGCCATGATTATTCCCAAAGCCTACGGTGGCCTGGAATTTTCCGCCCTTGGGCATTCCAGTGTGGTGATGAAAATTGCCGGTCGCAGCATTACCGCCGCGGTTACCGTGATGGTGCCCAACTCCCTGGGGCCCGGTGAGCTGTTAATGCGCTACGGCACCGAAGAACAGAAGGACTATTACCTGCCACGTCTGTCCAGTGGCGAGGAAATTCCCTGCTTTGCACTTACCGGCCCGGAAAACGGCAGTGATGCGGTGGCCATGCCGGATATGGGTGTGGTCTGCCGCGATAGCTTTGATGGTGAAGATAATGTACTGGGGATTCGCCTCAACTGGGAAAAACGTTATATCACATTGGGCCCGGTGGCCACGGTACTGGGGCTGGCATTTAAACTCTATGATCCGGATCACCTGCTGGGTGAAGAAACCGATCTGGGTATTACCCTGGCATTGATAAAAACCGACACCCTGGGCATCGAGATCGGCAACCGCCATTTTGCCGCCAACCATATGTTTATGAATGGCCCCAACCGAGGCAAGGATGTATTTATTCCCATCGACTGGATTATCGGTGGCAAGGATTATGTGGGGCGTGGCTGGACCATGCTAATGGACTGCCTGTCCGATGGCCGTGCCATTTCCCTGCCCGCCCTGAGCACCGGCGCGGGCAAATATGTGGCCCGCTATACCGGCGCCTATAGTCGAGTGCGCAAGCAGTTTAAAATTCCCATTGGCTATTTCGAGGGGGTGGAAGAAGCCCTTTCGGTGATTGCCGGTAATGCCTACATAATGAACGCGGCACGGGAACTGACCCTGGCGGGACTGGACAGTGGCGAAAGCCCATCGGTCATTTCCGGTATCGTCAAATACCAGATGACCGAGCGAATGCGCACCGTGGTCAACCATGCCATGGATGTGCACGGCGGTCACGGTATCTGCCTGGGGCCTAAAAATTTCCTCGGTCGAGCCTATCAGGGTATTCCCATTAGCATTACCGTGGAAGGTGCCAATATACTCACCCGTAGCATGATTGTTTTTGGTCAGGGGGTTATACGCGCCCACCCATTTTTACTGCGTGAGGTGGAAGCGGTGAATCACCCGGACAGTGAAACCTCCCTCAACCTGTTTGACGAAGCCCTGTTCGGGCACATTGGTTTTATTATCAGTAACTTCTTCCGTTCATTATGGATGGGACTCACCGGCGCGCGCTTCGTCAATGCGCCGGGCAAGGGCAAGGTCCATTATTACTACCAGCAACTGACCCGTATGAGCTCCGCCTTTGCCCTGCTGTCCGATGCCTGTGTACTGATTCTGGGTGGCGCACTCAAACGCAAGGAAAAAATATCCGGCCGACTGGCGGATGCCCTGTCCAATATGTATATGGTGAGCGCGGTGCTCAAACACTATGAAGATCAGGGCTATCAACAGGATGACCTGCCGCTGTTGCAATGGGCCTGCGAAGACTCATTATACAATGTGCAGGAAGCCATGAAATCGGTGATGCGTAATTTTCCAGTGCCACTGGTTGGCGGCCTTTTGAATATGGTTATTTTCCCACTCACCAAACCCTATGGCGGCGCCGATGACCGACTGGGGCATAAAATTGCCCGTATACTGCTCACCCCGTCCGCCGCCCGAGACCGCCTCACCAAAGGCATTTATTTAACCGAAGAAGCGGATGACCCCATGGGGCGGCTGGAATTTGCCCTGAAAAAAGTACTGGATGGAGAAGATGCCGAACGCAAGTTACGGGATGCCATTCGTATTGGACTGATTAACACCCCAGATTTCGAAGCAGCGGTTGCAGAAGCCATTAAACAGAATATTATTGACCAGGCCGAAGCGGACAAGATTCTGGCCGCCCGTGAAGCCACCCTCAATGCAATCAGCGTTGATGAATTTAGTCATAAAGGATGGAAACCTCAATGAGCACACCACGCGATGTTTTTATAGTTGACGGTAAACGCACACCGTTTTTAAAAGCCAGGGGCAAACCGGGGCCTTTTCTGGCGTCCGACCTGGCGGTGGCGGCGGCTCGTCCGCTATTGCTGCAACATGAAATCAAACTGGATCAGCTGGATGAAGTGATTATGGGCTGTGTTATGCCCACCGCGGACGAAGCCAATATCGCCCGGGTCATTGCCCTGCGTCTGGGTATTCCCCACCATGTGCCGGCCTGGACGGTGCAACGCAATTGCGCCTCGGGCATGCAGGCACTGGACTGCGCCTACCATAATATCCAGAGCGGGCAATCCGATCTGGTGCTCGCCGGTGGTACGGAAGCCATGAGCCGAGCGCCGGTTTTATACAATGACTTAATGGTTAACTGGCTGAGCATGATGATGGCCGCGCGCGGCCTGGGACAAAAAGTAGCCGCCTTCGCAAAACTCAGACCGGCCCATTTAAAACCCATTATTGCGCTGGTGCGTGGCCTGACCGATCCGGTGGTGGGGCTGTCCATGGGGCAGACCACGGAAGAAATTGCCTGGCGCTTCGATATCAGCCGCAAACAGATGGATGAATATGCCGTAAACAGCCACCAGCGACTGGGGGATGCCACCGACAATGGCCGACTGGAAGAAATCGAAGCCATCTATGATAATGCCGGTGGCTATTTTGATTTCGATGACGGTATTCGCCGGGATTCTTCCATGGAAAATCTGGCCAAACTGAAGCCCTACTTCGATCGCAAATACGGCAAGGTCACCGCGGGCAACAGCGCGCAGATCACCGATGGCGCCGCGGTATTATTACTCGCCTCCGCCGATGCGGTGAAAAAACACAAGTTACCGGTGCTGGCAAAAATCACCGACTCACAATGGGCAGGACTGGATCCCAGCCAGATGGGCCTGGGCCCGGCCCATGCCATGGCGCCTATTCTTCAGCGTAATCAGCTGTCGATTGCCGATGTGGATTTCTGGGAAATCAACGAAGCCTTTGCCGGTCAGATCCTGGGCTGCCTGCAGGCCTGGCAACAGACGGACTACTGCAGAAATGAGCTGGGACTGGATGAGGCGCTGGGGGAAATTCCCATGGATAAACTGAATGTGGATGGCGGCGGTATCAGCATTGGTCACCCGGTGGGTGCCAGCGGGGCGCGCATTGTTCTGCACCTTGCCAATACCCTGAAACAGAATCAGGCCGCCCGCGGCATTGCCAGCCTGTGCATCGGCGGTGGTCAGGGTGGCGCGATGATGATTGAAAACAGCGAAGTCAGTAACAAGGGATAACCATGTCATATAAACACTGGACCATAGAAAAAGACGATAAGAATATCTGCTGGTTACATCTGGATGTCGCAAAATCCAGTACCAATGTGCTGCGCTCGGATGTACTGGATGAACTCAGCGATGTACTGAATGAACTGGCGCAATCCATCCCCACCGGCATTATTTTTGTCAGTGACAAGAGCAACGGTTTTATTGCCGGTGCCGATATCAATGAATTCACCGAAGTCAGCACCGAAGAACAGGCGCTGGAAATGCTCAATCGTGGCCATGAGGTAATGAATAAAATCGAGGGCATGCCCTGCCCCACGGTTGCCATGATCAATGGCTTCTGCCTCGGGGGCGGCATGGAACTGGCCCTGGCCTGTAGCTATCGGGTGATGTGTGATAATAAATCGACCCGCGTCGGCCTGCCCGAAATAAAACTCGGTATTCACCCCGGCTATGGCGGCAGCGTTCGGAGCATACAGAAGGCCGGCCCCCTGGCGGCCATGAATGCCATGCTGGCCGGACGCCTGTTGCAGGGCCGGGCCGCCAAACGCATGGGACTGGTCGATGATCTGGTGCCCGAACGTCAGTTAAAGCGCGCCGCCCGGTATTTTATACTTAACCGCCCCCACACCAAAGCCCTGTCACTAAAAGACCGGATTATGAACCATAAGCTGGTGCGACCCTATATTGCCAGACAGATGCGCAAACAGGTTGCCCGAAAAGCCCCCAGAGAACATTATCCGGCACCCTATAAACTGATCAGTTTATGGGAAAAGCATATGGATAACCCACGCCGTATGCTGCAAAAGGAAATCGAATCGGTTGCCAGCCTGGTGACCAATGAAACGGCTCAGAATCTGGTGCGGGTTTTCTTTCTACAGGAAGCCCTGAAAACCCAGGGCAAGAAAAAGGATTTTACCCCCAAACATATCCACGTCATTGGTGGCGGTGTTATGGGGGGTGATATTGCCGCCTGGTGCGCACTGCGAGGTTTTCGCGTAACGGTGCAGGATCAGAAAGCGGAAAACCTGGCCGGCACCATGAAACGTTCCATGGATATGTTCAAAAAGAAATTCAAGAAAGATCGCCGCTCGATTCGCGATGCCATGGACCGTCTGATTCCAGACACCCGGGGCGTGGGGGTAAGCCACGCGGATTTAATTATCGAAGCCATTTTTGAAGACCGTGAAGTCAAACAGAATCTGTACCGGGACATCGAACCGAAAATGAAAAAATCGGCGATTCTGGCAACCAATACCTCCAGCATTCCACTGGAAGAATTATCCAGCTGCCTGAAAAAACCGGAACGACTGGTGGGTATTCATTTCTTCAATCCGGTTGCACTGATGCCGCTGGTGGAAATTGTGCGCGGTGAAAATACCGATGACAAAACCATGAAGAAAGCCCAGGCCTTTGGCAGGCAGATCGATAAACTACCCCTGCCGGTTAAAAGCTCACCGGGTTTCCTGGTCAACCGTATTCTGATGCCCTATTTAATGGAAGCCATTGAAATGGTCAATGAAGGCATTGCCCCGGAAATGGTCGACAAGGCGGCACTGAAATTTGGCATGCCCATGGGCCCCATCGAACTGGCGGATACCGTGGGTCTGGATGTGTGCCGCTCGGTGGCCAATATCTTATCCGGTGAAGGCACACTGCAACTACCGAAAAAAATGCAGACCATGGTGGACAATGGCAAGCTGGGCAAGAAAACCGGCGAAGGTTTTTACAAATGGAGCAAGGGACACCCGGTAAAAGATAAAAAAGCCAGCTACGGCAACCTTCAGGAACTGCAGGATAGAATGGTCATGCGTTTTCTGAATGAAGCGGTGGCCTGCAAACGTGAACAGGTGGTGGAAGGCGACGACCTGATCGATGCCGGCATTATATTCGGCACCGGCTTTGCCCCATTCCGTGGAGGCCCCCTGCACTATATTCACACCCAGGGAGCAGAACAGTTACACAGCCGCCTGAATCAACTGGCTGAACGGTATGGCGAACGCTTCAAGGCCGATAGTGAATGGAGCAGCTTATAAAAATATACAAAGCCCGAGTTTTAAATGCATTAACAGCAGAAGCGTAGAAGCTTGTAGTCCGCAAATGAACGTAAACAACGCAAAATTATTTTTTGAAAAAGAAAACGCGAATGAACGCGAAACACGCAAATGGACGCTAATATTTTTGGGTAGCCTGTGGGTGACTCATGGAATGACCAGATAACTCCGAGCTGCTGGAATGGTGGCTACAGGTAAGGCTTATTCAGCTTGTAGTAATTCATCGCGTGAATTGGCGCTCATTCGCGTTGTTCGCGTTTTCCTTTGCCTTTAACGCTTTTAACTCTGATACCCGCTCCTCTACACACCCATTAGCTATTACTGCGGCTAACTGAAATCACATTCTGCAACTGATTGATCTTGTCCATGACCCGACCTAGCTGATTCAGGTCACTGATTTCCGCGGTAATGGTCATGTCCGCGGTCTGCTGATCCCGGTTGGACAGGGTATTTACACCCACCACATCCACTTTTTCATCGCTCAGCACCTTACTCACATCACGTAACAGCCCCTGGCGATCGAAGGCTTCCACATGAATCGAAACCGCATAGGTTTTATTCTGTTCATTGCCCCAGTCTGCTTCGATCAGGCGATCCAGTTTGCTCTCTTCCAGATTGATGATATTCACGCAATCTTTACGGTGCACCGTCACCCCCTGACCGCGGGTAATAAAACCTACAATGGGGTCACCGGGCACCGGCTTGCAACAGTTGGCTATATTGGTCAGCAGATTGGCAACCCCTCGAATCCGTACCTCATCACCGTGCAATAACTGCTTGCGGGATTTATCCACCTCGGCATGCAGGGGAATGATATCCGCGTCTTTTTCAATATAAAGATCGTGCAGCGCATTGGCCAGTTGCCCCGGACTAATATCTCCGCGGCCAATGGAAGCAAAAAAATCATCTCCATTTTCCTGACCATAATGATCCAGCAGTTTCTGCATATTGATATTCTGCAGGCCCATGCGGTTCAGTTCACGTTCATAACAGAGCTTGCCATCCAGTTTGTTCTGCTCGTAATCCTGGTGTTTGAACCAGCTTTTAACCTTGGCCCGAGCCCGTTTGGTTTTTAAATAACCCAGGTTCGGGTTCATCCAGTCACGGCTGGGTGCGGGTTTGTTGCTGGTCAATACTTCAACCTGCTCACCGCTCTTCAGCTCATAGGTGAGTTGCACGATATGACCATTGACCTTGGCGCCCCGACAGCGATGGCCGATTTCGGTATGCACGATATAGGCAAAATCCAGCGGAGTGGAGCCCCGGGGCAAATCCATCACCTTGCCTTTGGGCGTCAATACAAACACTCGATCGGGAAACAGTTCGGTATGGAAACTGTCAATCAGCTCATCATCCTTTGTTTCATTGGGATCGAGCAATTTACGCAGGGATGCGATACCTTTTTCCAGGCTATTATCACTTTCACTGCCTTCCTTATAGCGCCAATGTGCCGCCACCCCATATTCGGCAAACTCATGCATTTCTTCGGTTCGAATCTGAATTTCCAGGGGTTTACCTTGCGGGCCAAAAACCGCGGTATGCAGGGAGCGATAACCATTTTCCTTGGGGTTGGCAATATAGTCATCGAACTCCCGGGCAATATGACGCCAGCGGCCATGTATCAATCCCAGCACCAGATAACAGTCGGCCACGGTTTTGACCTTGATGCGCACCGCACGCACATCGAACAGTTCCTGAAACTCCTTCTGCTTGCCCACCATCTTTTTCCAGATACTGTAAATATGCTTGGGTCGGCCATACACCTCAGCCTCTATGCCAGCATCCTGCAACATGGTATTGATATCCTGCACCACATCCTTGATATAGCTCTCACGCTCTTCCCTGCGTTCTTCCAGCAGCCGGGCAATGCGCTTGTAGGTCATGGGTTCGAGATAGCGAAAAGACAGGTCTTCCATTTCCCACTTGAGTTGACCAATGCCCAGACGATTGGCCAGGGGCGTGAATATTTCCAGGGTCTCCCGGGCAATGATTTTACGCAGTGGCGTGTCCTGCCCCGCCATCATGCGCAGGCGTTGTACCCGGTAGGCCAGTTTGACCAGCATGACCCGCACATCATCCACCATGGACAATAACATGCGCCGCAGACGTTCCGCCTGTTCCGGTGAGTTTTCACCACTATCTTCAAAATTGAATTCGTGCAGCCAGCGCACTTTTTTAACCAGACGGGCGACCTCATCGCCAAAGGCTTCGCCAAGGGTCTCGATGAATTCATCATTATTCAGGCGGAAATCACTTAGCAGTGTAACCAGTAAAGTGGTTTTATCCACGCTCAGATCCGCCAGAATCAATGCCACCTCCAGTCCACTGGGCAGGGGTTGTTCGGCATCGGGCAGCGCCCAGACAATACGACAGGCGCGCTCAATAGCCTCATCATCACCACAAAATGCGGTAATTTTCTTCAGATATTCATCGAAACTGTACTGCTGGGTGATGGCCGGTCTGGATTTGGTTGTTTGCATGGATTTGTTGGTGCTTGCCCTGAACAGAATAAAAGCGAATCCCCCCGGTCATTCATGACCGGGGGGAATAGAATAAATCACCCGATTTGAGTATAAATATCAGCGACAGTTCTGACAGCGACCATAAATTATCAGACTGTGCTCGGTAATTTCAAAATCATTTTCCGCGGCAATCTGTTTCTGGTGCTGTTCTATCACATCATCCATAAACTCAACCACCTTGCCACAGCTGATGCACACCAGATGATCATGGTGCTCACCCTGGTTCAGTTCAAATACCGCCTGACCACCCTCAAAATGGTGGCGGCTCACCAGCCCGGCGCCTTCAAACTGCGTCAATACACGATAAACCGTGGCCAGACCAATTTCTTCATTCTGGTCGAGCAACGCCTTATACACATCTTCCGCTGTCTGGTGCCGCAGTTTACCCGACTCAAGCAACTCCAGTATCTTCATCCGCGGTAGGGTTACTTTAAGCCCTGCTTTTTTCAGATCCGAGGTTTCCAAATTAAACTCCTGCTGTTTTTGGGGGGGATATAGGTTAATATTGTGCTTTATTATACGCAAATCTAGATACGTATCATTAATATATGCAAAAGAATCTCATTACTGTTTGTCTTCTGGCGGCCTTAAGCTTTATTTTCAGCGCCTGTCAGCCCCACCGCATCGATATTCAACAGGGCAACAAGGTCTCACCGGAAAATTTTGAAAAGCTGAAAACCGGCCTGAATCGTAAACAGGTACTTTTTCTGCTGGGCACCCCCCTGCTACAGGACCCGTTCCATCAGGACCGCTGGGACTATATCTACTATATAAAACCGGGCAATGAGCCGGTTAAACAGTCTCGAGTTACCCTGTATTTCAAGGGTGACACCCTGGTAAAGATCGATGCCGATGACTATGCCCCTGAAATACACGACAACCGCCACGGTGAGGATTATATCGAGGACAAATCACCCGCACCGGCAATGGGCGGCGGGGGTCACGGTCATTGATTCCGATTAAAAGCCGATAGAATCAGGCTCTGGCAGAGGCCTGGGCCTGGGCCTCGCCCCCGCCTTTTTTCATGCGCTTGCCCTCGGCTTCCCGTTTGCGGCGCACCTCCTTGGGATCGGCAATCAGGGGCCGATAGATTTCCACCCGGTCACCGGGCTTCAGTTCGGTATTTTTTTTAGACAGGCGGGCAAAAATCCCCACCTTGTTCTGGTTCAGGTCGATTTCATGAAAGCGCTGCAAAATGCCCGACTGCTCGATGGCCTGCTCCAGGGTGGTGCCCGGCTCCACCATCAGCTCCAGTATCACCTGCTGATCGGGCCGCGCGTAGGCCACTTCCACCTTGAATTTGTTGTCCTCAGACTCGCTCACCATACACCTCCACTGCCCGTTTACTGAAGGCATCCACCATCGAATTGACGATCTGATTGAACACCGGCCCCACGGCTAATGCCAGCAGTCGGCTGTCAAACTCGAAATCCAGATCGAAGGAGATCTTGCTGGCCTGCTCACCCAGTGCGTCAAACCGCCAGAAACCCTGTAGATGTTTGAATGGACCGCTAACCAGACGCATTTCAATTATTTTATTATGCTGCAAACGGTTCAGGGTGGTAAAGGATTTGTTCAGCGCGCCCCGGGCAATTTCAATGCTCGCCTTGACCTCGTTTTCATCCCGGCTAATAACCTTTGTGGAACGGCACCAGGGCAAAAAATCGGGGTAGGATTCTATATCATCGACCAGACGGTACATTTCTTCGGTGGAATAGGGCACCAGGGCATTTCGGGAAATTAAAGTCACAATAAAACCAGTATCAGCATTTCATTTTAAGGCCACCAGGGAACTGCATTACTATATCAGAATATAGCAATTAAAAAAGCTCCAAATGGGTTAGCCGAGAATCCCAATGGCATTCAGGAAAACCACCATCACCGCCACCGGCGCCACAAAACGCACCAGAAAAAGCCAGATTGTGTAAATCATATCCGTGGTCTCCAGCTCTTCCCTGCTGGACTGCTGCTTCATCAACCAGCCGGCAAATATCGCGATAAACAGCCCCCCCAGTGGCAGCATGATATTGGCCGTCAGGCCATCCATGACATCGAAAAAGTTTTTATCACTGAACAGGGTGTTATCGAAGATTTCCAGGGTCCAGGTATTATCCTCCCAACGATTAAAGGATAGTACCGAACCAATTCCCACCAGCCAGGTGGCAATACCGCTCCACACCGAGGCACTGACCCGGCTCATACCCCGATTTTCCACCAGCCAGGCCACCGCCGGTTCAATCAGTGAAATTGAAGAGCTCCAGGCGGCAAAGACCAGCAGCACAAAAAACAGGGTACCGATCAGCAGGCCGGCCTCCATCTGGCCAAAGGCAATGGGCAGGGTCTGGAATATCAAACCCGGCCCCACATCCGGCTGAAGATGGTTGGCAAAAACAATGGGAAAAATCACCAGCCCCGCCATCAGCGCCACCAGTGTATCCGCCAGCGCAATCAGAACCGAGGCTTTGGCAATCGAGGTATGTTTTGGCAGGTAGGAGCCATAGACCATAATCGCCCCCATCCCCAGGCTAAGGGTAAAAAAGGCATGTCCCATGGCCACCAGTACGCTCTGGGCATCGATGCGACTGAAATCCGGCGCAAACAGAAACTCCACACCCTGCATGAAATAGCCGGTGGACATGGCGTAGAATACCAGCAGGGCCAACAATACAAACAGGCTCGGCATTAAAAATGTGACCGCCTTTTCCAGGCCATTCTTGACCCCCCGGGATACCACCACCATGGTGGCCACCATAAAAATGGTGTGCCAGGCCAGCAGTTTTTCCGGATGTGAGACCAGGTCGGTAAAAATATTGCTTACTCCATCCGCCGTTGCCCCGGCAAACATGCCACTGGCGGTACGAAACACATAGGACAGCGCCCAGCCGGCAATCACACTGTAATAGGACAGAATCAGAAAACCGGCAACCACCCCCAGCCAGCCC
>Ga0256830_1001160_pt1 | contig 18981 bp, 17 predicted proteins | sample 128326metaG_FD_190537 | JGI IMG/M metagenome (GOLD analysis project Ga0256830, IMG submission 190537) | Hydrothermal vent microbial communities from Lau Basin, Pacific Ocean - 128-326 | ecosystem: Environmental > Aquatic > Marine > Hydrothermal vents | place: Pacific Ocean: Lau Basin | collected... | reverse complement strand
CTTTGATTTTCTGCAAAGCTGGCGGTGGCCGCCGAGCTAAACTGTGGGGCGTTGTTGACCCCTGGGTTATCGCCTCCATTTGAACCGCCGCCCCCACCGCAGGCGGTTAAGAAACCCGTTAGTAAGGTGCTTATAACGAGGGTTTTTACATTGTTCAATATCAATTTCATGGGTATATCCTGGACCAGTGTCATTGCGGCAACGATAATGAATATACAGTGCGAATTTCAAAAAAGTGACAGCACAATAAAAAATATTAGTGCAACTCAGTTTTCAGTCTTTCGCGCACACGACGTATAAGTTGTATGGGAGTATAAGTGTTAGGCAGGCATTTGGTTACCCGACATATGTAGGGTTGCTGGATGTTTTTTGATTGATGGTAGTGTAGAGACAATGGCTCAGCTTTTAATAAACACACCACCGGCAACGGAAAACAGTATAGCGACAGACGTTAATGATGTAGCAATACTCGATTACTATCTGAATTGACTCGGTCAACACATTAAAGACATTGAGAAAATCTTACTTATATACTGATAAAAGGGTCTAAGCGGATATCTATCAGGTTTCATATTACTTTATACCTGAGTCGTTTGTAACTGCGGTATAAATCATGTAACAATATGCACATTTCATAATGTTAACAAAGCTTAATTTCTTTATATTATTAAGTAATACAACAGGTTATATTTATACCGCATATATACTATAGTTGCGGTATAAATAGGTGGAAATATGACCGAAATTCAAAGATTACCAGATATGGTTACATTGCAATATAGCGAGCTTATGCAGCAGTGTATCCATCCTGCACCTGATGGTTCAAATATCTCGTTTAAGTCAAAAAAAGTGGCTGGACAGCGTTACTGGTATTTATATATTAGCCTTGGTAACCGCCAGAGTGAACACTATCTCGGCAAAGAAACCACAGAATTGCTGGATAAAATAGGTGAAGAAAAAAGCCTGTGGGAATCAACAAAAGATGACAGGCTGGTTCGTGCACGTCTGGTCGCTATGTTGCTTGCTGGTGGTGCGACAGTAACGCCAAATAATGAAGGCAAGGTTATTGCTCTGCTAGAAAAGTCAGGAATGTTCCTTGCGGGTGGAGTCATTATAGGAACGTTGGCATTTCGAGCTTATGCCAATATGTTGGGTGTTATCTGGCACAGTCAATTACAAACACATGATATTGATCTGGCCAGTGATTATAAATTTCCTATCGTTATCCCTCGTCGTAAAAAAACGATAAATCTATCAGATATTTTATTTAATAGCGGTATGGGTTTTTTAGAAGTGCCTGCGCTTAATCATAAATCACCCTCGACGAAATTTAAAATTCAAGGGCAGGAACTGTCTGTTGAGTTGTTAACCCCGATGCGAGGGAGAGAAACCGCAAAACCTATAAAAATTCCTGAGCTATCGGCTTTTGCTGAACCGATTCGTTTTCTTGATTATTTACTTGATGATATTCAACCAGCGGTATTACTTTATAAACACGGCGTACTTATCAATATCCCAGCGCCGGCACGTTTTGCATTTCATAAGCTGGTTGTAAGTCAGAGAAGAAGAGCGGGTGATGTTGAAAAGATAAAACGTGATCTGGCACAAGCAGAGCAGTTATTCGAAATACTTGTTGATAATAGGCCTGGTGATCTTATCCTTGCGCATGAAGCCGCAGAAAAAATGGGAGAAAAGTTTATGGTTCAGTTGGCATCTGGTATGAAACAAATTAGGCCTGAAGTGAGTGAGGCTGTCGGGGAATTTATATTAAGCGACTAGAGCCTAAAACTCAATTTACATAGCTTCATATGTTCTACAGTAATTTTCAAAAAGACAGTTTCTAAATCTTCAATAAAACCGGTGACCGAGGTGAATGCTACAGCCCCGCCTAAATTGGCATTAGGGGTGGGGTAAGAAACCCGTTAGTAAGGTGCTTATAACGAGGGTTTTTACATTGTTCAATATTAATTTCATGGGTATATCCTGGACCAGTTTATTGCGGTAACGGTAATGACTGTACAGTGCGAACTTCAAAAAAGTGACCGCACAATAAAAAATATTAGTGCAACTACGTTTTCAGTCTTTCGCGCACACGACGTATAAGTTGTATGAGAGTATAGGTGTTAGGCAGGCATTTGGTTACCCGACATATGTAGGATTAATGGGTGTTTCTTATTCGTTAAAAATACCGCAAAAAACATGAAGCATGCATGGTAAGGCTTAGGTCTGTCATAATGCTATGCTTCGTTGTTATAGTCATCAGCGTTTATAAAACCACCAAAAACGCGGGTGAGTCTTTACTGACGAGCGTATTATCAAGATTTAAGTAAGGGTAACCCGTAACAAAGCCATGGAGTTGTATGATTCAACAAATAGTCTATTTGGCTGGTGGTGTGATCAGATACCTGCCGGTTTTATTCTTCACTTTGGTGTTGTTGTTTTTAGTGAGCCCTGTTCAGGCTACTGCTCCGGGTTCGTCCCCGCAGGTCGTTAGTTATTATACCCCGGTTAATTTGGCTCAGGTTGATACCCGTTATGCTTTAGCCTCGCTCAAGCACTCGTCTGGTTTTATTGTCGCGCCCGATGACCTAAGCCTCGATAGGGCAACTGAGTTTATTACACCGGGCCAAAATGATGGTTTAACGCCGGATTTTACTCGGCACCAGCGCTATTGGTTATATACCCAGGTGGTTAATCATACGGACACTGCCGATTGGGCATTGCATGTTAGTAATTTTGGCTTTGAGCAAGTGAAGGTTTTACTCCACGGTAGTGACGGACAGCAGCTACAAACATTTCAGAACACAGGCTATGCAAGCGGCACAGATATTAATACCATTGGCCGTGCTATAAAACTCAAATTGCAACCGGGAGAACCGTACTTACTGGTGGTTGAGTTGAAGGCTAGCAATGTTGTTTGGCCGCCTTATATTGCAGTGATGAGCCCCTCACTATCAAGATTGGAAAGTGCAGATGGGTTACGCATTTACGCTTGCCGTGGGAATTGTCATCGGGCTGATCCTGTTAGCTTTTATTTGCTGGTTATTTGTTGCTGAAAGTGTATTTTTTTGGGCGGGTCTTTCTTCATTATTAATGCTTTGTTATTACTTAGAGCATAGTAGTGTACCGGCTATTTTTTGGCAGTCATCCTATGAGAAAACATTTTTATTTTGGATCTTGATGTCTGCAACTTTACTGTCACTCCTGGCCTTTGCTGCCAGTTTTTTGCAGGTTAACAGGCACTCTGGGAGGTGGTATCAGGTTTTCACTGGCACGGCGCTGCTTACCGTCGTTATTTTAATCGTTGGCTCACTGCTTTCGTTTAAGTACAAAGGTCTTCTGTATGCATTTAATTATATGCTTGTATGGGGGGTTATTCTCAGCTCTGGTTTTGCTAAAGTTCGCTCCGATGGACGTTATTACATCATTTATATTCTCGGCTGGTTGCCGATGGTGGTGTCTATTTTACATGTGATATTCACTCTTTTTTTACCGCATAAAATGGATCAGGTTATCAGCGTATCTTATAAGTTGATTTATGTTCAGTATGTGCAAATTTCACATATGCTGATTCATGCTGTTGCGTTAATGTTACGGGTAAAAACATTGCACAAAGATAAGCGACAAGCGGAATATATTAGCCAGGCAAAATCCCGTTTTATCGCTCAGAGCAGTCATGATTTACAGCAGCCTTTGAGTTCAATGAATATTTTTCTGGATTATTTGCAACCTCATGTTCACGGTACTAAGGGTAAAAAAATCTTTAAGCGGTTAAAAAATACGCGCCAGCAAATGAACGACTCATTTAATACGATGATGGATTTTAGTAAGCTGGAAGCTGGAGGGATATTACCCGAAATTCAAACAGTGTCTATCGCGAGTGTATTGTCTAAAATACAACACGAGTACCAGATACTCGCTGCGGCAAAGAATCTTAAACTGAATATTCATTCGTCCTCCTTAAAAATTAGCAGTGACCCAGTATTGCTGGAACGTATGTTACGAAATTTGGTGTCCAATGCGATTAAATACACGTATTCAGGAAGGGTGGTGGTGGGTTGCCGGCGGCGCAGCAGGCACGTTGTTATTCAGGTGTTAGATACGGGCTGCGGTATTTCTGAAGCGGATCAAAATTATATTTTTGATATTTATCACCGTTCAACGCTAAACCCAAAACAAACAGCAGGCTCTGGTATCGGTTTATCGATTGTTAAGCATATCTCTGATTTATTGGATCATCCATTGAGTATGCAGTCCACCCTGGGAAAGGGCAGCCGTTTTTCCTTCACTGTGCCACGGGCAGAAAGCCTTGTGCCCTATCCGCAAGAAGTGGTTAAGTCAAATGATAGTGCGCTTGCTGTCGCATTGGTTTTTCAAGATGATGACCTGAGAGGGGTGGTTACCGAGTACCTGAAAAAATGGCACTGCCGGGTACAAACTTTTTGCACAGTGGATGAAGCCTGCCAATTCAATACAACTAAAGGATTAAGCAATGCGTCTGTGGATGTTCTGCTGTGCGAATACTCGACGCTTAGCGTAGCATCACTTTCGACAGAAGGTATAAGTGAATTAACACAACACTATGTGGCAGCATGTGCTTGTGCTCCAAATACAGCGCTACCCAAAAACTGGATTGCTATGTCGATACCGGCTCAGCCGTCCCAGTTACGTGCGCTGCTGAATGCTGCGACCAGGCGGCGTCAGACTAATATAGAACTGGATTCTAAAGGTGAGCAATAAAAAATGACCATTAAAGTGCTGGTATCAGAAGATCACGAGCTTTATCGAGACGGCTTAGGCTTATTGCTGCGAGAGGCTTTTTTTGGCGTTCAGATTATTGAGTCAGGTGATTTCGCTACCACTAAAAATTGTCTAACAGACCATCAGGATATCGCCCTGGTTTTATTTGATATTCACATACCGGGCACCTCTGGCTTAGAGGGTTTGAAGGAGGTTAAAGCGCTTTACCCCGCATTGCCACTGGTTGTTGTGTCGACGATTGATCGCCAGGCAAGTATTGAGCAGATGTTGCAATTAGGGGCGGATGGTTTTATCGCCAAAACCAGTTCTAAAACGGTTATGGTTCAGGCGTTGCAAGATATTATGAAGGGAGAAAGGGTTATTATCAGTGGTCAGGAAAATACAGAAACTATTGTGCTTTCGCCACGTCAGCTTGATGTTCTTAAATATTTATCGCTGGGCATGCCAAACAAAGATATAGCATCAACGCTTAAAATAACTCACGCCACTGTTAGAGAGCATGTGTCAGCCATACTGGCTTTGTTTTCCTGTGAAAACCGCACACAGGTAGTACTGAAGGCGCGCCGATTAGGTTTCATTCTGGACTGATTTTTTCTCAATTTACTGTCCATATATTCTTTCCAATACATTATGATTTAGTTTAAAATAAGTTCTTTAGTATGAACCTAAATTCCGTAGTTAAACGAATTATTTTATTAATAAAAATAAAGGTCAGAATAAATGTTGATGTATATAGGTGCCTGTGGATGGGATCATAAAGAGTGGGAAAATACCTATTACGATAAAGACCTGCCCGCAGACTGGCGTTTAACGTTCTATGCGAGACAGTACAAAACAGTGTTAGTACCCTATGAATACTGGTCATCGAAAACCATTGACAACATCACCGAGTTTGGAAATGATGTTGGGGATGAATACCCTATCATTTTTGAAATGCCTGAAGATCAAGAAAAGCTAACACATAAATTTGAAAAACCGTTGGCAGAAATTATAAAAAACCAGATACGTTTTAATTCCGCTGACTGGCAGTATAATACGGATCACTATCTCATCGAACAAGCAGAGATTCTTCACAATACTTCATTAGGTGAAAATGTGGCAGTTTTCAAAGTTAGCGCTGAAATAGATTTGATTGACAAGGTAATACGTGAAATATTACAAACATTGAAAAAAGAATTTCACAGCATCAGTATCATTTATTTATTTTTTGATGGTGCTCTATTAAATATAAATAGCATTAGCACCGGCTGTACACTTTTACGATTTCAAAATCTCACCTGACAAACTTAATCCATCATTCACTGAACGATATCTGACGTATCTGGTGAAGCATCATCAATCGCGCTCGCTTCTCCCGCCTCTTCTATATCCCTAGGTGGTTCTAACTCTATAACTTCCGGTATTTCATTTATTTCAGGCATATCCGGTCTTGAAAATATGGCATCGTCTAAGGATATAGGACTTTCATGCCCAGTACCCCCGATGCCACCTTCATCAGGTTCCTGTTCTTGTGCATAGAGAAATAACGGCATTAAATAAAACAAAAAAACAATACAGACTCTGCCTGATTTTATATTTAATATTCTATTCATTCTCAATACCTAGTTCATGTTTTTTTCTAATTTTTGTTGTTCTGAATAATGGTAAGCACCAAAACGAAATCTATATTTTTCTGATTCTTTGTCACTGTCTTTTTTTTGCATCTTTCGAGCATGTAGATTAATTTCTTTAATTAATTGCATTCCTTTTTCATCTATATATTTTTTTAAAGTTTCGATAGATTCTTCACTTAAATTATTATAATAAACACATCGATCAAAATAAGGAACCGCTTGCCCGATAAGATTGCTTGCGCCAGCGGAAAAATGATCGTGCAGGTTATGACTAAAAAAAAGAGATTTAGCATCAAAGTTATCATCCGGCAAAAAGGCATCTTGCTCAAGCCGAACTTTATCTTGATCATCGATGCTCACCATCTTCATACGTAGCCATTCATCTAACAACGAACGTGAACGCAGATCTTGACGACTAACTTGCTCCACCAACGATTCAAAACTGGGTTCCCCTGAGGCTGACAAACGACTCAACGGTAACGCCTGCCCACTCTTATCAGAATATTCTGGCAGGCTTAACCAAGCAGATACCACTTGAGCACCAAGAGATTGAGATTTAACACCAACACTCGATGGAAGTTGGCCGTTATTTCGTAAACGCCTAACATCTTTACGATGCACTCCTGTTAATAACGACAAACGACTATCTGTTGGACGTTTATCTTCGACTGAAAATGATTCTTCTGCAACTTCCAAATATATAGATTTCAATAAAGCCGAAATATAGGGAAACGTTATCTGATAATGAATAAGCAAGCGCACTAACGGCTTTAACAAATGCGTTAACGCGTTAATCAAGGCATTATTAGGCAAACCTGTTTCCGGCATGGATACTTATCTCAACTCATATAGCGGGAATATTTCCCATATTATAGCACAACACTAATACAGCGCCCACGTCTCAGCAAAATTATCCATTTTACTGGCAATACCAGATTTTATATAACCACCTGTTTATTATAAGATTTTTTAGATCGCATTAAAGAAAGTGCAATTGATCACAGCTTAATGAGACACCCACGACCTCATTCGTCAACACCCGCTGCGCTAACGCTCAGCGATTTTTCAACGCAGACTCATCACTGGCCAATTCGCTTTTTCTGCTTCTGCCAATAACAAGGGGTCAGCATCAACAACGACAGGGTGATCTACCTGCCTAAGTAGGGGTAAATCGTTATGCGAATCACTGTAAAAATAGCTACCCTCTAAGGATAGTCCTTGCGCAGCCAACCAATCATCCAAGCGCTTAACTTTTCCGTCTTGAAAGCAAGGCACTCCATCCACTTTACCGGTATAAGCTCCGTCCTTAAATTCAGGCTCAGTGGCCAATAAATGAGGAATTGCTAATAAATCCGCTATTTTTTCGCTGACAAACCGATTGGTCGCAGTAATTATTAACAAGGTGTCACCTTTTTTTCGATGTTGATCAATCAACTTTTTAGCTTTTGGCAGCATGACTTTATGAATCTTGGTTTCCAGAAAACCTTGTCGCCAAGTAAGCAAGTCATGCAAACTATTTTCACTAAGAGGCTTAAGGCTAAACGCAAGAAATTCCAAGATATCGAGCTGACCGGTCTTATATTCATGATAAAACCGGTTATTCTCGCTTCGATAATAGGCTTCTTCCACAATACCTAACTCTATAAGATATTCTCCCCAAAGGTGATCACTATCACCTCCGATCAACGTGTTATCCAAATCAAAAATGGTCAAACTCACTGCAATATCACCTTTTCTATCTAAAAAATGTTCCATAAAATATTTCTCTATATTGAGCGAAATAGACTCCTTCTATCCCCCAGTTTATCAAGGCTAATCGCTTTTTTTGGGCCTATTCTGCAAATATTTGAATTTTAACGGCAATTTATCTTGCTTAACAACAGTAGTTGAGTTGAATAATAGAGTAGGTTTATGGAAAAATGGTGTTATTGATATTTTACGGAATTCGCTTTAGTGATTGATAAACAAGGTTATCGGGCCAATGTCGGCATCATATTGAGTAATATGCACGGGCAGCTATTATGGGCTAAGCGCATTGGACAAGATGCTTGGCAATTCCCACAAGGGGGAATTTTAGAAAACGAAACCACTGAACAAGCAATGTATCGAGAATTAAAAGAAGAAATCGGCCTGTCTGCGGCACATGTTAAAATTATCGCCAACACCCATAACTGGCTATATTACGACCTTCCTGACCACTTGATCCGATACAATAGTAAACCCCTATGCATTGGGCAAAAACAAAAATGGTATTTATTAGAATTTACCGGTGATGAAACTGAAATTCGTCTCGATAACTGTCAAGTTCCTGAATTTGATTATTGGCAATGGGTTGATTATTGGCATCCATTAAATAAAATTGTCGCGTTTAAACGCGATGTATACTTACGAGCGCTTAACGAATTTGCTCCCAATATCGGCCAAGTTCCAAAAAGCTAAGCTAACGAGATTTTTATTTGCTTAATAAGGGGTTTTTCTTTGTTAGAGGAAATAAGGCGTGTAGTACAAGAGGTCAACACCGCTGAAAATCTTCAGCAAACCTTGGCACTCATTGTGTTACGCGTGAAAGAGGTAATGGCTACCGACGTCTGCTCAGTTTACCTGAAAGATGAGCTTGCGCAACAAAATGTATTAATGGCAACCGATGGGCTTGATCCTGCCTCTGTTGGAAACGCGAGGCTAAAACTAGGCAAGGGTTTGACTGGTTTAGTAATGGAACGTGCAGAACCCATCAACTTAAAAAACGCAATGGATCACCCAGCATATCATTTCATCAAAGAAACCGGTGAAGAAAGTTATCACGGATTTCTAGGTATACCCATCATTCATCATAAAACTGCTTTAGGTGTGATCGTTGTACAGACCGCACAAGAGAGAAATTTTGCGGAAGATGAAGTGACGTTATTAGTAACGCTAGCTGCGCAACTCTCTGGTGCAATCGCTCATGCGCAGGCAATAGGTGACATCAAGGGATTAAAAAATAACGTCTTACTCGGAAACCGTCCCTTTCGTGGTTTAGCAGGTGCTTCTGGCGTGACGATTGGAACGGCCTTGGTTATCTATCCACCTGCAGATCTCGATGCCGTCCCCAACCGATCAACGACAGATACCGCTAATGAAATAAAAACCTTTGAATCTGCCGTTGCAAAAGTACGCCAAGAAATTGCAGAACTTAAAACTCGGGTAAAAGACTTATCTTCTGAAAATATCGCGTTATTCGATGCTTATTTGTTAATGCTGGAAAGCAACAGCCTTCTCCGCGCAACAAAAACTCGAATCGAAAAAAATAAATGCTGGGCATCAACCGCCCTACGCGACACAATTAAAGAGCAAGTTCAAGTTTTTGATGCGATGCAAGATGACTATTTGCGTGAACGCGCGCAAGATATTAAAGACCTAGGACGACGCATCTTAGTCCATATACAATCTAAAAAAAGTGGCACTCGGCGCTATCCCGACAAAACAATCTTAGTTAGCGATGAACTTTCTGCTTCGTCATTAATGGAAATACCGAGATCTAAACTTGCAGGCGTCATTTGTACCCATGGCTCCGGCTCCTCGCATGTCGCGATACTCGCGCGCGCCTTAGGCATTCCTGCGGTGATGGGCGCATTAGACTTACCAACAAACCAAGTCGATTCAGCAAAGATGATCGTCGATGGATACCAGGGCTATGTTTATGTAAATCCAGAACAGACGGTAGAAATAGAATACTTAAAAATCATCAAAGAAGAAGAGGAACTCTCTGCTGAACTTCTTGAAAGTACGCATCTCCCTACCGAAACACTGGATAATGTCCACATTCCATTACTCGTTAATACCGGTTTGCTCGCAGACATTGCAAGCTCTTCTGCAGATAGTGGAGCAGAAGGCATTGGACTTTATCGAACCGAGTTTCCGTTCATGATTCGTGATCGATTTCCAGGAGAAGAAGAACAAACAAAAATTTATCGCAAAGTATTACAATCTTTTGCGCCACGCCCAGTAATACTAAGAACTTTGGATATCGGCGGGGACAAAAATCTTTCGTATTTCCCTATCAAGGAAGAAAACCCGTTTCTGGGTTGGCGCGGAATAAGAATTAGCCTAGATCATCCTGAGATATTTCTCACCCAAGTGCGGGCTATGTTGCGTGCAAGCATTGGCCTAGACAATCTTCACATATTATTACCGATGATAACCAGTACTTGTGAAGTTATAGAAAGTATCGCCTACATCAATCGTGCGCAAAAAGAACTGATTGAATCTGGACATGCCATCCCAATGCCTAAAATTGGCGCAATGATCGAAGTACCATCTGCGGTTTATCAGGTGGATTCAATTGCCAAGCATGCCGATTTTCTGTCGATTGGAACCAATGACCTCATACAATACCTGCTTGCAGTGGACAGGAATAATCCTAACGTCGCCAATTTATTCGATAGCTTTCACCCTGCAATACTTCATGCCATTTATCAAACCGTCAATGGGGCTAAAAACCAAAATATTCCGGTTAGCGTATGTGGTGAAATGGCTGGTGACCCTGCGGCTGCACTGCTCTTAGTGGGAATGGGACTGAATAGCTTAAGCATGAGCATTGTTGCGCTTCCGAGAATAAAATCGCTTATCCGAAAATTTTCGTATATCCAAGCTAAGCAAATTTTAAAAGAATGTCTCGCGCTAGACGATTCAAAAATGATTCGCAGATTACTCAATCAGCATATCGATAATGCGGGTCTAGGTGGGTTGCTGCGCCCAGGTAAATAAAAAAAATGATGATGACTCCCGCATTTACACAGTATTGGTATTTATTGATGAATAAATAATCGTTATTATCCATCTCCCCTTTATCACTCATGTTTCATAAGTGACTGACTAGCATGATATAACAACAAAATTCAGTATTTGTTTGTCTTTTATGGTAGGGTATCGCCCCTGCTATATGCCTATAGTTTTAGTAAACTCAGATATCAGCTTCCTAGGAGACTGTTCGAGAACGGCTATCATTTCATTGGATAAGAAATTAATATGCCGGGTAACAAGAATTTATTCGGGAGTGAGCAAACACAAGTTATGATAAAAAAAAATAGCTTTAACAAAGAAGCGCTTTTAAGTTGTGGTCGAGGAGAGTTATTTGGTCCTGGCAACGCCCAATTACCACTCCCACCGATGTTAATGTTTGACCGAATTACTCAGATTAACGAAGACGGTGGTAAATATGGCAAAGGACAAATTATTGCCGAATTAGATATTAACCCAGATCTTTGGTTTTTTACCTGTCACTTTGAAGGTGACCCGGTAATGCCTGGATGCTTGGGCTTAGACGCAATGTGGCAACTCATCGGGTTTCACCTAGGCTGGTTAGGTGGGCCAGGCCATGGCCGTGCTTTAGGATCTAATGACGTGAAATTTACTGGCCAAGTGACCCCAAACTCTAAGCTTGTCACCTATAAAGTAGACTTAAAGCGTGTAATAATGCGCAAATTATTTATGGGAATTGCAGACGCAGAAATGTTAGTTGACGGAAAAACTATTTACACTGCGCAAGGACTGAGGGTAGGACTTTTTACAAATACAGACGAAATGTAAGTAAGAGAGAGGATTTATTTTGAAACGTGTTGTTGTCACCGGCATAGGCATTGTTTCCAGCTTAGGAAATAACGTAAAAGAAGTTCATCAGTCACTATTTGACAGTAAACCTGGTATCTCCTTCTCCGAAACACAAGCCGAACTCGGTTTTAGAAGCCACGTACATGGGCCGATTAACATCGATAAAAAAGAGTTTATTGACCGCAAACTTCTAAGATTTATGGGTGATGCTGCCGCCTATAGTTATATCGCAATGGATCAAGCGATAAACGATGCGGGTTTAGAAGCTGGCCAAATCTGCAACCCAAGAGTTGGACTGATTACTGGATCAGGTGGTGGTTCAACCGATAATACCGTACAAGCTGCAGATATTCTGCGGAAAAAAGGCGTTAAACGCGTTGGTCCTTACATGGTCACACGAACCATGGGATCCACTACTTCCGCCTGTTTAAGTACCGCATTTAAAATTAAAGGCCTTTCTTATTCGATAAGCTCAGCATGCTCAACAAGCGCACATTGCATTGGAAATGCGGCAGAACTTATTCAACTCGGTAAACAAGACATGGTTTTTGCAGGCGGTGGTGAAGAACTCCACTGGTCAATGAGTTGTATGTTTGATGCGATGGGAGCACTCTCATCAAAATACAATGAAACCCCTAGTTCCGCTTCGCGGCCTTATGATGCAAGCCGAGATGGATTTGTAATTTCTGGTGGCGGTGGCATGCTAGTTCTTGAAGAACTAGATCATGCTTTAAAACGCGGCGCAAAAATTTATGGTGAACTCGTAGGTTACGGCGCAACGTCAGATGGGCATGATATGGTGCAACCCTCCGGTGAAGGCGCTATTCGCTGCATGCAACTCGCTTTAGAAGGGGTTTCTAAATCCATTGATTACATAAATGCGCATGGAACTAGCACACCGGCGGGTGATATGAAAGAATTACAAGCCGTAAAATCAGTCTTTGGTGACAATATTCCAAAAATTACGTCTACAAAATCTTTAAGTGGGCACGCACTCGGTGCGGCGGGTGCTAATGAAGCAATCTATTCACTCATTATGATGGAAAATAATTTCATTTCACCTTCTGCCAATATTCAAGAACTTGATCCTGAGGCAGTGAACGTCCCCATTGTGACTTCTCGACTAGATAATATTGAGCTGAATACGATACTTTCAAATAGTTTTGGGTTTGGCGGCACCAATTGCAGCCTCGTTTTCCAACGCTACAAATCATAAAATAAAGGCACATCATCAAATCAGATGATGTGCATTTATTCATTTCTCAATGAAAAAAACCATTGTCCAACGAGAGTCTTTATGTCAATTAGGCGCTTGGGCCAAGAATTTACACCCGGTCATGCAGCGAATTTACGCTAATCGTAATATTACGTCGTCGACCTTACTGGAAAATACACTTAATCACCTGCTTCCCTTTACAGAATTAAAAGATATTTCGAAGGCCGTTCTTCTATTGGCCGAATCACTTCAGAATAAAGAGTCTATTATTATCGTCGGTGACTTTGATGCGGATGGTGCAACAAGTACCGCTCTCGCGATTAAGGCACTAAGACTCATGGGCGCTACTAATATTACTTACACAGTGCCCAACCGATTTAAGTTTGGCTACGGTTTAACGCCGGGAATAATTGAAGAAATAAAACATCAAAAACCAAATTTAATTATCACGGTTGATAATGGCATATCCAGTATTGAAGGTGTAGTTTGCGCGAAACGCGCTGGAATTAAAGTCATTATCACGGATCATCACTTGGCAGGGAAAAATTTACCCGAAGCCGATGCCATCGTCAATCCGAATCAACCCGGCGATGATTTTCCTGCTAAGTCTACCGCCGGCGTTGGCATTATTTTTTATTTGATGCTAGCACTGCGCGCTCATCTTCGTGAATCTCATTGGTTTGAAAACAATAACCTTGCCTACCCTAATTTAGCTCAATTACTCGATCTTGTTGCGCTAGGTACGGTAGCAGATGTTGTGCCTTTAGAACATAATAATAGGATATTGGTCGAACAAGGTTTACGACGAATTCGCTCCGGCATGGCCTGCCCTGGAATTCGCGCATTAATTAAAATTGGAAAACGAAATGAAGCAAGCTTAGGGGCCAATGATCTTGGCTTTACCTTAGGCCCAAGGCTGAATGCAGCCGGACGTTTAGAAGACATGTCTATTGGAATAGAATGCTTATTATCCAATTCAGAAACTGAAGCAAATGCAATAGCTATTCGACTTGAGCAAATAAATGCGGAACGTAAAGCCATCGAGCTAAAAATGCAACAGCAAGCATTAAAGGAGTTGCAAGCTCTTTTAAACATGGATGCTACAAAAATTCCATTAGGTATCTGTGTCTACGAAAAAAATTGGCATCAAGGCGTTGTTGGCATACTCGCTGCCCGCTTAAAAGAAAAATATTTTCGTCCAGTTATTGCCTTTGCATTAGCAGATGAAGATGAAATCAAAGGCTCAGCACGTTCAATTCCTGGTTTTCATATTAGGGATGCATTAGATGCCATTGCGAGCCAACACCCTTTGATATTGAATAAATTTGGTGGCCATGCAATGGCTGCAGGACTTTCCATCAACAAGAATCATTTCGAACTATTTCGTTCTTTATTTGATGATCAGGTCAGAAAACATATCTCGCCAGAACAACTCAGCTATTGCCTCGCAAGTGATGGAGAACTAACGTCTAAAGAGCTATCAATTGACATTGCCAAAATGCTAAAAGAAGCCGGTCCCTGGGGGCAAAATTTTCCGGAACCTCTGTTTAATGGCCGGTTTCATATCAATAGCTTTCGAATATTAAAAGATAGACATTTAAAGTTACAACTTTCTACTATTGATAAAAGAGAAAATATGGATGCTATCGCATTCAACTTTTTAGATGATGAAACAGAGCATGTTGATATTCAATGTGGACAGACGGTTAGTCTCGCCTATAAATTAGATATCAATGAGTTTCGAGGGCAAAAAACGCTGCAATTATTAATTGAAGATTTATCGATTGTCTACTGAAAATTACTTGCAGCCAAGCTCACCATTTTATAATCAACTAAAAAACGCTGATAACCATAAGCAGTCCACTCTCTAATCGGAAACCCTTTTTCGTAACGTTTATTAGGGTCATCTAAATTGATTGCTGCATAACAAGCTTTATTTTTATCTTCTAGCAGCGACATATCATCTTGCTCAACAACGTGCAGTGCTTGGTAGGCTTTCAATAGTGGCAATACATCCTGCAAGTAGTGATTAACACTCACTACGTTATAACAAACACTCGAACCCAACGAATATTTATAATGCATAACCTCAGAGCTATCTTCCGGTTTTTTTCTAACGAGCGCTTGGCTAGTCTCACCTTGTTCTTGCCAATGTGGTTTGCTATTTTTTTGACTAATACCTAATTTAGCACTAATCACTATGGGTGCTTCATTTTTATCAGTATAGCGATAAATCACATTTTCATTCTTGTTAAAAATAATATAATTATTACGCGTAGAATCATGCTCTATGCGCAAATAGTTTTCAGTAATGAACATGCGAACCTGATGCTCTGGTTCACCGGGCTGCTGTTCTAACCATGTTAAAATATAGCCCGGATATTCAGTAGGAAAAATGTGATCATCACTTAACTGCTGATTCGACACACAAGCAGATAGCAAAATACTTATTAAAAATAAGACCCAAGTGATTAACTTTTTTGATTTCATGCCTTTAAATACATTTAGCATCGCGTGATATTAATAAAGTAAAATAATTATTTGAAAATAGAATTATACCCTGTCTCCATGAATTTCGTTATGCCACTTTAATATGCCAAGGTTCAAATCTAACGCCGAAGGGATTATCTTCATGGTATCTAATCTTGATGTAGCCAATATCCCGTAGTTTTTTAAATTCTGATGTTTTTGCAAAATCTAATGTGAAATTTCTTCGACCATATCCGTATTTTCCAACGTCAAAGTCGCCAATTCCATGGAAAGAATGCCCTGGCGGGGCAAGTGAACGCGAAGCTAAAGACAAGTTTCCACCATTGCGGTGGGCTTTCGATAAAAATAAATGAATCTGCTTGACGACTCCTCGTACGCCGGATGTTAGGGTAATATTACGACTGACATCTTTTCGAATCTTTTTATACAGATTTTGCGGCTCGCCACGAATCAAATAATGCCCCGTGTGCGGAATTTTCACAGTATCCCTACGTTTAACAACTTCGGTAATACGAGTTGAAACTTTTTCACCAAAAAAACCATAATCTTTTGAGTTTGTATAAAAAACTAATTCTAGAAATTTAATTTCGGTATCCGTAAATGCACCAATTCTAGAATAATTTCTCGCATAGCGTAGTGCTTGATCAAAACCTACGAGTGAAAAGTTAGCATAACCAATGGTAGACTGTAATCGGCTCAAACGCTTAACGACGCGAGCTAATAATTTAATCTCTCCCGCGCTGAGTTTGATATCATCATCAAAGTGTCGATCAAAATTTTTGATTTTTGTTAAGTAGTCTTTAACAAAATGACTGTCATCCATTTCTGTCGCAGCAAAAACAGACGAAATACTCGTGGCTCCCGCCGTAGCGCCGCTGATCACACAATATTTTAGAAAATCTCTTCTATCCACTATTTAGATCCGATCATCTTATTACCAACCACTTAATAATAGAAACCAATACGAACTAAATCTGGGCGCTAAACCGGAAAGTTATTACATGCCTATCCCTAAGCAGCAATTCCTGTAGGAATAAAAAATACCTGTTTCGCATCTTGGTACTGATCCTCAGATATCTCTATAACAGATTCGACTGACTTCTTGCTCAACCCTGTAATCTCCCAGGTTTTTGCGGAGATATTTAATTCATTTATATCCAAGGGTATATTTAACATTTTTAATGCCGCTATATTTGCAGCTATATTCACTACTGCGGATTCCATTTTATGTAAAGAACATCGGCTAGGCTCATGATGATAAAAAGCAGTATCAACCAAGCTCGCGGGTAAATTCCAGTTTTTCAATAACTCCCCACCAACTTCGGCATGCGTAAAACCGAATTCCAAGCTTTCTGCATCGACCAAACTCATCTTTTCATCATCCACATAAGACATGACAATACTCATTTCATTTGGCATACACTGGTACATCACTAAGCGCCCAACATCATGCAGCAAACCCGCCAAAAAAAGCCTGCTTTTATTCATCACTCGGCATTTTGCGGCCAAATTTTTAGCCAACATAGCCGTGTATAAACTTTCACTCCAGATCAATTTATGGGCGGCCGAGGGAATATTTGAATTAACAAAAGATTCCATAGCAACGGCTGTCCAGACTAACTCCCTTAAACCGTTCATGCCAACCAACATTACCGCTCGTTCTAAAGTATCCACTTTAGCTCGGTTGCCATAAATGGGACTGTTTGCTATTCGCAACAGTTTTGCTGACAACACTGGATCCGTCGCCAATACTCGTAACGCATCATTTACACCAGCAACATCATTATCGACTAGCTCATTGAGTTTGAAGGCTATATCAGGAACAGGAACCAGTGACTTTATTTGCTTTATGAGGTCTTCAGGTTTCAAGCTAACTTTCCACACAGATTATTTGATAACTAACCTATATATCGCATATCAGCCAATAAATCTTTACTAAAAGTTGCTTGTCACTTGGTTCACATCACCTCATCTATTTGCCGACTTGTTAATGAATAACGATTAAACTAAATTTTAACACACATGAAAAAAAATCGTACCTTGTTGTTATTCTGATACTTTATGGATCTAGGTATAACATTAGGGCGTGTCGTCAATCATCGACAAACTCGGCAGCTTTACGTAAAACCTCAATTCCAGCATTCATCTTATAAGCATTCTCACTCAGATAACATCTCCAAGATCTTGCGCCTACACAACCATGAAACAACCCTATGATGTGTCTTGAAATAGAAGCCAGGCGAATACCCTCCGATAAGGCTTGTTCCACATAAGGATAAAACTGTTCAAGAACCTGCTTGCGGCTCAATGCTTGGCTTGAGTCATCATAAATTAGATGATCAATTTCCTTTAAAATAAATGGGTTATGATAAACGGAACGCCCTAGCATCACCCCATCTACATGCTTTAAATGCTCACTCACTTCATCAATACTTGTAACACCACCGTTCAAAATAATGTGTAAATCGGGATATTCACGTTTAAGTTGGTAAACATAATCATAACGCAACGGTGGAATATTTCGATTTTCTTTTGGACTTAGTCCCTGCAACCAAGCCTTTCGTGCATGAACAATAAATACATTGCAACCAGAGTTCGCAACTGTATTGATAAAATCAGCAAACTCAGCATAACTGTCAATTTCATCGATCCCAATTCTGCATTTTACAGTAACCGGTAAATGGGTCGCACTGCACATCGCGCTAATACATTCTGTGACTAATTGAGACTCTGCCATGAGACAAGCACCAAAACGTCCTGACTGAACGCGATCACTGGGGCAACCGACATTTAAATTGATCTCGTCATAACCCCATTCTGTGGATATCTTGCTACAGTTTGCGAGCGCCTCAGGATCGCTTCCACCCAGCTGAATCGCTACCGGATGTTCTTCTTTATTAAAATCTAAGAGTCTCTTTTTATTTCCATGAAGAAGCGCTGCAGTAGTGATCATTTCGCTGTACAGCAATACACGTTTTGAGATGAGGCGTAAAAAATAACGCTCGTGGCGGTCTGTGCAATCCAGCATTGGAGCAACAGACACAGTACGCTTTATAGTATTTTCTACTTCCATAAGATAATAAGTAAATCTAGGCCTGGAGCCTGTCCTAGACATCAAAGGTCTTTTGTTACAACAAGGTGTTTACGCTTTTTTTCAAGAAAGGACTTCATTAATACCCGGCTTTTGAGTACAACCCCTCCTAATAGATGATCTAAATTTATTCTAAGTAAGCACTTAGCTTCGCGTAATTGTTGATTATTCACAAATACGTTATTTGCTAATGCGAGTAGTGTTGCGCCAGAAACTGAATG